>Ga0315339_1000141_pt1 | contig 112670 bp, 94 predicted proteins | sample ASW17metaG_FD_204514 | JGI IMG/M metagenome (GOLD analysis project Ga0315339, IMG submission 204514) | Ammonia-oxidizing marine archaeal communities from Pacific Ocean, United States - ASW #17 | ecosystem: Environmental > Aquatic > Marine > Oceanic | place: USA: California | collected 2016-12-05
ATACTGCTTTTATGGTGGCTAAAGGAAAGGAAGATAGGCACACTAATTTATATGGTTATATGCCGTTAATAAATAGAATTTTGCCAGGATTAGCTTCAACTTTTCCACCTGGGACTCAAATAGGATTGTTGTCACATAGAGAAGCAGATCCCTACTTAATGGAGCCTACTGTTTTTGATGGAGGATCAGGATTAATTTCATCTACAGAAGATTATATGAAGTTTGCTACTATGTTATTAAATAAAGGAAGATTAGGTAAGGTTAGAATTTTGAGTAGAAAAAGTGTAGAACTTTTATCCTCTAACCATTTGCCCAGCTCAATTACTAATGCTGTTGATTATCCTACTGGTAAAGGATTTGGAATCACAGTAGGAGTTACGATGGACCCTTCTCAAGCATCAGAGTATGGCTCTAAGGGGAATTATTATTGGGGTGGCGCAGCTAGCACTTCCTTTTGGGTAGATAATAAAGAAGATTTAACAGCAGTTTTTATGACTCAAGTATTAGCGGGACCTCCCAACTTAGGTGACAGGTATAGAACTCTTGTTTATCAGGCAATAGATGATTGATAATGATTAAAAATATTTTATATTTAGGGTTCTTATCGCTCTTCAGTATCAATCTATTTGCGAATAAGGCTCTTCTTCCAATATTTGATTATCAGTCTGTTTATCATCCTACTATAGGCACAGGAGGGATGGTAGTAAGCCAAAGGAAGTTAGCTAGTCAGGTTGGTGCACAAATTCTAGCTAAAGGAGGTAATGCAGTAGACGCCGCAGTAGCAACAGCTTTTGCTTTAGCTGTGGTTTTACCTAGAGCAGGGAATCTCGGTGGAGGTGGATTCATGCTTGTTTACTTAGCAGAAGAAGATAAAACAATAGCTATTGATTATAGAGAAAAAGCTCCATCAAGAGCCACAAGAGACTTATTTTTAGACTCAGAAGGAAATTATGACAAAACAAAGGCAAGATTTTCTCTTCTCTCAGCTGGAGTTCCTGGAACGGTTGCAGGACTGGCTCATGCCTTAGAAAAATACGGCACTATGTCTTGGAGCGAAGTGATAACACCAGCTTTAAATTTAGCTAAGAATGGTTTTGAAGTAACGCATGATATAGAAAATGTTTTAACTCTTTATAAAAAGAGATTAACTTCAAATTTAGCTGCTTCTAAAGCCTATTATAAAAAAGATAAAGTCCCATACAGGGCAGGGGAAACTTTAAAACTTCCTGATCTAGCTTGGTCCTTACAACAACTGAAGAGGTTTGGACCAAAAGCATTTTACGAAGGGAAAATAGCTAAAAAGATAGTAGATGAGATGGAGCGGAATGGAGGAATAATTTCCTTAGAAGACTTGGCTAACTACCATGTATCTGAACGAGAACCTTTAAGAGGTACTTATAAAAACTTTAACATTGTCTCAATGCCCCCTAGTAGTTCTGGAGGTGTGCACTTAATACAAATGCTCAATATCCTTGAGTCTTTTTCTCTTAAAGAAATGGGCTTTGGTTCTTCTAATTATATTCACTTATTGTCAGAAGTAATGAAACGAGCCTATGCTGATAGAAGTGTGTTTTTAGGAGATACCGACTTTGCTGAAGTTCCTTTATTGGGTTTAACTAGCAAGGAATATGCTAAAGAACTTTCAAGAAAGATATCTCTTGAAGAGGCAACCCCTTCTATTGATGTCTTAGTTGGAGATCCATTACCTTATGAGAGCCCTGATACCACACACTTTTCAGTTATGGATAAAATGGGTAATGCTGTTTCCAATACTTACACTCTTAATTTCTCTTATGGATCAGGAATAGTTATACCTGGTACGGGATTCTTTATAAACAATGAGATGGATGATTTTTCTTCTAAACCAGGAACGCCAAATGCATTTGGATTGCTTGGAGCTGAGGCTAATGCTATTGCTCCATTTAAAAGACCTTTAAGCTCTATGACTCCAACGATTATTTTTAAAGATGGTAATCCATATTTAATAGTTGGGAGTCCTGGTGGAAGTAGAATTATTACTACAGTACTACAAGTAGTTTTAAATCTTATAGAATTTGAGATGAATGTTGCACAAGCAGTTGCTAGTCCTCGCATTCATCATCAATGGCTTCCAGATCTTTTGTTAGTTGAATCTGGCTTCAGTCAAGACACGCTTAATATTTTAGAAAAGAAAGGTCATAAATTAAGAGAAGGTAGAACGATGGGAAGTGTGCAGGCTATATTAAAAGAAGGTAATTATTTTTATGGTGCAGCAGACCCACGAAGACCAGGGGCAGGAGCTGTGGCGGTTTCTCCTTAAAATCATGTACTTTAAATTTAGATTCTTTTTAATTTTCCTTATAATTTATTTTCCTTCTATTCCTTTTTCTGCGGAATCTATTCTTAGATATGACCAAAGAATACACCCTGAGATAGGTCAAGAGTTTATGGTTGTTTCTCAAAACGAAGATGCAACAAAAGTTGGTTATCAAATTCTTGAACAAGGTGGAAATGCAGTAGATGCTGCTGTTGCTATGGGTTTTGCTCTTTCCGTTACCTTACCCAGAGCAGGGAATCTCGGTGGTGGCGGTTTTATGTTAATTTATGATGCTCAATCCAAAGATATATCTGCTATTGATTATCGTTCTGCAGCTCCAAAAGCAGCTAAAAGTGAAATGTATTTGACCGAAGAAGGGGTAATTCGTTTTGGTCATTTGGTAAATGCGGTACCTGGTACTGTGGCAGGTCTGATAAAAGCTCACCGTAATCATGGGAAGTTAACTTTAAAACAAGTTTTACGGCCATCAATTCAATTGGCCTATAAAGGGATAAAAGTTTCGCATGATTTAAATTTTGTATTGGAGTGGGCTAAAGACTCATTATTAAAGAATCAAATTTCTAAGAATAAATTTTACAAAAATGGAAAAGCATTAGAGGTTAACTCTTTATTTAAACAACCAAGACTAGCTAAAACATTAACTTTGATCAGTCAAAAAGGTGATGAAGTTTTTTATAGGGGTGAGATAGCGGATTGGATATCTGAAGATTCATTAAAGAATGGGGGTTTAATTACTAAGGAAGATCTTGCTTTATATGAAGCCAAGGAAAGAGTCATAATAGAAACTACATACAGAGACCACAGGGTAGTGTCAATGCCTCCGGCAGCAAGTGGGGGTCTGGTGCTTCTGCAAACACTTAATATTCTTGAAAACTTTGATATGAAATCAGCTGGACATAATTCTGCTTCTTCAATTCATTATCTATCCGAAGCTATGATCCGCGCTTTTGCTGATAGAGCTAAATATCATGGTGATCCTGATTTTTATGATGTACCTGTAGAAAATATTTTGAGCAAAGACTATGCAAGCAAAACTTCTAAATCCATCACATCAAATTTAAAAACCCCTCCAGAGTTAATTCTTGCAGGAGATTTTAAGAAAGCTGATGAAAGTCCGGATACGACCCATTTGTCAGTTGTGGACTCAGATGGAAATGCTGTTTCGTTAACTTATACTTTAGGATCTTCTTTTGGCTCGGGAGTTACAGTAGAAAGAGCGGGTTTTCTTCTAAATAATCAAATGAGAAATTTTTCTCATTATTACGGCGATACTGAAGCTGAATTTGGTACGAGTGAGGCTAATAAACTTGAACCCAACAAAAGAATGATCAGTACGCAAGCTCCTACAATGGTCTTTAATCCGTCAGGTGATCTGTCTATGGTTTTAGGTTCACCTGGAGGAGGGAGAATACCTAACATTCTTACTCAAGTAATCTCCAATGTTATTGATCATGACTTGGGTTACGCGGAGTCGGTTCTAGTTCCTAGGGTGAATCAGAGAGTGGCAGATGATCTTGAAGTTGAGAGTGGAATAAGTCCAGATACTTTAAAACTATTGGAAAGTTTTTCTCACATAATACGACCTACTGATACGATGGGGAGTGTTCAAGCCATCTTTCTAAAAGATAATTATTTGTTCGGAGTAGCAGATACCAGAAGACCAAATGCTATTGCCAAGGGCAAATAGATCAGAGTAAAAAATAAGGTACTGATACCACAGCTATAAAGGACACAATAATAATCGCAAGAATATTTAATAGGAACCCTGCTTTTGCCATTTGAGGCACCTTTATTAAGCCAGAACCAAAGACAATAGCATTTGGTGGTGTGGCAACAGGGAGCATAAAAGCACAACTAGCTGCTAAAGCTACAGCGGCCGTTACTAATAAAGGATTAAATTCTGATTGAATAGCAATGGCTGCTACTACAGGAAGGAAAGTTGCAGTTGTAGCCATATTAGATGTTAATTCTGTTAAGAATATAATTAAAGTCACAACTAAAATTACGATAAGGACCAAGCTTATGCCCTGAGGGATAAGATTTCCCATCCAAATTGCTAGCCCAGTGCTTTGAACGGCATTTGCTAGGCTTAAGCCGCCCCCAAAAAGAACCAGTAAACCCCAAGGAACATTTTTTTGTGCATCATCCCATTCTAGCAAAGCACCTTTTTTTTCTTTATGTCCGCTTGGAAGTAGAAATAAGAAGAGAGCTGATATCATGGCTATTCCAGAATCAGATAAACCATTTAAAAAAGGTATGTCATCTAGAACTGTTCTAAACATCCAAGCGAGTGCAGTAAAAACAAAAACAATTAGAATTTTCATTTCAGGCCCTTTAAGATCTCCAAGATCATTTTTCATTGAAGAAAGAAGGTCAGTAGTCTCTTGCGAGGTTTGAAACTTAACTGGATAGATAATGCGAGTTAATATAACCCAGCAGGCTGGAAGCATAACAACGCTCAAAGGAACTCCAACTTTCATCCAATCCACAAAGCTTATATCTAAGTCATAATTATCTGCCATGAATGCAGCTAACATTCCATTTGGACCTGTTCCAATGAGGGTAGACATACCTCCTATCGTCGCACCATAAGCTATGCCCAATAACAGAGCCAGTTGAAAATTTTCAGTTTCTTTGGGACTTAAACCTCTTACAGTTTCTTTCACTACTGTAATTACAGCTAAACCTATTGGTAACAACATGATTGTGGTTGCAGTGTTCATTACCCACATGCTTATCACGGCAGCAGTTATCATAAAGCCAAGTATTAAAGAGGCGCCATTAGAACCAGTATTTTCAAGAACAAATAAAGCGATTCTTTTATGTAAGTTCCATTTTTGAATAGCGGTAGCAATTAAAAATCCTCCAAAAAAAAGATAAATAGTTTTATTTGCATAAGGATTTGCAGCTGATTGAATATCAACAATTCCTAATAGCGGAAATAAAGCTAAGGGAACGAGTGCAGTTACTGCAACAGGGACGGCTTCTGTGGCCCACCAAACTCCCATTAATAAAAATAATGCTGCAGTTTTATGAGCTTCAGGAGATAAAGATTCAGGAGTTGGGAAAAGCAATACAAGACATGCCAATGCAACTCCTAATGCAAAACCTTTATTATTCTTTAAGAAGGCCATATAGATTTATTGTAAATAAAAAAGGGAGCTAATGCTCCCTTTTAAATATTGGAGGTTTTATTTCATTTTTAAAGTGAAATCAACATAGAAGTTCCTTCCATAGTCTGAATGAGCATCAGCATAGTATCCATAATATCTGTCTGCTGTAGGAGCTCTTTCATCTTGAATATTTTTTACAGCAAATCTAACTCTTGCATCATTGCCATTCATTTCAAAGTTATAAGACAATGTTAGGTCCCTTGTTGTCATACTAGGAACTTCGTAAGGTACGCCATTCTTTGTACCTAATGAAGTTTGTACAAATGAACCTTTTTGAAGTTCTGTTAAGCTGACTCTGTATGGCCCTTTCTGCCAAGATAATCTCATAGAGTGTTTTTCGTCATAGACTCCATCTTTTCCAAGTAGGTTACCAAAACCTTTTAAAGGAATTGATTCTGGAATTTCGCCGCTGTCTTTTTTGGCTTGAAGGGCAGAAAAATCTCCACTCGCTTTTTGTTCAAATTCATCAAGAAATGTTCCATTGTATCGAAAATCAAATTCACCATAGTCAGTTTCAATATTATAGTAGACACCAATATCAGTACCTTCAACGGTTCTTTTTGCCATGTTGGTGTAATTATTTTTGATGTATTTAATATCCCCAAAAGGGCATACGCCTGCTGCTGCAAAACCAGCTAGATCACCTTCATCAGGAGCCTCTCTCACAACCAAAGGATCTCCCGCAAAAGTTGAACAATTACTTGTTCCATTTGCAAATCGTAAAAGCATGTCATTGACTGTTTGGTTTTCACGACCGAACAAGCCAATAGTTTTGTCTTTTTCAATAGTCCAAGCATCAATGGTAATAATTAAATCATCCGTTGGAGTTAGTACAATACCATAGGAGGTGTTATCTGATTCTTCAGCTTCAAGACCTGCAGCTCCTGTTGCCATTCTTTGAATGGTGTAACGTGAATCAGAATCAATCACATTATCAACGCTTTGCACTGCATTAACTTGAAATGCTGCTCGGTCATATCTTGTTCCGGATCTTACAACAGTCGTTTCATTCACCTGAATGATGTTTGGAGCTCTAAAGGCTGTTGATACAGAGGCTCTAAAATTTATCTGATCTAATATTTGCCAGCCTAATGCAAGTTTCCCTACTGTGGCGTTGCCAAAGTCAGAGAAATCTTCATGTCGAACAGCTAACTGCATGTCAATATTTTCTGCTACAGGAATTTGTAATTCAGCAAACAAAGATGATACATCTCTTGAGCCTGAAACATCTCCTGTTGGTGATGAATTTAAAACATCTGCTACTAACGGATAGGTATCACCTTCGTAGTCAGTATACGTGATAGTTCCATCTAATCTTGGATCTCTGTCATCATCCATTTCTTCATCTCGGTACTCAAATCCTACCAAGAGACCTACGTCTCCTGCTGGAAGTGACCATAGTGCGTTATTAGACATTTTAAAATCAAACATTGTGAGTTCACTCGTGCCTTTTCTGTAAACATCAATTAATGTTCTTTCTATATTTGAATTTACTCCTGCACTAAAAGGATTGTAAGCAGCTTGAGTAGAGTCATACAAAGCTTCTTTCAGAAGATTATTAGACATTCTATTGCTTGTTACATCATCAGATGTAGCTTTAGAAGTTACGAAAGCTGTTTCCCAGTCCCAAGCACCGGTTGTGCCTCTGAAACCTTGAAGAAATCTATACGTATCTTTTTGCACATTTACTAACCTTTGTCTCTCTTCGTATCGATAATTATCAATGTAAAGCTGTTTCCCAGCAAATATGGCTGTAGGTACGCCATCTACATCTACCTTAAGTTGATTTAAATAGTAATGATCTGGACCAATTCTATGTTTTGAAGATGAAAATGCAAAAGAAGGATGCGCAATTCTATCGCTATCTGAGGTATAAAAACCAAGCTCTGTAAATGCTTCGACACCATTATCCATTTCATGATTGATAAACATTACAACATTGGTTCTGACAAGTTCAGATCTAACATCAGTTTTGCCCCAGAAATTACTTCTCAAAGCGCCATTTCCATCTTGAGCAATACAAGTTCCATAACCTGTATCAAAGAGGGGATGACCTCTGTTGGTACATTTAGCATCACCTAGAGGAAAAATTTCAAACTCTCCGTTAGAGTCAGTCCACAAATGATTATAACTTTCGCCGGCATGTTCCTTTGAACTTACCATATCAAACTGACCATACAAAGAGTGTGAGCTTAAGTTCCTAAAAGAAGTGCTTGTTTTCCATGGTGAATCATCATCTACAAAAGGTCTGTGTTCTCCTGCACCCCATCTTGGGTCTTCTTGTGCATTTATGTTGCCACGATCATAGTGGTCAAAAAATACACCGACATTAGTAGCCCCATCATTAAAGAAAGATCCCCATTTAACAGTTACTTTACTGTCTTCAGTATTAAAGTGATCATATCCGCTAAGTTTAGCTCTAACTGTTAGACCTTCAAAATCTTTTTGTAAAACATTGTTGATAACACCGGCCACAGCATCTGCACCATAAATAGCTGAAGCACCATCTCGTAAAATCTCTAATCTCTCAATTCCAGTAACAGGAATTAAGTTTGAGTTCACACTAGTAGTAGGGACAAAATCTCCACCAATTAGCTCAGTCTGATAACCAGGTGAGCTTACTAACCTTCTACCATTGAGAAGCGTTAGAGTATTACCAACACCTAGATTTCTTAAGTTATAGGCTCCCACATCTCCCCGAGATGCATTTACACCACCAGAAGCATCTTCAGCTTCAGTAAAAAAGTTCTGACCTTGCTCAACTATATGTTCAAGCAAGTCATCACCAGAATCAACTCCAATCGCTTCAATGTCTGCACCTGAAATAATTGAAACAGGTAAAGCCCCAGTTATTTTGGCACCTTTAATCTGGCTACCAGTTACAACTACTTCTTCTATCTCTTTTGTTTCTTCAGCTGATAAAACAGCTAATGATATGGTGGATAACAGTATCGCTGCTAAAGATATATATAATTTTTTCATAGAATTCCCCAATTCATAATAATTTATCGTTAGAGGAAAATCCCTTTTCCTATATTCTTGATCTAATTTAAACACAAATGTCTTAATATTTCATAAAACTTGACTCTACCTTAGCAATAATTTGATTTCAGTCTAATTCTTGTTTTAACTATCATCATAGACTAAGGTTATGGATTGAGACTTTAAAATACTATATATATTTAATGAGAACAAGACAACTAGAGGTATTTCACGCAGTCTATACTAAGGGGACTATAACTGAGGCAGCTAAGTATTTACATGTTTCTCAACCCTCAGTAAGTAAAGTTTTAGCCCATACTGAATCACAATTAGGTTTTCTTCTTTTTTCACGAATTAAAGGTAGGCTCACTCCTACTCCAGAAGCTGATATTATCTTTTCTAAAGCGGATAAAATTCATCAAGACCTAGCACAATTAAATCTACTAGCAAAAAATATTTTGCAAGTGCCCTCAGGATTAATAAGATTGGCATGTACCCCTACGCTAGGTATAGATTTAGTTCCTAGTTTAGTCTCTAAATTCTCTTCAGATTTGCCTGGAGTAGATTTTGAAACACATACCTACCACTATGACGAAATCTTAAGCCATATCAGCGAAGGGGGTATTGATTTGGGCTTAGCTTACGAAGCTAAAAATAATGATGAAGTTGAAAGTATAAGGATAATGGAAGGACGTTTTGTTGTTTTAGGCTCCAAGAAATTTTCTTTTCCTAATAAGACTTTAGCTTATAAAGATTTAGAAAATATCCCTTTTATAAAGGTTGAAGGCCCTTTATCAGAGAAGTTATATAGTTCTTTTAGTGCTAACAATTTTAAACCAAATTTTGTTACCACAACTGATTCTTATCTCATGGCAAGTTCTTTTGTTGAGAATGGCCTTGGTGTTGCAGTTTTAGATGAAATATCTGCTACTTCTCTTAATCACCAACATAAGATCTGGGAGTTAAATGATTCTCCTTCTTGTGCTGTGTATATCATTCTTCCAAAAATAACTTCTAGAGCAATAATTTTAGAAAATTTTATATCTTTCCTCTTAAGCCATAACTATAAGTTATAAGGTAAGATAAGATTAGAATAAAAAGAATCTATCTATTGGCGGTATTATTCTGTCATGCACATTCATGTAATAGGGGCAGGAGTAGTTGGTTTAACAACTGCATATTATTTAGTTCAAAAAGGTCATCAAGTAACAGTAATAGATCAAGAAGATGGAGTAGCTAAAGGTGCAAGTTATGCTAACGGTGGACAATTATCTTATTGTTTATCGGATCCTTTAGGAAAACCTAGTCTATTTTACAAGTTCCCTTCTGTTGTTTTAGGAAGAGACCCAGCAATTAAATTTAACCCTCCTAAAAACTTAAAGTCTTTGCAATGGTTGTACAAGTTTTTAATTGAATGTTCAAAGACTCGTCATAAAAAAAACAGCCTAGACTTATTAGAGCTTTCATTACTTTCTAAATCTCTTCTTAAGGACATGTTATGTAATATTGAACTAGATTTCTCTCATAAAAAATCTTCAAAAATAGTGCTCTATGAAGACCTAACAACCTTTGAAAAAGAGATTTCTTTTTTTGCAGAAAAAAAGAAATTAGGTTCAGACAATAAGAAATTATCAATAGAAGAAGTTAAAAGAATAGAACCATCTATTGAATCTATAAAGGGAAATTTTGTAGGAGCTATCTATTCACAATTAGATGAGGTTGGCGACACCTATTTATTCTGTAAAAGCTTGTATGCCTGGTTATTAGAGCAAAATACATCTTTTTTATTCAATGCTAAGGTTACTAAATTAAACAGGCATAAGAATAAGATATCTTCTCTAACTATAAATTCTGAAGAATTAGATGTTGAAAATATAGTAATTTGTGCTGGAGCAATGACTGAGGGACTGGTCAAAATATTCTTACCTATAATTCCTGTTAAAGGATATAGTCTTACTCTTTCAGAAGGAGAGTTAAATTTTTCTAAAAGCATAACCCTTGCAGATAAAAGAATGTTGTTAACTAAGTTGGGAGATAGGGTGCGGATAACTGGTTTTGCTGACTTCCTTGGTATAGATACCTCTCAAGATGAAGAGCGGGTATCTCAATTATTTGCTTTGGCAAAAGATATAGCACCCCAATTAGCTGATTTTAATGGAACTGACATAGAGCAGTGGGCAGGAGTTAGACCATTAACGCCATCTAGTGTTCCAATTATTGGTCCTTCAAATAATAAAGGAATATATATAAATTCAGGACAAGGTTTTTATGGATGGACACTTGCTTGTGCGTCTGGATTTCGTCTGGCAGAATTTTTTAAATAGATTGGGTTTTAATAATTGTATCTTGATGATGTTTAAACTTTTATTTGTTTCTTGGATGTTTATCTCTAATGGTTTTTTTTCAATGCAACTAAATGCTAGTCAGGATTATTTATTTGAAGATACTATTTTTTCAGATATGCATGCACATCCTAGTAGGTTCCATAGAGATAATGTAGATAGTATTTCATTTAAAGAGATTGAATTATATAAATCTCAAAACATAGATTTAGTGGTAGCTGCAATAAGCACTGATATGGCTTTTCATGGCAACTATGAGACTACTCAGGGGCTTGTTCCTAAAGGTAAATATAAACCTCTCCCTGGGGACTCTTTTAAATTAACTGTTGAAAGACTGGAGCGATTAAAAAAAACTAGCCATGAAAAAAGGGCCATTTTAGCACTTTCCCCAAGCGACGTTCTTTCTGCAAAGATCGATGGTCATTTATCAATTATTTCTGCGATAGAAGGAGCAGATGGGTTAGAAGGAAATATTCAAAACCTTTATACCTTTTATGAAATGGGGCTGCGTTTAATTCAATTAGTTCATTTCAGGGCAAATAAATTAGGTCATGTTCAAAGTTATCCATATAGCCCAGGAGGTTTAACAAAATTTGGAAAAGAGGTAGTTCTAGAAGCTAATAAGTTAAATATGATTATTGATATTGCTCATGCAAATACTGAAACCATTCTTGATGTATTAGAGTTTTCTAAAGACCCGGTTATTTTTAGTCATGGTGGCCTAAAATCATTAAAAGATCAGGATAGAGCTCTAACTGACCAGGAGGTTATTCTAATTGCTCAAAGTGGAGGTATAGTTGGCATTTGGCCTCACGGGAAATATATTGAGTCGGTCAGTATAATGGTTGATTATATTGAACATGTGATTAACTTGGTAGGTCCTGAACATGTGGGTATCGCATCTGATTTAAGAGGTATTTCTAAATACAGCGAAGGTTTTGGAAGTGAAGCTAATTTTTATTCTATTATAGAAGAGATGACTTTGAGAGGTCATGACAAGTCAACAATTGGAAATGTAATGGGCGGAAATTTTTTTAGACTTTGGCAAAAGGTAGCAGATTAGACTTCTAACTGAGTAACATCTCAGTTATATTCTCATTGTGATTAAGTATGCACTCTCTTTAGATGGAGGCGGAGTTCGCTGTATAGCAGCACTTACTTTTCTTAATATTTTAGAAAAAGAGCTCAAACAAAATGTTTCAGATTTATTTGATTATTACGCTGGGACTTCTTCTGGCGGCATTTCTAGCATAGGCATCGGATCAGTTGCTATGAATACAAGCGAAATGCTTGAAATGTGGAACCCAAAAAATGCCGAACGTATTATGCAATCTGAATCTTGGCAAGGAGGATTAGGGTTAAGTCTAATGAGAGGAAAGCCAAAATATAATCCGGCAGGAAAGAGAGAGGTTTTACAAGATTATTTTGGAGAGTTGACCTTTAGGGAATCAAAAAAACCTGTAGCAGTTACAGCTTATGATATTGAAGATAGATCTCCTCTACTTTTAAGTTCTTATGAGAATGGGAATTTAAAGTTGGTTGAGGTAGCGGAAGCTACAAGTGCAGCTCCAACTTTTTTTCCTACAGCAGAAGTTAATGGTAAATATCTTATAGATGGAGGCGTAGTGGATAATAATCCAGCGATGAACGCCTATATAGAAGCTTTAAAGATTTATCCAAAAGATATCATTAAGGTTTTGAGTATAGGAACAGGTCTGAATAGAAGAAAGATTAATGGCAAAGCTTCAAAAGAGTGGGGTTTATTTGGTTGGATGACGCATGATCTACTTGGTATTATGACGGAAACAAGCCTACAAAATAAATTGGCAGAAGATTTAATAGGCAAGAACTATTTAAGGATTAACTCCCCTTTAGGAAAGTGTAAGCGTAAATTGGATGATATAAGCAAAAAAAATATTAATAATATTAAAGATATGGGAAAGGTTTGGTGGGATACGTTTGGTGAACAAACTTTGAATTTATTGAGTGAAATAAGAGTTAAATAGATATATGAAAATTAATAATCTACAGCTAATTTTTCTTATCGTATTGATTACTGGTTGTTCTATTAATCCTGTTTCAGGCAATAGAGACTTTGTACTTATGAGTGAAGACCAAGAAATTTCTATGGGTCAAAAGTATAGCGCACAAGTATTACAACAAGTTCCAGCTTATAAAGATAAAAAACTACAAGATTATGTTCAAAGGATAGGTCAATCTCTCTCTGAAAAGAGTCACAGGTCTAATTTAATTTACCGTTTCATCGTTCTTGATAATCCAGATATAAATGCCTTTGCATTACCTGGGGGGTATATTTTTATAAATAGAGGATTAATGGCGTATCTCTCCTCAGAAGAAGAGCTAGCAGCTGTTTTGGGGCATGAGTTAGGACATGTAACAGCTCGTCATTCTGTCAGGCAGATGTCTCAAGCACAGCTTATGAATTTTATGTCGGTTATAGTTGGTGCGCAAGCAGGAAGGACAGCAGGAGATATTGCAAATTTAGCAGGGGGTGCTTTTTTAGCTGGATATGGTAGGGATATGGAGCTCGAAGCAGATGAAATAGGAGCTAAATACATGTCATTAGATGGATACTCAACGCAAGGAATGTTTAAGACATTATCTGTTTTGAAGGAGCAAGAAGTTTATGCAACTAAGACAGCAAAAGATCGTGGTCTAGAACCCAGAACCTACCATGGAGTCTTTTCATCCCATCCTTCGAATGATAAAAGATTACAAGAGATACTTTTAAAAACAGAACAAACCTCTTCAGAATTAAAAGAACCCCAAGGCCAATATTTAGAGTTAGTAAATGGGATGGTTTATGGAGATAGCCAAGAAGAAGGCATAAGAAGAGGAAACTTTTTTTATCATGGACCGCTCAACATTTATTTAAAGGCACCTGAGGTATGGGAAATAGTAAATTCTCAAAATGGTTTAAGCTTTAAATCAAGAAATAATGAGGCTACATTATTTTTTTCAATGGAAGATCAAAATAGAAAGATAACGCCAAAAGAATATTTAGAAAGAAATAAAGCTTTTAAAATTCTTAATGGAAGACCAATTAAAGGGGATGGCTTTGAGGGATATACTGTTGAAGCAACAAGAAGTGGAATACCTTATAGATTAGGCGCGGTCTTTAGGGGAAATAGTATTTATCAGTTTTATGGAATGGTTAAAGAGAGAACCTCATTTAATAAATATGATCCAAATTTTTTATCAATAATAGATAGTTTTAGGGGACTAAAAAGAGATGAGGAAATATTATCAGAGCCTCTTAGGCTTCAAACTTATATAGTTAAAAAGGGAGATTCTTATGGTTCTTTAGCTAAACAAAGTTTTATACCATTTGATCCTGAGGGGAGGCTAAGACTGCTAAATGGTCATTATCCTGATGGCTCTCTTATTATTGGCGAGGCTATTAAAATAATCAAATAATTTACATTGGATTGATCAGATGACCTCCATCTACTGGAATAACAGATCCAGTCATAAATGAAGAAGCTTCACTGGCAAGTAATAATATTGCTCCATCTAAATCTTCAGGATTTCCGTAACGTCTTTGAGGAATTTTTTTCATATAATTTTTACCTTCAGTTGTATTGAAGAAATCTTCAGTCATTTCACTTTGAATATAACCAGGGGCTATGGCATTTACTCGAATATTATTTCTGGCAAGCTCAAGTGCCATCATTTTTGTTAATTGAGTTAGACCGGCTTTTGAAACAGCATAGCTAGTTTGTTGGACTCCAACTCTTAACCCCAAAATTGATGATATGTTTATAATACTGCCAGGTCTTCCTTGTTTAGTCATGAGATCAGATACTTGCTTGGCCACTCTAAAAGCACCATTTAAATTTGTTTCCATTACATTCATCCAACTTTCTTCAGATAAGTCTTTGAACCAGACTGGGTTTGAAATTCCCGCATTATTGATTAGTACATCAATATGACCCATTTTATTTATAGATTTCTTTATTAGATTTGTAACTGATTGTTTAGAAGAAACATCAAGAGGGATAACCAGGCATTCATTACCAGAATTTTTTATATTTTTTGATAAACTATCTAGAGCTTTTTTGCGTCTTGCACTAAGGATAACTTTTGCTCCTGCATTGGAAAGAGTTAAAGCAAAATGTTTTCCTAAACCTGATGAAGCCCCGGTAATTAGAATTACTTTATCTTTGACACTAAATATGTCATTAATTGATTTCATATAATTTCAAAATATCTATTTAATTCCCAGTAAGAAATTCTTTTGCTATGAAAAGGTTTTTTTGAGCGCTTAAATTGAAGGTATTCCCAATCTCGGGTAGCACTAAAGTGTTTTACAAAATGATCTCCAAATAATTCTTGAGCAGATTTAGAGTTTTTAAAAAGTGATGAAGCTTCCTTTAAATTTTTTGGAGTTTGCATATTTTCCTGTAAATTTAAGAAATAGGCATTATTATCTGTTGACGCAGAAGGTAGAATTTTTTCTTTGATACCTAATAAGCCCGCACCTAGCATTGCTGCTAGAGCAAGATAGGGATTTGCGTCTGCTCCTGGTAGTCTATTTTCAATTCTTTGAGATTGAGGATTTCCTGGAATTGCTCTAAAACCAACAGTTCTATTTTCTATTCCCCAAGTTAGACTTATTGGAGCCCAAGCTCCTGGGGTTAAACGTTGATAAGAATTTACTGTGGGGGCTAATAACACACAAAACTCACGCATATATTTCTGTAAGCCACCAACAAAGAACTTGAAGTCTTCTGAGAAAGAGTTATTCGTTTCATCTGTAAATATAGGTTTATTTGACTTATCCCAAATAGAACAGTGAATATGACCAGATTGACCAGGATAGTTTTCCGACCATTTAGCCATAAAGTTAGCTATAAGATTATTCTTTTGTGCAAGAACTTTCATAAAAGTTTTAAATAAAGTGGCTTTATCAGCTGAAATCATAGCTTCGTCATAAGATATAGCTCCCTCTATTACTCCAGGCCCAGTTTCTGTATGAAGTCCTTCTAGTTGCATATCCATAGTTGAACACATAGACAATATTTCTTGATAGAAATCTGATTCCACTGAACTTCTAAGTACTGAATAGCCGAACATGCCGGGTGTGAAGGGAATTAAATTAGTGAATTTTTTTTCCCTAATGGAAGAAGGAGACTCTCTAAATAAAAAGAATTCATACTCAAACGAGGCTTTAGCAGTTAGACCTTTTTCTTGATATTTTTTTAGTATTTTATTTAAAATTCCTCGCGGACAAATCTCAGGTTCCTCTAATTCACATAAAAAAAATGGGGTTTCTTTTTCGAAAGGAATTATTCGCCCCGATGAAGGAATAATTTGTACTTTTACGTCTGGATAACCAGTTTTCCATCCACTAAGAACGTCTTTATTTTCAGCCGAAGTATACCCATATAAATCATCTGCACTATCCCAACCAAAAATAACATCACAGAACCCAAATCCTTCTTTTAAAGATTTAATAAACTTTTGGACATGCATATATTTACCTCTAAGCACTCCATCTATATCAGTAATTCCTACTTTTACGTACTCATAAGAATTTTGATTTAGGAAATTAATAATTTCCTCATTATTAGACAATTCTCTTATATTCATTTGTTTTATTTTACAGGTCTTTTAGGCTTAAGTTACTAGTCACTGTTAAAATAGTTTAAATTATTAATATTTTTTAAGGTATTAAGTTTTTATTAGAATGAAAAAAAAATTAAAAATAACTATTTTAGGTGGTGGAAGCTGGGGAACAGTTTTAGCAAATGTAGCTGCTGAAAATGGATCAGACGTTTCTTTATGGATGAGGGACCAATCTTTATCTAGTGAAATTAATAATAATCATAGGAATTTAAAGTACATTCCTAGTTTAGAGTTATCTGAAAAGCTTAAATCCACTACCTCTTTGCAAGAAGCTTTAGATAAAACTAGCTTAATTATAATTTGTGTTCCAAGTAATTCATTCCGTTTGGTTTTAAATAATGCTATGGGTTTTATTCCCAACAAAGCATTTTTAATAAGTGCCACTAAAGGAATTGAAGAAAAGGGGTTTAAGTTAATGAGTCAAGTCATGGAAGAAGAAATAGGCTCCGAACATCCCATTGGAGTTTTAAGTGGACCGAATTTAGCTCTTGAAATATCTCAAGGTCATCTTTCAGGTACGGTTATAGCAAGTCATGATGAAGAGTTAAAAGAAACTATTTCCGAGGTTTTTAATACTTCTAGTTTCAGAGTTTATACAAGCAAGGACACTTTTGGCGTTGAATTGGGAGGGGCATTAAAGAATATTTATGCTTTAGCTTGTGGAATAGCAGATGGGCTGGGAGGCGGAGAGAATACCGAAGGGATGATTATAACAAGAGGATTAGCTGAAATGAGCAGGTTTGCTGTAGCATTAGGTGCTGATCCAATGACTTTTCTCGGGCTTTCTGGAGTTGGTGATTTAATAACAACATGCGCATCCCCTTTAAGCCGGAATCATGCCGTTGGAAAATATATTGGAGAAGGCAAAACTTTAGATGAGGCTTTAAGGCTAATAGGACAAACTGCTGAAGGTTTAAAAACATTGAAGCTTGTCCACATAAAATCAATTGAATTAGAATTAAAAATGCCAATAGTTGATTCTTTGTATAGAATAATTTTTGAGAATGAACCACTTGATGGCTCTGTAGAAAAACTTTTAGGGAAAGATGAGCTAAAAGATGTAGAATTCTCTACAAATATAAAGAGTTAGTTATGGTAAAAAAAGTACAAGAAATGAAAGAGTCAATTGATACAGAAGAGCTTAAAGAAAATGTAGCCCGATCAAGCAAATGGATTCGAGTCTTATTAGTGATAGTATTTTGTTTCGTTTTTTCGTGGGCCGCATTTTTTTTGGGATTGTGTGCTGGTCTACAATTTTTATTTCATTTGTTTACGAATGAACCTAATAAGAATTTAACTAAGGTGGGTGTGGGCTTTAGAAACTATATGGTACAAATCATAAATTATGTAACTTATCAAACTACAGAAAAGCCTTTTCCTTTTAGCAGCTTCCCAAAGAAATAAAATGATTGAACTTTATACATCTCCAACTCCAAATGGTCATAAAATAAGTATTGCTTTAGAGGAAATGAAGATTCCTTATCTAGTTAAAGCTATTGATTTAGGAAAAAATGAGCAAAAGTCTAAGAAATTTTTGAAGATATGCCCTAATGGGAGAATCCCTGCGATTGTAGACAAATCTAGGGAAGATTTTTCTGTTTTTGAATCAGGAGCGATATTGATATACCTTGCAGAGAAATCAAGTAAGTTTCTGCCAAAAAGTCTAAAAAAACGTTCTGAAGTAATTCAGTGGGTGATGTTTCAGATGGGAGGTGTAGGTCCTATGCAAGGTCAAGCAAACGTCTTTTTTAGATATTTTCCTAAGAAAATAAAACCAGCTATTGATAGGTATCAAAATGAAACTAAAAGACTTTTTTCTGTTCTTGATAAACAACTTAAAGGAAAAGATTTTATATGTGACAAGTTAAGCATTGCTGATTTTGCAACATTTCCATGGGTAAATATTCATGAATGGTCAGGTGTAGAGATAAGCGATTTAAAGCATGTCTCATCTTGGGTTGATCGTTGCAGGAATAGAAAAGCTTTTCAAAGAGGATTAGATGTTCCCGTAAAATTAGTCATGCCAAAAGCAAGAAATAAAAAAGAGTTTGTTAAAAGAGCTCAGAAGATGCTTCAAAAATAATTTAAGATATCCATGAAGGATTTTAAAGACAAGGTAGCTGTTATAACAGGAGCTGGTTCTGGAATTGGAAGATACTTGGCTGTATTGCTTGCTAAATATGGAGCTCATGTAGCTATTTGCGATATCAATGAGAAGACATTGAATGAAACTTCAGAGATGCTTAGAAAATATAACGTGTCTGTTTCAAATCACTTACTGGATGTGTCAGATAGTGAAGCTATAGAGGCTCTACCCAAAAAAGTTATTGAAGCACATGGTAAAGTAAATTTAGTTTTCAATAATGCTGGAGTTACAGCTGTTTCTGAATTTAAGGATTTAGAAAAAAAGGACTGGGAATGGGTAATGGGTATTAATTTTCATGGGGTTGTGAATAGTACAAGATCTTTTATTCCTCATCTGATAGATCAATCAGAAGCTGCAATCATAAACACCTCGTCTATTTTTGGTATGGTTGCTGTGCCAGGTCAAACTGTTTATCACGCAAGTAAGTTTGGGGTTAGAGGTTTTACTGAAAGTCTTGCTCTTGAAATGGCTCAGTCTAATGAAAATTTACAGATTCATTGTGTGCATCCTGGGCATGTAGGAACAAATATAGCTGGAAGTGCTCGAGTAGATAAAGAACGGTTTGAGGCAGCTGATCAAGGAGGTTCAATTTTTTCCAGAAAGGCTCCTTCAAATCACAAAGAAATGGGCGACCAGTTTAAAAAAGGGGGTATGCATCCTAGTAAAGCAGCTCAAATTATTCTTAATGGAGTTAAAAAAAATAAAAGAAGAATATTTATAGGCTTAGATTCTAGGTTGTTGGAGCTATCTCAAAGATTATTTCCAAATAAGTACCACTATACTTGGCCTTTTTTTATGATTCCCTTGATGTGGCTTAGAGACAAGAAGCCTTTAAAATTACTTGATTAGTTTTTTGTAAGTAGAGTAATTGGGGTTATCTACTGATACTTTATTTTTAGATAGTTTAATCAAAACTTTCTTTAAATTTTCATCTGAAAGATCTAAGTTACCATTTTGGATTTCTTTTGCTAGTGTATCAATTGAAGGGTTATCAATATCTTTTAGAAGAGAATTAATCATTTCTAGAGTTTCAGAAGACAGTTCTTTTCCAACCTCTAGTTCTCTCTGTACTATACTAAGTACATTGATCGCTATTTGCGTTTTGAATCCTAAATAATTTGGTAATTCGTTTTTCACATCATTTATTAGGAAAGTTTTAACGGAGTTTATTAGTTCAATTATTGTTGGTCTATCAAATATCATTATTTACCCTCCATAAATAATAAATCTACAAGGTCTAATTCAGTTTCAGACACTCTTCGACCTATAGCAGCTCTTTCTACTGAATTATTAGGTCCTAGTAAATGAGCGAAAGTCTGTATTAAACATATAACACCCCATCTTAGGGTTCCAAATATTTGCCAATTCTTTATTTGTTGTACATCAAGTTGGATGTCTATAATAGAATTATATCCATTTAATAAATCTTCTATTTCGCCAAATCCACCAACAACATTCTCATGTTTTCCAAATCTCCAAGAATTCACGCATATCCATCCTAGGTCCTGAAGTGGATTACCAATATGAGCAAGTTCCCAATCTATTACTGACTGCAGGCCATTTTTATCAAATATAAGATTTCCCAATCTAAAGTCAGCGTGAATAAGCGTATTAGGAAAGTCACCAAAATCTTGGTTTCTAAGCCATTTAAAGGTGTACTCAAATACAGGCTGAGGCTGTTTAAAATTCTCATAGGTAAGATATAACTCTTCTAGTTCTTGAGTTATATCTTTATTATCAAGCCAGTTTAATGAATTGAGCGGTACCTGATGAATTTTTGCTATGGCTTGGCCACATTGAAAAGCTAAAGAATCTCTAATTTGTTTATAAGTATCATCTCGTAAAATCTTTCTAGGTATACTTTCTCCTTCAACTAACATCATGATATAGGCATTTTTAAGCGAAGATTTTTCATTCGATATAGCTAAGACATTTGGCACAGGCCCTTGTTCTTGGAAAACAATTTTTTGAATTTCAGCTTCTTTAGATTTAGGGAGAGCTATGCTTGAAGGAGCATCAGGGCCTTTTTTTAGAATCATTTTCTGGGTCACTAAATTTTCATAAAAGTTGAATTTCCATGTTTCATTAGATGCGCCATTCGTCAAAGGCTCTAAATCACTAACTTTCCCATTAAAGCCTGCTTCTTTTAGGAGGCTCTCTATGTTCTTGGATAATTCATCTATCATAAAGAGAAATATGCCTATAATTTAATCGAATTTTTATAACCCTTCAATTTTATTTCTTTCTTAGAAATAGAGACATCTTTTTCTCCTTGCAGCACATTTTCATTAAATTTATAAGTAATCTTGTAATCACCTTTTAGTGCTTTTTGGTTATAATCGTATACCTTCTTTTCAGTAGAAATATTTTTTTTGTTATAAAGAGAAACTTTATTTTTTCCATGCTTTTCATTAAGAATTTTTAAAGTCTCAAAAGGGCTCAATATTAGTGCTGAGGCATTATTTCCACCAAAACCTTTTGCATTAAGGAAGGCGGCTTTATAATAATTAACTTCCTCACATTTATGTTCTACTAAAAAATTTAGATTCTTTGTATGAACATCAGGTGCAGTTTCATTGACTCCATGAATGCCTGGAATTATGCCTTCTTTCCAGGTCCCTAAGGCAGCTACCATCTGATCACCAGATGCTGGTGCCATACTATGACCTAAATATGATTTAATGCCAGACACTGGCCATGATGAAATTTTGTAGGCTTCTGCAATTTTACTGAATATATGAGACTCAGTAGTTCTATTAGCAGGAGTTCCAGTTCCATGCGCTTGAACGAAAGTATGGTTTTTAAGATTCTTTAATCCAAGTATTTTTTCAGCTTTAGAAACAGCTTTAGCCATAGTAATATAATTACCCACTCCAGGACCGCTTATTGAACTTTTAAATCCATCAGCATAAGATTTTACTTCTGGTACAGAGCCATAGATATTAGCGCCTAGATCTAATGCTAATTTATCATCCATTAGAATTATAAACTGGGCCGATTCTCCAAGAATCATCCCAGCGTTTAGACCAAAAGGTCGGCATGCTTTAAGATGATCTGGTCCATTATCAACTGATTCATTTAATTGGGCTTGCAGTTCCATCATCTTTTTATCATCTGCTAGAGCATTCATTGCATAAAAACCATCCACTACTTCAGGTGTAATGGGAGCTTCCGCGCCCCCTACAATTACAAATCTAGAGCTGCCACTTTCTATGGCTTCTTTACCCATCTGTAAGTTATATAAAAAAGTTGCGCATGCACCTACACAATGCCCTGATCTACCTACACTACCTAAGATGTAAGCATTAATAAAATCGGCTGACATCTCAACAAGACCAAGGGGTAAATTCTTTGAACTTGATCTGCTACCCTTTATTCTTGATTGCATCATTCCAGCAAATCCAAATTTATCCATCTGTCCAATGGCGGCGCCACTATAGACTGCAACTTCAGAAGGGCAAATTTGTTCTTGAATCTTTTCCCAGTCTATACCTAAATGATTGAGGGCATCACTCATACCAAATACTGTCATTTGAAGAGCCTTAGGATGTTGTCTTGCAGGATAAAATGAAGAAGGATCGAATCCGCTAGGTAGTTGGCCTGCTGCACTAGCTTTTATATTATCTAGGATTATGCCATCAGGATCGTATATCTCTCTATCAATCTTTCTAATCATTGTTTCAGACCTTATGAGATCAACATTTGCGAGTAAATAATCTTTCAAGGTGATTGCATCTCCAGCTGAAGTCTCCCATCCTTTGGAGATTGGTTCAATTTTACCTTGAAGAACGGCTAAGTCTTGGATGGTTTCGAGTTGTTTTGTAGCATCAAGACTATCAAATACAATATTTTTATAACCTTGAAATGAGGAAGTCCTGCCAGATGCATTTATCCCACCTATTGAGGTTATAACTGCTAATGGTTTTTTAGTTTTAGTCATATACAAGTTAATAATTATAATCTTTTTGGACTATTCTAGTGATTAAAGTTTTGTTTATAGATTATAATTTCTAAAGTCTTTAAAGGGAGTATTAAATGCATCCAGGAGTTAATGGTAAGCTTTATCCACATAAACCAGCAATTATTATGCTGGAGAGCGAAAAAATACTTACACATGGTGAGCTTAATGATCTTTCTAATCAAGGAGCCCAACTTTTTAGATCCTTAGGTTTAAAACCAGGTGATAGCATTGCTTTAATGTTAGAAAATCATCTTTTATTTTTTCCAATAATCTTTGCTGCCTGGAGAAGCGGTTTAAGGTATACAGCTATAAGTTGGAGATTACAACCTAATGAGGTCCAATATATTGTTGAAGACTGTAATGCAAAAGTATTTATTACTTCTAAATTTTTAGAAGAGAACGCTGTTATTTTGACTGAGTCTTTAAAAAAAGTTCACACTTATATGTTAGATGGAGTAGCTGATGGTTTTAGTTCATTCGAAGAAAGTATTTCTAAGATGCCTGCTTTGGCAGTAGAAGATGAATGTCAGGGAGGTGCTATGCTTTATTCATCAGGCACAACAGGTCGCCCAAAAGGAATTCATAGAAAATTAACTTTCAGTAAATTACCTTATCGTCCAGAAGACGATGATTTGGGATTGGGAAGGGTAGTAGAGAGAGTTTATGGTGGTTCTGAAAATAGTGTCTATTTATCACCAGCTCCTTTATATCATTCGGCGCCTCTTGGTTTTAATACTGGATTCCTTTCTTTAGGAAGTACTAGTATTGTGATGGAGAAATTCGAAACGGAAAAGGCTCTACAAGCCATTGAAAAATATAAAGTTACTCACTCTCAGTGGGTGCCTACGATGTTTGTTAGATTTTTAAAAATGGATAAAGCACTAAGAGAAAATTATGATATTAGTTCCTTAGAGGTTGCTATACATGCAGCCGCCCCTTGTCCAATTGCTGTTAAGGAGCAAATGATAGAATGGTGGGGCCCTATTATTTATGAGTATTATGCTGGGACAGAGTATAACGGAATGACAATAGTAGATTCTCATGAATGGTTAGAGCACAAAGGTACTGTAGGCAAACCTCTCTTTGGAGAATTATATATTTTATCTGAAGATGGTGAAGAAGTTGAAACAGGTGAGGCAGGTGGGATTTATTTTGGAGGTCCTACCGCTGGTACTTTTGAATATCATAATGACAAGGAGAAGACGTCTAATGCTATTTCATCTCAGGGTTATAGTACGCTGGGCGATATTGGTTATGTTGATGAAGAAGGGTTTCTTTATTTAACAGACAGAAAGTCTTTTATGATTATTTCTGGAGGAGTTAATATTTATCCAAAAGAGACTGAGGACTTATTAGTGATGCATCCCAAAGTAGAAGATGTCGCTGTTTTTGGTGTTCCTAATGAAGAAATGGGTGAAGAGGTAAAAGCTGTAATTCAGCCCGTTAACATGCAAGAAGCAGGATCAGCACTCGAAGCTGAATTAATTGCTTTTTGCCGTGAAAATATTTCACATATAAAGTGTCCTAGAAGTATAGATTTTCAAGATGAGTTACCAAGGCATCCAACTGGTAAGTTGTATAAAAGGTTGCTGAAAGATAAATATTGGTCTTAGTTCTTTATAACTCTTTCACAAGCTAAAACAGTTTGTAATATTAATGTGTTAATTGTCATAGGACCTACTCCACCTGGCACAGGTGTGTATGCTAAGGATCTATCTTTAACGGAATTTAAATCTATATCACCACATTTTTCTGGATGAAAACCTGCATCAATAACAACTGCATTATCTTTTATCCAAGTTCCTTTTATGAATTTAGGAATACCAACAGCACCGACAATGATGTCTGCTAATGCAATGATGCTTGGTAGGTCTTTTGTCTTCGAATGGCAAATAGTTATAGTTGCATTTTCATTTAATAACATCATAGCCATAGGCTTACCTAAAATTGGACTTCTACCAACTATTACAGCATGTTTTCCAGCTATCTCGATTTGATAATATTCTAGCATCCTCATAATGCCTTGAGGGGTGCAAGATCCGTAAGCATCTTGACTCATAGACATATTTCCAAAACCTAAGCAGGTTACCCCATCAACATCTTTATTAATTTCAATGGCATCAAAGCAGGCTCTTTCATTAATTTGATTCGGAACTGGATGTTGCAGAAGAATTCCATGTATTTCTGGGTTTTGATTTAATTCATGGATGCTTTTTAGGAGGTCTTCAGTAAGAGTATCTTCAGGTAATTCTACTTTAAGAGATTTCATGCCAACTCTCTCGCAAGCATTAGCTTTCATTTTGACGTAGGTTGCTGATGCAGGATCAGAACCAACAAGGATTGTAGCTAAGATGGGAACAAAACCACATTTTTTTTCTATGATCTGGATTCTTTTGAAAAGTTCCTCTTCGGTTGTTTTGGATAAAAGTGTTCCATCTAGAATTATTGACATATTGATTATTTTCTCATGGAAGGTAATGGTGATAAAGCCTTCTTTACAATTTGATTTTTTAAAAAAGAGTATTATTATAATTTGCGTTAAAACTAAATGATATTTTTAATATCTAAAAGTTGTCATAATAGTTTTTAAATAATTTGAGGGTTTTATGTTAAAGAAAATATTTCTTTCTACTATCTCTTTTTTCTTACTTACCTTTTGTATTTTAGTCTACGCTGATAGTCAAACAGAGGGTATCGAGGAAGTGGTAGTAACCGGCTCTTATATTAAAGCAAGCCCTACTGATGGATCATCTCCAGTAGAAATCTTAGATAGATCTAAAATAAATGCTATGGGCGCTTCCACTATAGCTGATGTAACTGCCAATATATCAGTAAACTCTGGGTCTGAGAATAATGCAGATGCTTTTACTCAAGGGGCAACACAAGGCACTTCAAATATCAATCTGAGAGGACTTGGGTTGTCATCTACTCTTGTATTGGTTGATGGAAGGCGCCACACTATTTCAGGTGTTACAGCTAATGATGGAAGCGTTTTTGTTAATACTGCATCAATACCTTTAGTGGCTTTAGATAGAGTAGAAGTTTTGAAAGAGGGAGCTGCTTCTATTTACGGTTCAGATGCTGTAGCTGGAGTAGTAAATTATATATTTAGAAGAGATTTCGAAGGTTTTGAAGCAGAAATCTCTCAGCAAGAAACAGATTTAGCTAGTCAGAAGGATCGAAGAGCTAGCTTTATTTTTGGTCTACAAAAAGAAGATAATAATTTTATATTTGCTGCAAGCTTCTTAGATAGATCTCCTTTAGCTGGGTCAGATTTTAGCCCAAGCTTAGCTCCTTTAGGAGTGAGTGGATTAGGTACTAGTTTTTTACTTTTTGGACCTTCTACAGTTTCTACAGGTCCTTATTCAGGTTCATATTCAATATATGAAAATGTAGCTGATCCTAATTGTGAAGAAAATAAAGGTATTTTAATACCTCAAGCTAGCGGGCAAAGATGCGGCTTTTTTTATGGGGGAAGGTTTAATATAGTAAATGATGAAGATCATCGAAGCATATATTCATCTTTTCAATCAGAGATTTCTTTTAATTTAAAATTTAATCTAGATATTCTAAGTTCTTTAATTGAAGTCAATGATAATCCTCAATCACCTTCGTACCCAGCTTTGTCTTACCTTAGTCCAAGTAATGCGATCATGCCAGGAAAGGGAGCTAACCCTTTTGGAGTTCCAGTTCTATGGATAGGAAGGCCATTGGCGTCTGCTTTTCCTTCTCCCTTAGCTCCAAGAGAATCTGATACTACAAGAATTTCTATTGGACTATCAGGTCTTATAAAAAATGGATTTGATTGGAGTCTTCAGTTTACAAATAGTACAGAGGAAAACTATGCGCAGCAGCCAGATACAAGCACTAGTAGATTTTCAGATGCAATTAATGGAGTAGGGGGAGTAAATGGAAATGAAACATGGAGTTTAGTTGACCCAACTTCTAATTCTCAATCTTTAATAGATTATATTTCAACTTCGCAAGAAACATATATTGAGACCGATCTTTCAGTATTAGACTTTTTATCTACTGGACAAATTAATTCAATTAATCTTGCTTATGGAGCACAGTTTAGAAAAGAAGAGTATGTGTTGACTAGAGATTCAGATTCAATAGCAGAATTTGATTTAGCAGGTAATATAATCAAACCAGCTAATCTTTTGTTTCTAGGGGGAGGGCTTGAATCTTCAAAAGCTAGAGATACTTCAGCTCTCTTTGTAGAGGGATCTTATGCTCCCAATGAATCCTTTGAAGTCAAAGCTGCATTGAGATATGAGGACTTAGAATCTGATAGCACGGTGAACCCAAAAGTTTCTTTTAGGTACCAGTCTAGTGAAGCTTTAATTTTAAGAGCATCTTTAAGTACTTCTTTTAGAGAAGCATCTCTAGCGCAGTTGTCTTCCAGCAACATAGGTTTACAAGGTATTCAAGATTATGATAAAAATGGAAATGCAAAAGGTGGTACAGCTTTCATAAGGATTGCTCAAAAAAATAATCCAAATTTAAAACCCGAAGAGTCAGATAATCTAAATATGGGAGTTATATGGAGACCCACAGATGAATTAGAAATGAAATTAGATTATTGGGCAATTGATTACACAGACGTTATTACAATAGAAAGTGCTCAAGGCAAGGTTTTAGCAAATCCTTTAGGAGATCCAGATGTTAAAAGAACAACAGGTGGAACACTTGTGGGTGTAACTACTAATTATTTTAATGCTGCTAGTGTAGATACTAATGGAGTTGATTTTGAAATTTCATATGCAAATGATGTTTCCATTGGACAGCTTGACCTTGGTTTAAATGTTATGCATATATTAAAATATGAGATTCCATCAGCATCAGGAGCTAAAGATGTAGTAGGGCAATTTAATTTTGATAATTTCGCTAGACCAATGCCCGAAACTAAGACTGTTATATCAGCCATGTTATCAAGAGGGAATCATATTTTAGCTGGATATGGTAGATATATATCTAGTTATGAAACGTCTAGACCGATTTCAGCATCAGCTGCTACACAGGGATTTAATAAAGATATAGATAGTTTCTTTACTTTAGATCTTCAATATAATTATTTATTCGATTTGAGTGCTTATGATATGCAATTTACTTTGGGTTTAAAAAATGTATTTGATGAAAAAGTTCCTAAGGTTTATGACGCAGCTAACTGGAGTTATGATTCCAAACATCATGACCCAAGGGGAAGAATGGTTTTTTTGGGTTTAAAAATAAAGAGATAGTTTTTTAATCTTTAAAACAGTTTATAATTCCTGCTTTTTAGATAGAAGGTGGTTTCTTCTTCTTAGGAAACTAGGAATTTTAAAAGAGAAATCTTGTTTGTGATTTTTATCGGGGCATAGCGCAGTCTGGTAGCGTACCTGCTTTGGGAGCAGGTGGTCGCAGGTTCAAATCCTGCTGCCCCGACCATTTTTAATTACTTTTTCTTGATAGATCTCTAATGTTTTTAAATTCATTGCCTTCATACCAGTTAGGCCATGAAGTTGAATTTGCTAGTTGTAAAACCATTTCTTTTGTTATTTCTAAATGCTCTGCAAACCCGCTAAGATCCCAATTTTGATCGTACTCATCTGTTGGTTGGTGATAATTATTTTTGGTGTATAGGTTAGCAATTTTTTCTCCTTCAGTCACACCTCCTTCTACTTTATCTAATCCACCGTCAGCATATAAAACTGGGACCCCTTTTTTTGCTAAACTTATGTGATCAGACCTATAGAAATAACCTTTCTCAGGAAAAGGATCAGGTTTTATATATTTATTATATTTTTTCAGTTTAGAAGCTAGAAGATCTTCCAGCTCAGAAGCGCCATGCCCAACTACTATTACATCTTTTACTTTTCCAATAGGATGAATTGCATCAAAGTTAAAACCTGCAACAATGTTAGATAAATCCACTGGTGGATTTTCAGAAAAATGTTCCGAACCTAGTAGTCCAGATTCTTCTGCTGTGACAAACAGAAACATTAATGATCGCTCTACTTCGTAATCTTTAAGAGTCTCTGCCAGCTCTAAAACACCAGCTACTCCTGTGGCATTATCAACTGCTCCATTATATATCTTATCTTCACCAAATTCTTTGACTCCAAGATGATCCCAATGGGCCATCATTAATATATATTCTTCTGGTTTAGAGTTACCTCTTTTAATGGCAGCTAAGTTATGTGATTTTTTAAATTTAAAAGTATTGATCAAATTAGCATTTAAGGAGAGATTAGCCATTTTTATAGGGCTAAATTTATTAGAGGCTGCTTCTTTAGAGAGTTTTTGAAAATCAAGACCTGAGTTTTCGAATAATTTATTTGCTGTTTCAAATTGAATCCAAGACTCCATTTTAACTTTTTTAATTTTTGAAGATCTTCTATCTAAATCAATTTGTTTTCCAGACCACGAAGTCTCAACTACTTGCCAAGGGTAAGCTGCAGGTTTTGTATCATGTATAATTATTACACCATCTGCTCCCTGTCTAGCTGCTTCTTCATATTTATAAACCCACCTACCATAATATGTCATAGATTTACCATTAAATAGATTCTCGTTTTGTGTTGCGTACCCTGGATCATTGATAAGTACTACGGCTATTTTTCCCTTCATATCTAGGTCTTTGTAATCATTCCAATCATATTCTGGAGCCACAATTCCATATCCTACAAAAATTAGTTCTGAAGAATTTATTTGAATATTATTCTCAAGTCTTTTAGTCCAAAACACTATTTCCTTCCCCTGTCGAAGAGATAAATTCTTTTTATTAAATAGAATTGATACTGTAGATTCTTTTTCCATCTCAATTTCAACAAGAGGAACTTCTAGTAAAAATTGATCGTTCAAGGGCATTAAAGAAAATTCCTTGAATTGATTGATTAAAAAATCTTTAGTTAGCTCACCACCCTTTGTTCCAGGAGCTCTTCCTAGGTATTTATCGGAGGAGATTTCTTTGATGTACTTATGTAAATTATCTTCATCAATTTTATTTAGATTTAAATTTGACTTGCTGCAAGAAATTACTGCCATGATAATAAAGAAAGTTAATAATATTTTTTTCATTTTTTTTAATTTGTTATCAAACTATCATATTAGAGTATGGATAAAAAACAAACTGTAATTATTGGAGGAGGGCTGCAAGGTTTAGCTTCAGCTAATGCGTTATTAGATAGGGGAGAGGATGTTCTTGTATTAGAAAGACGAGAAGGCGTAGGCATGGAAACAAGTTTTTCTAATGCAGGAATGATAACTCCATCTCAACCTGAACCGTGGAATTCTAAGAGAGATATTATAAAAATGTTATCTTCATTGGGTAATGAGAACTCTGTAATGTTAATAAGGCTTAAAGCAGTACCTTCAATTTTTACATGGGGACTAAGATTTATTTTAAATTCTTCTTCAAAACGCTTTCATCAGACAAGTCTTCATAATTTTAATCTTTCTAAATACAGCAAAGATTTAACAAGAAGTTTTAGAGAAATGCAGAATATTACATATGAAGAATCAACTTTGGGGACTTTAAAGATTTTTAGAAATAATCAATCTCTTAATGAGTCCCTTAATTGTTTAGGTAAATTAAGAGATCATGGGATTGTTTATAGGGAGTTAAATGTGGAAGATCTAGTAAAAGTTGAGCCTCAGCTAAAAGAGATATCTCAAGATCTAAAAGGTGGAATCATTTTCGAAGAAGATGAGACTGGAGACGCTTATTTATTTTGTAAAGAATTAGAGAAAATAATACGAAAAAAGGGTGGAAGAATTCACACTAGCACTGAAATTACAGGGTTCTTATCTCATAGAAAAAAAATAATGGGAGTAAAAACAAGTAGAGTTGATATTCAAACAAACAGAGTTGTCATTGCTGCTGGGAGTTGGTCATATCAGTTAACAAAGTTACTAGGGCTTAACCTACCTATAAGGCCTGTTAAGGGTTATTCTACAACTCTAGATTTAGAAGATAATTACTTATGTCCATCTTATGCAGTAATTGATGAAGATTTACATGCAGCTATTACTCCTTTTAAGAACAGAATAAGAGTTGCTGGAACTGCAGAATTTGCTGGTTTTGATGATGAATTAAAAAAAACTCGTATAGATAATCTATTAGATATACTGAAAATGACTTATCCTACTTTAGCATCAGAACTTGTTCACGAAGAGGCTAAAATATGGAGCGGTTTCAGACCAATGAGTTCGGATGGCAGACCCTTTATTGGAAAAACTAAGATCGATGGTTTGTTTGTAAACTCTGGTCAAGGACATTTAGGATGGACGATGGCAATGGGCTCTGCGGCGATACTTGCTGACATAATGAATGGAAGAGATCCTGAAATAGATTCTTCTCCATTCTTGGCTTCAAGATCCATTTAGATTAGGAATTAGATTTTTCAATAATTTTCCATAAGATCCTTGGAAAATATCTTCTAAAACGAATTAATAATTTTGCCTCTAGATTTGGCAGAAGTATTTTTGTTTTATTTCTTAGACCTTCTTCTATTGCATCTATGATTTTATTAGGATTAGCGAGTCTTCCAGATTCTTTTGAAAGTTTAATATTCTTTGGTCCTTCTGAGCCTAAAGCCTGATTAATCAAAGGTGTATCAACGGCATTAGGTTCAACAAGCATAATATGAACTTTAGAGCCTTTTAATTCATGTTGTAATATTTCTATATAGGTATTCACGGCACTTTTAGTAGCTGAATAAGTTCCTAATCCAGTATTCAATACATGACCTGCTATAGATCCAAAGAAAACAGCTTGACCTTTATCTTTTTTTAACATTTCAGGCAAAAGGGCATGTACAAGATTTACAGTGCCACCATAATTTATTTTCATCAATTTCATGGTTTCATCAGGATTAGAAGAGAGGATAGGTAGAGCGGGCATTAGAGCTGCTGCATGAACTAGAGAATCCACTGGACCTAGCTCTGTATGAATCTTTTTTACTAAATCTTCCACTTCTTCACGTGAAGAAATATCACAGAGGTAAGGACTTATGTTGTTATGCTTTTTGGCTTCTTTATTTAATTGAGAAAGGTTTAGATCCACAGTTACGACTTGCATTCCTTGCTTAGCCATTCGAGAGGCTATTATTTTACCCATACCACTCGCTGCCCCTGTTACAAGTCCTATTTTTCCTTCAAATGACATTATTTTTTTATACAATTATTATAAGCATATATATAGTTTTTTAAGCTATGCCTTTACTAAATTTAACAATCTTTGTAGTACAATAATAGGGTATTGTCTATATAATTGATTTCTTAATGGGGCTATAGCTCAGCTGGATAGAGCATCGGTTTTCTAAACCGAGGGTCGAAGGTTCGAGTCCTTCTGGCCCCACCACTAGTATAGATCAAGTTAAATCAATGAACAAAAATTCGATTTAGATTTAAAAGGAGTCTATACTTTAAATGACTATTGTTGTTGTTTTAATTTTTGTATGTTTTCAGTTCACGTAAGTATTTATGGTTTAGTCCAAGGCGTAGGTTATAGGCGTTGGTTGAAAATGAATTGTGATAAAAATAACTTATTTGGTTGGACTAGGAATTCTTCTGATGGCAGCGTTGAGTGTTTCTTTCAGGGAGATAAAGAGAAGATAAATACCTTTTTAATTCTTTGTTGGGAAGGTCCAGAAAACTCAGAAGTTGAAGATATTCTAGAAAAGGAAGGAAAGAAAGAAGAAACTCTTAATAGTTTTGAAATCCTATGATGGTTTTGTAACAGCTATAAAAACTATTAAGTCTGGATTTTCTTACTCCATTAGTTTATTTGCTTAAGTTAAAGTATGGATCTAATAGTTTCTCCTATAGCTAGTGAAGAAGTTAGACCAGGACTTTCTATGCCAAAAAGATTAATCAGTCCTTTTATGCCATGGATCTCTTCTGTTTGTATTATAAAATCAGCATTTTCATCATTTGGACCATTTATCTTTGGCCTTATTCCTGTGTAATCTGGTACAAGTTTAGTCTCTTTCAACCCAGGCCAATAAGCTTTTATAGATTTAACAAATTTTTGATGCAGAGATTCGTTAAAGGAGTAGTTTAATTCATCTACCCAAGTTAAATCTGGACCAAATTTGGCCTTGCCATCTATGCCTAATCCAAGATGAATGCCTAACCCATATTTGTCTGGAAGAGGGTAAATAAGATGTTGAAAATTATGCTTACCTAATAGCTGGTAGTAATGTCCTTTTGCTAAGAAGGCTTTTGGGATATGTTTTTTGCTTAATCCATTGATTTTATGTGCTAAGGAGACAGCTTTAAGTCCAGCTGAATTAATGATATTTGTCGCTGAAACCTTAAAGTTCTGGTCTGCTTGAACATATACTTCTTTCTTAGGGCCATCTGTATCTATTTTAATTACTTCAGAATTTAAAGAAATTATCCCATTATTATTAAGAAGGTCAGTTTCCAGAGCAAAGATTAGTTCTGCGGCATCTATTATGCCTGTTGTAGCTGAGAAAATAGCGTGTTCACAGTTCAGGTCCGGCTCTATTTCTAAAATTTGCTCTTTTTTAAGTAGACTTAAACCTTTCACTCTATTGGCTTTACCTTTCTTAAAAAGAGTTTTAAGTTTATCTAAATCTTCTCTTTTTGAACTTACGATCAATTTACCTGTATTTTGATAGGCTATTTTTCTAGTTTTTGCATAATCATACAAAAGCTCATTTCCTCGAACACATAGTTTAGCTTTGAGCGAGTTTGTAGGGTAATAAATTCCTGCATGAATTACACCTGAATTTCTACTAGAAGTTTCTTCTCCTAGTCTGACATTTTTTTCAAGAACAACTACTTCATGGCCAGAGTCTGCTAGTTTAACTGCAATAGCAAGTCCAACTGCACCGCCTCCAATTATTAAAGTTTGAATATTCATAAATTAATTTATTAAAAAGAATTATAATTGTATGTAAAATAGCATAAGAGTTTACATTTTTTAATACATGTTAGAATAAAAATTTTTGGTGGGCGTAGCTCAGTTGGTAGAGCTCTGGCTTGTGATGCCAGTCGTCGTGGGTTCGAGCCCCATCGTCCACCCCAGGACAAATATATGAAATTACCATTTAGTAAAAAATCAAAATTGGATGAAACTTTATTGATTACTGTGCCAGCTAAAGAGATAGAAGAAAAAGTAAACAAAAAGTTACTAGCTACTCAAAAAAGCTCTAGAATTAAAGGTTTTAGGAAGGGTAAGGCCCCTTTAGACGTAGTTAGAAAGCTTTATGGGGATGGGATAAGGTCAGATGTTATAAATGATTCTATTTCACATTCCTTCTATCATTTAGTTCAAGAAAAAGGGTTAAAACCTGTAGGACCTCCAAAAATAATTCCCAAAAATTTAGCTGAGGGCAAGGATATTAAATTTGAAGCTACCTTTGATATTTATCCTGAGGTTAATTTATCTAATTTAAGTAATATTTCATTCATTAAACCTTCGTGTGAATTAACAACAGATGATGTGAGTGAAGCTATTGTTAATTTACAAAAAAGATTGAGTGCATGGAAGGTAAAAAAAGGAAAATCTGAATTAGGGAATCAAGTAAAAATTAATTTTATAGGCTTTATAGATGGAGAGGAGTTTGAAGGAAATTCCGCAAAAGACTTTACCTTAGAATTAGGATCAAATTCAATGATCCCAGGTTTTGAAGATGGCTTATTAGATAAGAAAAAAAGTGAATCTTTGAGTCTAGATTTAAGTTTTCCAGAGGATTATCATAATAAAGATTTTGCTTCAAAATCTGCTAAATTTGATATAGAAGTTTTGGAGGTCCTAGAATCACAACTTCCTGAAATTAATAAAGAGTTTTTTAAAAGTGTTGGCATTGAAGCTCAGAATGAAGATGAATTTAATCAAGAAGTAGAAAACAAGCTTAGTCTAGACTTAAAAAAAATTCTGAAAAGTAAAATCAAGAATAGACTGTTTGAAGCCCTTCTTGAATCAAACCCTTTTGAATTACCTGCTACGATGATAAGCAATGAAGTAAGTAACATGAGGAAAGAGTCAGCTACTAGGATGGGTATAGATCCTAGTAAGATTAAAGAAGAAGATTTCCCAGATGAAGGTTTTCATGATGAAGCGGAAAAAAGAGTTAAATTAGGTGTTCTTCTTAATACAGTTATAGATAAATATGAGTTGAAGGCTGATCCTAATAAAGTAAAACATTTAATAGAAGAAAGAGCTTCAACGTATAAAGATCCACAAGAAGTAATTAATTGGTTCTACTCAAATGAAGACCAATTAAAGCAAATAGAATTTTTATGTCTTGAGGATCAGGCGGCAGATTTTTTAGCTTCAAAGGCTAGGTCCACTAATGAAGATTTAACTTATGAAGAATGTATAAAAAAAAATTAATTACTTGAAATTTTAGTATTTATCACACATTAAGCTAAATATAATTAGAATTAGGATATGACTAGAAAAAATAAGAGCAATATAATGAATCAATTAGTTCCTATGGTTGTAGAGCAGACTCCAAGAGGAGAAAGGGCTTTTGATATTTTTTCCAGGTTATTGAAAGAAAGAGTTATCTTTTTAACGGGTCCTGTTGAAGATATAGGAGCAAACCTGATAGTAGCTCAACTTCTATTCTTGGAAGCAGAAAATCCTGATAAGGATATAAGTCTTTATATAAATTCACCAGGAGGTTCAGTAACGGCAGGTCTTTCTATTTACGATACCATGCAATTTATAAAACCAGATGTGAGTACGCTTTGTGTTGGCCAGGCTGCTAGTATGGGAGCTGTACTTCTAGCAGGGGGGGCAAAGGGTAAGAGGCATGCTTTACCAAATGCTCGTGTTTTGATACATCAAGTTATGGGTGGTTTTCAAGGTCAAGCTAGTGATTTTGAGATTCATGCAAAAGAAATCCTAAATATTAAAGGAAAGTTAAATCATATTCTTGCTCATCACACAGGTCAGAAAATAGATAAAGTTGTAAAAGATAGTGATCGTGATAACTTTATGAGTCCAGAAGAAGCTGTTAAATATGGTTTAATAGATAGTGTTATAAGTGATAGAAATAAATAAGATATGTCAGATAAAATAAAAGACGGTGCAGAGAATGAAAAATTATTATTTTGTTCATTTTGCGGAAAGAACCAAAATGAAGTGAAGAAACTCATTGCAGGACCTTCTGTATATATCTGCAATGAGTGTGTAGACCTTTGTAATGATATTATTAAAGAAGAGATAGAGCTATCTGATGAAGAAACAGCTCTTTCTTTGGCTATTCCTTCAGAAATTAAAAGTATTCTAGATGATTATGTTATAGGTCAAGAATCTGCTAAGAAAAATCTATCAGTAGCAGTTTATAATCATTACAAGAGATTAGGTGCTGATTCTAAAATTAGGTCCGCATCACGTGATAATGAGGAAGTAGAGTTAACTAAGAGTAATATTTTACTTCTAGGTCCTACTGGTTGTGGTAAAACATTATTAGCTCAAACTCTTGCTAGAGTTCTCGATGTCCCTTTTGCGATTGCAGATGCTACCTCCCTCACTGAGGCGGGTTATGTTGGCGAGGATGTAGAGAATATTATTCAAAAGTTACTTCTTAACTGTGATTATGATGTTGAAAAAGCTCAACGTGGAATAGTTTATATTGATGAAATAGATAAAATTGCTAGAAAATCTGAGAATCCATCTATTACAAGAGATGTTTCAGGAGAGGGAGTACAGCAAGCTTTACTAAAACTAATTGAAGGAACTGTTGCAGCTATTCCACCTCAGGGAGGTCGTAAACATCCACATCAAGAATTTCTACAAGTGGATACTACAAACATACTCTTTATTTGTGGAGGAGCTTTCTCTGGATTAAATGAAATTATTAAAAGTAGGTGTGTAGAAACGGGAATTGGTTTTGCAGCAAATGTCTCTTCTATTTCTAAATCAATTACCACCTCTACTTTTATAGATAATGTTGAACCTGAAGATTTAGTAAAATATGGATTAATTCCTGAATTTGTTGGAAGGTTACCAGTTACTTCTACTTTAGATGAATTAGACCAGAATGCTTTAATTAAAATTCTTGTAGAACCTAAGAATTCTTTGACAAAGCAGTTCAAGAAATTATTTGATATGGAGGGCGTAGAGTTAGATATTAGAGATGATGCCTTGATAGAGATAGCAAATAAAGCTTTAGAATTAAAGACCGGAGCGAGAGGTCTTAGATCTATTCTAGAGAGAATACTCATGGAAACAATGTATAAAATGCCTTCTGAAACTGGCTTGCAAAAAGTTGTATTAGATGGATCTGCAGTTAAGGGTGAGACTGAGCCTTTGTTAGTTTTAGAAAAATCTTCTCAAGGAAAGCAAGCTTAGAATCAGTTGTATTATTTTTCTAAAACTTTTAATTTAAATTATTCCAAGACAATATAAATACATGAAATCAGATAGAATAATTAATTGTCCTTTATTGCCACTTAGAGATGTGGTGATTTTTCCTTCTGTGGTGACTCCTCTCTTTGTAGGAAGAGAGAAATCTATAAAAGCTCTTGAAGCTGCAATGAATTCTGATAAGCAAATAATGTTGGTAGCTCAGAAGAATTCGCAAGATGATGACCCTAATACTAAATCTATATTCTCCATAGGGACAATCTCTTCTATATTGCAATTAATTAAATTACCAGATGGTACTGTTAAAGTTTTAGTAGAAGGAAAACAGAGAGCAAAAATTTTAAATGTTAAGACGACGGAACCTTACAACATAAGTGAGGTTGAGTTAATTGATAAGATTTCTGATGATTCTTCTAATTCTAACTTAATTAGTACATTGAAGGGTCAATTTCAGGATTATGTGCGGGTGGCAAAGAAAGCTACTCCTGAAGTTCTAAACACCATAGTAGCCATTGATGATTTAGGCAGATTAATAGACACGCTAGTTGGTCATTTATCTCTAGAGGTTAGTAAAAAGCAAGAAATATTAGAATCAAAAGACTTAGAGATTAGTGCAAAGATAATTATTTCATATACCAATTCCCAAATTGATGTAAACAAGGTTGAAAAGAAGATTCGAGGTAGAGTGAAGACTCAGATGGAAAAAAGTCAAAAAGAGTATTATCTTAATGAGCAAATGAAGGCATTAAAAAAAGAATTAGGGGAGCTAGATGAAACTGAAGAAGTAGATCTTTTAGAAGAAAAAATTAACAAAGCTGGTATGACTAAAGAGGCCAATGATAAAGCTCGTGCAGAATTAAAGAAATATAAAATGATGTCTCCTATGTCCGCTGAAGCCTCGGTAGTTAGAGGCTATCTAGACTGGATTATTAGCATTCCATGGAAGAAGAAAAGTATTCTTCAAAAAAATCTTAGTAAAGCAAGTGACATATTAGAAGAAGATCATCACGGACTAGAAGAAGTTAAAGAAAGAATTTTAGAAAACTTAGCTGTTCAGAAGAGGGTAAAAAAATTACAAGGTCCAATTCTTTGCTTAGTGGGCCCTCCAGGTGTTGGCAAGACTTCATTAGGTGAATCTTTAGCTCGTGCTACTAACAGAAAATTCATAAGAATGTCCCTAGGTGGAGTGAGAGATGAAGCAGAAATAAGGGGTCATAGAAGAACTTATATTGGTTCTATGCCTGGGAGGATAATGCAAAAACTTTCTAAAACAGGAGTAAAGAATCCTTTATTTCTTTTGGATGAAATAGATAAGATGGGCATGGATTTTAGAGGAGACCCAGCTTCTGCTTTGCTTGAAGTTCTAGATCCAGAGCAGAATAATACTTTTAATGATCATTATTTAGAGATTGATTATGATCTATCTGATGTGCTGTTTGTTTGTACTGCAAATAGTATGAATATACCTGCTGCTCTTTTAGACAGAATGGAGATTATTAGATTACCAGGATATACAGAAGATGAAAAAGTGAGTATTGCTGAAAGATATTTAATACCTAAGCAGATTAAATCTAATGGTTTAAATTCTGGAGAAACTAAAATCTCTCCTGAAATAGTTAAAGATTTAATTAGGTACTACACTCGAGAGGCAGGCGTTAGATCATTGGAAAGAGAAATAGCTAAGATATGTAGAAAGGTTGTCAAAAAAAATGCAGATGAGAAGAACCCAAAAAAATGTATTATCAATCAACCAATGTTAGAAGACTTTTGTGGAGTTAGGAAATATGAATTTGGAGAGGCCTCAAAGAAGGATAGAATTGGACAAGTAACAGGCTTGGCTTGGACGCAGGTTGGAGGTGAGCTCTTAACTTTAGAGGCTGCATGTTTTTCTGGTAAAGGGAAAATAATTAAAACAGGCTCTTTAGGAGATGTGATGCAAGAATCAATCCAAGCAGCTTTGTCTGTAGTAAGATCAAGGGCAGATTCGCTAGGTATAGACCCTAAATTTCACGAAAATAAAGATATTCATATTCATGTACCAGAAGGAGCTACTCCTAAAGATGGGCCCAGTGCAGGCGTTGGCATGGTCACTGCTTTGGCATCTGTGCTTTCAAATATTCCAGTTAGAGCAGATGTTGCAATGACAGGAGAAATTACTCTTAGTGGCGAAGTTTTGAAGATAGGTGGTTTAAAAGAAAAGCTTTTAGCTGCTAGAAGAGGAGGAATTAAAAAAGTATTAATTCCTAAAGGCAACGAAAATGATTTGAAAGAAATTCCAGATAAGATAACAGATAATTTAGAGATAATTCCAGTGAAGTGGATAGATGAGGTTATGCTAATTGTCTTAACTAAACAACCAACACCTAATGAAGTTCAGTCACCTGAATTAGAAGTAAAAAAATCAACAAAAAAAATTAAAGATTCACAAAAACCAGTTAAGGCGCATTAATTTTTTCTATAAGGACTGTAAAAGCCTCTTGACATCCCTTCGATCGAGGGTTTTAATGGAATTACAATACTTGTAGTACTATATTAATTTGAATTTTAGGAGATAAATGTGAATAAAGCTGAATTAACAGATGCGGTAGCATCTTCATCCGATTTAACAAAAGCAGACGCAGCAAGAGCTATCGATGCTACTATAAATGCTATTTCAGGAGCTTTAGCTTCAGGAGATAACGTTGCACTAGTAGGGTTTGGAACTTTTTCTGTTAGACATAGGGCAGCTAGACAAGGTCGTAATCCTCAAACTGGAGCAACTATCCAAATAAATGCTTCTAAGTCAGCAGGGTTTAAGGCAGGTAAAGCGCTTAAAGATAAATTAAACTAAATTTTAGTTTTCATAGAAAATTGCGCGCCTTAAGGCGCGCTTTTTTTTAACTAAATATAATTATGGCTGGTGGAATACAAAAAATAAGGAATAACTCCTCTGGGGTTATAGCAAAGACAATTGCAGGCGTAATCATAGTGACGTTTGCTCTTTTCTTTGGTTGGGGAACTGTTTTTACGGGTAGTGACGTTAACAATATTGCTAAGGTGAATGGTACAAATATTGATTTAGTTGACCTAAGTTTTGAGACTAGAACACAACAATATCTATTTAATCAGAGATACCCAGACCAGGATATGGATTTTGACCAAGATATGTTAAGAACATTATCAACAAATTCACTTATAAGACGTGAACTCATCTTGCAGTACTTAGATAGTTTGGGGATTAATATTCCTGATCAAGTAGCACTTAAAACTTTCAGGAATGATGATTCTTTTCAGATTGAAGGACAATATAGTGAAGAAAGGTTTGAGGCTGTGATGAGAAGTCTTGGCTTTACAGGAAATGATTATATCAAAAGAGTAGGCCAAGATTTAGCTCTTGATCTTTGGAGAACAAGTTTAGTTAAAAGTGAGTTTGTTACAGAGTCAGAAATTAAAAACATATTGACCCTAGTCAATCAAACAAGAGATGTTTCTTTTGTAACATTTAAGATTAATGCCATTAAAAAACAGATCCAACCTTCAGAGGAGAAAAAGAAAGAATTTTATCAAGAAGATAAAAACCAGTTCTTAAAAAAAGCTGAAATTAAATTGCGTTATATCGAGTTACAACAAGACAACTTAAGAACCACCATAAAGGTATCAGAAGAAGAGATAAAAAATGAGTATAGTTTTTATGTAGATAATTTTAATACCAAACCTGTTAGAGCTATTTCTCATATTATGCTTAATTTCAGTGATAACGAGTCAAAAGAAAAAGCAATTAAATTGGCTAAAATTATTTCTGATGAGGCAAGAGACAAAAATAACTTCTTAGAGCTTGTACAAAAGTATTCTGAGGATGAAGGTACTATCTCATCAGGAGGTGATCTTGGAGTCAGCGATGGGTCATCTTTTCCTTTTGAGTTTGAGAATGCCATTAAAGACATGAAAGTTGGAGAAATAAGTAAACCAATTTTATTAGATGTGAGTGTGCATGTTTTGTTATTAAGGGATTCTACGTTGCCTGTTCCAGAAAGTTATCAGGCTATTAAAAGTTCTTTTGAAGAGAGGTTAGTTGACACTAAATTAGAATATGCATATTCAGACTTGATAGATAAGGCAGGAGATTTAATTTATTCATCTAATGATTTAGATGATTTATCCAGTGAGCTAGGGGTTAGTATAAAAAATACAGAATTCTTTTCAAAATCTTCGGCAACTAGTTTTTTTAAAAATAATGAAGTTCAAGAACTTATATTTTCTAACGAGCCATTAGAGGGAATTTCAGACTTAATAGAAATAAAGGATGATTTATCCATTGTGATTGAAGTTGAAGAATTTAATCCTGCTTTTATTCAGGATTATGAACAAGTAGAACCGGAAATAAATAAAATAGTTACAGATAGATTGGCAGTTTCTAAGGCGAAGGAGATGGCTGATCAGTTAGTATCGAAATTAGAAAATTCTAATCTAGAAATTTTAGCAAATGATCTTAATCTAGAATTTCAGTCCTATAAAGAAATTTCAAGAGATTCATCATTATTACCTCAGACTGCTTTATTTGATCTTTTTAATATTTCTAGAGGCCTTCAAGGAGAAAGTTACTATATTTCCTCCCAAAAAAATGGAGATGTTATGGTTTTATTTCTAGAAAAAATTAATAAATATAATAGCGAAGTAGCACAAGAAGAAATAGATCAATTCAGGAAGATAATTCAGGATGAGAGAAGTAATGATCTTTTAGTTCAAGCGCAACTTTCTTTACAAGAAGATGCAGATATAATCTTTATTAATTCTGCTGATTAGTCTATTTCTTCAATTGAACCCATGGCTGTGATATTGAAGCCAGCATCTACATACATGATTTCACCAGAAATCCCAGTTGCTAGATCTGAAGATAAAAAGGAAGCAGCATTTCCTACTTCTTCAATAGTAACATTTCTACCTAGAGGAGACCTTGATTTGTTATAAGTTAACATTTTTCTGAAATCTTTTACTCCTGAGGCAGCTAGAGTTTTTATAGGACCAGCTGAAATAGCGTTTACTCGGTGGCCTTCTTTACCTAAGGATACAGCTAAGTATCTCACACTAGCTTCTAGGCTAGCTTTAGCTAAGCCCATTACATTATAGTTAGGTAGAGTTTTTTGAGACCCTAAGTATGTTAGAGTCGTTAGAGAACCTTTTCTTCCTTTCATCATCTCTTGAGAAGCCTTAGCAAGTGCTACAAAGCTATATGAACTAATATCATGAGCTATTTTAAAACCTTCCCTGGTTGTTACATCCACATAATTACCATTTAATTCTTCTGTAGGCGCAAAGCCTACTGCATGTATGATGGCATCAATACCTTCCCAGGATTTCTGAAGCTCTGAAAAGACATTGTCTATTTCTTTGTCATTACTGACATCACAAGGAAGGCATATTTCTGAACCCCATTCAGAAGCTAGATCCTGTACTCTTCTTTTTAGTCTTTCGTTTTGATAAGTAAAAGCTAAATTAGCTCCAAAACTACTCATAGATTGAGCTATTCCTGACGCTATAGAGTGCTTATTTGCCACTCCTACTATAAGTATGTTTTTATTCTTTAATAGGTTCATGATAGCCTCAATATATAGAAAATTTTTTATAGAAACTTCTTGTCTTGGAAACTAAATTATATCTTTAATATTTAAGGTTTGCTTTAAAATAATACTTTTATAGATATAAATTAATTAAGCCTAAGAAGAAAACAAGCTAGGCAGCTTGTTTTATGGAATATTAATTGTAGTATTTTACTTATAATTTCGTTATAGTTTAAAAAAACCTTTAAGGATGAAGGATTTAGGCTAATGGATAAGCCACATTACTAAAATTAAATACTGGGGAGTAATATGTTTTTAAAATCTAAGTTTCCGTTATTACTGATTCTTCCGTTTCTATTCACTTTTACTAATGCAGTTAATTCTGCAGAAGAAGATGCTGATGTTGAGGAAGTAGTCGTTACAGGTTCACGTATTGTTGATCCTAATATTATAAGCTCATCTCATATAAGTGTAATCGATGGCGATGCTATTAAAAATAGAGGAATAACTCGTGTTGAGGATTTCCTTAATGATATGCCTCAAATTTCACCTGGACAAACAATTACAAATGCTAATGGTGCTTCAGGTACAGCAACTGCAAATCTAAGGAATATGGGTTGTGGTAGAACATTAGTTCTTTTAAATGGAAGGCGTTTGGCTCCAGGAACGACAGGTGGAGGAAACTGTGCTGATTTGAATTCAATACCTTCGCTGTTACTTGAAAGAGTTGAAGTGTTAACTGGTGGTGCTTCTTCAGTTTATGGTTCAGATGCTGTTGCAGGTGTTGTTAACTTTGTACTAGATGATGAATTTAATGGTTTTAAAGCAAGTGCTTCACATAGCCTTTACCAACATAAAAATGACAATGACTCTTTAAGATCTTTGGTAAGCTCTTATAACTATGCTTTAGCACCAGACGATATTACGACTGGTGATACAGGTAAGTTTGCAATAGCTTTTGGTGGAGATATAAATAATGGAAAAGGTCATATTACTGCTTTTATAGAGCACACAGATACTCAACCAATACTTCAAGGTGAATACGATATAAGTGCTTGTGCTTTAAGTGGAGGAGCATCTAGATGTGGTGGTTCTTCTACTATACCTCCAGGAAGGTTCGCAGATTTTGGTGGATTAAGAGGTTATACAAGAGTTGACGGAGACCCTACAGTTTCACTTGATCTTAAAGTATTTGGAGACCAGTTTGTTCCTAGAGCGGGAAGGTTATACAACTATAACCCAACTAACTTCTTCCAAAGACCTGATGATAGAATTAATGCTGGATTCTTTGGTAAGTATGAAATTAATGAACATGCTGAAGTATATACAGATGTAACTTTCATGAAATCAGAATCAAATGCTCAAATAGCTTATTCTGGAACTTTCGGAAATATCAATGCTATCCCTTGTTATAACGCTCAAATGTCTCAACAACAATATGACACAATATGTGGAGATTTTGTTGAAATAGGCGGTTCTTACGCACCAAACTTCACTTCAGGTTCAGCTGCTTTAGCTTATATAGCTGGATTAGATCAAGCAGTAGGTGCTGGAACAATTGATACGTATAAGTCCCCTATGTATCATCTTAAAAGAAATGTTGAAGGTAACCCAAGACAAAGTATTTATGCTTATAAGCAAACTAATGCAACACTTGGTTTAAGAGGTGATATCAATGATAATTGGTCTTATGATGTTTATTTTCAATCTTCTACAATCAATTATAGCAATGAGTACAGGAATGATTTATCTGTAACAGCTATCAATAGGGCTGTTGATGTTGTGAATATAAATGGAACGCCTACTTGTGTTTCTGCTATCAATGGTCAAGATTCAGCTTGTATTCCTTATAATCTATTCTTTGGTGGAAGTAATCTTGATGACGGTTTAACTGCTGTTGTAGATGCTGGTCAAGCCCTTCAAGACTATATTGCTAAGCCTACATTTATTAATGGTGACGGAAAGCAAACAATTATATCTGGTTACTTGCAAGGAGATACAGGAATATCTTTTCCTGGAGCACCTTCTAATGTAAGCCTAGTTGTAGGTTTTGAAACCAAAGAGCTTAGTGCTGACTTTAGACCTGATACTGCAAGTAAAACTGGTGATAGATCTGGTTCTGGTGGTGCTACATTACCAATAGGTGGTGATTATGAAGTAGATGAGTATTATTTTGAGTTAGGTATTCCAATTACTGATTCATTGAGCTTAGATGCTGGTTATAGATCAGGAGATTATTCAACAGGAGCTGATACTGAAGCTTTCAAAGTGGGTGCTTTCTGGACTGTTAATGACAGTATTGCAATTAGAGCATCAGCTCAAACCGCACAAAGAGCTGGAAATATTTCAGAACTCTATAGTGCAGTTTCTGATGGCCTTGTTGATTTAGATAATGACCCTTGTGGTACTGACCCAGAGAATGGAAACCCTCCAACTGCTACTGCGGCACAGTGTGCTAACACAGGTTTGTCTGCTGGTCTTTATGGAGCAGATCTAAAATCACCAGCTGATCAGTACAATATTAAAGGAGGCGGTAACCCAAATATTAACCCTGAAGAATCAGAATCATTTACTGCAGGTATTATAATTACTCCTAATTCTGTTCCAGGACTTACTGTTACTCTAGACTATTTTGATATAACAATAGAGGATGGAATAGGTTCTGTTTCAGCTGCGACTGCTTTGGATAATTGTATATCAACTGGAGCAGCTAGTTACTGTAATCTAATTAATAGAAATCCAGCTAATGGTTCTCTTTGGCTAACAGGAGGCTATATAAGTGCTCAGTTAACTAATATTTCAGAAGAGTCAACAAGTGGATTTGATATAATCTTTGATTATACTACTGATACAGCTTGGGGAGCTCTTACGCTAGCAGGTGTAACTACAGTTCTAGATTCATATGATGTTATAGAACTACCTGGCAGTACACCTCTTGAGTGTGCTGGTAACTGGGGTGGGTCTTGTGGTAAAAATCCAATGCCTGAGTTAGCTGGTAATTATACAGCGACATTGAATACATCTTATGATACTGATCTTATCTTTGGTATGAGATATTTAGGTGAAACAGATGATCAAAATGCTAGTTATCCCAGAGATTTTGATGCTTATACCTATTTTGACTTTACAGCCAATTACTTTGCTACAGATAATTTAACTGTTAGCTTTGGTATGAGTAATATCTTTGATAAAGAACCAGAATATACTTCTAATGCAGGAACTGCGCCAGGTAATGGTAATACATTCCCTGCTTATTTTGATGCACTAGGAAGATACATGTTCTTAAGTCTTAACTACGCTGTTGAGTAATCAATAAGTAAAAAAAAAGGCGGGATTATCCCGCCTTTTTTTTATTTATATAATTAGCATTAAAGAGCTTTATATGAGTTTATAAATCATATGATTTATTTCAACTTAAATATTATGAAATATAAAAATATTCTATTTTTTCTTATTATAAATATATTAATAGGTTGTTCGGTTACAGTTACCCCTGTTGATAAAGCAATTGAAGATCAGATTCTTTATCTAGGGAATGGCACGGAGCCTCAAGACTTAGATCCTCATATTGTTACAGGCGTTCCTGAGCACAACATAATTATTTCTTTATTAGAAGGCTTAACTATATCTAATCCTAACGGAGGAGATCCGTTACCAGGTACAGCTGAAAGTTGGGAAATCTCTACTGATGGAAGAGTTTTTATTTTTAATATCAGGAAAGAAGCCCTTTGGTCTAATGGAGATAATGTAACAGCACATGATTTTGTATATTCGTGGAAGAGAATCTTAACACCCTTACTGGGTGCCCAATATGCTGACATGTTATATGTAATTAAAAATGCAGAAAATTTTAATAAGGGAAACTTGACAGATTTTTCAAAAGTTGGAGTTAAAGCTATAGATAGCAAGACTTTAAGAGTTGAATTAAATAATTCTACACCATATTTTCTAAAATTATTATCTCATTATTCAACTTATCCAGTTCATAAAGATACTATAGAAAAATTTGGTAAAATTGATACAAGAGGCTCTAAATGGACCAGACAAGAAAATTTTGTTGGTAATGGTGCCTTTATACTGAAAGATTGGAAGCTCAATAAATTAATCGTTGTAAAGAAAAGTAGCACATACTGGAATTCTAAAATCGTTTCATTAAATGAAATTCATTTTTTTCCAATTGAGGACGTTTCTAGAGAAGATCGTATGTATAGATCAGGTTATCTACATCTAGCTTATTCAGTACCACAAGAAAAAATTCAAAATTATAAATTAAAATATCCAAATGAGATTCATATAGATCCATATTTTGGAACATATTATTATAGGATTAATACTCGTAAGGAGCCATTTAATGATTTGAGAGTGAGGCAAGCACTTTCTCTATCAATCAATAGAAATGATATTGTTCAGAAGGTAGTAAAAGGAGGCCAGTTAGCTGCCTTCTCATTTACTCCTCCCAATAAATCTGGTTATTATCCAAATACTAAATTAGTATTTAACCCAATAAAAGCAGCTAGTTTGTTAAAAGAAGCTGGCTATGATCAAAATAATTTTCCTAAAGTAGAGTTTTTGTATAACACCAGTGAGGGCCATCAAAAAGTTGCACAAGCTATCCAACAAATGTGGAAGGTTAATTTAGGAATAGACGTTGAGTTAATTAATGTAGATTGGAAAGTTTATTTATCAAGAGAGCAAACTGGAGATTTTTTTATTTCTAGAGCAGGGTGGATTGGAGACTATCCTGACCCTAATTCTTTTTTAGATATGATGGTTTCTGGAAGAGGTAACAATAAAACAGGTTGGTCTAATTCAATTTATGATAATTTAATAAGAGAAGCAGCATCCTCCCAAACTTATGAAGAAAGAAATTCTTTTTTTAATACTGCAGAGCAGATCTTAATCGAAGAACTGCCAATTATACCTATTTATACTTATACAAGAGTGTATATGTTACATCCGGATGTAAAAGGTTGGAACCCTAATGTACTTGATACTCACCCTTATCAGTTCATAAGATTAGAAAAATAATCATAAAATGTTAAATCTTATAGGAAAAAGATTTTTAACAGCAATACCTGTATTGTTTACTGTAATTACGGTTACTTTTTTAATGGTTCATTCAGCTCCAGGAGGACCTTTTGATGCTGATAGAGTTGTTTCTCCTGAAATCTTACTGAAGTTAAATGAGAATTATAATCTAGATGCTCCATTATGGGATCAATATTTATCTTACTTAGGAGGTGTATTCGTTGGAGATTTTGGTCCTTCATTTAGATATCCAGGAAGGTCTGTCACGGAGCTTATTTTTACTGGCCTTCCTATAACATTTGAGCTTGCAATTTACTCAATTATCTTTGCATTAGTTGTCGGCGTGTTTTCTGGAGTTGTTGCATCATTAAAGCCAAATACTTGGATAGATTATTTACCTATGTCTGTTTCCATGGCGGGGATATGTATTCCTTCAATTATCTTAGGACCATCATTATCTTTAATATTTGGAATTTGGTTAGGGTGGCTTCCTGTATCAGGATGGGGTGATTTACCTGGAGATAAGATCTTACCTGTTATAACTCTAGGTACAGCTTACGCAGCTTATTGCGCAAGACTTACAAGGGGAGGAATGTTAGAAATATTAGGACAGGATTATATTAGAACAGCTAGAGCAAAGGGATTAAGTGAAACAAGAGTGGTTGTAGTGCATGCTTTGAGAGGAGGTCTTATTCCTGTTATAGCTTTTTTAGGGCCTGCTGTAGCAGGACTTCTTGCTGGCTCTTTTGTAGTAGAGACTATTTTCGGAATACCAGGATTGGGAAGATTCTATGTGCAGGCAGCATTTAATAGAGACTATACAATGATTTTAGGAACTTCAATATTCTTTTCTATTTTAATAGTTTCATTTAATTTAATTGCAGATCTAACTGCAGCTGCTCTTAATCCAAAGCTTAGGGATGGTGGTAGCAGTGAATAAATCAAGATCCTTATGGCAAGATTCATTTAGAAGACTTAAATCAAATAAAGTTGCTTTAACGGGAGGGTCTTTTATAGTTTTTTTAATTATTTTATCCATACTAACTCCTTGGATAGCTCCTTATGATTATTCTTTTCAAGATTTAAGTTTAGGACCTTCATCTCCATCAATTATGCACTTACTTGGTACTGACACTCTAGGAAGAGATTTACTAACTAGAATGTTGTATGGCAGTAGAATCTCTTTATTGGTAGGTTTTATTGCTACTTTTGTAGCTCTCTTTATAGGTGTTATATGGGGCACAGTTGCTGGTTTTTATGGAGGAAAAATTGATACGGTCATGATGAGAATAGTAGATGTTTTATATGGCATACCTTTCATTATATTAATAATACTGTTGATGGTTATTTTCGGAAGAAATTTAGTTTTATTATTTATGGCTATAGGAGCAGTTGAATGGTTAACAATGGCAAGGATTGTTAGAAGTCAGGTTATGTCAATTACCCAGCAGGAGTATGTCATGGCCTCTAAAGCAATGGGCGTTAGTAATCTTAGTATTATCTATAGACATCTGATACCCAATACTTTAGGCCCCGTGATTGTTTATGCTACTCTTACCATTCCTCAAGTTATGTTACTTGAATCATTTCTTAGTTTTCTAGGATTAGGCGTCCAACCACCAATGAGTTCTTGGGGGTTACTTATTAGAGATGGAGCTGTGGCAATGGAAGAGTATTGGTGGTTATTAGTTTTCCCTGCCAGTATATTTTCAATAACCTTATTTTCTCTTAATTTTGTAGGAGACGGCTTGAGAGATGCGCTTGACCCTAGATCAAATTAAAGAATTTTTAAAATCGTCCAAAAGAATATTATCATTCTGCACCAGATTCTAATATAAGTTTTATTACTTGGCCTGGAAAGATAACTTCTTTGTTTTTTATATTATTCCATTTTTGGATATCTGTTGGTGATATAGAGAATCTAGACGCTATTCTACTTAAGGTATCCCCAGATTTGATAGGATAAAGGAGTGTTTGAACTTTTTTTGGAGGGGTTTGACCTCGGACTCTTTCATACTCTGAAAAAATTTTAACCACTTGACCTATTTGCAGTGGTTTATTTAGTTTTAGGTCATTCCATATTGAAATATCTTTAATAGAGACATCAAACTTTTTTGCTATCCCCCATAATGAATCTCCTTTTTTAACTGAATGATTTCGTGCTTTTGGAGAAAATGTTTTGGCCCAAGCTGGACCCCTAGGAACCATAATTTCCTTGCCAGTTATTATGAGATCATTTTTAATCTGATTAATTTCTTTGAGGACACTTACTTCTACGCCATATAATCTAGCGATTTTTGTAAGATTATCACCTCTCTTAATTTTATATCTATCCCATTGAACTAGATCATCATTATCGAGAGATTGAAGTTGAAGAGCAAATCTATCAGCTATGCCTGTAGGAAGAAGAAGATAGTGAGGTCCACTAGGATCTGTTGCCCATTGAGAGAATCCAGGGTTTAGTTCATATATTGCCTCAGGTTTCATGCCAGCTAAATCTGCAGCTTGCATTAAATCAATTTGTCCCGGTAAATCTACTCTTATAAAATATGGTCTGTTTTGGATTGAAGGAAGTGATACAGAAAATGTTTCAGGTCTTTTTATTAGTTCTGATAAAACTAGTAATTTAGGTATATAAGCCGTTGTTTCTATAGGAAGATCTAAAGACCAAAAATCAGTAGCTTTCCCTTCGGACTTATTCCTATTGATAGCTTTTCTTACTCTTGTAGGTCCTGCATTATAAGCAGCCATTGCCAGCAACCAATCATTATTAAATCTCGCTGAAAGTTCAGTTAAATATTGTAAGGCAGCATCTGTGGAGGCAATAACATCTCTTTTACCGTCATACCACCAATTAGTCTTTAGTCCATATCCTCTGCCTGTAGATGGAATGAATTGCCATATACCTGTTGCGCCATCTATAGATCTTGCGTATGGATCAAATTCACTTTCAACGAAAGGAAGCAGTGCTAGTTCAATAGGTAATCCTAATTCTTCAGTTCGTTTCACTGTATAAAATAGATATCTCTGCCCTGATTTACTAATTCTATTAACCGTGTGTTGGTTATTTATAAAACGCTCTCTAAATTTCTCTGCTGGCTTATAAGAACTGGGAATTTGAAAAGATAGTTGATCTCTAATTCTTTGCCATAGATCGTATGGAACTTCTTTAATTAGAGATTGAATTATTTCTGGCTCTTTTAATGAAGCGTCATTAATTATTTGGTTTTTACTATTTACTTGGCTAGCACAAGAAACAATAGCTATAATAATTATTAGGGAAATCCTTTTCATAAACTTCGTTTTAAAAATTATCCTTCCACTTCCTTATCACACCTAAGACTTCTGAAGGACTATTTAAGGTTTTAGCAGCAAATTTTTCTGCTGCATTAATTACGTTTTTTTTATCACATCTCATGAAAGGATTAGTTTTTAATTCTTCTGAAATAGAAGATGGTAGGGATACCTTATTCTCTGATCTTAATTTCTTGATTTTTTTAAGTTTAGACGAGATATCTTCATTAGTTGGTTCTACTTTAGAGGCAAAATTAAGATTAGATAAAGTATATTCATGCCCACAATAAACTAGAGTTTCTGGGGGTAATTCCGCAAATCTACTTAGTGAAGCATGCATTTGCCTTGGACTACCCTCAAACAATCGACCACAACCAGCTGCAAATAAAGTATCTCCAGAGAATAAAATAGGTTTTGTAGAAGAATTGCAAAAATAAGCTAGTTGATCATCAGTATGACCAGGGACAGATAATGCTTTAAAAGAAACTCCTAGTACATCAATGCTTTGATTATCAACTAGGCCATCAGTTATTCCATTTATATGATTACCGGTAGGGCCATAAATTTTTGCATCGTATTTATCTAGGATTTCTAGGATGCCTCCACTATGGTCATAGTGATGATGAGTTATTAGAACTCCGGTAAGTTCTAGTTTTCTTTTCTTTAAGATGGATATGAGAGGTTTGGCATCTCCAGGATCAACTGCAAATGCTTTTGTTCCTTGCACTAGAAGCCATATATAATTGTCTGAGAATGCTGGTATAGGTTCTATAGTAAACATAAAATATAAATTATCTTAACATTCAGCTGAATTTTTTAGTTACTATATGGAAAAATACAAATGAAAACCATTGAAATATTCACAGATGGAGCTTGCAGAGGAAATCCAGGCAATGGAGGGTGGGGAGTTTTAATCAGAACAGATGGTCATGAAGAAAAAATTTATGGCGGGGAAGAGAATACTACAAATAATAGAATGGAGTTGTTAGCTACAATTAAAGCTCTTAATTTAATTGCTGCAAATTCTAATGTAACTCTAACAACTGATTCTAAGTATGTTATAGATGGAATAACTAAGTGGATTGAAAACTGGAAGACTAAAAATTGGAAAAAATCTGACAATAAACCAGTTCTTAACAAGGACTTGTGGATTTTACTAGATCAAGCCTCATCTAACCACTCTATAAGTTGGCATTGGGTAAGGGGGCATACAGGCCATAGAGAAAATGAGATTGCAGATGAATTAGCTAATAAAGGTATTGATGAGTTAAGTTAATGGTAAAACAAATTATTTTAGATACGGAAACTACTGGTTTAGATGTTAAGACTGGTCATAGAATTATAGAGATAGGTTGTGTTGAGCTTTCAAATAGAAAATTTACAGGAAAAGAATTTCAGTCATATCTAAATCCAGATAGATCTGTGGATGAAGGAGCAGAGAAAGTTCATGGATTAAATAATGAATTTTTAGGAGATAAACCAAGATTTATTGAAATTGTAGAAGACTTTTTGTCTTTCATTGATGGAAGCGAGTTACTAATCCATAATGCAGAGTTCGACATAGGTTTTTTAAACCAAGAATTACAGCTAATAAGGGGAGGCGAGGTATCTATTTTTGATTATGTAGATTCAGTAACAGACACCTTACAATTAGCTAGACAGAAACATCCAGGCCAAAGAAACAGTCTTGATGCATTAGTGCAAAGATATAATATAACTGGTTATGACAGGGGATATCACGGAGCTTTGTTGGATTCAAAGATATTAGGAGATGTCTATTTAGCTATAACAGGTGGACAAAGTAATATTAAGTTTGAAACTGAGATGGATAATGTTAACGAAGTCAATGATAATAAAAACTTCAAAAACCTGAAAGATGGAGAAAGACCTAAGCTTATAACATTAAGTAACAAACAAGAGGAGCTTCATGCTGCTTATCTAACAAATATGAAACGGGATTCAAAAGTTGATAATTACTAGGTTTGCTCCCAGTCCAACTGGTCCATTACATATTGGAGGCGCAAGGACAGCTCTTTTTGCATGGTTGTATGCAAAAAGTAATGGAGGAAAATGTCTTCTACGATTTGAAGATACTGATTTGAATAGATCGAAGTCTGAGCATGTATCTTCTATATCGAATAGTTTTAGGCAATTGAAGATAGATTTTGATGATCAACCAATTTATCAATCCACTAGAAAAGAAAGACATATAGAGTTAGTGCAATGTCTTTTAGATTCAGGTAATGCTTATAAGTGCAACTGTTCAAAAAAAATGCTTGATGACCTTAGGCAACGTCAAATGGAAGATGGTCTTAAACCAAAATATGATGGGAAATGCAGAAATTTAGATCTAGATTTAAATAAAGATTATGTTGTCAGATTCAAAAATCCTCAAGAGGGAAATGTTGAGTATGTTGATATTGTGAGAGGTCATATTAGTATCGCGAATAATGAATTAGATGATTTAATAATTTTGAGATCAGATAGGAGTCCTACTTATAATTTAAGTGTAGTAGCTGATGATGCTGATATGAAGATTACACATGTTATAAGAGGTGATGATCATATTAATAATACCCCTAGGCAAATTAATATTTTTAAGGCGTTAAACTTAAAAGTACCAGAATATGGTCATGTTCCTATGATTTTAGGCGAAGATGGTACTAGGATGTCAAAGAGACACGGAGCAATAGGAGTATCTCATTATATAAATCTAGGTTTGTCTTCTACGCCTCTAATTAATTATTTAGCTAGGTTAGGTTGGTCTTATGGAGATCAAGAAATTTTTACCTTAGATGATCTTATTAAGAAATTTAAATTAGGTAAAATTAATTCTTCACCAAGTACCTTTTCTTTGGAAAAACTATATTGGTTCAATAAGGAATACTTGAGTACAAAGTCTTCTGGAATGCTATTGGATCTTTTAAAAGAAAAAGAAGACTTTTTTAGTATTGATCCAGATTATTCAATGAAAATTATTGATTTGATAAGAGATCGTTGCACAACTTTAAATGAGTTGATTGAAGAATCTATTTATTTTTTTAAGGAACTTAAATCCTATGAAGAGGGCTCCTCTTTAAAATTTTTTACTGAGGATGGAATAAATATTTTATCTGATTTGTTAACAGAATTTTTAGAAATTAATGACTGGAACATTAATTCTATTAATGATGCTATTAAACAAGTTATGAACAAAAACTCTGTTGGCATGGGGAAAGTAGGTCAGCCATTTAGGGTAGCTATGACAGGTTCGGCTCATGCTCCAGCAATCGACAAAATCGCATTATTATTAGGTAAAGATAAAGTGCTAATAAGATTAAAAAAATCTATTAATTTATTTTCATAATTTTTGAAGAAAATTATCAATCTTTTCCCAGCATTCTTTTCTTATATTGTCTTTTTCCATTAAAAGCTCATGTTCACCTTGTATTTCAATTATTGTGTGGTTAGGGATATTTGAGCAAAGTTCTATTGTGAGTTGACTGTTGATCAGTTGATCTTTCATCGCACAAAGAACTAAAGTAGGGATCTTGATAGATTTAGCCCATTTTTTATTATGTGAATTAGTTCTAAGATAGGCAGAGTGACTCCAACCAATAGATAAACCTCCCAAGGCTAAGTTGTCTTCCTTTTTAATTAAATTAGATGTTCTTGTATATCTATTTTCATCAGAAGTAACATTGTTTTCATTGAAAGAGATTTCGTGCCACCCCCTTTTTTTATTCCATTCTGGTCTGCTTAAAGGGAGATCTCTAAATCCCAACCAAGAGAAGAATCCAACTATCTGAATAATAAATTTCATAATTTTTGGAATGGGAATATTTAACATAGGTGCGCATAATATAAGTCCTATTAAGGGTGTATCTTTATTACTAGCATAAGAGGCCATGATAGATCCTCCCATTGAGTGAGCCATGCCGATGAAAGGTTGAGGACAAGATTTTAAAAATATTTCTATAAAGATCTCATGAAGATCTAAGTCATAATCTTGAAATTTATTCACATGTCCTAAGTATTTATTGGAGGTTAAGCGATCAGACAACCCTTGACCTCGCCAATCAAACATTGCTACACAATAATTTCTGTTTATGATTTCTTGTATTACTTCATAGTACTTTTCTATAAATTCAGTTCTTCCTGATTGCAAGATAATAGTTCCATTTAGAGCCTTCTTATTCCATATTGCCACACGTATTTTTGTACCATCTTTAACAGTATAATAAAACACTTCTCCATTTGTAGGAGATCGGAAATCATTTAATTCTACTAACTTTGCTTGTTTTTCCATGTGAGCTATTTAATATACATATAAAACTATCAACAATAAAAGAATTTACTAAACAACCCTTTGTATATGAATAATTTTAAATACATACTCTTTTTTCTTATTATAGTATCGTTAAGTAGGTTAATACCTCATCCTCCTAATTTTACACCTCTTTTATCAGTCTCTATTTTCTTGCCTTTTTTATTCACTGACAAAAGAATTATATTAATCTTTCCTTTAGCAGTTTTAATGCTTACTGATTTTGTTATAGGGTCTTATAACCTAATGTTTTGGGTTTATGGCAGTATATTTTTAATTAGTTCTCTTTCTCTTTATTTTTATGCTAATTCTTTTAAAAGATTAATGTCTCTTTCAGTTATAACACCTTTTCTTTTTTTCATAATTACCAATTTTGGAGTTTGGCTTGGATCTATTATCTATACTCAAGATTTTTCTGGTTTAGTACTTTGTTACTACATGGCCATACCTTTTTTGGCAATGAATTTGATATCTACAATTCTGTTTTCAACAACATTCTTTATTTTATTTAGTCTACTTTACAAACGAAAGGAAATATTAGATGCACCCTATTAAGAAATATCATGAGCTTGTTAAAACAAAAAATATAGATATATATGATGAGATCTTAGATGAAGATGTAGTTTTTTATTCACCCGTAGTTCATACCCCACAGAAAGGAAAAGAAATAACCAAACTTTATTTAACAGCTGCTGGAGGAGTTTTTAATACAAAAGCTTCTGGTCAGATGAGTGATAACTCCAGGCCCTCATCTTCTGAGTTTAGATACATAAAAGAAGTTATAGGAAAAAGAGATGCCTTTTTAGAGTTTGAAACCACTATTCAAGGTATTTACATTAATGGTATTGATCTTATAACTTGGAATGAAGAAAATAAAATAATCGAATTTAAGGTCTTGATAAGACCTTTGCAGGCTATGAATATGCTTCATAAAATGATGGGTTCTATGCTCGAGAAATTAAATAAGTAGTTGATTATTTTATTTTCTTGGATGTTCTCCAGCTATGGTAATTCTATGTAAAAGTCTTTCATAGCCATCATAACCCCCTTCAGCTTGATGCATAACGGTTCTATTGTCCCAGGCTATTAGCATGTTTGGTTTCCAATTATGCCTATAGATGTATTTATCTTGCAACATGTGTTCGTAAAGCGTCATTAATAATTTACCTGATTTATCCTCTGGCATATCTTTTATTGAGATTGAATATACAGGATTTATAAATAAAGTTTTCTTTTTAGTGATGGCATGAGTTCTTACTAATGGATGCAAGTATGAATTTTCAGCAGACTTAGATGGCAGGATTTTCATTGACCTGTCATCCTCTTTCTCCGTTGCATAAAATCCATCAATAGCGTATGGTAATTTAGCACTATGGAAGACCATCAAGTCTTCAATTTCATTCTTTATTTCTGAAGAAAGTTCTGAGTAAGCTTTTTCTGTATTCGCAAACAATGTATCCCCACCAACTGGGGGTATAATTTTTGAGTGCAGAAGTGTTGCAGATGGTGGGGTTTTTTGAAACGACCAGTCTGAATGCCAAGTACTGCCAAACTGGATAGCTTTTTCATCAGCTTTCCTTTTGACCTCAACTATATGAGGATTACCTTGTAAAGAGTCTAGGTATGGATCGTCACCATAATTACCAAAAATAGAACTAAATTGAAGAAATTCAGGATGGGATAACATTTGATCTGGAAAGATTATTACAGAAAATTTATTCCATAAGTCAATAATCTGTTGTTTATCTTTTACTTCTAACTTATTAGATAAGTTTACTTCAGTGACCTCAACTCCTAGATTTGATTCAGATTCAATAATATTTATTTTCATTTATTTTTATATATCTCGGATAAGACTTTACTAGTCTTTAGAAATTAATGAAATGAGAACTTTTATTAAATTTCAATGTCTAAATTAAAATAACCTTAACTTTGTAAAATTAGATGCATGACAACCACAAAATTTAGAAGATTGGAACAAGATACCAAAGCCAGGAGTAAGCGCCACGCCGTAAAAGAAATGCTGAAAATACAAGAGAAAAAAAAATTTTCAAGATTAAGAAAAATTAAACTCAAGCAAAAACAACAAAAAAAATAAGGAAATACCTTGATAGGTATGTCTTTTCATAAGATTTCTTGTTATTAACAAAGTTACAACATTCAGGTGTTGATCTGTTAAAATTTTCTTATATCTTATTAGTTAAAATTTCAGAAATATCATTAGATGGAAGAGAGAGTTTATCCGCCTCTAAAGTTGGGCTATTACAGTGTTGCTCTTATGGCTTTAGCTCAGATATTTGCATTTATAGATAGACAGATACCTGCCTTATTAATAGAACCAATTAAGGCTGATTTTGGGCTTTCTGACTCTCAAATAGCTTTACTAGGAGGAGCTGCTTTTTCAATCTTTTATGCAATTATGGCAATACCAATTGGTTTTGCTGTTGATAGATATCGTAGAACTTATGTTTTAGGGGCTGGAATTTTTATTTGGTCTGTCATGACCTTTCTTACTGGTTTAGCAAATTCTTTTTTTAAATTATTTTCAGCCCGCGTAGGAGTGGCCGCAGGGGAAGCAGTCATGGCACCAACTAGTGTTTCTTTGGTGGGTGATTATTTTCCAGAAGAAAAGCAAGGAAAACCTTTAGGGATAATAACTGCAGGTGTTTACATAGGCATTGGAATAACTCTTTTAGGTGGTGGCTATTTAATAGATTATTTAACTAGTATAGGCGGGTTAACCATCCCTGGTATTGGTTTTGTTAAGCCTTGGCAAGCAACCTTTATGATTGTAGGTATTCCAGGCATATTGGTTTCTTTGCTTGTTGTTTTAATGCATGAACCAAAGAGAATAAATATCTTAGAAAAACATGTTAATCAAAGATCTAAATATGAAGTTTTTGAACATATCAATACTTATAAATCTACATTAATCTATATGTTTTTGGGCCTCATTTTTATGGCCTTTATTTTCTATTCATTTACTTTTTGGGGGCCTACCATGATGTTAAGAACTTATGGACTTTCACTTTCTGAAGTAGGTTTGAAGCTTGGTTTTATTACAATAATAAGTTCTATATCTGGAACTATTTTAGCTGGTGCAATAGTTGATTATTTAAGAAAACTAGGTTTTAAAGATGCTCCTGTCAGAGTAGCTTTATTCACATCTTTATTAGCTTGTCCTTTTATTGTTATAGCTCCGCTTCTTGATTCAGTATTATTGTCATGGATTTGTATTGGTTTTTATCTCCTTTTTATAAGTTCTTTTGCTCCATTAGGCTTGATTGCCGTAAGTGGGGTGTCTCCAGGAAACGTAAAGGGTCAAATGGCAGCATTACATGCCTTCTTAATGATGGTTTTTGGATTTAGTATAGGCCCTCAATTAACAGCTTTCTTTACTGATTTTATCTTTATGGATTCGTTAAAAATTGGATGGGCAATTTCTTTAACAGCTGCTATATCATTACCATTATCAGCCTTATTTTTTTGGTTTTCTTTATCTAAATACAGATCTACAGTTGAAGAGCTTAGGTTGATTAATAGGGCTTCTATAAAGTAATTGCTTGTTCATACTAATTACTTTAATTAGGATGCGTAATAATATTTACTTATTTTACAATATGGGGGCTATAGCTCAGCTGGGAGAGCGCTTGCGTGGCACGCAAGAGGTCGGCGGTTCGATCCCGCCTAGCTCCACCATACTTAAATCATCTACTAAATTTTCTTTTTTTCTTAGTAAGAGTGTAATCTATATAGATGAGTTTAAAAGATCACCAAATCTTAAATAGAGAAGTGTGGCAGAAATTAGCTGAGGAATATAAAAAACCTGCTGAAAGGGCGTGGAAATCAGATGACCCTCATTGGGGAATTTGGCATATACCTGAAGCAAAATTAGAATTGTTTCCAAAGGATCTTAAAGGAAAGAAATGCATTGAAATAGGTTGTGGAGCGGGATATGTCTCTTCTTGGATGGCCAGAAGGGGTGCTGAAGTCATTGGCATTGATCCAACTCCAAATCAGCTTGAAACAGCAAGAAATTTAGAAAAACAATATCAATTAGGAATTGAATTCGTAGAAGGTTTTGGTGAGAAATTACCATTTCTAGATTCTTGTTTCGATTTTGCTATATCTGAATATGGTGCATCTTTATGGGCAAACCCTAACGAATGGATCCCAGAGGCAGCTAGAGTATTAAAGCCAGGCTCTCAATTAGTATTCATGACAAATCATGCATTTACTATTTGTTGTGTGCCAGATGAAGAAGATGATAGTGTGCCTATTTCAGAGCAATTACAACGACCTTACCTAGGGCTATTTAAAACTCAATGGAAGTCTCCTCCACACGAAATTGAATTCCATCTACCTCATGGTGAATGGATTAAACTTCTCCGTGATAATGGATTTATTATTGAACGTCTTTTAGAACTCGGTGCTCCACCAAAATCTAAAACTAGATATCCTTGGGCAGATGCTGAATGGGCTAGTAAATGGCCAACTGAAGAAGTCTGGTGTGTTCGTCTTTCTATCTAGTAAAATTTTATGTATCAGGATTTTTATGAAGTACCCTTGTTAAGGGTATAAAAAAAATAAATTTTGGTAATAATTGGTTCCAATTTTTAATTAGAAGCTCCACCCTTTTAAAGGGTTTCAAAGACCTACTGCATTAACGCCGAGACGTGAGCTTCAACACTGCTAGCTAGAGCAGATAGATCGTAACCACCTTCCAGCGTTGATATGACTCGTCCTTGGGAATGATTGGTGGCGATACAAAGCAGTTGCGTCGTGATCCAGCTGTAATCTGCTTCATGTAGGCATAATTCTGCTAAAGGGTCTTGTTCATGGGCATCAAACCCAGCGCTAATTAAGAGGAAGTCGGGTTGATGGTCGTCCAGCGCTGGTAACCAGTCTCTTTCAATTGCTGCTCGAAAACTCTTACCATCGGTTCCCTTCGGTAAGGGTGAGTTAACGATGTGTTCATTGCTGAAATCCAAATAGCGATAAGGAAAATAATTTTCCTGGAAGCTAGAACAAACCAACACTTCAGGTCTGTCCTTGAAAATATCAACGGTACCGTTGCAATGATGGACATCAAAATCTACGATGGCGACTCGATTGATGTCCGGATGAGCAAGTGCTGTCTCTGCTGCTAGGGCAATGTTATTGAAGATGCAGAAACCCATAGCGGAAGCGACTTCTGCATGATGGCCAGGTGGTCTGATAGCACAGAAAGCTCGGTCTGTCTTTTCTCGAAGAATATCGCTGACCGCCGCAACACAAGCGCCAGCTGCAAGTTTTGCAGCTCTAAGGCTACCGGGGCTCATGTAGGTATCAGGGTCGAGGCGAACGGTTGAGATCGTTGGTTCACTTCGATTAATGGTCTCTATATACTTAGAAGGGTGCACGTGAATTAGAACATCATCAGAAAGTTCATCTGCCAGTTTAACCTTCATGTCCTGAGTCATGCCTGTTTCTTCCAGGCGGTTGATCACAGCCCTTAAACGCTCCGGTCTTTCCGGATGTTGAGCAAGTTTGTGGTTTTCACAATCAGGATGAGTGTATAGGTATATCGACATTAAAGTACTCTTTGGATAGTGATCGACATATAGTCCCTGAAGAAGTTAAAAATGTTCTCTGAATGACTCATCTATGGTGATATTGATTCGTATTTTTTCCTGTGCCGATAGCTATACTATTACAGAAATCACGACATGTTATTTGTTTACTCATTTTCAAATCCAATTCTCTACATGATTATAAGTTACCTTCCAAATGTTTATGAAGGAAAATAAACTTAGATAGGAGTTGGTTCCAATTTATACCCATAAGCTTCACCATCAAGACCAATTTGGAATAATTCTTAAATTAGTTGTAAAGTTAGTTCTTTAAATTTATAACAAGCTATTTATTTAAGGTAAACAATAAGATTAGATATTTACTTATGATTGAGGTTAAAAAAGATTCAGTAATATTATCAACAGATTCAAATAAGCAATATGATTTACCATTTTTATGGTTAAGAGATAATTGTCAATGTGATGAATGTAGAATTATAGAGACTCAAGAGAAACAGTTTCTTTTACATACAGTCCCAGTAGATATATCTCCAAAGAGTGTTGAAATAAAAGATCAAAGCCTATTTGTTTTGTGGCCTGATAATCACCAATCAATAATCCCATTAAATAAAATAGAAGAAAGTGGTAAGCCTAGATATCCAGAACATAAGTTATGGACAAGTAAGTTCACTCCTAGAATGTTTGATTGGTCTAAATTTTTGGATAATAAAGAGATTGCCTTGGAGGCACTAAAAACTTTTATTAGTTTTGGAGTCATTATTTTGAATAATGCCCCAAAGGAACCAAATTCATTAGAACTTTTATCAAAAAGATTTGGACCAATTCATGAAACATTATTTGAAAGGATTCATAATGTTTCTGTAACCGGACACGTCTATAATGTTGCTCATACTTCAAAGGAACTTCCTCCTCATAATGATTTTGCAAGTTATAAGTCTCAACCAAGTGTTCAGGCTCTTCACATGTTAGAAAATGAATGTGAAGGAGGAGAATTAATAATTGTAGATGGTTGGGAAATTGTTGAGGATTTAAGAAAGGATAATCCTGAATATTTTAATATTTTAAAAGAGTTTAATGTTCCTTTTAGACAATTCGATGAAAACAATGAAACATATGCTGAGGCTCCTATTATTAAATGTTCATCTGATGGGTCTGTAGAAAGTTTTAGATTCTCAAATCAATTGATGCAGATGATAGATCCATCTAGAGAAGACGTAAAAAGTTTTTATAAAGCTTATCACGAAGTTTCCACTAGGGTTCATGGCAGCAAATATCGTTCAACTTTTAGATTGAATGCAGGAGAGGTATTAATCGTTGCAAGTTTAAGAGTTTTACATGCTCGAGAATCATTTATACCCAACGGTAAAAGGCATTTACAGGATGCTTATTTTGTATATGACAATGCCCTAAATCAATATGTTATTTGACATATTAGAGAGACACAGCGGAACCTTATTTACATCTGAAACTTCTATCTATGAGGGTTTCAAATTAAGCTACTGTAGAGTAGTTTTAAACCGTTATTCAATAGACAGCTATTCATTGGATCCATGGTTTGCAACAGGCTGGACTGAATAAAAAGAACTAGTATATTATTAGAAATAGCTTTTAGGAGAATATTATGAAAGAACCAATTGAAACGGCTGTGCATACGCACATAGATTGTTGGAATGCCGGAGATAGAGATAAGTGGCTAAGTGCATGGCACCCTGATGTCATCTTTCAAGATCCTGTAGGCAGTAAGGAAAAGAATGGAATAGTTGCCATAGAAAATACTTGGGATAAGGCTTTTCAAGCAGGGCATAGTTGGAATTTAGAACCCGTTTTTATGTCAGTGTGTGGTGATCAAGTAGCCGTTCACTATATCAACCATGGTAACTTGGACGGCAATATTTTTGATTTAGAATCTATTGAAATCTATTGGATTGGTGATTGCGGAAGAATTGTCCGCTGTCATACGTATTTTAATCCATCTGAAGATCAGGTTTTAGATCCGTGGTTTACACCAGGCTGGAATGAAGAAGATTAATTTGAAATCAAAATTTCAAAAATTCACTGATCAATGGTCTCCAAAAGTTATAGAGGAAATGAACGACTACCAGTTTAAACTTGTAAAAATTGAAAATGATTTCACTTGGCATAAACATGAAGATACTGATGAAGCTTTTTTTGTCATCGAGGGCAAGATGGGAATCGAGCTTGAGGATGAAACTATTGAATTAAATGAAGGCGAAATGATTGTTATTCCAAAAGGAAAAAAATGTTACATACAAAATCAATCAGTCACAGCAGGGCGGTTCTAACCGTTACACGAGGTTAAGAGAAGCCAAAAAAATTAAAGAACCATATCCATATGAAAAATAATATTATTTCCGCTTTCGGTGCATTTTTATGTATTTCTGTACTTGCATATCTTAATTCTTTCGATGAAAGCAATTTATGGTTAATACCACCATTTGGGGCGAGCATGGTTTTAGTTATGGCAGCTCATGAAAGCCCCTTAGCTCATCCAAAAAATATTTTATTTGGTCATATATTATCTGCTTTATCAGGAGTCTTTGTTTTCTCAATATTAGGTTTTTCTTTTCTCAGTGTAGGATTGGCAGTTGGATTAGCAATATTCTTAATGATGACAACCAAGACTGTTCATCCACCTGCTGGGGCTAACCCTATTATTGCTGTTCTTGGCGCAAAAGGGATAGACTTTATACTAATGCCAGTAGCCGCGGGAGCATCTTTTATAGTTCTATTTGCAATTATTTATAATAAATTATTAAAGAGGAAATATTTTACTTTTAAGGATTTGAAGAGGCCTGCTTCCAATTCTACTCAATGACCATAGAGTAGATAGAACTGTCTAGATTTTAGAAACAAAAACTATGAAAAAATATTTTGGGGGATGTCATTGTGGAGATATTAAATTCAAATTTTATTCAAATGAATCCATTGAAATTTGGAAATGTAACTGCTCCATATGCAAAATATATGACTATGAGCACCTTTTTATCAGTCACAATGACTTCAAAATTATTGAAGGCAAGGATCTAATTATCGAGTATTCTTTTGGAATTAAAAAAGCAAAGCATTTATTTTGTAAAAAATGTGGAATAAAAAGTTTTTATCAACCTCGCTCACATCCAGATTCATACAGCATTAATCTAAAATGCGTAGAGGAACCACCCGAAATAAAAAATATAGTTTATTTTGATGGAAAAAATGAATTTACTTAAAATTGTAGACAGTTAAATCTACTCAGTTACTATTGAGTAGGAGTAATAAAATGTTCGAAACAACTGATTTTTTATTCACAGCGGAAACTACACCGGATGTTACTACTGATCTTGCTGGAAGCGTTGGCAAGGTTGAAGAGCTCGGGATTGTTGCTGACGCTGTAAACGTAACAGACTCACCAAATTTTAAAAGCCGTTTGAATGGTTTATTGGTTGCTTCTGAGATTCAAAGAGGTGGGTTAGATGCCATTTTGCAACTCACGGGTAGGGACAGAAACCAGATTGCATTGGAATCCGTATTGCTTGGTGCACTGTCGGTTGGTATAAACAAAGTTCTTTGTTTGAGCGGAGATCAGCCAGACAAGAATGGGCCTGTGGTAGTTAATGAATTTAATAGTAACGGATTGATCGAATTATGTAAGGTCATCTCAGGGGGATCGCTGACCGACGGAACAAAAATAAAAAATCCTCTGCCGATTTATTCGGGTGCGGCGGATGATATATATGATCAACTCTCAAAACCTGTTGCGCTTAGTAAATTAGTTTCGAAGATCGAGCAAGGAGCGAATTTTATTCAAACTCAGTATTGTTTTGATTATAAGGTTATTAAAAAATATTCGGATAAATTGAATGACAATGGCTCCTTTAACAATTGTAAGGTACTGATTGGAATGGGTCCTTTAAAATCAGCGAAGCAGGGTGACTGGATGCGAAAAAACTTATGGGGTGTAAATATCTCTGATGAAATTCTGCACCGCTTAGAGGTTAGTGATTCGCCAGAAAAAACTGGTGAACAAATTTGTCAAGAACTGATAGAAAAGATTATCCAGCTTCCCTGTATTGATGGAGTTCATTTAATGGGCCCCAATTGTGAAAAAGTTTCGGCTAGAATAATTTCTCATTTTAGATGAGTAGCGACACAAATATGACGCACTTTTTAGAAACGTTGTTAAATAAATTGTTTCATGGGTGTACTACTATTGAGTGGGAATGAGAATAAATGTCATTGGAACTGCTGGGAGTGGCAAAAGTACCTTTTCTAAGAGAATAGCAGAAAAGTTAGATATACCATGCATTGAGATAGAAGAATTAGCTTGGAAAAGTAATTGGACTGAAGTAACAGATGATGAATTATTTTCTAAATTAGAAACACTTTTATCTTCTGAGGATTGGGTGTTAGATGGGAATTATTCAAAAACACGTCATATAAAATGGAAGAGATGCCAAATCGTAGTTTACCTAGATTTATCTTTTCATATTATTTTTTACAGATTACTACGCAGAACTTTAATTAGAATTTTTACAGGTAAAGAATTATGGGCAGGTAATAAAGAAACTTTTAGGAGACAGTTTTTTACTCGTGATTCAGTAATTTGGTGGGGGCTTTCTAACTTTTTTCCAAAAAGAAGATATTACTTAATTGATTCTAAGAACCCTGAATTTGCTCATATCAAGTTCGTCAGGTTGCATTCTAGGAAAGAAGTGGAAGATTTTGTTACACACAAGCTACACACTGTGTAGTTAGAACATGGTAAGTTGTTGTTAAGACGCATTCTTTCGTCTTTGCTGTAAACATTATTGTCTAGTTCTGCTACTATTACTAAGCACGGAATGGAATAACAAGGCTAAGGTAGACAAGCCCCGTTATTCCAATAACGGTTATTTAATGATGAAGAAATGGAAACACAACACGTCCTCAATATCATGGTTGATTGCCGCTGTTCAAACTCTAGAGAATGCGGGCATTGATGGCAAGAAAAGATTATTTAATTCTGGTATAGATTTAGAAAAGTACAGAGGAGATGAAAGGCGAGCGCCCGTTGAGGTTATTGGTAATGCGTGGCGGCTTGTTGCTCAAGAACTGGACGATCCGGCAATTGGACTCCGAGCCGCAAAAGCGAATTTTAATGCAGCCCATTGGCAATCATTAGGATTAGCGTTCCTGTGCAGTTCGACGTTGCGAAGTGCCTTGGAGCGGTTAGTAAGATTTTTCGAAGTGTTGAGTGACGCCGCAGATACAAAATTGGAACACAGAAACGATATGTTGTGTTTTGTTGCACACACACGACAAGACCCAGAGCTAATTGGCTACGAAGCCATGGAGTTTGGGATTGGTGGATTATTAGTCTTGATGCAGGAAATATTTCCCCGACCTCTGCACCCGGTCGAAGTTCGTCTACTTAGACCTAGTAGTAGTGCAAGCAAAGATTTTGAGAAGTTATTAGGCTGTCCAGTTGTGTTTGACTCTCCATATGAGTCTATTGCCTTTGATATTCTTCTTGTAGACGAACCTCTTCCAAGCAGCAACCAAAGATTGGCTCATTATGAGGATTCGTTTTCAGAAGATTATGTGACAAGATTTGGAAATAATAGCATTGCCATAGAAGTAAAAAATCAGATCCTCCGACTGTTGCCCGGAGGGGAGTCTTCTATCTCCAAAATTGCTGATGTTATGCATTCGAGTACGAGAAATTTGCAGAGAAAGCTTCATGCCGAGAACACAAGTTTTAATGCTCTTCTTTCAGATATCCGCAAGCAGTTGGCTTTGGCGTATATTACTAAATCCCATCATTCTCTGACTGAGATTGCCTATTTACTTGGATTCGCTGATCACAGTAGTTTTTCAAGGGCCTTTAAGTTGTGGTTCAATGAAACTCCAACAGATTACCGCAAACGCATCGAACTCCTAGAAGGTGAGGATGTGGATTCCAAAGTAGAACTCACCTGGCAATTCCAAAGTGGGAGTAGTGCAAATATCATATAAATGATTGTTGATTATTCTGAAACATATATAAAAGAAATACTCAAAGAGGTTAAAACTATTGCAGTTGTTGGAGCTAGTGGAGATCATGAAAGAGATAGCTACAAAGTTATGGAGGCACTCATTGAACATAGTTATCAAATATTCCCAATTAATCCTAATGAAGAAGGTAATCTTATTTTAGGGCAACTATGCTATGCAGATCTAAGTTCTGTTCCAGGAAAGATAGATATGGTTGATGTTTTCAGAGCTGAAGATGCAGTTATTGGAGTAACCAAAGAAGCAATCAAAATAGGAGCAAAAGTTCTTTGGACTCAATTAAATATTATCAATGAAGAGGCGTCAGATTTAGCAAAAAAAGCTGGTCTAAAAGTTATTATGAATAAATGCCCAAAAATAGAATTAGAAAAATAGTATTAGATTAGTAGAACAAAATAGCTTTTAATAGTTTTGACATGAAAAAAAATTTAAAAATTTTAATTAAGGAAAAGTCTGATGAGGGAGTATTGCGTCTTATCATGAATAATTTAGATCAAAGAAATGCTTTATCTGAGAGCATGATGCGCATTCTAATTGATGAGATTAAAGGTGCATCTTCTGATCAATCTATAAAAGTTATCGTTTTAGCAGCAAACGGAAATGTATTTTGTTCAGGACATGATTTAAAAGAAATAACAGCCGCTAGAGAGAATGAAGATAACGGTGAAGTCTACTTTAAAAACCTTTTTGATTCTTGTTCTTCATTAATGCAATTAATAGTTAATACACCGAAACCGGTTATTGCTGAAGTTAATGGAGTTGCTACAGCTGCAGGTTGTCAATTAGTTGCAAGTTGTGATCTTGCCATTTCCTCTCATGAATCTAAGTTTGCTACACCTGGGGTAAATATTGGTCTTTTTTGTTCAACCCCAATGGTTGCTCTTTCTAGAAATGTTAACAAGAAAAATGCTATGGAAATGCTTCTTACTGGCGATTTTATTAATGCTGAAAAGGCAAAAGAAATAGGCTTAATAAATAAAATGGTTCAAAAGGAAGAACTAACCTTTGAAGTAAACAAATTAGCAGAAAAGATTGCTAGCAAATCATCTATGACAGTAGCAATTGGAAAAAAAGCCTTCCATGCTCAAGCTGAAATGGATTTATCTAAAGCATATAAATATACGTCTAAGACTATGAAAGATAATTTACTAAAATACGATGCTAAAGAGGGCATTAATGCATTCATAGAAAAAAGATCACCTGATTGGAAAGATGAGTGATTTGAATTTATACGTCCACTGTAATAATTATATTTCTTATGACTTGAGTTGATGTTTCACCATATTAATTAGAAGAAGTCAGCAGGGCGGGTTAGTATATTGCTAGTAAATCCTTAGCTAATATTGAGTGGGAATAATTAAAAAAAGATGATTAAACCCATAAGCTATATATTAATAATCATTTTTTCAACAATCATTATGTCGAGTTGCGGAGGAGGTGGAGGAGGTACCAGTAATAATTTAACTCCCCCCAGCAATTTAGCAACTGCATTTATATCAGTAGATCTCACTAATGTATTTTTAGGAAACTCCACGGTAGTCTCATGGAATAGCACTAACTCATCTTCTTGTTCAGCCTCAGGATATTGGTCTGGCGATAAATCAACATCTGGCAGTGAGACTTTAACTATGACAAATCAAGGAGATCAAGTTTTTACTATTAAATGTGGAGATGCATTCTCTAGTGTGACCGTCACAGTAAGTTCAGAAGACTTTGAGGGTTCATGTATAAATCCACACAATGCAAAAATCAAAGAATCATATCTAGGCGATTATGAACTACCTATGCCTGAGAGTCAGTTTAGAGAAAATCATCTAAAAGCAGTTGGATTAAAAGATTATGGAGTAGAGTGGATATACAATAATTACGATAGCAAAGGCGCTAGTTGGATATCAGATTGCACTGAATCTGAATATGTTAAGTTAATGTATCGTACAACTTTACGTCAATTAAAAGAACATGGAGTAGATACTGCATGGGTATATAACTTTGGTTATTGGCAAGATTATCAAGCCGACACTTGGCAAATTAATCATGATCGCAAACACTTAAGTGATTGGGTTATAGAATATATTGCAGAAACCGCACAAGACTTAGGTATGAATATGCATTATGCATGGCAATTCTTAACATTAGATGATCAAAATAATTTTCTGTTTCCCTTTGATGGTATGGCATATGTTGATATGCCTTTATTAAAAAAGATAATGGATGCACATGAAGCATATATATTATGGGAAGCAAGTAGACTTCAACAATTAGGTGTAGCATCTATTTCAGCAGACTGGAGTGCTATGTGGTTGTGTTTCTGTGGACTAGAAAATGAGGCAGATCAAAATACCCGTGATGAACTTAAAAGTTATTATATGGAAAGAATAGGATCAATTGTTTCTCAAATTAAGGATAGATTCGATGGTGAAGTTTATGTAGGCGAAGGTATATTATGGAATGACTCACGTGTATTTGATCAAGTTGATGGCATTATTGGTAGCATACCAGGTAATCTGATTCGGGAGGATGAAGTAGCAAATGCTACAGTAGACTTAATAGAAGATCGTGTAGCAGAATACATTAACCAATTACATGACACTTGGACATGTAATACACAACAACCATGCTGGGAATATACAACATATCAACAACCTAAAGTTATATGGAATTTATTTGCTCAAAGTCATGCATCATTCTTAAACAAAGGTTGGATAGAAGATGGTTTTTGTACTGCTGGTGAGTATGAAGGAGTCTATTATGATGAATGTTTACAAAACTATGTTCCTGCTGACTTTTCAGCGCAAGCAATCTTCATCGAGGGAATATTAAGAGCAATAGATAAGCAATCTTGGTTTGAGACTAAAGGAACCACAGCAAGCACAGCTTATTGGTTATCAGATACAATTATTCCTGAGGATGACCAGTACTCTAGAACAATAGAAGGCTTTCCAAATATCTCACAATCCATTAGAGGGAAACCAGCAGAAAAGATCATTAAATATTGGTATACAGGCGAATACGAAGCATATGACCCCATGTATAATCAATAGATGATGTCAGTAGTGTAGTCAACGATATTTCAAGATCTCTCAAACCATGGAAGATCAACTGTTGTTGCCATGAGTTCTTTCCCTGGCGAAGAGATAATTATTTCTTGTCCACTTTTAGCGTTCTCAATATCTAGAATTGTATAACAAATATTCTTATCTAGTCTTGGTGAGTAAACCAAAGCATTCATAGATCCAACCGTCTTACCATCAATCAAAACAGGCCAATGTTCTTCATTAAAGACTGTTATGGGGTCACCTTGAATCTCAGCTCCCATTAATTTCTTTGCAGGGCCTCTAAGGCTAATTTCACGCAAAGCCTCTTTACCAATAAAATCATCTTCCTGATCAAGATCAACCATCCAATCCAACCCTACCTCATAGGGGTTATTAGTTCTATCCATATCTGCTAAATAACTTAATATTCCACCTTCTAGCCTTAGAATTATATTTGGCGTGCCTGCGCTGATATTTAGATCATGGCCAGCTTGCCAAAGAATATCCCATAACTCATTTCCTTTGGAGTGATCTTGAAGAAAAAGCTCATAACAACGTTCTCTGCTATAACCCATCCTCCCAATAACCATGGGGATCCCCTCGTGATTTACTTCCTTAAATTTATAAAAACCTAAGTCATTCACCCAATCTCCAAAAACCTTGGTCATTAACCTTGTTGAATTGGGGCCTTGGACTTGGAGTGGTGATACATCAGGCTCATCGATATCTACATCAAATTTATATCCTGCTGCTATACCCTGTGCCCATAAGAGAGAATCTCCATCAGCGAGAGAAAACCAATAGCGATTTTCGTCAATCTTTAGCATAACTGGATCATTGATAAAACCTCCCTTAAAGTCTAGAAAAGGTGCATACATCGCCTGTCCTTTTGAGCATTTTTTAATATTTCTAGGTGTTAAAAACTGTGACAATGCCTCAGCATCAGGGCCTTTAATTTGAACTTGACGCTCGACACCCACATCCCATAACTGAACGCCATTTAACAGTTTTTTGTAATCTTCAACAGTTCCATCAAAACTGATTGGCATATACATGTGGTTATAAACTGAAAAAGCTTGTGCTCCATACTTCATGGTTGAGTTAAAGTATGGTGACTTTCTCACACGAGGGCTAAAAACTATTTTTGATGTCTTGTACATAATAGAGTGCTGATAATTGTACTTATTAAAGAATATTATCTGAATTAGTAAATCACCACTGAACGAATACTTTCCCCTGAATGCATTAGATCAAAAGCTTTATTAATATCTTCTAGTTTCATAGTATGAGTAATCAAATCATCAATATTTATTTTCTGATCCATATACCAATCCACAATCTTTGGTACATCAGTTCTACCTCTAGCTCCACCAAAAGCAGTTCCTTTCCAAGAACGACCAGTGACCAATTGAAAGGGACGAGTAGAGATTTCTTGACCTGCTCCAGCTACTCCGATTATATAAGATTCACCCCAGCCTTTATGACAACACTCAAGAGCCTGACGCATCACATCAACATTGCCAATACATTCGAAGCTATAATCCACACCACCTGTAATTTGGATAATTTGATCTACAACATTATCAACTTTTTTAGGGTTGATAAAATCTGTCATACCAAATTTTTTACCTAATGACTCCCGTTCAGAATTAATATCAACACCAATAATTCTACTGGCACCAGCTAGTTTAGAACCTTGAATAACATTAAGGCCAATACCTCCGAGGCCAAATACTGCTACGGTAGAACCTATTTCTACTTTAGCCTGAAAAATAACGGCACCTATGCCTGTTGTAACACCACATCCGATATAACAGATCTTATCAAAAGGAGCATCTTCACGGACTTTGGCTAAAGAGATCTCTGGTAAAACAGTATAGTTTGAAAAAGTAGAGCAGCCCATGTAATGCATTAAAGGTTTGCCATTGAGAGAAAATCGGCTCGTTCCATCAGGCATCACTCCCTGACCTTGAGTTTCTCTTACGGCCTGACAAAGATTAGTTTTAGGATTTAGACAAAAATCACAGTTCCGACACTCAGCTGTATACAGAGGTATTACATGATCACCCGCTTTTACAGTTGAGACATTTGGGCCTACTTCAACTACTATTCCTGCTCCTTCATGACCAAGAATAGAAGGAAATAGTCCTTCTGGATCTTGACCGCTTAAAGTAAAAGCATCTGTATGGCAAACACCGGTAGCTTTTAATTCTACTAACACTTCACCTTTTTTTGGGCCCTCCAATTCAACTTCACATATCTCTAAAGGTTTACCTGCTTCAAAAGCTACAGCAGCTTGCGTTTTCATTAATCTCAACTCCTAGTGATTTTTAAAACTTTTCATTTCTTATCTACTTTTTAAACTTAGCTGCTTCTTCTGAACCGCCAGTTGCTGTCCCTTTAGTGTAAGAATGAGCACCCATACCTGCAAGGTCTCCGTCTTGAACAATTAAATATTCATTTCTTATTTCTTCCCCATCAAACAAGCACTCCAATATTTCTCTAACACCATCAGCATACCTTGCCTGTGCCGATAAAGAAGTTCCAGATGTGTGTGGAGTCATTCCGTGATGTGGCATTGTTCTCCAAACATGATCATTTGGTGCCGGTTGTGGGAACCATACATCCCCTGCATATCCACTTAACTGTCCTGACTTTAATGCCTCTGCAATAGCATCTTTATCACAAATTTTTCCTCTGGCAGTATTAATAATATACGCACCAGGTTTACATTTACTAATTAATTCATCATTAAATAAATTTTCTGTTTCAGGATGAAGTGGGCAACTTATATTAATAACATCACAAACTTCAACTAGAGATTCAACTGAATTATGATAGATTAAATTCAGTTCTTGTTCTTGATCTGGATTCAATCTATGTTTATCAAAATAATGTAAATGCACATCAAACGGATGCATTTTTCTTAACATATCATAACCAATACGACCGGAAGCAATTGTGCCTACATGCATACCTTCTACATCATAAGACCTCTTAACAGCGTCAGCGATATGCCAACCACCTTCATTCACTATCCTATGTTGATTATGATAATCTCTAACTAAAGATAAAATCATCATAACAATATGTTCTGCAACTGACCTTGAATTACAATAGGTCACCTCAACGACATCAACTTTATGGTCCATTGCGGCCTGTAAATCTACATGATCAGAACCAATGCCAGCTGTAATTGCCATTTTTAAATTTGGCGCACTTTCTATTCTTTTTCTTGTTAGATAATACGGCCAAAATGGTTGTGAAATTACAACATCAGCATCAACTAATTCTTTATCTGCAATACAACCTTCGGTATCTTTATCAGATGTAACCACTAGCGTATGCCCTCTATCTTCTAAAAACTTTCTCAAACCTAATTCACCAGATACACAACCAAGTAATTCACCTGGTATAAAATCTCTTCCTTTAGGAGTTGGTAATGTCATACCATCAGGATATTTTTCGAGTTTAGGAAGTTCCTTTACTGGATAACTTGAAGGCATTCCATCCTTTGGGTCGTCATACAAGATACAAAGTATTTTCATTTATTTTCTCCTATTTAATTTTAATTACGATATCTAAAATAACCCTTGAATTAATCCTTTATCATCCACATCTATATTTTCCGCAGCCGGTGTTTTTGGTAATCCTGGCATTGTAATTACATCGCCGGTTAGAGCAAGTATAAACCCTGCTCCAGAGGATAATCTGACTTCTCTAATTGGAACATCAAACTCAGTCGGCCTACCTTTTAGTCTTGGATCCGTTGATAAAGAAGCTGGTGTTTTAGCCATGCACACTGGTAATTGTCCAAATCCTTGATCTTCAAGTCGTTTTATTTCTGTTCTTACAACTTTGTCAGCCATAATATTATTAGCGCCATACATAGATGTGGCAATGGTTTTCATTTTATTCCAAAGACTCATGTCATCTGGGTATAGAAAATTAAAATCTGTTTTATGATTCTCTGACAAATCCACCACTGCTTTTGCAAGATCTATTGCGCCTTTCCCCCCATCTCTCCAGTGGCTGCAAACCACCACATCAACTCCTAAATAGTCACATTTCTCTTTAACTTTTGAAATCTCTTGTTCTGTATCGTGGGTAAACTGATTGATAGCAACCACTACCGGTAAGCCAAATTGATGAATATTCTCAATGTGTTTTTTTAGGTTTTCAGTGCCCTCACTTACAGCGTCAACATTTTCTTCTCTAATCTCATCAAGAGGCACGCCACCATGAGATTTTAAAGATTGAAGAGTAGCCACTATCACCACAGCGTTAGGTGTTAAGTTAGCTTTTCTGCATTTTATATCAAAGAATTTTTCGGCACCAAGGTCTGAACCAAAACCGGCCTCTGTGATCGTATAATCAGCTAATTTCAAAGCCAATTTAGTGGCAGCTATACTGTTGCAACCATGAGCAATATTAGCAAAAGGCCCGCCGTGGATAAAGACTGGATTGCCTTCTAATGTTTGAGCTAAATTTGGATTAATTGCATCCTTTAACAAAGCTGTCATAGCACCTTCAACATTTAGATCAGCCGCTGTTATTGGCTCCCCTTCATGGTTATAAGCAATAATTATTGATGCAATATTTTTCCTTAAATCATTGATGTCATTAGACAAACAAAAAATTGCCATAATCTCTGATGCTGCAGTGATTGAAAAAGTGTCTTGTCTTGGTATTGAATTTGATGGTCCGCCAAGTCCTACAATTGCCTGCCTTAGTGCCCTATCATTTAGATCTAAAACACGATTCCAGACTATTCTTCGATGATCAATATTGAGTTTATTGCCATGATGAAGATGATTATCTAAGGACGCTGCTAATAGATTATGAGCTGAGGTAATAGCATGAAAATCACCGTTAAAATGGAGATTAATATCTTCCATTGGAATAGCTTGAGAAAAGCCACCACCGGTTCCACCACCCTTCATACCAAAACATGGTCCTAATGATGGTTCTCGGATGCAGGTGGTTGTTTTATGTCCAAGTAATGCCATGGCATCACTTAGGCCAATAGTTGTTGTAGTTTTACCTTCTCCTGCAGGAGTTGGGGTAATGGCACTAACTAGAATTAATTTACCGTTATTATGATCCTTGAGCTTTTCAAGATTAATTGAAAGATTAACCTTACCCTTGAATTTACCGTAATGCTCAAGATATTCATCACTAATACCTAACTTAGCAGCAATTGTCTCAATTGTTCTTAGTTCTGCTTCTCTAGCAATCTCTATATCTGTTTTCAAAATAAACTCTCACATTTACATTTAACACAAATAAGACTATATATTATTTTTGAAGATTACAATTATTTTGAGCCGTCTAGGAATAGCTGTGCACAAGGTCCTTTGAATAAGTTGTAGAAGGTAAACCATCATCTAATCGACGTTTATATTGACAATGGTGATTAGTTTGCGTAGTGTCTGTAGACAAATTTAATTTCATTGGGGAGTCTAAATAAATGTTTAAAAAAATTAGAGAAAGCCTAGCCTCTTGCCTTTCAACACTTGCTCTATTAAATGCAGCAGCATTTAGTGGATTTTTAATGTCACAAGCAGAAGTAGAAGAAATTGTTGTCACTTCTCGAAAGAAAGCTGAAAGTTTACAAGACGTCCCAATATCTGTTTCAGCACTTCGTGAAAGCTCTTTAGAAGAGAAAGGAGTAAATGTATTTGAAGATTATTTACTACAACTGCCTAGTGTAACTGCAGGCGGTGCAGGACCCGGAACAAGTACAATTTATATTAGAGGTCTTGCCTCAACAACACCCAATCTAACTACAGCTGGTGTTGCTGGCTTAGCTCCAAACGTATCATTCTATTTAGATGAGCAACCATTAGGTCAACCTGGAAGAAACTTGGATGTATATGCAGCAGATATGGCACGTATTGAGGTTCTAGCCGGCCCACAAGGAACTCTTTTTGGTGCTAGTTCACAAGCCGGTGTTGTTAGAATGATTACGAATAAACCTGTGATCGGTGAATCAGCATCTAGCTTAGAAGTTGAATCAAGGTTTATGCCAGATGGAGATACTGGAGGAAAAGTAGAATTTGTATCGAACACTCCTCTTGGTGATTCTACCGCAGCTAGATTTGTTGCCTACAGAGATAGAAAAGGAGGTTATATTGATCAAATTGCAGGTCTTCTTAACGCAAGTCAATCTGCACGTTTTAGATCAGCAGGTACAGTAAGACAAAATGGCCTTCCTGTTTCTTCAGCTAGAGGAGGTTTTCAAGCTGGAGCTGATCTTTCAGGAGCTACTTTAGAAAATGCAGTCGCAATTGTTAAAGAAGATGCTAACGAATTAACTTATGAAGGCTACAGAATAAGTGTTGCCCATGACATTAATGAAAATTGGAATGTGCTAGGAACTGTAGCACAACAAACTATTGAAGCTGATGGTGTGTTTTTTGTAGACCCAAATTTAGATGATCTAGAAATCCAAAGATATACTGATGACATCATTGAAGATGAATTTGATAACATGAGTTTAACTCTTGAGGGTTCAATAGGCGATCTTCAATTAGTTTATGCCGGTGCATACACAGACAGAACAACAAATCAAATGGTTGATTACACTGACTACTTATTTGTTGGTCAGTATCTTCCTTACTATATTTGTGATTACTATGTAACATACACATCTTATGCACCTGGTAATGTTCCAACAGGAACTTGTGGTGCTCCTAACTTATTAGTTGATTCAACAACAAATACTGAAGTTACAACTCATGAATTCCGTATAAATACACCGCTTAGCGACACTACGAGCTTAACAGCAGGTGCTTTTTTAAGTGATCTTGAGCTTACAGAGTTAAATTTATTTACATATCCAGGTTCAGTAGGTAATGATATTACATACGCTGCAAACTATGCTTTGACAGATACATCAGTAACTGGATCAATTAATAAAGCAAGTCCTGGCTGGTATTCAGCAGGGCCTTTTTCAGAACCAGTTATATTCTTTAATGATATTAGGAGAACTGACAAGCAAAAGGGCATATTCGGTGAACTAAGTTTTGCAACGAGTGACACATCTGAACTCACGATAGGTGCTCGTTGGTATGATATTGAGGTTGATTTTGAAGGTAGTGCTAACTCTTCATTCTATAATGGTTTCGGTAATCCAGATACTCAACAATTTGGGTCTAACTTATCCGCACAATATGCACCAGGTAATGCAAATGGCTACCCAGATAAAGCTGCATCAGATGGTGTTATCGGAAAGGCAACATATTCATGGAAACCAAGTGAGGATATTATGTATTACCTCACATGGTCAGAAGGTTTTAGACCGGGTTTATTAAATCGTCCTGTAGGCTCATCAAGTGCTGATGGTTCATACTCTGTTAAACCTGAAGTAAAATCTGATGAAGTTACAAACTATGAGTTTGGTTGGAAAACTGTTCTTCAAGATGGTGCGCTTAGATTTAATGGTAGTGTTTTCATGGTTGATGTAAGCGGCTTACAAAGTACTATTTTTGATCCAAGTATTGTTAACTTGTTCTTCTCTGATAACGCAGCTGATGCTGAAATATTAGGGGCCGAGGGTGACTTTGTTTACTATACTGAAAACGGTTTAATTCTATCAGGTGCTTTTTCGGTCTTAGATACTGAAATCACTAAGAGCTTAGTTCCAACCGCTGACGTAATTGAAGGTTCTGAATTAGCATTTGCCCCCGGATTTCAGGGTAACTTAAGTGCTAGAAAAGAGTGGGGAATGTCATCAGGTAATACTGGACATTGGCAAGCTCAATTGACTGTCTCAGATAAAAGTTATTCTGACATCATGGGACCTAACAAAGCTAAGCAAGATAGTTATAGCTTTGCCAATGTCAGAGCTGGTGTCAGTAATGATTCTTGGATGGCAGAAATGTATATCAATAACATTACTGATGAAAGGGGTGAAATAAGCAATACCTTTGTCTTTGATAGACAGCGTGTATCCGTTATAAGACCACTTACCATTGGTCTCAGGTATAAACTAAAATTTTAACCTGATTAAGTAAAAAATATTAAAGGGAGCTCAGGCTCCCTTTTTAATTTTTTCAGAAATTAGATTTTATTATATTTGTTAGAATGAGATTTGAATGAAAGAAGATCAATTAAATATAGATGAAATCTCGCTCTCGGTAGACTTAAGTGATGCTACAGAAGCTGTCAAAGAAAGTAGGTTTGAAGATGCACTAAATTTGTTAAGTGTTGTCCTTAAAGAGCATCCTGACCATATAGATATCTTATACCTTGCAGCAGTTTCAGCGAGATATTTAAAAAAATTTGATGATTCAAAAAAATATATTGAACACTTGTTGTTAAATGCCCCAGATATGGGACGTGCTTATCAGGAGTTGGGGCACCTTAATAGGGACATGGGAAATGAAGAGAAGGCTGTCATGCACTATAGACAAGCCTGTGAACTTAACCCGGCACTTTTGGCAGCTTGGAATTCTTTATATAAATACTTTGAAAAAAATAAAAACAAGCCAGCAGCTGACCACGCTCTTGAGCAAATAAATAAATTACAATCGCTCCCAGGTGTACTTTTGTATATAGACCAGATTCTCAATGAAGGCAGGCTGGGCTTTGCGGAGGCAAAGTGTAGGGCCTTTCTCAAAGAAAATCCTACCCACAGCTATGCAATGTCATTGCTTGCTGAAATTGCTAATCGATTGGGCTATTTTGATGATGCAGAATTTTTACTTGAAAAGGCTGTCGAGTTCAAACCAGATGATGGCGACCTAAGAATGAAATATGCTTCGATTCTCAGAAAAAAACAAAAGTTTGCTAAGACTATGGAACAAGTAAATATATTGTGTGATAAGTACCCTGAAAATCTTGCTTATCAAGCTCAAAAAGCTAGTGAAATTATGCAAAATGGAGGTCATGAAGAAGCAATTACTTTATTGGATGATATTCTCAAAAAAAACCCATTTAATTTCAGTACACTTACTTCAAAAGGTCATGCACAAAAAACTCTAGGCAGAACAGATCAAGCTATTAAGAGCTATCAATCTGCCTATCAAATCAAGCCAGATCATGGAGAGGCTTTCTTTTCTTTGGCAAATCTAAAAACCTATTCTTTTACCAGCGATGAATTAGATAGCATGCGAGAACAGGTTGGGAGAATAGATTTGTCATTAAGAGACAAGGCATATTTTCATTTTGCTCTTGCTCAAGGTTGTGAAGTGAATGAGGAATATGATGAGGCATTTTTTCATTTAGAAAAAGGGAACAAAATTAAAAATGATCAAAGTCAATATTCAATTGAAAGAATGGAAAAAGAACTACAAGCTCAAATAGAAGTATGTGATGAGACTTTTTTTAGAGATTTAGTTAGCGGAGGCCATGACACAAAAGACCCTATATTCATTCTTGGCTTACCCAGGGCGGGTTCAACACTTATAGAACAGATCTTAGCATCGCACTCTATGATTGATGGAACACTTGAGCTTCCAAATATTCTTTCAATTGCTCAAAGCCTAAGAGGAGATGATATTTACGGTAAATTAGGCAATTACCCTAAAAGTATGAAGTCATTAACACTCGAACAAAGAGAAACTTTGGGTAAGGGTTTCATTGAAGACACTAAAATGCACAGAAAAGATGCTCCAATGTTCACAGATAAAATGCCAAATAACTTCAGACATATTGGCTTAATCCATCTAATAATGCCAAACGCTAAGATTATTGATGCTAGAAGATATCCCTTGGATTGTTGTTTTAGCATGTTTAAACAACTCTTTGCTCAAGGACAAGAGTTTTCATATGGTCTAGCTGAGGCAGGAAGTTATTACAATAGCTATGTTAAGTTGATGAATCACTGGAATGGAGTCTTGCCCGATAAGATATTAAGAGTAAATAACGAAGATATCATTGAAGACCTTGAGGGGCAGGTTAAAAGAATGCTTGAATTTCTGGAGTTACCTTATGAAGAAGAATGCATTTCATTCTATGAAACTGATAGAACAGTTAGAACTGCTAGTTCTGAACAGGTAAGAAGACCAATCAACAAAGATGGCATGGAGCGCTGGAAGCCTTATTCAAAACACTTAAAACCTTTACTTAATAGCTTGGGTGAAGAGTTATTAAAACCTGAAGATATAGTCCTGCTAAACCGATAAAAAATTGAACACACATAAAACTTCAGTAGCAGAAAGAAGGGGAAGGGCTAACACTCAATTCCTTGGGCTGGATATACATTTACCGGTATTTTTAATCAGCTCAGGCTTAGCCGTTATCTTTTCTGTCCTCGTATTGATCTATCCAGAAATATCTTATGAGTTACTTACTAATACTAGAAACTTTGTAGTAGTTTGGTTTGGTACCTTATTTACGGTATCTATGTCAGCCTTTACATTGATCATCTTCTTTTTAATTATCTCACCATTTGGAAAAATAAAACTCGGAGGACAGAATGCAGTCCCGGAATTTGGATTCTTGTCTTGGGTCTGTATGTTATTTGCAGCCGGAGTTGGTATAGGTATGACTTTTTATGGAGCAGCTGAACCTCTTTCCTATTACACAGGAGTTTTTGGAACACCTCTAAACGTCTCTCCTGAATCTGAAGAGGCTTATCGATTGGCTTTCAGTGCAACTATTTTCCATTGGGGTCTTAACGCTTGGTCAGTGTATGCAATCATAGGATTATCTCTTGCCTTTTTTTGTTATAACTGGCGATTGCCTCTAACGATTCGATCAATCTTTTATCCTCTTTTAGGCAATAGAATTTGGAGATGGCAGGGTGATATCATTGATATTATTGCTGTATTGGCTACCCTTTTTGGTTTGACAACATCTTTAGGATTAGGAGCTCGGCAAGCAGCCTCTGGTTTGTTTTATCTATTCGATCTACCTAACAATCTTTTAACTCAATCTTTAGTAATAGTTTTTATTACTTCTGTAGTTATTTTTTCTGTTTATAGAGGTTTGGATAAGGGTGTAAAGGTCCTTAGTAACATTAATATAGGACTTGCTCTAGTTTTATTAGCTTTCGTTGTTCTTGCTGGACCAACATTCAAAATCTTTATGGCTTATGGGGAGAACTTAATCTCTTATTTTCAGGATATTATTCGTTTAAGTAATTGGAACAGGCCTGATGACCTGCAGTGGTATCATGACTGGACAATTTTCTATTGGGCTTGGTTCATTTCTTGGTCCCCTTTTGTAGGAATGTTCATTGCAAGAATATCAAAGGGGAGAACTATTAGAGAATTTCTTTCTGTCGTAATGTTCGTTCCTCTTGCATTTTGCTTAATATGGTTTACTTCATTTGGAGAAACTGCAATTTTTCAATTTCAAGAAGGATTAGGTAATTTAAGTGAACCAGTTGGAGATATTTCTCTGGTCCTTTTTTACATGTTAGACAATCTCTTGTTTCCTATTTTTTCAAGCATATTTTCCTTATTCATGTTGGTACTATTTTTTGTCACATCATCTGACTCAGGTTCATTAGTTATCAATACGATAACCTCAGGCGGTAAAATTAATACCCCTAGAATACAAAGAGTGATATGGGCAATTGTTCAAGGAATGGTTGCCATTGTTTTATTAGTAGGTGGGGGTTCATATGCCTTATCAGCCATACAATCAGGGTCAATATCGATGGCGTTACCTTTTGTGTTTATTTTAATAGCAGCCACCATAAGTTTATTGCGTGGTGTATATATTGAACTATATGACCCGCAAAAAATGATCAAAACAAAAAATAATCATTTATAATATCGCGATGAAATCCTCTAAATTCCCTACAGATGCAGAAGTAGTCATAGTAGGTGTAGGTGGCATCGTCGGATCGATGCTCGCATACTGGCTCACAGAACTCGGCCAAAAAAACATCATAGGGTTGGAAAAATCTACCGTAATTCCTTCAGATATCGCATCTACTGCACACGCTTCGGACTTTGTCTATAACACCACTCATGACAAACTAAGCAACTGGACGACCGCCTTTAGTCGCAATTTTTATGAAGATAATGGTTTTTTCCTAAAAAAAGGAGGTCTAGAAATCTGTCGTAAAGACGATGACGAACGCTGGGAGGAGCTCAAACGAAAGGTCGCATCAGGCAAAGCCTTTGGAACTAATGTCAGCCTAATTTCTGCATCCGAAGCCAAAGAAAAATTTCCTTTATTAGAAGAAGAATCAATACGCGGCGCAATGTGGGATCCAGATGCCGGTCTAGTAGTACCGCGCTCACAGGATGTGGTGAGCTTTGCCGTAGAAAGTGCCAAAGAGAAAGGTGCTCTGACTACATACACTGACACACCAGCTGTAGGCTTTGAGATTGAGAATGGACGTCTTACTGGAGTAAAAACGGATAAAGGAACAATCAAAACTGACAAAGTTGTAATTGCATCCGGAATCTGGGGCCCTTTAATTGGAGAGATGGCTGGCGTTCCAGTCCCACTCTCGCCCGTGGAGCACCCTTTATTATTTTTTGGCCCACTCCCTCAAGCACAGGGAGCAGAGGATTTTCTCGTCTATCCATTGCTTCGCGACCAAGGCAATTCAGCTTACGTCAGGGATACAGGCAGGCTCCATGGGGGGATGCTTGAATGGGGATATTATGAGGATAAAGAACCTCGACTGGTTGATGTGGAGGACATTGGTAATCCTAGCAAGACCATGACCTCTGATTCAATGAGGCACCTGAGTCTTGAAGAAATTGCTGAACCTCTAGAAAAAGCATTTGAAACAACGCCTATACTTAATGAGTTGGGTTGGGATGAAAGGAGTTCATTCAACGGCCTGTTATCCGTAACTTCTGACTCTGGCTCTTTAATCGGTGAAAGCCCTGAAGTCAGAGGCTTTTGGTTATGTGAAGCAGTGTGGGTTAAAGACGGTCCTGGGTGTGCAAGGCTGTGTGCCGAATCGATGATCAATGGCAAAACACAGGTGGACATGCACTCTTTTGATATTTCCAGATTTTATCCCGCACAAAAAGAAAAAGCGTTTGTCAAAACGCGATCTTTTGAAAATGCGCAAACCATCTATACACCTGCTGTTCACCCTAGAGAGCCCTACATTAGCCAAAGAGAGTTATTTGTCAGTCCCTTTTATTCAAGGGAAAAAGAGCTTGGAGGCTACTTTGATAATGAAGTTGCCGGCTGGGAACGTGCTTTTGCCTATGAGAGCAATCGACAAAAACTCGATAATTATCTGCATGAGGTACCGGTTCGAGAAAATGAATGGGATCGACGCCACGTACCTTATGAGATAGCTAACGCAGAACATCTAGCCATGAGTGAATCGGCTGGGATGATCAATCTATCGCACTTCGCGATCATGGATATAAAGGGTTCAGATGCAGAACGCATGTTGGAGTATCTTTCCGTGGCGAAGGTTGGCGGCAACACCCCTGAAGGTCGAATCATCTACACTAATTTCCTAGACGAGGATGGTGGTGTCCATGCAGACCTGACCATCTCCCGCTTAGGTGCAGATCGTTATCGGGTTGTTACGGGTGGCGCAGATGGTAATCGGGACTGGGTGAGCTTACGCAATTATCGGGACGATCTGGGACTGGAAGCAGACATCAATATTCGGACCCACGATATATCAACTTTAGGATTATGGGGACCTAGGGCAAAAGATGCCCTAGGCCATTTTATTGATCCTAGTGAAATCAGCATCGAGAATTTTCCCTTTGTTACGGCAAAATACTTGACCCTCAATTTATCTGGCGGAAAAACGATAGATGTCTGGGCAGCTCGTATTTCCTACGTCGGTGAGAGTGGCTGGGAAATCTATTTGAACAATGACAGTGATGAGGGACTAGCACTTTATGATTCGCTACTTGAGGTTGGAGTTGTGCCAGTTGGTATAGAAACTTACGCCAACAGTCGACGCCTTGAAAAGAGCTTTCGACTTCAAGGTGCAGATCTAGAGACTGAATATAATGCTTGTGAATCGGCTGTTGAAAGGCCTAAGGTTAAAGAAGCAGTCTTCCATGGCAAAGCAGCACACCTTGCTCATCGAGAAGAAGAGCTTAGTGCAATTCTATGCACCATGACTTTGGATAACCTAAATGTATCGGGTACCGGTTCGCGCTATCCAGTTGGCATCTCACCAATCATAGATACTGATACAGGCGAAGTACCGGTAGATAACAAAGGCCGCAGGTCCTATAGCACCAGCATGTCATACTGCCCATCCATCAAAAAACATGTAGTTATGGGTTACCTGCCTAAAAATATCGCTATACCGGGGAAATCACTGTCGCTGGAGTACTTTGATGAAAACGGTGATGGCATTTATCCCATGACCGTTCAGATAGTTGGCAAGGGATCTCTATATGATCCTAATAATGAAAGGGTTCGTTCTTAATTAATTTACAATATAATTACAATATAAGAGGAGAAAATAACAATGAAACATCCAAACCATCCTAGTGTTGATCAAAGCGATCGAGTAGTACCCTATAATCTTAGACAGAGTGGTCGCACGCCGGTCGAACTACTAATTTCAACACGAGTTAGAAAGTCGCCCTTTTGGCATTTATCTATTGAAGCGGGTTGCTGGAGAGCGACGACCTACAACCGTATCTATCATCCTAGGGGGTATATTAAACCTGAAGACGGCGGGATGATGGCCGAATACGAAGCGTTAGTTAATCGAGTCACCATGTGGAACGTTGCTGTCGAAAGACAAATCCGAGTTAAGGGCCCTGATGCAGAGGCTTTTGTGGATTATGTGATCACTCGCGATGCAACAAAAATAAAGCCTGGCAATGGTAAATACGCAATTTTGTGTAACGATAAAGGAGGGATACTTAATGATCCTGTCTTGTTGAGGCTAACCGAAGATGAATTTTGGTTTTCTATTTCTGACAGCGATCTTATGCTCTGGCTTCAGGGCGTCAATATCGGTAAAAAATATAATGTCTTTATTGACGAAATTGATGTTTGCCCTGTACAAATCCAGGGCCCTCTCTCAGAAAACCTCATGGCTAAGCTTGCAGGTGAAGCCGTTAGGGAAATCCCTTTCTATGGTCTTATGGAAACCAAAATCGAAGGCGTAGACACAGTGATTAGCCAAACCGGATTTACTGGCGAAAAGGGTTATGAAATTTACGTGCGTGACGCGCATCAAAATGCTGAGATCGTTTGGAACAAGGTCCTTGAGGCCGGTGAGGAGTTTGGTCTACAGGTTGTCGCGCCGGCTCATCACCGACGAATCGCTGCTGGTATTTTATCCTGGGGCCAAGACATGGACTTTGAAACATCTCCCTTTCAGGTTAACTTGAGTTATCAGGTGCCACGTAACAAACAATCTGATTACATCGGCAAAGAGGAACTTGAACGACAACGCTCAATAATCGATGGAGGAGATTTCCCATTTAAAATGCGAATGGTTGGTTTGATTTTTGGTGGGAAACAAATCACTGACTATGCTCCGGATTTTTGGTTGATCGCAGATGCGGATGGAAATGACATGGGTTACATCACCTCTCCTTGGTGGTCTCCGGAACTAAACACGAACATAGCATTAGGTTGGGTGCCAACGACTTCATCGCAGATCGGAACCAAACTACAGGTCAGGCTACCGGATGAATACTCAGAATCATCTGGAGTCCCAGCTGAAGGTGAAATCGTAGATTTGCCGTTTAGGGAATCTGTTAATCCCAACATTCGAGAAGTTGCAAAGGAAAAGGGACTCGATTACGCGGAGTAAAAAGAACTGTGAGGTTGGTTCAAATTTGGATCAACCTCATTTTGTTAACTCAAGTAAATAGGAAAAATCATTAAATATAGGCATTATAGGTCTTTGCTAAGGGAGCAAATATATAGGCTATTTTATCAACATAATAGCCTAAGATTTCAGTAAGAACATGCACGTTGTACTCTCCGATTTCAGGGTTTACATGGTTAGTCCCACCACTTGTTCAGATTTATATTAATGCTCAAATCTGAAGCAAAGATAGTTTTCTTAATTAGAGATAAAAGTAGAAATGAATAATTCAATATCATTAATAGGTATGGCAGGAGCTGGAAAATCATCTATAGGAAAAAAACTGGCTAAACACCTAAAATTTAATTTTATAGATAGTGATTTACTTATTGAAAAAAAATATGGTAAATCTTTGCAGGATATTTTGAGAAAAAATGGAAATAAAAAATTCAAAGAAATTGAAGAAGATGCTTTACTCTCAGTTGAATTTAACCAAATTGTCTTAGCCACTGGAGGTAGTGCTGTGTTTTACGATAATGCTATGGAATACATTAAAGGAAATTCTATGGTGATATATCTTGAAGTACCTTATGAAGATATATCAGCTCGCATATCAAATTTTTCTGAAAGAGGCTTACTCAAAAGATCAGATCAAACTATTCAAGAGGCTTACAAAGAGAGAGAAGGACTGTATCAACACTATGCAGATTATATTGTTAAAAACAATGGGATAATTGACTCTTGTCTAAATAAAATACTCAGTTTAATTAAATAATATTAAGAAATTATCTATGTCTATGAATCAATATCTAAATAGTTTTTTTGAAGTAAAAAAAAACTTAGGGTGAGAGGAGGTTCCAATTTTTAAAAAGAAGCTCCATCATATTTAGGTCATCTTTGATCTTTGTTCAGTAAATCTGTTTTAATAGAGAAATGAAAAAACTTCTTTCACTTTTAAGTGTGGTACGTGAGGATTGGTATTCCAGGCCTTGGTGGATGAATTTGACTTTTTATTTTTGTATTTATATGACTTTTGTTTATTTGCCTTTTGATTTTTTTCTAAAGCCTGTAGAAGTTGATCAAGAGATTTGGTTTGGGTTTACATTGACAGGCTGGTGGGCGAAAGCTACGGAACCTTTGCATTGGATAATATACGGACTAGGAGCTTACGGCTTTTGGCGAATGAAAACTTGGATGTGGCCTTGGTCTAGTGTTTACGTAGCTCAAATTGTGATTGCAATGTTTATTTGGAATATTTTGAATGATCAAGGCACCTTATTATCAGCAACCATTTCGGCTTCAATTCTTTCTATACCCATGGTGGCTTTATGGCGTTCAAGAGAAAAATTTGATGGTTAGATAATGAAAAAAATAGTCTTAATGCTTAGTCTAATGCTATCTAGTCAGGCATTTCCTAATGCTGAAGAGGAAGATAATTTACTTAGTCGTAAAAGCCCTGAATATCAGAAACCAGATCAGTTGCTTGGATGGATAGATTCAAGAAGCAAGCAAAGTCTAAACGGTACTTGGCATTATATTGTTGACCCAATGGATAATGGGTTACCAGAATCAATTTTTGGTGGTTTCCCTAAAAATAAGATACAAAAAGACGGAATGGAGTTAATTGAATATAACTTTGAAAAATCTAATCAATTACAAGTTCCAGGGGCCTGGAATTCTCAAGATGAAAAGCTCTTTTTTTATAGAGGATCTGTTTGGTTTTACAAAAAATTTACTTTTACTCATAAGAGTAATTCATTATCTCATTTGTATTTTGGAGGCAGCAATTTTAGAACCAAGGTCTTTTTGAATGGTCATGCTGTGGGAGAATTTATTGGAGGTTATGTTCCTTTTAACTTTGAGGTAAGCGATTACCTTGAAGAGGGAGAAAATTTTCTTATTGTTCAAGTAAATAATTCCTTAAACAAATCAACCATACCAACCCAAAGGACAGATTGGTGGCCTTATGGTGGCCTTATCGATGATGTTTATCTTATTTCTACACCAGAGAAATTCATAAATAATGTTTTCTTACAGTTGAAAGATCATGAGACGGGTAGAGTTAAAATAAAAGCTCAAGGGTCATCTAATCAAGAAGGTAGTAGACTTAAAATATCAATTCCAGAACTTGGTTTTATGCAGTCTTTTAAATTTAACCAAGATAGTTACATATCTGATAGTTTTAATATTAATCCAATGCTTTGGACCCCAGAAGAGCCAAGGCTTTATAATATTATTGTCTCAACTGAACATGATTCAATCTCAGATAGTATTGGTTTTAGGACTATAGAGACTGAAGGAAAGAAAATATTACTGAATGGAAAAACTATCAAATTGAAGGGAATTTCTATGCATTCAGAACCCATTGGCATACCCGGACCAGCCTATTCATTAGATCATTTTAAAGATCTTCTTAGAACTGCAAAAAGTTTAAATACAAATTTTGTAAGAGCTGCCCATTACCCATATTCTAGACAACTTGCAAAAGTAGCTGACTCTATAGGACTAATGTTATGGGAGGAAATACCAGTTTACTGGAATATTGATTGGAATAACCCAAGAACATTAGATATTGCCATTGAGCAGGTTACAAGAATGATCCAGAGGGACTGGAATAGGGGTTCAGTAATAGTTTGGTCTGTGGCTAATGAAACTCCTTTCTCATCTTCAAGAATGAACTTTCTAGGAGAAGTAATTAGCAAAGTAAGAAATCTTGATAGTTCAAGACTTACAACTGCAGCTTTGTTGTCAGGAGATAGAGGAGAATTTCAAGAGCTAATGCTCGCCTTGTGCCTATTGGGAGTAAATTCTCCTGATGTTAGTGATAAAGAAAAGAATATCTTTAAGTCACTTCTTAGTCAGGCTGGGTTAGATTCAAAAGCCAAAGTACAATTTAAGATAGAAGTTAATGACCCTTTAGGAGAGCTTGTAGATTTGATTTCCTACAATGAGTACTTTGGGTGGTATTATTCTTTAATCTTTGCAGATCAATTAAAGGTCAAAGAAAGCACTTTAAGGAAACTCATGTTCGATCTTATACCAACCATTGAGATCACATCAGCTTTTGACAAACCAATTCATATCTCTGAATTTGGAGCAGGTGCTAAATTTGGATTACATAATGAAGGCAAAATTTGGTCTGAGGAATATCAAGAGCGAGTATATAAAGCTCAATTAAAAATGATTTCAAAAAATTCTCAAATTCAGGGGGTGACACCCTGGATTCTCAAAGATTTTAGAGCAATGTTAAGACCATTAGCTGGTATTCAAGATTTCTATAATCGTAAAGGATTAGTAGATGAAGAGGGCAATAAAAAATTAGCATTCAAGACTTTAAAAAATTTTTATGCTGAAGAATGGGATGAGTAGCTAATTTATTGAAAAAGGTTAGTTTTTAGATGAAATCAATATTTATTAAATAGATAATTAAACTCTAGCTTCTGGAAAAATTTTTAGAAAGTTCTCAGAATAAAAAAGCTCTTTTTCAATTTCATCATGATTTACTAGTGTTTTCTCAAATTTTCCTATTGGGTCTCGCGTACCTTCTACATGAGGATAATCACTTGAGAAGAGGTAAAGTTTAGGATCTGAGGCATCCATCAAGGAGCCAACATTTTCATGAGCATAAGGAGTAAAGGCCATTTGTTCTATGATTTGTTCTGAAGGTTTTCTTTTAATAGCATCTAAGTTTTTATCAACTTTACTCCAAGTTTTAACTACATAATCTAATCTTTGTAACATTTCAGGAACCCAACTAGCTCCAAGTTCTACGCTGGCACCTCTAAGGTTTGGATGTCTTTCAAATACTCCATCCAAAATCATCATGGATATAAAAGTTTCAGGTCCTTGATGTATGACCACCATATCTTTTGCTCTAACGTTTTCTCCACCACCCATCCAGTCTCTACTAGGAGGTTTTCCGTTATCACTCCAACTTTTATCAAGCTGAAGGGGCGACCCACCCACATGTATTAAAAAAGGGATACCTTCGGCAGATAATTTTTGCCAAAATATATCTAGGGCAGTATGCCCAGGGGACCTATCTCCACAAGCGTAATGAGGTATCCATATAGCTTCTAAGCCTGATTGAATTGCAAAGTCTAACTCAATCATTGCTAATTCTGGTTCATGCAAGGGTATTACACCTACGCCCATAAGTCTTGAATCTTCAGAACAGAAGTCTGACATCGCTCTGTTATGAGCTCTTGTGGCACCGTAACGTAATTCTGGAGTTATTTTAAGATTCTGCCTATCAACATATTTAGCTTTTCCTCTTAAATCTCTAAAAGGTGTAACTACACTGTGAGTAGCAAATACTAATTGTTTTTTAAAACCAAGCAAGTCCATGGCTTTACTTCTGTCTCCTCGATCAAAAGCTCCTAGAGCTTGAATTTCTTTGGATTCTTCAATTAATTTATCACCTAAAGCTATCTGGGCATCTATGTGTTCTTTTGTGTGTTTTCCACCATTACTGATTATTTTTTCAACCTCTTCATCAGTTACTAAGCTTGCCTTGTAGTTTACCGGTGGTATCAGGTCTTTGAATTCTTTATCGGCGTAATCAATTATAAAATTAGGCAGTTCCATGACATGGCTATCAGCATCATAATAAGCTCTATCTTTGGGTGCATAGGTCATAATATCTCCAAAAGTTTTAACTTATCTTACCATCATTCTCTTTATTTAAATTAAATCCAATAGCCTAATAAAACAGAATAATCTTTTTTATTCTACTAGAGAGATTAGTTTAGGTAGTAACTGGTTTTAATTTCCTAACTAAAACTCATCTTCCTTAGATGTTTTGTAGTAAGGAAGCTAAATACTAAAAGTTTGTTTTATGCCTTGAATGACAAACTCAATTGCTAAAGCTCCAAGAAGTAACCCAAAAGTTCTTTGAATGACACTTAGAACTGATGAAGGTAATTTTTTAGCCATTTTGCCAGATAGCCACAGAGATAGTGCTGATAAGAGAATGATAATAAAAATTGGACTGAATCCTATTAAGTGTGCGTTTATAGATTCACCTGACTTTTCTGAAAGAAGCATAACAATGGTAATTGCTCCTGGTCCTGCTATAAGAGGGGTTGCAAGAGGAAATGTAGCAAGAGATGATAATGCATCATCATCAATTGCTTTTTCTGCTGTATCCTTTCTTCTTTGTTGCCGTTGCTCAAAAACCATTTGATAAGCAATGATCATTAAGAACATTCCCCCTACAATTCTAAAAGAATTTATGCTAACACCCATCAATTCAAGGACCTGACTACCAAATACCCAAAAAAGTAATAAAATAATGAATGCAGTCACACTACTTCTGAAGCACAGAGTCTTTAGATCCTTTTTATTTAAGTGCTGAGTAAAAGATGCAAATATTGGCAATAAAGAGATAGGATCAATAGCAACAAAGATCAGTATAAAGTTTTCTAAAAAAAGGTTTAACATTATTTTTTAACTACTATCTAGTTTTTAGGTCATTTAAAAAAAGAGGCATCTTATAGTAATAGATGAATAACACTATCTTTATTAGTAAAATAATATCCATTCCTAATGTAGAGAATAAATGAAAAATTGTATTTGGCTCAGAATTCTTATTTGTTTAATTCTTTCAGGTTATTTAAGTGCAGAAGAAAGAGTTATTGGTTACTGGGAAACTTCTGAATCTATAGTTGAGATTTCAGAGTGTGGAGATAAATTATGTGGCACCATCAGATCTCTTTTGGTTGAAGAAGGTACTAATCCTGAAAGTATCTTAGATAGCAATAATATAGATATAAAACTCCAGTCAAGACCGCTTGTAGGCGTTAATATTTTAGAAGGTTTTAATAACAAACTTGATTCAAATAATAAACTGAAAGGTGGGATGATTTATAACCCCAGGGACGGTAAAGTTTATAAATCAAAGATCTATCTGCTTGATGATGGAAATTTAAGAGTAGAAGGATGTATCTTTTTTATTTGTGATGGCGAAGAATGGAAACCACTAATAGATACTTTAAATTCAGATGATTCTTACTCAGTAAGACTAAAGAATTCTTTAAACTAAAACCAAATTGGAAAAATAGATAAATTTGTTATACCTTGTATTGAAATGATGTAAATAAATAATGAAAAGAAATTGGAATGAAGTAAGAAAAGAAGTTAAAGATTTTGTGGAGATGGAAGTTTATCCTGCTGAGCCTATTCTGCAGAAGAGAGATGATACATCAAAAAAGAAAATGTCTGAGTTAATGCAGCTTGCAAAAGATAAATCTTTATGGGCTTTAGGTCATCCAGAAGACATAGGTGGTCAGGGCATGCCATTTATGGAGTACGTCTATATAAATGAGGTAGTCGGAAGGTCAACAAGTGCCATGGTTGCACTTGGCACTCATTCTCTTCAGGACTCTATTATGCTTAGAGAGTTTGCCTCCAAGCATTGGAGAGATCAATATTTAAAACCTCTAGTAGCAGGAGAAATTTTTCCTAGTTTTGGTATGACAGAACCTGATGTTTCAAGTTCAGACCCTACACAATTGCAGACAAAAGCAGTTTTGGAAGGGAATGAGTGGGTTATCAACGGCAGGAAATGGTTTACTAGTGGTGCTGCTGGTGCAACTTATACTACAGTTATGTGCAGAACAGAGCTTGATGTTCCAAGTCATGGTGCCTTTAGTATGATTATTGTCCCCACTGATAATCCAGGATATAAGATTATTAGAGAAACACCTGTTTTAGGGATAGAAGGAGGTCATGGAGGTCATTATGAAGTTGAGTATGATAATGTAAGAGTTCCTGAAGAAAACATTCTTGGTCCAAGAGGGCAGGGATTTTTAATTGCTCAAAGAAGGTTAGGTCCAGGAAGAATTTTTCATTGTATGAGATGGTTAGGCCAGGCACAGAGAGCTTTTGATTTAATGTGCTACCGTCTACATGAAAGGGAAGCATTTGGTTCACCTTTAGCTGATAAACAATTATTACAAAAATTTGTTTTTGATAGTGCTTGTGAAATTCAAGCAAGTCGTCAATTAACTTTAGATGCGGCTAAAAGAATTGATGAAGGTGATGATGCAAGAGTTGAAATAGGCATGATTAAGGTTGTTGGAGCTAAGATGCTACACAATGTAATCGATAGATCTATTCAGGTACATGGAGCAAAAGGGTTAACTGATGATACACCTCTAAGTTTAATGTATAGGCATGCTAGGGAAGCCAGAGTTTATGACGGTCCAGATGAAGTTCATATTCAATCGGTTGCAAGAAGAATTCTTAAAAATTATCAGCATAATGGAGCTGGGTGGGATTTTGGTGAAAGAGATGCTAATTTAACCAATTAGTTTTTTTTAATTTCTTATTTAATAATAAATGGACTAAAGGAGAAGATGTGAAAATTTTTTTGAAGCGAACAGGTTATATAGTAGGTTTCTTATTTATGTTATGTGTTTTGTATCTTGGTAATATTTTTCTTATGAAACCTTATTCTTTAGATCACTATTTAGCAAAGGAACTCCTGCTATCTTTGATAGATTCACCAGAATCTTTAACTTATTTGGGTGTAGTGGATAATTTAAATTTTTTAACAGGTCACCAATCTAAATTATCTATTGAAGGTTTAGATGATATTACTGAATCTTTAGAGGAAGATAGTAAAGCCAGAGATATGCTCTTGGCTTATGATAATGATTCACTAAGTCCTAATCAGGTTATTACTAAAAAAATAGCACTTTTTGATTTAGAAAACTCCATAAAACAGGCTCGTGATTTTCCATTTCATAGTTACCCTCTAAACCAAATAGGAGGGATTCACCTGAATTCTGTAGAATTTATGACTGACATACATCCCATAAGAGATTTAGATGAAGCTTATGCTTACATAGATCGCCTTAACTTATTAGATGATTCTTTTAATGCTACTTTAGAGGTTCTTGAAGCTCAAAAAAAAGAAGGTATTTTTCCTCCAAGATTTGTCTTTGATCATGTCATGAGACAGCTAAATGATTTCTTAAATTATGATAATTTAGAAAATCCTCTTTACTATGTTTTTATAAGAAAAATTAAAGAATTAAACCTTGATCAGTCAACTTATGAAGAACTAGTAAACAATCTCGAAGAAGCTTTAGATAAGAGCGTGAGACCTGGCTTTATGCTTTTACTTGATTTTATGGAATCTTCAGTATCTATGGCTAATATTCATCATGGAGTATGGTCTTTACCAGACGGAGATGATTTTTATGCATTGAGATTAAAAGTCTACACAACTACTGATTATTCAGCTCAAGAAATTCATGATATAGGAAAAAGTGAGGTAAATAGGATTACTTCTAGAATGAGCACTATTTTAAACCAATTAGGCTATAAGGATTTTGAAAGCGTGGGTAATATGATGAATGCATTGAATGAGAATCCTCAATTTTTGTATGCTGATACAGAAGATAGAAAAGATGTTGTTGTTGGAGACTACAACTCTATAGTTGAAGAGACATGGGTGGCGGTTAAAGATTATTTCCATACTCTACCTAAATCTAAGCTAGAGGTAAAAGCAGTTCCGGAATACTCTGAACAAAATCAAGCTGGCGGTTATTATATGTCTCCAGCTCTTGATGGGAGCAGACCTGGAGTTTTTTATGCAAATTTATATGATATCAAACAAACCCCTACTTATAGCATGAGAACCTTAGCTTTTCATGAAGGTATTCCTGGGCATCATCTTCAGATAGCTCATAGCTTAGAAAATGATAATTTGTCTTTGTATAGAAAGTTTGGCTATAGAACATCTGCTCTATCAGAAGGTTGGGCTTTGTATTCAGAAAGATTAGCTTTAGAGATAGGTCTTGCAGATGATCCTTATGATGAATTGGGTGTTTTACAAAGTGAATTATTTAGGGCGGTAAGGTTAGTTGTTGATACAGGCATGCATTATAAGCGTTGGACTAGAGAAGAAGCTATGGATTATATGAAAGCTGTAACTGGAATGTCTGATACTGAGGTTGTAACAGAAATAGAAAGGTATATCGTTTGGCCTGGTCAAGCATGTAGTTATAAGGTTGGTATGCTTAAAATATTGGAGTTAAGAGATTTAGCTAAAAAGAAACTTGGTGCGAAATTTGATATTAGGGATTTTCATTCTATAGTTTTAGACCATGGATCTCCTCCATTATTTATCATTGAAGACTTAGTTGAAGAAAGTCTTCAATAATGCAAAGAAAGATTCCTTGTATATTTAATGACGACCATTAGGCCGTCATTAAGTGACATTAAGTTTTAGAATTCTTTGACTAGACTAATTCCTATGGTAATTGGATCAATAGGTACATCAAACTCAAATATGTTTGGCAAGATATCTCTCAGACTTGAATTATTCACATTAGTAACTCTTGCCGTAGATTCAATATTATATTTTCTAATATCTATATTAAGAATTATCTGATTAGATAATGCCCAATCTACTCCAATTTGGAAAGCGAAATCAGTAGACCTGCTTATGTCTAAAGAGGCTCCATCTAAAGGACCTGAAGTTGCTTCTTTAAAAAAGAACGTATGATTTAATCCTAATCCCACATAGGTTCTGAATTTAGAATTTGGGTTGAAATAATATTGAGCAGTGATAGTTGGAGGTAAATGTTTAACAGATGCTATTTTTAAACCTGCACCTAAAGCTTTATCAAAGATCTCATGTTCAAATGGCAGACCAGCTAAAATTTCTAATCCTATATTATCAGAAACTAAATAAGCAAACGTAGCGGTAAGGTTAGATTTATCTTCTACATTAACAATATTCCCATTATCTGACGCTGGATTAATATTTGTATAACCGGCTCGTATAATCCAATCACCTTTTTCTACTGCATAAATAGATCCAGATAGAAGTATTAAAATAAATAACAATTGTTTTGTTATTAAACTCAATTTTTGCATTTTATATTCTCCTTAAAAAATTCAAGGAGAGTGACTCTAATGATTCTTCCCAAATATTTTTGAAATGATACATTCTTAAACCACCTTGCCAGTTATGGTAGGTTGGCGAGAGCTTCACTCTACTCTTGATGCAATTAATAAAAAAAAACCCGTCAGCTTTCGCTAAACAGGTCCATAAAAAAGATTTTCCTATTTAGCTGTATTTATAAAGCACCCGCAAGCTGGTTCAAATCGGTGCTGGTTGCATTATAGGTATAGAAATTTTCTATGCAATATTTTTTTTTCTTGTATTTGTATTAATTATTCTTTTAATATGCTTACTTAAATTAGAAAGGAAAATTAAGATGGCATTAATACAAGAAGATTGGGAAATTCATCCTGAAGAGTTTATATCAAGGGCCCGAAAATTACATCCAGCTTTAAAACAAAGAGCTCAGAAAACAAGAGAAGACAGGAGAGTACCTAGAGAGACTATTCAAGAACTTAAAGATGCTGGGTTTTTTAGGATGATGAGACCAAAAAAATGGGGTGGTTACGAAATGAACCCTAAATATTTCTATGATGTTGTTTTTGAAATTTCTCGTGTATGTCCATCAACAGGTTGGATTCTTAGTGTGGTTGGTGTTCATGACTGGCAAATGGCATTATTAGACGATCAAGCAGCCCAAGATGTTTGGGGAGAAGATTTAGATACTTTAATTTGTTCTTCTTATATGCCCACAGGTAAAACTTCTTCTGTGGAAGGAGGGGTTATTTTCAATGGAACTTGGAATTTTAGTTCCGGCTGTGATCATGCTAAATGGGCTTTTCTAGGAGGAACTATGACTTCTAGTGAAGGTCCAGTAGACTTAGGTGATATAAAATCTTTTTTAGTACCTTCTTCAGACTTTGAGATAATAGATGACTGGTATACTACAGGCTTGCAAGGATCGGGAAGTAAAACTATTGTTGTGAAAGATGTATTTGTTCCTTTGTATAGAATACATGGTTTTAAAGAAGGATATGAATGTAACAGTCCAGGTATTAAAACAAATAAAGCCTCGATCTTTAAATTACCTTTTGGTCAGGTCTTTGTTAGAGCTGTATCAATGCCAAGTGTTGGAACCGCTCAAGGAGCTTTAGATGCCTATTGTGAGTACAATAAATCTCGGTTAAGCAGTACTGGTGTTCCAGCTTCTACCAATCCAGCTAGCCTTCATGCGGCTACCGTTGCAAATAGTGCAATAAGATCAGCGATTTTGAAAATGCATGATGCTTATGACAGTCTATTAGGGTATGTAGAATCAAAAAAAGATTTTCCAGACTATGCTAGGGCAGAATATAGATATGACGCAGCTGAAGCTGTGACATCATGTGTTTCTGCAGTCCAAGATTTATTATCTAACTCAGGAGGAAGAGCAATACATCAAGGGAACGCAGTTAATGAATTTTTGCAGGACATGCAAGCTTTTAGGCAGCACGCAGCTAATCAACCACATGCCTTAGATGTAAACTTAGGGTCAGTTCTGTTTGGAGAGCCAAACGCCGACCATTTCTCATAATCCCTTAGATTTAATATCTAACTTAGTCAAAAAACTATTTAAAACAGGGAACTTTTGTTGTTAGTGTATACTTAATAAATTGGGATTGTAGTTTCTTAATTTTTCTAAAAAAAAATATTTAATTACTTTATAGTTTTATTGTGGGGAGGACATATGTCAAAATTTATTAAGGGTTTCTTTATTTTTTCACTAAGTTTTAATTATCTTTATTTATTACCGATATTTTTTTCAAATTCTCTCTTTTCAGATGACCAAGATCAATCTTCATTGTCTATTGAAGAAGTAATAGTGACAGCTAGAAAAAAATCTGAGAATCTTCAATCCGTCCCTGTTTCTATTACAGCCCTGACTGCCAGTCAAATAGAAGATAGTTTTTTACCCGATATTAATAGTTTAGATCAACTTGTTCCAAATCTAAGTATGACAACTAGTACTGAAGGAAGCGGATCAACTGTTCAAGCTTTCATTAGAGGAATTGGAGAAGCAGATTTTGCTCCTTATTTAGATCCAGGTGTAGGCATATATGTCGATGGAGTTTATTTAGCTAGAACCATGGGATCTAACTTAGAATTTAATGACATTGAAAGAATATCCGTTCTAAGAGGTCCGCAAGGAACTTTGTATGGAAGAAACACGATAGGAGGTGCAATAAACATAGTCACTAGAGAACCTTCAGGGAATGCCCCAAGTAAAATATCTATTACAACCGGAGAATATGGATATATAGGATTTTCTGGTTATAGTGAAGCTTCACTAAGTGAATCAACTTCAGCAAGTATTGCAGTTTTATCTAAACAATCAGATGGGTGGCAAAAAAGGGATAATGCAGATAATGGTGGAAATCATGACATGATGGGCGCAAGAGCCCATTTAGTTTATGTATCTGATGATAATTTTAAATCTCATTTAATTTTTGATACAACTACACAAGATCAACAAACACAACCAAATGTCTTAGCTGATTTTGATGGAACTCAAATATTTCCTAGTTTTTATAATGGCTTTGTAGCTTCGATGACAGGTTCTGTTTGCTGCACACCAAATAAAGATATAGATAGGAGCTCAAATTCAAATCTAACTAAAGATGAAGTAGATACTTTTGGCTTTAGTTGGACAAATTCATGGGATTTAGGCTCAAGTAATTTTAAATCAATAACAGGTTATAGAGATTTAGAATCAGAGCAGTTTCGAGATAGTGACAATAGCCCTTTACCTTTTTTTAGTGTAGGAACACAAATAGAGCATGACCAGACAAGTCAAGAATTTATATTTTCTGGCACTAGTAATAATGACTCCCTAGATTGGGTTTTAGGGGCCTATTATTTTCAAGAAGATACCTTCCATGGCACAGATGTAACTGTAGGTGAGGGGCTATTTCAATCCCTGTCTGCCTTACCTTTTTCTATCACACTATTTCCAGGAGGTCCACCTCTGGCTTTCTTGGCTATTCCATTTGATTTGTCGCTCCGCTTTGACAGAAATCAAAAGGTAACTAGTAAGGCAGTTTATGCACATTCTATTTATAGTATGACAGATAAATTAAGATTAACTTTAGCTGCTAGATATACTAAAGATGAAAAAGAGATGTCTATGTTCAGTCTAAAAAGAGCAAGTCAAGTTCCTATTATTGCACCTGGAGCGACTGATGAAGAGAGTTGTGGAGATGTAAGAATGCAAGGGAAAGGCAGTATTTATAATTGCTCTAATTCTTGGTCTGAGTTTTCACCTAAAATTGGCATAGATTATCAAGTAAATGATGATGTAATGACTTACTTTCATGTTTCTAAAGGCTTTAGGAGTGGTGTTTTCAATGCTAGGCCTCTAGCCCCAAATGAAGTTTCTTCTGCTGAACCAGAAACCCTTACAAGCTATGAAGTAGGCTTTAAATCACAATGGCATGATAATCGTTTTCAATTAAATGGTTCTATATTTAATCAAGAATATGAAAATCAACAATTTCTAGTTAATAGGAGTTCTGATTCAGCTCAAGGCGCCTTAGCTTTAATAGTTGAGAACGCAGCAGAATCTAGTGCGCTTGGATTTGAATTAGACTTTCTTGCATTGATTAATAATTCTTTAACCTTGAGGGGTGGTATAAGTCATATAGATCCAGAATATGATTCTTTTCAAGAGCGAATCCCAGACCCTAACAATCCTGGTTCAAGCATCTTAAATGATGTGAGTGATAGACCTTTTAGGTATTCTCCAGATTGGACTGCTAATTTAGGCCTAGAGTACTCCGTACCAATTGTATCAACAGGAGGCACTCTTAGACTTCATTCTCATTTAGCTTACAAAGGTCAAGTTTATTATTCTTTTGATAGAGCTGCTAGTTCCTTTGATCTTTTTGATGTAGACGGGTTTACCACTGTAAACGCTGGTTTAACTTATATATCTTCTGATCAAAAATGGGAAATTTCAGCTTATGGAAAAAATTTATCTGACAAAAGATCTATCATAGGAGGATTTGGAGTCGATGCTTTTGGATCTACAGATGTTAGATATTCTAATCCTAGAATTATGTACCTTGCTCTAAAATATAGGACTGATTAAAGTCAGTTATTTAGTTTTGAGAATCTTTTATCAATTAGGTTATGAATATAGATAGACGCATTCAGATATTAGAAGATATTGAAGAAATTAAAAACTTAAAGTCTAGATATTTAAATGCTTGTGACGCACAAGATCCAGATCAAGCTATGAGCTGTTTTGCTTCAGGTAAGATAATAATAGATATGGGGCATGTAGGTGTTTTCGAAACTAGAGAAAGTTTTGCAGAACTATATAAATCAGCTGGGTGTCATGATTATATTATGGATCTTCATCAAGGTTCAAACCCAGAGATTAAAATAATTGATGATACCAATGCAAAAGGTTTATGGGGTCTAAATTATAGGAATATTAATTTACTAAACAATACAGTAACATTTATTAGTGCTTTTTATCATGATCAGTATAAAAGGATAGCTAATAAATGGAAAATTGTTTCTAGTATTACTGAGTATAATTCAGCACTTCACTTAGATTATTCTCAAGATGTCCTCAAAAAGGTTATTGCTGATAAAACTGTTGCAGGCACAGTAGAGTATAAACAATAAAATTTAATTGGTAGAAATCATGGCTTTAAAAAAAAATAGAGTTATTTTAGTAACTGGTGCAAGTAGAGGAGTTGGAAAAGGGGTCGCGCTAGGTATTGCTGAAAAGGGTGACACAGTAATAATAACTGGGCGCTCTTTAGAAAAAGGCACTTCAGTTAGTCAGTTCGGCCTTGAGCTTGAAAGCAGCTTAGAGGTCACTGCAGAAGAATTAACAAAAAAAGGAGTACAAGCATTGCCTTATCAACTTGATCAAAATCATGATGAAGAAGTCAAAGAATTAATAAAAATGATAGGTTCAAACTACGGTAGATTGGATGTTTTAGTTCATGCATCTTGTCAAATACATGATGATTTAGTTAAGCCTTTACCTTTTTGGGAAAAATCTAAAGATATGTGGTCTCTGGTCGATGTAGGACTAAGATCTAATTATGTATTATCTTATTTTGCTGCCCCACTTATGATTGCACAAAATGAGGGTCTTATTGTTCATATTTCTTCACATGGAGCAAGATGCTATATGCATGGTCCAGCTTATGGTGCACAAAAAGCTGGTATGGATAAGATGTCTTTTGATATGGGTAGTGATTTAGAGCCTTTTAACGTGGCATCAATCTCCATATGGTCCGGAATAGTTTTGGATGAAAAAACAGAATTAGTAAGCGCAAATCAAGATGATACATATATGGAATTTTTAAAAGGTGGAGCTAGTCAGAAATATGCAGGTTTAGTTATAAATGCATTATCTAAAGACAAAGATTATATGAAGCATTCTGGGAAAGTGCTAATTATGCAAGAATTAGGTAAATATTATAATATCAATGATGTAGAAGGAAAAAATCCTAAGAGTGATAGAGAAACTCTTGGAGGTCCTGTAGATTTTGAATCAGCCAAAGTCTATTAAATTATTTTTACATCAAAATTATAGAATATGATTATGTTGGGTCTGTAGCTCATTTGGATAGAGTATCTGGCTTCGAACCAGAGGGTAGCAGGTTCGAATCCTGCCAGGCCCGCCAACAATTTAAGTTACTTTTTAAAAAAATATAGGGAACTAAATTAAAAACTGGTAGTCTATTAATTAGGTGTCCCGCGCTTGTTTTTAAAAAAGGGGAGGCATGCGTTAGGTTTGTATAATTATCCCTTAAAGGAGGTGGTCTAAAATTAGTATTTATAAATTAGCAGGAACGACAGGAGGTGCCTTCTGACACGGGGTTATCCCGGTTCCGGCTACCCAATTTAATTTTGAGGTAGTTGAAAAGTAGTTGAGATACGCTTTTCTGAAAAGCCCTGCTGTTAGCAGGGCTTTTTTTTAAGTCACAATTACAGTTTTTTTATTTACCACAATTATGAATTCACATATGGATAGATCAATAATTACCTTAAATATCTTAAATAGGGCGAAAGAGAATATAGAAAGACCAATGTAAGTCCTGTTGTATATTCAGGTAAGACTAGACTAATCAACAATATTGAAGTCCAAGGCTTAAAGTTTAATAGGTATTAAGGAGATGATTCTCTATCCTCAATTCTCCAACCTTCTTTATCAAATATCCTTAAATAGGTCAGCTGTTCATATTGATGGGTGTTTCTTATCTTAATAAAATCCCCTTCTTCAGCTAAAAGAATGTCGCCTGAGATTACGACAATGTCTTCTTTATGTTCTATTCCAAAACTAGGATTATTTCCATGTCCTGCTTCATGATTTGAATATTCAATAATTTCAACTTCTCCAAAACCAGAAAGAAAAACAAAAACTACTTCAGATTCAACTAACCTATGACCACCAGTAGATTGACCTGGGTTGATAGCTGTTTTGCTGGCTATAAGCTTTCGTAGTAAATCATTTGTCCATGATGTATAGGCGTCATTTTTTTTAGTAATTTGATTACCAACTGAGAAGTTATTATATTTTTTTGCCATTAATCTTAACTTTTTAAAGGAACGTGTATTGTATAATTAATTGGTTTATTAAGTACTCTTAAATTTTTTGCATTATTATTCATCACTCACTTGTAATATGAGTTTGCCTTCATTCTCGCCTGTAAAAAGCATATTTAGCGTTGATAGTGCGTTTTCAAGTCCTTGTTGTACATCAACCTTGTATTGGATTTTCCCTTCATCAATCCATATTGCAAGCTGAGCGGCAGCATTCTCCCATTCATACATAAAATCAGAAACTATAAAGCCTTCAACTCTAGCTCTTTTCATGAGTATATTTCTGTACATATAAGGTCCTGGTACAGGCTTATCTTCATTGTACATAGAAATTAAACCGCAGACAGAAATTCTAGCATTTTGATTTATTAAGGTAAGAACAGCATCAAGAATCTCGCCTCCTGTGTTATCAAAATAAATATCAATACCATTAGGGCATTTTCTACTTAATTCTTTTAATACGTTTTGAGTTTTATAATTAATTGTTTCATCGAAGCCTAAACTTTTAATCCATTCACATTTTTTATCAGAGCCAGTGATTCCAATTACTCTACACCCTTTAATTTTTGCAATTTGACCTACTACAGATCCAACTGCACCTGCTGCTGTCGAGACAACAACTGTTTCACCTGGTTTGGGGTTTGTAATATTTAGTAGACCAAAATAAGCTGTATAACCTGTAAAACCAGCTGCACTCATATAAGCTGTAAGAGGTAATTTTCTTTCTTCTGGTAGAGGGCTGATTTCATTAGGGGTGACTATGGCAAAATCTTGCCATCCGCATGTGAATGCGGAAACATATTGTCCTTCTAGTAGTTCTGGTGTGTTGCTTTTTATGACTTTAGCCGTGCAACCTCCTCGCATGACATGTCCAATATCTACGGGTGGCATATATTGGTCCATATCCGACATCCAGATCCGATTAGTAGGATCTATAGAGAGATAAATGCTTTGTATTAATGCCTGACCTTCACCAGGCTCAGGTATATCTGTTTCAATGAATTCAAGATCATCATTAGATATTTTTCCCACGGGTCTTTTTCTTAGAATCCATTGTCGGTTGTTATTTCTCATAATTTTTAAAAAGTTATTCAATCAAATACAAAATATTGTTATTTCTGGCATAATTGTTGTATGAAAAACGCAAATTTACAAAAACAAGCTTCTTTCTCCGCGATGACAGAAGGAACAGCAGAAGACTATACTATTATCGCAGAACATACTATGGCCCATGCTAGAAAATTACCAGATAGAATTTTAGAACATCTAAGTTTATTAAAAGGGGATACGGGAGGATTTGCCGTAGATAGGCTTGCACATTCTCTTCAAACAGCCACTAGAGCATATAGAGATGAAAGAGATGAAGAGTATATTGTTTGTGCTTTATTGCATGATATTGGAGATACATTGGCTTCGGCAAATCATGCAGACATGGCTGCTACTATGCTACAACCATTTATATCTGAAAAAAATTACTGGATAGTAAAACATCATGGGATTTTTCAAGGTTATTATTTTTTTGATTACGTTGGGTTAGATAAAAATCTTAGAGACCAATTTAAAGGTCATAAGTATTGGAAGGACTGCGCAGAGTTTTGTGATAAATACGATCAAAATTCCTTTGATCCAAATTATGAAAATATGACTTTAGAAGATTTTGAGCCTATGGTAAAAAGTGTTTTTTCTCAAGCAAAACAATCTATCTATAAAAAAAGAGATTATTAGATATCACTCCATAATAAATGGATAAAATTGATACTCTTCTTAGACAGCTAACTCTAGAAGAAAAGGTCTCTTTGCTTTCTGGAAAAGATGCCTGGAATATTCCTGGTATAGAAAGACTTTCAATTCCAACTTTAAAAATGACAGATGGTCCCAATGGAGCTAGAGGAGATTCTGCATCTGGTAAAACAGCAGCATGTTTCCCAGTAAGTATATCGCTGTCTTCTACATGGAATTTAGAGCTAGTAAATCAAGTAGGAACTTCAATAGGAATAGAGGCTAAGTCTAAGGATGCAGATGTATTGTTGGCACCTACTATTAATTTACATAGACATCCTTTGGGAGGTCGGCACTTTGAATGTTTTTCAGAAGACCCTTACTTAACAGGAAAGTTAGCAATTGCTTATGTAAGAGGCGTACAGTCAGTTGGTGTTGCTTCTTGCGTGAAACACTTTATTGGTAATGACACAGAGTATGAGAGACATTCAATTAGTTCAAATATTGATGATAGAACCTTAAGAGAATTATATTTATTACCTTTTGAGATGGCTGTAAAGGAAGGAGGGGCGCTAGCAGTCATGTCAGCTTATAGTAAATTAAATAATATTTTTTGTAGTTCTCATAACGTATTGTTGAACAATATACTCAAGGAAGAATGGAATTTTCCTGGTTTTGTAGTAAGTGATTGGGGCGCAGCTACAGAGATGATTGAAAATGCAACAGGTGGTCTAGATATAGAAATGCCGGGTCCTCCTAAAACTTGGGGAAATAATTTACTGAGAGAGATTCAAATAGGTAATATTAGTGAAGAAATAATAGATGAAAAAGTTAGGAGGATTATGCGAGTTATGGATTTCTCTGGTCATTTAAAGAATCCAGAAAGAAAAAAAGAAATTTCAGTAGATAATCCTCAAGACAGAGATCTTATTAGAAGAGCAGGTTCTGAGGGAATGGTTCTCCTAAAAAATGAAAAAGTACTCCCTTTAAACAGTCATGATTTAAAGACTTTAGCTGTTATAGGACCTAATGCTTTGAAGGGACAGACTCAGGGTGGAGGAAGTGCTGAACTTAAGTCTCATTATGTAGTAAACCCTTTAGAAGGAATTAAAAATACTTTATCTTCAGATACAAATATCTTATATGCTAAAGGATGCCATATCTATAAATATTTACCTTCCATTGATCTTAATTTAATAAGGGCAAAGGGCACAAAGAAGAAAGGCTTTTTAACCGAATTCTATCAAGGAGACAGTATTGAAGGAGAGGCCATAGAAACTGAAATTATGTCCGGAGGAAAATTTTGGGCTTTAAGTGGTTTTGGTATAAATGTTGCTTCTTCTTCTAACCCACCTTCATTGTCTGTTGTGTTCTCTAGTGAGCTAACTCCAGATGTTACAGGAGCTCATGCTTTTGATCTTACAAGCATTGGTCCTTCAAGAATAAAAATTGATGGAAAAGTAATTATAGATAATTGGGATAATCAGGAGTCAGGAGAATCCTTTTTTGGTTTTGGAAACAAATTAAAGAAAACAGAAATCAGCTTACAAGAGGGACGTAAATATCAGCTAGTAATTGAATATAAATGGGTGGGACGATTTCCAGCAATACAATTTGGTATGCTTCCCCCTGATTCAATTGATTTAAAGGAAGAGGCATTAAGTGTAGCTTCTCAGGCTGATGCGGTAATATTGATTGTAGGCACTAATCCTGATTGGGAAACTGAAGGTGTTGACAGAACTTCTATGGATTTACCATCATTACAAAATGAATTGATTCATAGTATATGTAGTATTAATTCAAATACAGTTGTTGTATTGAATACCGGATCACCGCATAACATGCCTTGGGTTAACGAATCAAAGTGTATTTTACAGTCTTGGTTTCCTGGACAAGAATTTGGACATTCTTTATCTGATATAATTTTTGGCATAGAAAATCCATCAGGTAAGCTACCCACTTCTTTTCCAACTGATATTAAAGATACACCGGCATATAATTTCTACCCAGGTAAAGACTTACAAATGGACTACAAGGAAGGTTTGTACATTGGTTATAGATGGTATGAAGAGAAAAAAATAAAACCATTATTTCCCTTCGGTCATGGCCTTTCTTTTACAACTTTTAAGTACTCTGAAATGAGAATTATCCCACCTGTTAATGATAGCTCCGTAATATCTTGTGAAATAAATATTCAAAATATAGGTCAAGTTAAGGGTAAAGAAATAGTCCAGTGTTATGTAGGAGTAAAAACTAGTTCGATAGATAGACCTATCAAAGTATTAAAAGGATTTCAAAAAATTGAACTAGATCCCAATGTATCAAAGCAAATAATATTTAACTTATCAGAAAGAGATTTAGCATATTGGAGTATTGAGAACAGTTGTTGGACTTTGGAGCCCGCTGAATATATTGTTTATATTGGCTCTTCATCTGAAGATATTAGACAGATTAAGACTGTTTGGTTAGGTTAATTCTTTAAGGATTTAAGATTAATTAACGAACATTTGTTTGCCCACCATCTACAGGAATCAATTGACCAGTGATAAATCTAGATGCTTCTGAAGCAAAAAAGATCATTACTGGCCCCAGATCTCTTTCAGCATCACCATACTTACCTCCAATAAAAATATTTCTAAAATTGATCCAGTAATTAGCTGAATTTTCTTCTTCAGTAAGAGAGGCAACGGCTTCTTCAAACATTGGTGTTGCAATTGCAGGAAGAATTGCATTTACTCTAACATCATCTTTGCCCCAAGTACCTGCCGCTGTTCTGGTCCATGAATGTACTGCTCCTTTTGCCGCTGAATAGGCTGCTGCTGATGGCTCAGGACGCTGACCAGAAATAGATCCAAAATTTATAATGGAACCACCGCCATTTTTTTTCATATATTTATAAGCAGTTTGATTTGTTAACATCGTACCTCTTACATTAACAGCAAACATATGGTCCCAGTCATCTACACTTACACTTCCTGCATCTGAACTGCTTTGTATTGCTGCAGGATGTGCAAGCACATCAAGACCGCCTAAAATATCCACTGCTTTCGAGAAAGAGTCTTTAACACTCTGGTGATTTGATACATCAACATGTAAATATGAAGATGAGCCTGGACCTATTTTATTAGCTGTTTCACATACAGAAGATCCCATCTCGTCATTAATATCCATTCCTATTACATTTGCTCCTGCTTTTACAAATACTTTAAGAGAAGCTTCCCCCATTCCTCTACCTGATCCTGTCACTATTATTCTTTTATCCTTTAAATCCATATTTTAATATTATAAATTCATCTAACTAAAAAGTAGTATTTAGTTATAATTAATTATGTAATTCTTTACCTAATAAAGCAAAGAGATGGCCGAAATAGAAAAAGACCTATTAAATAGAAAAAATCCCACTCAGAGAGAATTCAAAGCAAAATCATTTTTGCCAAAAAGACCTATTGAAGATCTTGGTACAGATAAGATAGAAGGAAAAAGATTTTACTCAAAAGAATTTATGGCTCAGGAATGGGAGCACATATGGAAAAAGACTTGGCAAATAGTATGTCGCTCTGGAGATCTTGATTCAATAGGTTCTTTTTATGTATATGAATTAGGAAAAGAATCATTTTTGATTGTGAAAGGAAATGATGGAGTTATTAGATGTTTCTATAATGTATGTCAGCATAGAGGTAATAAGCTATGTATAGCTCATGAGGGTGCAATGAATACCTTTACATGTCCGTATCATGGATGGAAATGGAATAATGATGGTAGTTTAAAATCTGTAGCAAATCCTCAATTTTTTAGACAGTTTGATGAAGGTGTTCCTTTTGATGAGCTTGCACTATCTCAAGTCAAGATAGATGTATGGGGAGGATGGTTATGGATTAATTTAGATTCAGAGTCTATAGCCCTTAAAGAATATCTTGGAGAATATGGTGAACATTTAGAAAGTTATCAATTTGAAAATTGGGATTTGATTGATTATCAGTCCTTTGAGTGGAATGGTAATTGGAAGCATGCAGTTGATGCATTTAATGAAAGTTATCATTTTGCTTCTCTTCATCCAGATATGCCTCATATTAGTGAAGGTCATGACGTTCCCATAGAACTTAATGGAATACATTCTAGGATGTTGAATTATAATGATACTGTTAGTGAAGTTGTAGAAGGAGATAGAGAGGCTTTTACACCTCTTCGTCAAAAAATGATGTCTCTGCACGATGCTTATAAAGGTTCTGCTAAGGATTTACATCTTAGTAATATCGAAATTAAAAGAGCTCAAGAGGATGATCAGCCCATTTACAAGAACATGAACGACGAACAATTAGTGCATCAATATCATTATTATTTTTTTCCAAATGCAACTTTTACCAATAGACCAGAAAATGGTCTAGTGTTTAGATTTAGACCTCATGCAACTGATCCTAATAAAAGTTATTATGATTTTTTTATCTTAGTTAACAATCCTTCTGGAAGTGAGAAACCGATTAGACCCGAGCATAAAATTCATAAGGGTGACGGACCAGAGGTTTATGAGAGGGCTTTCAACGGAACTTTTAACGACGTATTTTCTAATGTTCTTTCAGAAGATGGCTCTAATATGGAAACTATGCAGTGGGGCACTAAATCAGATAGTTTTAAAGGTATGAATCTTTGTGAACAGGAAATACGTATAAGACATTTTCATCAGACAATAGATAGATTTATTGCACAAAAATAATTTATTTTGCTACAAATCCTCCATCGACCAACATTTCTGCTCCTGTAATAAAGGAGCTTTCATTAGAAGCTAAAAAGAGGGCCATGCTTGCAATATCTTGAGGAGTACCTAATTTACCCATAGGGTGCATTTCTGTTAATAAAGATCTCGCTTCATTACCACCCATCTCAGTAACTTCCTTTAACATCTCTATCACTTGATCTCCCATATCAGTTTCAATTACACCTGGGTGGATGCTATTTACTCTTATGTTAAATTCAGGGTCAGAGAATTCTAATGCTGAACTTTTAGTAAACAACCTTACTGCCCCTTTAGAGGCGTGATATGCCGCAGCATTAGTCCCACCTACAAGGCCAGCTATTGACGAAATATTAATTATGGAGCCACTTTCTTCATTTCCAGAAGACCTTTCTTTAATGTATTTAGAAGCTACTTTAGTACCAAGAAAAACACTCTCAACATTAACAGAAAAGACCTTTTTCCAATCGTTGATTGAAGTTTGGCTAATGGAATTGTAAAGAAACATACCAGCGTTATTTACCAGTATATCTATACCTCCTAGCTTCTCTTTAGCTTCTGCCATTGCACTTTCCCATTGTTCTTCTTTCGTAACATCAAGAGGAATAAATAATGAGATTATTCCATCTGTTGATAATTGGTCCGCAGTTTTTTGACCTTCATCATGATTTATATCGGTGACAACAACTTCAGCTCCAGCTTTTCCTAGTTCTTTAGCTATAGATTTTCCTATTCCTTGAGCAGCGCCTGTTACAAAAGCAATTTTGCCATTAAGGGTTATCATCTAAACTTTTTGAGGTTCACCAGATTCAGAGATGATTTGATCATGATTTTTTTTAGCTTCTATTAAATCCGGAATCAATTTATCTAGCTGATTCAGAGTCCAAAGTTTATCAGTAGTAAAAGATCTAATTACCGCAGGTTGTTGCATGATTCCTAATATTCCTCCTTGAGAGTGGATGATTTGAGAAGTAATTCCTTCAGCAGCTTGCGAACAAAGCCATGTAACAATAGGGGCTATTTGTCCAGGATTCTGTGTCCAGTCATTTTCATCATGTTCTCGTCCAGCTGCTTGCATAAGGTCTATGGTAAGTCGGGTAGCAGCTCCAGGAGAAATAGTATTTACTGTGCATTGATATTTTGCTACTTCTAGAGCAAGAGATCTTGAAAATCCTGCAATCCCTGCTTTTGCCGCTCCATAATTAGTTTGTCCAAAATTTCCGTATAGACCTGATACAGATGACATGTTAATTATTCTGCAATTGACTCTATTCGTGTCTCGGATATATCTAACCAAAGGCTTAGTGCAGTTATAGTGACCTTTTAGATGCACTTCCATTATCAGATCCCAGTCTGATTCTTCCATATTATATAAAGTCTTATCTCGTAAAATACCAGCATTATTAACTAATATATCAACCTGATTGTAATTATCTAAAGCTGTACTAAAGATATTTTGGCCACCTTCCACTGTCCCTACTGTATCGTAATTAGCTATAGATTCTCCTCCTAAACTATTGATTTCATTGACTACCTTATCAGCTATTTTTCCTCCACCTGAGCCGTCTCTTTCTCCTCCTAGATCATTAACTACAACTTTTGCACCTTCCTTGGCAAAGTAAAGCGATATTTCTTTTCCTATACCTCTTCCTGCTCCTGTTACTATAGCTACCTTATCTTTTAATACTCCCATTGTTTCTCCTGTAGTAATTTTAATAAGTTTAGTGCATTCTTGTTGTCTGAGAAAGTATATATATAGACAAAAATTATAGATTATAGAAATGAGTTCTATGCAAGGTCAAAATAAAACCAAAGCTAATTTTTATACTTTGTTTGTTTATAGTATTGGCACTATTCCTGTGGGGATAAAAAATTCACTTCTTGGAAGTTTTCTTTTAGTTTATTTTAATCAAGTTTTAGGGCTTAGTGCAAAGCTCGCAGCATCTGCTATGGCTATAGCATTGATAGTGGATGCAATTTCAGATCCGATAGTTGGAGCTTGGTCTGATAGAGTTAAAACAAGGTGGGGGAGAAGACATCCTTTTATTTATCTAGGGATATTACCTTTTTCTATTTTTTATTATTTAATCTTGCAATTTCCAGAAGATCTTTCTGAAACCTCAGTATTTTATAGATTACTTTTTCTTATGATTGGATTAAGAGTTTCCATGACTTTATATGAAGTGCCTAGAGTGGCTTTGGCACCTGAACTTACTAAAGATTATGACCAGCGAAACCAAATCTCTGGTTTAAGTATGGCATTTGGTTGGATAGGAGGAGCAGGACTTGCTGCTATTGCTTATGCTTTCTTTTTTATTGAAACAGAAGAATACAAAGGAGCCTCAGCATTTTTAAGGCCAGAAGCATTTCAGCAACTGGCTCTTTTTGGGGGTCTTGGCATTTTTATAAGCAGCATAATATCTAATGTAAGTTTACATAGCCAAATACCCAATTTACACAAGCCAGAAGTTAGTTCAAATGTTCAACCTTTTTTTTCCCAGATCTTAGAAACTTTATCTAATAGATCCTGGGTGGTTCTTTTTATATCTGGCTGTTTATATGCTTTATTGATAGGTTTAACTACTAATGCTGGTATGTATAATAATATATACTTTTGGCAATGGACCCCATCAGATATAGCAATCTTTCCTCTATCAGCCGCTATTGGGGTCATTTTGGTTTCTATGTTTTCAGGTATCGTAGCAAAAGGTAAAAATAAAAAGTTTATCACTATAGGCTTATTTCTTACTACAATAGTTATAACCCCTTTGCCTTTAGTTTTAAGATTATTAGATCCTTATTTTTCTATTACACTATTTCCGTCAAATGGTACTGATGCACTCTGGTGGATTTTATTAATTCATTATGTTGTAGAGACTTGTTTAGGTACTTTAGGTTTCATTTTTATTACATCTATGGCTATGGAGATAGTGGAGGATGTTCAAACTAAAACCGGAAGAAGAGAAGAAGGTTTGCTAGGCACCGCGAATACCTTTGTTCAAAAATTAGTTGGAGCTGGAGGAGTCTTAATTTCTGGTTTTATAATATCTTTTGTAGGTTTAGATAATCCAGGTACCATTGAATCTATGCAAGAACCAATTACAAAGTATGCAACTATTTTGGTATTTCTAGCATTTACAATACCTGTTATATCAACATTTTTATTACTTTTTTATAATATTGATAGAGAGACCCATGCAGAAAATATTAATGAATTAGGTTATTCGGAGTAAGAATATGTTCTTTTTTCCTTTTTCTGATGATAACCCAACAAACTCTAGGCCAATTATTTGTTACTTTCTTATAGGTATCTGCTCTTTTATTTTTTTGTGGCAATCAACCTTGCCGCAAGATTTATCTAATCAAGCAATCTATTCTTTTGGTGTTATTCCTAGTTCATTACTAGGAAATAATTATGTTTATTTACCTGCAAGTTTTACCTTAATAACTTCAATGTTTATGCACGGAGGTTGGATGCATTTAATTGGTAATATGCTCTATTTATGGATATTTGGGGACAATGTTGAAGATTCGCTGGGGAGTCTTAAATTTATTATATTTTATATTATTTGCGGTACTGTCGCTGCTTTTACGCAAGCAATTATTGATCCAAATTCTAATATACCAATGATAGGAGCCAGTGGAGCAATAGCAGGAGTATTAGGGGCATATTTAATGTTATACCCTAAGGCCAATGTAAATGTATTATTTTGGATATTTATTTTTATTCAAGTTTTGAAAGTGCCGGCTTTTATAATTTTAGGTATTTGGATAGTAGGTCAATTTTTTGATGCAGGAGGTTCTTCTTCTTCTGGGGTTGCATATTTTGCTCATATTGGAGGTTTTCTTGCTGGCATGATTTTAGTCCCTTTTTTTAAGAAATCAGAAGTAAGGTTATTTGCGGATGCAAATTCAAAATCTTTTGAAAATAAATCATTAAATTTTGATAATATAAAGAATCCAAAGAGCGATAAGAATTTTATGCAAGATTTTATTGATGACGCAGATAAAAGAAATAGACACTAATAATTTTAAACTTAATTCATGAAAAGAATATTTAAATACACAAGTTATCTCTTCCTAATATTATTTACTGTAATAGTTGTTTATGCAGTGGGATTTTATAATAATTGGTATGGAAATTTAGAGGGTCCCGGCACTCCTGTAATGGATTCATACCCTATTTCACTTCTGGAAGATAAGATAAGCAAACAAGCCTTAGTTAGCAAAAAATCAAAACAAATCTTATTTGGCGATACTCATGTCCATACAACATATTCAACAGATGCTTTTTTGTGGAGTCTTCCTGTCTTTAATGGAGAGGGGCCACATCCAATTTCTGACGCTTGTGATTATGCTAGATTTTGTGCGGC
>Ga0315339_1000142_pt1 | contig 112643 bp, 105 predicted proteins | sample ASW17metaG_FD_204514 | JGI IMG/M metagenome (GOLD analysis project Ga0315339, IMG submission 204514) | Ammonia-oxidizing marine archaeal communities from Pacific Ocean, United States - ASW #17 | ecosystem: Environmental > Aquatic > Marine > Oceanic | place: USA: California | collected 2016-12-05
GCAAGTGTAAAAAGAAAGTGTCCAACAAGGACTGGGTGAATCCGCACGACCGTGAGGCCGAGATCACGAAGATGAAGGACGGGCGCACGCGGCTGGCCTACAAGGCCGAGCAGGCGGTGGATCTGGATACGGGGGCGATCGTGGCGACGATGGCGCATCCGGGCGCGAGCGGCGACACGACGTCGATCCAACAGACCGTGCCGGCCGCGGGCGAAGCGGTGGCCGAACAGATGACGACGGCGCAGGATGTCAACGAAGCGGGCGTGGAAGAAGTCGTTGCGGACAAGGGCTATCACAGCGGGGCGAGAAGCTGGAGAGGCCGTTTGCACACCAGTTCGAGACGGGTGCGATGCGGCGGTTACGAGTGCGTGGGCTGGACGAAGTGAAAAAGAAACTACTGTTCCAAGCGGCGGCATGCAATCTGGCGCTGCTGCTGCGGACCAAGCATGGTGTGGGAACGCCGCGAGGTCTGGCCGAGGCCGTAAAAAGGCTTTGCGAAGATATTTTGACGCTGTTGGGGGCCCTCCAAGCACCTGCGGGTCCCGGCAACGCGCCGATCGGACAACTCGACCCGCCGGGCCCGGCCCGATCCCCCGCCCGAACTCATGCCTCCCGCTCTCAGAAGCGGCGGTTTAGACACGGGCTGTTAACGGAGGTGGCTCACCCGCCGCCCGCAAGCCCCGCCGCGTGTGGCAGAAGGTGCTGGAGCACGGCGAACTTGCCGAGGGCCGTGTCCAACCGGTCACTTGCACGCACACGACGGTTTGTATGACTCATCACGAGGGTCAATACGCCGCCCTCGATAACAAGTGCCCGCATCAGGGCGGTCCGCTTGGCGAAGGGTCGATCGAGCAGGGTATGCTGCGCTGCCCGTGGCATGGCTGGGATTTCGATCCTATTACCGGCAAGCCTCCCGGCGGCTACGACGACGGCGTGAAAACCTATCCGGTCGAGTCGCGCGACGACGGTGTCTATGTCGGGTTCGAGGAAGAGCAGCCCCACACTCGCACGGTTACGGATGTAATGGCCGAGACGATGGTCAACTGGGATGTGCGGGCCGTGTTCGGCATGGTCGGCCACTCGAACCTTGGCTTGGCGGACGCGCTCCACGTGCAGGAGCAGGCCGGCAACCTGCGGTACTACGGTATCCGGCACGAAGGTGCGGCGGCGTTTGCTTGCTCGGCCTACGGGAAACTCACCGGCCGTCCAGCGGCCTGTCTCGGGATCGCCGGTCCGGGCTCGACGAACCTGCTCACCGGGCTTTGGGACGCTAATGTTGACCGCTCTCCGGTGATCGCCCTCAGCGGCCAAGTGGATACCCAAGTCCTTGGCGCCGGCGCGCTCCAGAAAGTTGACTTGCAAGCCGCCTTCGGCAAAGTCGCGCAGTGGACTCAGCCCGTGCTGCACACGAGCAAACATGCCGAGTTGATGACGCTGGCCATCAAGAGCGCCATCCTCAATCGCGGCGTCTCGCACCTAATCTTTCCGGACAAGTACAGACCCTGCTCGCCAAGGAATCCGCGCAGGCCGGGAGCCCGAAGGGGCGGCTCACGCCTCGCAATATCGCACCGCCCGAGCAAGCGCTTGATGAAGCCGTCGCCATGCTGCGTGCCGCGAAGCGGCCGGTGATCATCGTCGGTCACGGTGCGCGGTTCGACATGGACGTGATTACGGTGCTCGCAGAAGAGTTGAACTGCCCGGCCATTACAACGTTCAAAGGCAAGGGCCTGATTTCTGACCGGCATCCGCTCGGCGGCGGCGTCCTCGGCCGCAGCGGTACGCCGATTGCGAGCTGGTGCATGAACGAACCTGACGTGCTGCTCGTCTTCGGAGCCAGCTTCAGTAATCACACCGGGATCACGCCGAAGAAGCCCACGATTCAGGTCGATTTCGACCCGATGATTCTCGGCAAGTTCCACGCCATCGATGTGCCTGTTTGGGGCGAGATCGGAGTTGCCGCGCGGCTGTTGAAGGATGCGCTCAGCGGTGAACACAACGCCATCGATCAGCGGCCCGACCTCAAAGAACGTTGGGCTATCTGGCGCACCGAGAAGGAAGGCCGCATGGGGGACGACCAAGGCAAAGGCATCAATTCCGCCTCGGTCTTCGCCGCGATGACCGAGCACGTTCCCGAAGACGCGATCATCTGCGTCGATGTCGGTAACAACACCTATTCGTTCGGACGCTACTTCGAATGCACCCGGCAGGCCGTGCTGATGTCGGGCTACCTCGGTTCGATTGGCTTCGCCTACCCGGCCGCGCTTGGCGCTTGGGCTGCCACGCAGGAAGACGACCCGCGCTTCAAAGGCCGGCCGGTTGTTGCCGTCTCAGGTGACGGTGGATTCGGCCAGTACTTCGCTGAAGTCACTACCGCTGTGAAGTACGGTATGAACATCACGCACAGCCTGCTAAACAACAGCGAACCCGGAAAAATCTCGAAGGAGCAGAGAACAGGGAACTGGGATGTTTGGCAGACCTCGCTCCATAACCCTAACCTTGCCAAGTACGCCGAGTTGTGCGGTGCTTTGGGAATCCGGGTGACGAAGAAAGAAGACCTCGACGGTGCGATAACGCGCGCGCTGGCTCACGAAGGCCCGGCGACCGTCGAGATTCTTACTGACGTGGATTTGATCTGAGGCCGGTGGTTGGTGGCGTGCGGGGCGATTGAGCGCTTTCTGAGAAGCACGCTGAGTTCTACACGCCGGCGTTAGTTTCCAATGAGGTTGAAGTCTTTGTAGATGGCGTCCTTGCCGTTGGGAAGCGCTACCAGCAACCGGTACGCGCCCGGCTTGAGCGTCACGGTATCGAGCGTTGCGATGTAGTGTAATTCCTTGCGGTCTGCTGACGGAAACGCCTCGTAGTTACTGAAAGGCGGGCGGTCAAGCGGGGTTTCTCCGAGAAGCAGAAACACGCGCGGCGCGGGTGGGGCTTGCACTAGGTCGGCTGCAATATTGTAGAGCCCATAGACCGCGTGAACCGTTGCGCCCTGCCGAAACACATTCTCTGGTGGGGGATAGAATCGAAACTCTCCCACGTCGATCCCGCGAGGCTCCCCGGACTCTTTCTTGCCGCTACTGTCTTCTCCGGCGGTGCTGATTCGCCCGGTGAGCAGCAGCGAACTCGGAGATGGTTCGTTAGCGAAGTCGGGAACCTCAACCGCTGATTGAAAAGCGCCCATCCGGCCCGTAAGTAGATCGCCGACGACGAACTTCCAGCGGAACGGCCCCGGAGGTAGTTTCATGGCGGACGGGAACTGCAACATTGCCGTCGAATCGTCTTGCATGCGCTTGAACTCGTCCGGTTTGAATACGAGTTGCAGTGACTGCTCATCGCCGAACGGCACGCGGGCAGCCCCGGCGCTTTCGGCCCTCGCCAGCATGACGATGTCAACCTCGGCACCCTTTTTCGTCTGCGTCACTGGAATGGAACTCGCATCGATTCCCACGCAGTATGCCGCCACCGGCCGCCCATCATCACCACGGAAGAATTCGTAGCCGACCTTCAGCGGGATCTCGCCCGGCATGTCGTTGGAGTAGAGTACCCGTTCCAGGGCTCGCCTTTTTTCAATGCTCGAAAGTTTTGAGAACTCTTTGCCTTCGAAATACCCGTCTCGGAATGAGATCTTCACGCCGGGCCGGTCTACCTCGACCCGGATATCGCGGAAACGCCCTCGCTGCTCCTGCTCACGCGGATAGTAACCGAGCACATAGTATCCGCCCAGTTCGGCCAGCACATTCGAGAACACCTTGCCGAGATCGTTGTCGTTCACAACCGCCTTGCCGCCCGTCCCTTCGACCAACGACATCAACCCTTGCTGGCTGAACTGCAGGTCTCGGGGGCTGAACGGTTTGTCCGCAAACTCAGGCCTTATCTGGGGCGGCAGACCACTCGGCACATCTCCGGGCAGCGGTTCCTCTAGTTCCAGGGCGAGCGTGCTCTGTGAGGCGTCGCCGTCGCGCGGCATCGCGACCAAGCCGCGAACGTCGACGGCGTGCATCACGACACGGGCTCGCATGGCGGCTGCCGCTAACTGGCGCCAGTACATCGCATTCTCCGCGTCGAAACGCAAGCCGCGCGAGAACACAACGAGAATCTTCTTCCCCGGATAGACACCAAGTTGGCTGATGAGGCCGGTATAGTCCTGCACGAGTGCGCGTTCGAGATGAACGCGATGCGTCTGCGCGGTGATCGGCGTCGTCGAAAGGTAGGTCGGCGTTGTGATCCCGGTAAACGCAGTGATTGTCGCGATCTGCTCGTCAGCGCTGGCGGTGGCGACGTTCACAAAACCAGGGATCCCGTTCTTGCCTCCCTCTTCGAGCATGCGATCGAGCATCTCAAGCAATAACTGCTTGTTCGACATGAACGGAAGCCCATCCAACGAAACCCGTACACCAGGCTGCAGGTTGGTCTCGATGAACTCCTTGATCGCCTCGTAGGTGGCCTTCCTCTGTCGCGCTCCGACGCGACTCGCGATGTAGATCAGTGTCTCTTCGCGGGATGTCTGGCTTGCTTGGGTCGGAACAGTAGGGACGGTCTCTGTCTGCCGGGCTGTTGTCGTGGCTTGTTCAGCGGCCACAGGCGGGACGTACTCGAACGCGGTGATCTCCTGCTCGTGGCCTTCCTCGAAGATCATGAAGCTTTCTTGCTTCAGGTCGAAGACCGGCTTTCCGCCTTGGCCAGTGGCGCGAACCTCTACTTCAATCAGGGCGGTTTCGGCACGAAAGACGGGTTGCCCGGTTTCTTGAGCGGTGAGAGTTGAGCAGACGGCTATCGCCACCACCAAGGGGAGACCGACGGTCAACCTGTGAAACGTGGAGCGGGATTTCTTGATCATGCTCACCTTGCGCTGCACGACAATGACCAACCAGTCTAGCGCCGATAGAGCCGCGGCGAGGACCTCGAGTTGTGCCCAAAGTAGTTGTGGATAACCAAGACGTCCGCGATCAACCACCGATCTGGTTCTTTAAGTGCTCCTACTCGAGGCCCAATGGCGAGCGAAGCACGAAGTCGAGCCGCGATTCCGATGGAATGCGCAGTTTGGTTCCGCGCGCGGCTGCAACGGCGACTCCGGTACCAGCACCGGCACCGGCGCCGATGGCCGCGCCTTTGCCTCCACCGAGAATGCCGCCGAGGATCGCACCGCCTACAGCACCGATACCGGCGTTTCGAGCCGTCTTGCCTCCCTTTCCGTCGCCCTTGACTTCGGCGTAGTTGGTGGCAAGCTGGTAAGCCTGACCGTCAACGGTAATGTCGTAGAGCTTGAGCGCAACCTCATCGCTGCCGCGAAGAGTTCCGCCCTGCTCGACGCGCGTCACCTGTACGGTGGCGTCGGCGTTACGTGGAATGACGATGCGTCCGTCGACACTGATCGGGTCGTCGATGCTTGCCCGGAAGCGCTCGCCTGCGCCGGTAACGTCGGCGTCGATCGAGTCGATCAACCGAATGGTGATAACGGTACCGGCGGGTACTGTGATTGTCGGTTCCGAAGAGGTTGTGTCGTTTAGCGTTGGAGCGACCGGCGCCGCCGCTGACGTTGGCGCAGCGGGCGCCATGTTAGTCGTTGGTGTTGTCACGAAGCTGATGCTCGTGACATCGCCCACCGAGTAGGTCTGCACGTTGCCGGCGGGTCCGATGAAGCGGACAGACCGGGTATCGCCGCCGATGAAACTTCCGCTAACCACCGAGCCGTTGCGCAGATGAAGCTCGTCCGCCGCGGCAAGGCCGGAGAAGAGGAGGGTAAACACAGGTACCAGAGAAAGAAGACGTTTCATGTCGGGAAACTCCTTGATTTTCAAGCGGGCTGCAATTTCCCGCCGAGCGGCATGCCAACCGGGCAACCTTCTCAGTTGGATGCTCGCATGCTTTGCAGCGTTTCGTCTGTTGTGCTGTTATTCGTAAGCCAGCGCTTCGATCGGGTCCTGCCGCGCCGCCTTCAGCGACGGATAGAGTGCGCCGGCCGCCGAACCGATCAGGGCGATCAACGTGACACGGATCAAATGTGACTGCAGGATGCTGACCGTCAGCAGCGGAAAACGGTTCTCCAGCGCGAACTCTGCCAGGTACGCGATGCCGATCCCTAACGCCAGCCCCACCACGGTCAAGATCGCCGTTTCGGTCAGAAAGATGTTGACGATGTAACCTGGCGACGCTCCGAGCGACTTGAGAATGCCGATTTCCCGGGTGCGGTCGAGCACGGCGGTGTACATCGAAATCAGGACGACGATCAAGCCGACGGCTATCGCGATTCCCACGATCACGCTTACGAACTCATCCACCATGCCGCGCGTTTGTGACGTGAACATCGAGATGAACTCTTCCATGGTGTAGATCCGGTTATCAGGGTAAATCGTCTTGAGCTCCTCGGAGAAGGCCATCGCCTGGTCCGGGTCGTCAAGCTGCACATAGACCTGGCTGAGCTGGCCTTCGGATCGCGTTAGTTTCTGTTTGGTCTTGATCGGCACAAAGATGCGCGAAGCTTTCCCCGCTCCGATAATGCCCGTTACTTTGAAATCACGGTTCAGCAGATTGAGCGTACCGCCCACGGAGAGATTGTTTTGCTTGGCGTAGTATTCGTCGATGACGGTTTCGTACGGCCCCTCAAATGGTCCGCCCGCCAGGTAGCCTAGATCCCCGGCCATCCGGCTGAGTTTCTCGATGTCGACCCCCGTGACGGTGTTTATCCCCGAACTCATCGAGAACACTGTTCCCACCGCCATCTTGACGCCGGGTAGCTTCTCGATCTCATCGACCATGGATTCTTCAATCCCCACCGCTCCGGAGGTGAGTGCGCTACTCGACGTAGACGGGCGGATCAGGATGTCGGTGCCGATACCGCGCTGCCGCCGGGTCGACTCGCCGACCAAACCGTCGGTCAGCCCGAGAATGAGCAGGATCATCGCCACTTCCATGGCGATGGCGGAGATGGCGAGGGCCGTCCGCATACGGCGGTGTTTCAGGTTTGCCCAAACAACTTGCTTGATCAAGAAGACCTTCCTTTTTGCTGATTTGCTGAGAACCCGAGGCGGGCTCGCGTGCGGCGCGTGTTCGCGGGAAGTTGCGCCGGTTCGCGGAGATGCTTCTATTCTAGCTTTCGAGTCTTCGGTGCGGCGGCCGGTGGGTTTGACGTTGGTTTCTTCGCTGTTGTGGCGGCACCGAACGACTAACTCTTACTGGAGATAACCGAGGTTCTTGAGGACTTCGGTGTCGCGGCCGGAGACCTTTAGTTCGCTCTCTTCGAGGTCTGTGCTTTTGAACCATCGGCGGAGGGCCGCAGTTTCTTTTTCGTATCGCCGGTCACCCTCGGCGAGGAGGGTGGGTTGCTGCTCGAACGGATCTTGCTCAAGGTCGATCATGGCGAGTGTGCCCTCGTCGGGCGTCCACACGAACTTCTCGGCGCCCGTCGTGCAGCCCAGCCGCAGGGGTAAGTCTGACGGGCGAGCCCACACCCAGGACATCCAGCCGGGCGCGAACCCTTTGCGTCCCGCGAAGGACACGTAGCGCATCGGCCGGGCCGGGAGCCGTTCGTTGCCCTCATCGAGACGGCGTCCGTGGCCGACATAGCCATGCTCGCCGAGTCCCTCGCCGTGGTCCGCGGTGAGAACCACGAGTGTCGAGTCGCGCAATCCCAAGCCGTCGATCACGTCGAGTAGCTTGCCGACATTGAAATCGGTGAACGCGATCTCTGAATCGTACTTGCCGATGCGTCCCGCCATCTTTGCGTTGATGGGCTCAGGGCCTTGCCTCTCATGTCCGCTGGACGCCAGGTCGGCGAATTCCTTGTGCAGATCGTACGGCGCGTGCGGATCGAAGTAGTGCGTCCACAGGAAGAACGGCCTTTCGAGATTCCGGCGCAGCCATCGCGACGCGGCCCGAGTGACATCCGGCGCCGCTCGGCTCGAGTGGACGATGTCATACTTGCGGGGCATCTCCTGGTCATAGTCGTTGAACCAGCGATGTAGCTGCGTGAGCCGTCCGATCAAAGGTCAGGCACTCACGAAAGCCGAGCTCCTGTAGCCGAAGTGCCGCAGGATTTGCGGCAGGGAGAGCCAACGCGAGTTCTTCGGAGGAGCGGTGCCGTTGATGCGGGATCCATGCTCCTGGGGGTAGCGGCCCGTGAATACTGACAGATGCGACGGCCCGGTGAGGGGGATTACGGTGTGGGCTCTATCGAACCGTATGCCCTGCGCCGCAAGCTGGTCGATTCGCGGACTCGTCTGCTTGTGATAGCCGTACGACGAGAGGTGGTCGGCGCGCAGGGTGTCGATCGTAATCAGCAGAATATTCGGGAGGTCCACCTTGGTTGCTTCATCGTGCGGAACGGGCGCGCTGAACAAGCCAACCGCCGTCGCGAGGCATAGCAATCCGAAAAGGGTTCTTCGGGACATCCGACGATTGTATCGTCAGCAGATGATCGGCCCGCTTCGTTTTGGGGCTTTAGGAAGGGCAAACGTGTAAAAACTTGGTAAACTGCTCGTGACGGTCACGCAAGTTGGCCGTCGGGAATCCTGGCCAATCGATTCCCTCTCGCCGCTGTAACGCACTGGGCGAGATCCTCTCCGCCGATCGCTCTTCGGCATCAAGCGCTGTCAACCGCCTGCAATACCGGTTGTGCGGATACCACGAACTCCGCGCCTCGATGACAGGACGCTACCCATGCCCACAAACCGCTGCTGCACGATTTCGCTTGTGATTGCTCTCCTTGTTCTCCTGGTTCCGGGCCCGTTAGCTGAAGCCGCGGACGCTCCCGTCGGCCCGTCTGAGCCGGCTGCTACGGCCGCTTACACGCTTGGTCCGCACGACGAGATCCAGATTCACGTTGTTGGATCGGATGAGACGCCTAACGCGCCGGTCCGCATTGGCGCGGATGGCTACGTGAATATTCCGCTTGCCGGGCGCTTCAAAGCCGCCGGCCTCACGGTCGAAGAGATCGAAGCGAAGGTGGCCGCCCGCCTGGAACGCTATCTCCGCAAGCCGCAAGTGTCGGTGAGCGTCCAACGTTCGCAGAGTCGGCCGGTTACGGTGTTGGGCGCGGTGCGATCGCCGGGCGTGCATCAGGTGGAGGGGCAGAAGACACTGCTCGAGATCATCTCGCTCGCGGGCGGGTTTCGCGACGATAGCGGCTACGAGGTCAAGATCGTGCGCCGTCGCCAATACGGACCGCTCGATTTGCCCGGCGAGGGTCCCGACGAGACGGGCCGCTTTCATGTGGGCCAAGTTGACCTCGACGCGCTCCTAGAGGCCAAGAAGCCTGAGTACAACATCTTCGTGCAGCCACACGACGTGATCACGGTGCCACGGGCGCGCATGGTGTATGTGATTGGCGAGGTCGACCGGGCCGGTGTTTTCGTGCTGCGGGAGCGCGAGTCGGTGTCGGTGCTGCAGGCGCTGGCGCTGGCCGGCGGACTCGGCCGCAGTCCGGCGATGAAGAAAGTGAAGATTCTACGCCCCGGCGAGGAGGGTGTCGACAAACTTGAGATCCCGCTCGATCTCAAGTTGATCATGGCCGGCTCGGCAACGGACGTCGAATTGCGGAAGGACGATACTCTGTTCGTGCCAAGGCTGCTGCCCGCGCGGCGGTTGCAGTCGGTTCGGGTATCACGATTTGGCGCGTCGGGGGACGCTGATCCGTATCGGGAGTCGCCGTACCGATCGAGAATAGCCGCGGGCGAGCCGTTGCGCAGCCACGGACGTTTGCGTAGCAGCGCGTGGTACGATCGCCACATTGTCGGTACGGGGTTACATTCTGGTCGGCGGGAAGAGTTCCCGGTTCGGCCGGGACAAGGCGCTTCTCGATGTTGACGGCGAGCCGTTGGCGTTGCGAATCGCCGCGCAGATGAGCCCCGCGGTTGAGTCGATGACGTTGGTAGGGGACCCAGCGAAATACACCCCGCTCGGGCTGCCCGTGATTCCCGATGCAGTCGCTGACTTTGGGCCGCTGGGAGGGTTGCTGGCGGCGCTCGAAGACTCAGGAGAAGAGTGGAACCTAATCGTGGCGTGCGACATGCCTCTCGTTACGACGGACCTGTTTCGTTTCCTTGTTGAGCGGACGGCCGGCTGTTCCGAAGATATCGTACTGCCCTACGACCGCAAAGGCCGTCCCGAACCGCTTTGCGCCGCCTATCGATCGACAGCGCGCGCGACGGTTCGGCGAGCGGTCGAAGGCGGTGTGCACAAAGTAATGAGGGCCCTCGACGGCCTGAAGATTGCTGCTCTCACCCCGGCGGACTATGCCGTTGTTGATCCCGAAGGTGTGGTGTTCACGAATCTGAATCGCGTACAAGACCTCGAACGGGCCGGCATCGGCGGCGCTGGTTAAGGTGGCAATGGAAACTCCACACGTGCGTTCTTTTCTGCCGCATCTCCTGCGGACGCGCCTGCGCACGCTAGGTGGTCGCCGCACTACGCCGCCGTTCGTCACGCTCTACGTGACAACGCGCTGCGATGAGCGATGTATTCATTGCTACTACTGGGACGAATTGAACCCCAAGTTGAACCGCGATTTCACGCTCGACGAGTTCGACAAGACACTCGCCTCGATGGGCGAGATCTACAACCTCTTCATCGGCGGTGGCGAGCCCTTCTTGCGCGCGGACCTGGCGGACATTCTGCTTAGCGCGGCGCGCCGGAATGAGGTCGCGAATGTCTACGTTCCGACCAACGGCCAGCACACCAAGCGCACAGTCGAAATCCTCGAAAAGACGTTGACCGAAGCGCCCGCGATGCGCTTCCACTTGAATCTCAGCGTCGATCATGTCGACGAGGAGATTCATGACCGCATTCGAGGCAAGGCTCGCGCCTACCAACGCATGCTCGAAACCCTGGACGCGATCTGGCCGCTACGGAAACGCTTTCGGAACCTCGTCGTTCACACGTTGACGACGGTGATGAAGGAGAACCAGGACCGCATTATCGAAATCTACGAAGAGCTACAGCGCCGCTTCCAGCCCGACGGGGCCTCGTTCAACTACTGCCGCGGGCATCCGCTCGACCCCGAGCAGACGGAAGTCGATCCGGTCATCTACAGGCGATTGCTGGATCGCATGGAAGAGGACTTCGCGGCGGGCCGCATCTCGAATGCGGGGCCGAGTGAATACGATGGAGCGAACCACATCCTCGACCAGCAAGTGCGGCGAACAGTTGAGCAGACGGTCGTGAAGCAGCAGGCGCAGTTTTCGTGTGTCTCGGGCCGGCTGGCGTGCGTGATCTATAGCAACGGCGATGTCGTCGAGTGTGAGATCAATAACTCGAAGCTGGGGAATCTGCGCGATATCGATTATGACTTCGGGCGGTTGTGGTTCACGGACGAGGCTCGCGACGTGGCGAGCAAGGCGGCGAACGGCTGCTTCTGCACCCATGAATGCGGACACTATGCTTCGACGATCTATAGCGTGCCGAAAGTGGTGAAGATTGCCGCGAAGGCGGCGACGCGGGTCGGTAGCTAGCGCGACACGAAAGCGGTTTGTGAGAACTAGCGGGCTCAGTTGACGTACTAACGAACGAGTCTGCGCAGTTGGGAGATGTCGAGAATTGATCTCAGGGAGTGGTCAGCTTCGATCGTGTACTTCGTACACAAGTTCTTCTTTGCTGACATGGAAGAAGACCTCTTCAAGATGATGGCTGGTGCTGCGTTCGTCACGTTCTGGGTCTTTTTCTCAGTCGGGTTGGCGCTGGGTGCCCCGAAGTGGTTGGCGATGGGCGGCTCCGCAATGGTTCCCGGTTTCGCGCTTATCGTTGTCAGGCTGACGCACCGACGCCGCTCGAGTACTACGCTCGACCTTGCACCGCGTGCGTCAGTTGCCGATAGTGTTCAGTCTGCGGAGCACGACGAGTAAACCGGGTTCCGGAGAATGATTGTTCGATCCAGCGTACTTCTTCAAATCGCGCTCGACTGTCTGACGGTCGATGCAGCCCTGCGACTGATGGAGCAGGTTTACCCGCACGTGGACATCGTCGAAATCGGCACGCCACTGATCTTCGAGGAAGGCCTGGCGGCTGTGGAGCGGATCAAGTCGAAGTACCCTGACAAGACGTACGTCGCGGACCTCAAGATCATGGATGCCGGTGGCATTGAGGCGAGCAGCGGCTTTGCGCGGGGCGCGGACATCGTCACTGTACTGGGCGTGGCCGCGGACGTTACGATTCAAGCTGCGCTGGAGTCGGCCGAGCGGCATGGCGGCGAAGTGATGATCGACCTGATGAACGCCCCCGACCCGGTTCGCCGCTGTGGCACGCTCGAAACTCTGGGCGTTCCGATTCTTTGCCTACATACGGCTTTTGACCGCCAGGGGTCCGTGAAGGCCGACTCGCAACCCCTGGTTCAAGTACGCAACCAAGTAGCATGCCGTGTCGCGGTCGCCGGTGGCATCACGCTCGATACGATACCGGCCGTCATCGATGCCGGCGCCGATGTCGTCATCGTGGGGGGAGCAATCGCTAGCGCTCCTGATCCCGGACAGGCCGCCGCGGCGATGAAGCAACGGACCGCGGGGGGACCGGTGTGAGTACCTTGAAGGAAACGTTGGCCGGGGTGCAGTCGGAAATCCATGACTGCCTCGACGCGGTGTCAGAGCAAGCCTGTGAGCAGGCGATGCAGGATATCCTATCCGCCGAGAAGATCGTCGTGGCGGCCGCCGGCCGGAGCGCGGCTGCGATGCGAGCTGCTGTCATCCGACTGAGGCATCTCGGCCTCGACGCCTATTTCGTTGGTGAGACATCGACGCCCCCGGTCGGTCCCGGCGACCTGTTGATCGTCGGTTCGGGCTCGGGGCGTACGCAGAGTGTGCTGGCGCAGGCTGGGAAGGCGAAGCGGGCGGGCGCCGGGCTGTTACTGTTCACGATCGATTCAGCGTCGGCGCTTGCGGAGTTGGCCGACACCGTGGTTGTGATCCCCGCGCCGTCGCCGAAAGTCGAGAGCGAGACGGTATCCAAGATATCGATTCAACCGATGGGGTCGCTGTTCGAGCAGTGCCTGTTGGTGCTGCTGGATACACTTGTCGTCCTGATGATGGAGAGGCTCGATATGACCTCCAGCGAGATGTTCAAGCGACACGCTAATCTTGAGTAAAGACACTCCGTGCCAGGTGCTTTTCGGTACCAGTCATGGCAGCTTGGCATGCTAGAGTGGTAATCGTCTTAACTCTCCTTTCCACCCGCCGTCATGGATCGACTCGGACGCTACGAGATCGTCTCGGAACTGGGCCGCGGGGCGATGGGCATCGTGTACCGCGCCCACGATCCGCGGATCGGCCGAGACGTCGCCATCAAGACCATCAAGCTCGCTGACCAAGCGGGTCCGGATGAAACGCAAGGCCTGCGGGACCGGCTGTTCCGCGAGGCGCAATCGGCCGGACGACTCTCCCATCCGGGCATCGTCACGATCTACGACATCGCCGAAGAAAACGGCATCGCCTACATCTCGATGGAGTTTGTCGAGGGCCGCACTCTTGAAGGCATGATCGACTCCGGCGAGGTGGGCGACCTAGGAACGGTCGCTCAACTGATCGAGCAGATGGCAGGGGCTCTTGACTACGCCCACGCCCGCGAGATCGTCCACCGCGACATCAAGCCGGCCAATATTCTCGTTACCCACGAGGGCGAGATGAAGATCACCGACTTCGGCATCGCGCGTATCGCGTCGTCGAAGATGACCCAGACGGGTACCGTGATGGGCACGCCGAGTTACATGTCGCCCGAGCAGGTGCGTGGCGAGTCGATCGACGGCCGGTCCGATCAGTTTTCGCTCACCGTGATCGCATATGAGCTCATCACGGGATGCAAACCGTTCACCGGCGACAGTCTCACTTCGGTGATTTTCAAAATCGTTTCTGAAGAACCGAAAACACCGTGCTCGATCAACGCGGACCTGCCCGAGGATCTTGACGAGGCGGTCCTCAAGGGATTGGCGAAGCGGCCAGGGGAGAGATTCTCCAACTGCCGCGATTTCGCTGTCCAGTTCACCGGGTGTCTCGTCGGGGGGGAGACAAAGGCAACGACGGGCGGCGCACCCCTTAGGACGGGCCGGCAGCCACCGCCGCACACCGTGGTGTCCGCACTTGACGAAACCGCGCCCGTCAGCGCTGTTTCACCGGCCCAGGGTATCGAGGAGCAGGAGACCGTCTTCGCGCAGCCCGCCGAATCGTCCAAGCTTCCTCCGCTGTCGTCAAGGGGGCGAGATCGAGGCGCCGGCGTGTCACACGGCGAGGTCCAGCCCGCTCCTAAGAAACGTTCGCGCACCGTGCTTGTGGCGTTGCTGGCCGGGATACTTGGCGTAGTGGTTGCGGCCATCGCGATGAACCCGTGGCTACTCGACGACCCAGCCGGCATACTCGGTTTCGTCGATACCGGCATCTTGGGAAGCAACGAGATATCCGACGGAGAAGGCGACGACGGACTTGCCGGCTCCGGCCAGACGACGGCGGGCGTTTTGCCGCCGCCCAGTCTCGACACGACGCCCGATCCCGTTGTGGACCCAGACCCGCCGGCCACCGACGAGCCCGCCGACGGAAGTGAAGCGGCAGGTACTGTGGAGCCAACGCCTGCACCACCGCCGACACCGGCGAAGAGGGCACCTCCTCGACCGGCAGTGGTGCGGGCCTCAGTCGTTTCATTCAGCGGCCAACCTCGGGGCGCCAAGGTCGTAGTCGACCAGAAACCGGCGTGGACTTGTACGCAGCCGTGCTATCTCGAACTACCCGTGGGCGATCACGTGGCGCTGGTCACGTTCGACGGGTTCGTCCCGCATCGCCGGTCGTTCGAGGTGGGATCCGATGCCTCGACTGTGGCGTTCGAGTTAGAGGAAATCGTGGGGACTCTGAAGGTATCGAGTGCCCCCCCAGGGGCCACGATCTACGTGGACGGTAAGAAACGCCAGGAAACGACACCCGCCACGTTCAGACTCAAGCCCGGCACCCATGTCGTTCGCGTCCAAGGTAGCGGTATGCCGTCTTCCGAGCGAACCGTCGAGATGGAAGCGAACACGCTGCGGTCGATCCGGTTCTCTTCAGGCAACTAGCCTCTCCGCGCAGTCCGACCGCCTGTTTTCCAGGCAATGTCAATTCTCTTAATATGGGGCTTGATTACGCCGGTCCTGTGTGATACTGGCAGGGTGTAAAATAGCTCGCCGTGAGCTGCCCAACTGTTTCTCGCGGAATCGAAGCACGCCTTCTCGCAATCTCCGAATTCGCCGGTAATCGATTGAGTAGCCCGGATCGAGCTTCCTAGCAGTAGTGAAGTATTCAGGAGTACAGAAGTGAGAGAGCAAGGAACGGTAAAGTGGTCCAACGACGCGAAGGGCTACGGATTCATTCAACGCTCAAGTGGTGAAGATGTCTTCGTTCACTTTTCGGCTATTCAAGGCGACGGATACCGTAGCCTACAAGAGGGCTCGGAAGTCGAGTTCGATGTGCAGCAAGGCCCCAAGGGTTTGCAAGCCGTGAACGTGACGGCCGGCGGCGGCGAGTAAGAGACAAGTCTGGTCAGGACAGCACCTCTTCCTTCCCATCACGAGTTAGCCAAGTTTCGAAAGTAAGATGGTTTTGCCCATCGGGCAAATCCTCTTAGCTGACTACCAAGCGACAAGCAGCCGTAGGTCACGGATATTGTTACCAGTCGGACCGGTTGTTAGATCGTCTTGTAGAAATTTGAAAAAGTGGTATGAATCGGACCGGCGTTCGAATGCGCCACGGTCCATTCCAGATGAGTGGGTCCGTTCGAGCGTCATTCCGTCCGCAACGGCTCCGGTTGCGGGTGAATTTCCGTCAATGCCGTCCGTGCCCGCGCTGACGACCGCGATGTTATCGCCAGCGATCTTTTTGACACAATTCAGAACGAAAGCCTGATTGCGGCCTCCTTGCCCGTCGCCGACCACGGGGCAACTTAACTCGCCCCCGGTTAGAAAGGCAACCGTACGACCGGGGTTCTCCGTACGGAGTTGACGCAGTTTCGCCAGCAAGTGGTCGACGGCGCTCTCGAGCGGCCAGTCGTCTACCGACAAGTCGGTTTCGACGATCCAGCCCTGGCCGCGAGCTTGTTTCTCGAGTCGTTGAATCCCATCGCTGTTGTCCAACAGGCAGTGCCAAGAGCTGTCGCCAAACACTTCGTCGCCGGGTTTGGGTGTTTCGGGGATGCGGCGCTCCTGGAAGAACGCGCGTATCGATGCCGGCAGGCTATCGACGATCCCGAGTTTCTCGGCTATCGCTACCGCGTCATAGACAGTGGATTCGTCGGGCATCGTGGGACCGGACGCAACCGTCGAGGGCTGCTCGGGTGGAACGTCGGAAACGTAGAACGTGACTTGCCTCGCTGGAAAAGCCTGTTTCGCGAGGCGGCCTCCCTTGATGGCAGAGAAATGTTTGCGCAGCATGTTCATCTGCACGATGTCCGCGCCACACGTCACGAGGATACGATAGAACTCTCGAAGGTCGTCGATCGAGATCTCATCGGAGATCGGTTTCTCGCAAATCGCCGATCCGCCGCCGGAGAGCAGGTAGACGACGAGGTACTGAGGCCTGAGGCCGCTCAGTGTTTCGAGCGCGACCGAGGCGGCTTGCATACTATCGGTATTCGGGTACGGATGGCCCCCTTGATAACGAACGAAGTACGGCAGAGCCGGCGGTGGTTGCGAGCTGACCGCCAAGCCAGAGGCGATCCGTGGCTGAACGATGTCCGCGAACTTCCCGGCCATCTGAAACGCGGCCTTACCGATCGCGATGGTGATGATCTTCTTGTAGGGTTCGAGTACGATCTGCTGGTCGGCGAATGCGAGTACGCCGTCGTCGCACCGGATCTTCTCGCCCATGACGCGGCGTAGAGAAAGGTCCTCGATCGTGGCGAGGATCAGCCCGCGTAGGGTCTCCTTTATGGGAGTCATGAGAGGTGCATCTCTTTGTTGGTCGTGAATCCTTGGATTCCTAATCGTCAAACAGCGCCGTATTCACAAGGTTCGGAGGGCGCTTGCCTTCCAGAGCGGCCACGCAGTTCTCCGCGGCCGTCATGCACATCTTTGTCCGCGTATCGACAGAAGCGCTGGCGATGTGCGGTGCGAGGACGACGTTCTCCATCCCGATCAAACGCGGCTCGACGTGTGGTTCCCGCTCGAACACATCGAGTCCCGCGGCGGCAATTTCTCCCGCGGCCAAAGCGTCTGCCAGCGCCGCTTCGTCGACGATGAGTCCGCGCGACGTATTGATGAGAATGGCGCTCTTCTTCATCAGCGCGAACTGTTCGGTTCCTACCAGGCCACGGGTGGCAGGTAACAGGGGGACATGCAGGCTTATGAAGTCCGACTCTCGTAGGAGGGTCTCAAACAGCACGTACTCGAGATGCAACTCCTCTTCAAGCTGGAGTGAAGCTCGTTGTACGTCGCTGTAGAGAACGCGCATTTCGAAACCGAGCCCGCGCCGCGCGACTGATTTGCCGATGCGTCCCATGCCGACGACGCCGAGCGTTGCGTGATGGATATCGGCACCGCACAGCAGGTCGATGCGCCACTGATTCCACTCGCCGGCGCGAAGTAACTTGTCGGCCTCGACCAGTCGCCTGGCGGCTGCCATCAGCAGTGTGAACGCGAAGTCGGCGGTCGTGTCGGTCAGTACATCGGGGGTGTTTGTGACCACGATGCCGCGCTCGGTGGCCGCCGCGGGTTCGATGTTGTCGAAACCTACCGCGACGTTGGAGATGACCTTCAAACCCGGCAGGGCTGACATTACCTCGGGAGTGAACTTGTCGGTCAGTTGGCTGACTACCCCTTGCTTGTCGTTCAGCCGCTCCAGTAGAGCCTCGGCGGGGAAGAGGTCGTCGGATTCGCGGTAGTCGAGGTCCACCCGCTCGCGCAGGTAATTGATGGCCGAGGGGTACAGGCGCTTCGTAACGAGTACACTTGGTTTCATGGGTCACACATTGTCGCATAGGCTTTCGAAGTCGTACAATTGTGGACTTCGCAACGCGGGTTGAAACGCATCAAAGGAGCGACAAATGGCAAAACTCGGATTTCTCGGACTCGGACTCATGGGCGGCCCCATGGCCAAGAATCTTCTCAAGGCAGGACACGAAGTGGCGGTTTGGAGCCACACATCGTCCAAAGCCAAGACGCTGGCCGGCAAGTTCAAGAATGCTTGTTACTGCGCGAGTCCAAAGGCCGTGGGTAAGTTCGCCGACTGCGTTTTCCTGTGTGTCGGGGACTCCGCGATGTCAGAGAACGTGCTCATCGGCAAGAACGGCGTTGCCGACGGGATCAAGCCGGGAAGCGTCGTCGCGGATTGCAGCACGATCGCCCCGACCGTTGCGCGGCGTATCGCGTCGGCGTTCAAGAAGAAGAAAGTCGGCTTCCTCGACGCCCCTTGTACCGGGTCGACGCCGGGTGCGATCGGCGGCACGTTGACGTTCATGATCGGCGGCCGCAAGAAGGTCTTCGAGGGCGTGCGGGAGTACTTCCTGCCAATGGGGCAATCCCTCTTCTATTGCGGTTCGCAGGGAATGGGCCTGCACGCGAAACTCTCACAGAACCTCGTCCTCGCCAACATGATGCAGGGCTTTATCGAAGGGATGGTGCTGGCGACGAAAGCCGGGGTCAAGCCTGAGTTGATGTTGGAGGTACTCAATGCCAGCGCGGCCAAGGCCGGGTTGATCAGCTTCAAGGCACCCTACATCTTTGGCCGCGACTTCAAAGCGGCGTTTCCGCTCAAGTGGATGCATAAGGATGTTGGCCTGATGCTCGAATCCGGCAACGAGATGAAAGTGCCTCTGCCGACCACGGCGCTCGTCCACGAACTTTTCGGGGCCAGTATCGCCAAGGGCCATGGCGACGAGGACTTCTGCGTGGCTGTGACCCTCCTGGAGGAGTGGGCCGGCGTCGAGGTGAAGAAATAACCCCGCCGCTGCCTAATCGGGCCGGCTCGCGAGCCGGTTTCGATTTGAGATTCCGGCTTCCGGGAGCAGACAGTGTCTATTCGGCGGGGTTGAGGCCCTACCAAGTCTGACGAATGAGCAGCGACATGGAGATGTGTAAGATACCTGTTTTCAGTGTCTTGGGATTCTGTAGCCAGCGAGGATGGGTAGCGAACCAGCTCGATGTGTGATAAACATCCCCGGATGTGCTTTGGGATTTGGAATAACTCTTGCCAGAACCTATGAACTTTGGTATATTTAAATCAAGCCGGGGAGGCAACCCCCACCAAAGCGAGACTAACCTCAACCAAAAGACCCCTGAAACTCACTCCTCCCCGGCCCCCTCATCTTCCACAAGATAGATTTACCGAGAGCACGCACGCAGTTTCGCGTGCTCTTTGTCTTTCCTGCTGAAACATAATGCTGTGATACCGTTGTTGGGGCGGTACCCGTCCTAAGAAGCATGGCGCGACTGGCAATCCTCGGCTCAACCGGCTCCATTGGCCGGAACACTCTCCAAGTTGTCCGCGAGATGCGGGACGAGGTCGACGTGGTCTCGCTGGCGGCGGGTCAGAACGTCGAGGAGTTGCTGCGACAGACCCTTGAGTTTCGCCCCGAACTGGTTTCGCTCGGCGACGAGGCGGCCCTGGATCGGTTCCGCACGCAATTCCGCGAACAAGCGGGTATTGCCGACTATCACCCCGAGTTGCTGTGCGGGTCGGCCGGCAACCTTGGGGCCGTGCAGTCCGTCACCTGTGATGTGGTTGTTTTGGCAGCGGTCGGCGTCGCGGGGCTGGAGGCGACCTACGAGTCGGTTCGGGCAGGGAAACGCGTTGCCTTAGCGAACAAAGAGGTGATGGTGGCGGCGGGCGATCTCGTGATGAACGAGGCCGCGCGGACCGGCGCGGAGCTGCTGCCTGTGGACAGTGAGCATAGTGGCCTCCACCAATGCCTGCGCTCCGGGCGTCGGGACGAGGTCGAGAGGGTGACTCTCACCGCCTCAGGCGGTCCATTTCGCACCACGCCGCGGTCTGAGATGGATCAGGTCACTCCCGAGGCGGCGCTCAAGCATCCCACATGGAAAATGGGCCGGCGCATCACGATCGATTCGGCGACGCTGATGAATAAGGGCTTCGAAGTGATCGAGGCTTGCCGGCTTTTCAACTTGGCGCCGAATGAAGTCGATGTCGTGGTTCACCCGCAGTCGATTGTCCATGCGATGGTCGAGTTCGTCGACGGTTCGGTGATGGCTCAACTGGCACCACCGGATATGAAACTGCCCATCCGCTACGCGCTGAGCTACCCGGCGCGGCGCGGCGGTGAACTGGACGGGCGGTTGCGGTGGGATCGTGTGAGACAATTAGACTTCGAGCCACCGGATTGGCAGAAGTTCCCCCTCTTGGACCTTGCCTACCGGGCTCTTGAAATGGGCGGTAACGCCGGCTGCGTCCTGAATGCCGCCGACGAGATCGCCGTCGAAGCGTTTTTGGACTTCAAGATTCCGTTCCCCGCGATTCCCAGAGTGGTCGAAGGCGTTTTGGAGCAAACCCGCATTGAACAGTTGGCGTCAGTGGACGATGTTCTCGCCGCCGACCGGCAAGCACGCGAGCTGGCTCGCAGCTTGGTGCGGGACACAGCAGTGCCCGTAGGTTCTTGAGAAGAGACAGGTAACACTTGATGGGATTCTTAGGCAACGCACTCGCGTTCATCTTCGTGCTGGGTGTGATGGTACTGGTGCACGAGTTGGGACATTTCCTGGCTGCGCGGCTCTTCGATGTCAAGGTCGATGCCTTCGCCTTGGGTATGGGCCCTCGGCTTTTCGGCTTTCGAGGCAAGGAAACGGATTACAAAGTTTGCCTGCTTCCAATCGGAGGCTTCGTCAAGATGGCGGGCGAGAACCCGGGAGAACCGCCGGAGAGCGCACGCGACTTCATGGCGAAGCCCCGGTGGCAAAGGATCATCATCGCCTTTGCCGGTCCGGTCTTCAATTTTGCCCTGGCTGTGATATTGCTCGCCGGGCTTTTCATGTCGCACTACAAGAGGCCCGCCTTTCTCCAGGAACCGGCTGTCGTCGGCTACGTCGCCCCCGATACCGGCGCCGCCAAAGCAGGTGTTCAGAGAGGCGATCTACTGGTCGCTATGGATGGCACACCGACTCCGGATTGGGAGAGTGTGAGTTTCGCGACGGTCGCCGCGGCGAATTCTACGATTCAGGTGACGGTCAGCCGCGATGGCCGCGAGCTTCAAATGCCGGTCAGTGTGGGCGAGGACGAAGCCACCGGTGTCGGTGATCCTGGCTGGGAGCGCGAATTCCCAGTGCTGCTATTGCTGAGCGAGAGCGATAGCGGGCATCCCGCGGAGAAGGGGGGCGTCCTGAACGGCGACCGCCTTGTGGCTGTTAACAACCAACCCGTCTATGCCTCGCGACAGGTCCCCGACCTCGTCAAGGCGCTTGAGGGGGAAGAAGGTCAATTTGAGATCGAGCGCGGAACAGAGCGCCTGATGCTATCGATTGCGCCGGTCTACACCGATACCAACGGCGGAATGTGGCGGATCGGTGTCGGTCTCAGGCCTGAATTCGAGTTCATTGAGACGCAGTTACCGTTCAACAAAGCGGTGCAGGAATCGGTGAATCACAATCTCAAGAATACGACGCTGATCTTCACGTTCTTACGGCGCTTGGTCGTCGGGCAAATGTCGGCGGAATCGCTTGAAGGGCCGATTGGCATTGCGCGCATTTCGGGTAACGCGGCGCGGTCGAGTGTCCCTGACCTGGTGATGATCATGGCGATCATCAGTCTGAACCTCGGGATCTTCAACCTGCTGCCGATTCCCATTCTCGACGGCGGAGTCATTACGATGTTGCTGATTGAGTCGCTGATTCGGCGCGATCTGAGCTTGGCCCTCAAAGAGCGCGTGCTCCAGGTCGGCTTCTTGTTCTTGATTCTTCTCTTTGCCTATGTCATGTACAACGACATTATGAAGAGTTTCGGCCCCGGCTAGGTTTTCGGAGGCCTCCCATACCCTTGTAAGGAAAGACACACTCGCAGTCAGGTGGTTCCGCGCTTACGGTACGTGTCAGAATAGAAGCGGTACCGTCGCGGATGGCTGACTGCCAAGTTAGAGGAGTAGATGATTCGATGCGAATGACTCGAAAGAAATTGCTTGTTGCAACCATGGCGGTACTGGGCGCCCTTTGCCCTCCCTTTGTCGCCTCCGCTCAAACCAAGGTAGGCGCGATCGATTTTCGATTGGCGCTGCAACAGACGGCGGAGTTTAAGAAGGCCGTACAAGCTCTTGAGACGGAGTTCAAGCCGCGGCAGGACGAGTTGCAGCAGTTGAGTCGAGACCTGGCCACGATCCAGCAGCAGTTGCAGGCCGCCCAGCCGCAAGATGCGGCCGCGTTGCAGGCCGACGGCCAGGAGAAGCAGCGTCGAGCCCAGCGTCTCAGCGAAGACTTGAAGTCCGACTTGCAGTATGAGCAAGAGGATCTTCTGCGCGGTGCGGCGCAACGTATGCGCGACGTGATCGTGAAGCTCGCTCAGGAAAAGAGTCTTGACGTGGTCATCAGTGGGGCGGCCCTCGTTGATCCCTTCGAAGGTCGATTGATGTACCTGAGTTCGACGATCGATCTGACGGAAGCGGCCACCGCTGCTTACGATCTGGCCTACCCCGCGCAGTAGCGAGGACGGGTAGCCTTAGGCATGTCATTCCTGAATGAATACGCGGAAAGCGACCTCCGGCGGGAACGGTTCTTCAAGACGCTGGTCGCGCTGCTCCTGATCGCTCTCGCGCTCGGGCTGATCTACTATGCGTTCTTCCGCGCCTGGGCCGAACAAGGGCAGGCGCGCGCATTTCTTTCCGCTCTTCAGGAGAGCCGCTACGAGGAAGCCTACGAGTACTGGGGCTGCTCGGTCAGCGAGCCGTGCCGCTACTATCCCTACGATGCGTTCTTGGCGGACTGGGGGCCGGAGAGCAAACTCGGACCGATCGAGAGTTTCGAACTCGGCTCCTGGTACGAGCAGAAGACCGGCGTGATCATTCAGGTCACGATCAACGGTAAGCCTCGCGTCAACTTATGGATTGAGAAGGCGACCAAGCAGGTTGGCTTCTCGCCGTATTGAAGAGCGATGTCTTCTACCTTCTAGGTGGACCCGGTCAAGGGACGCACTCGCCCTTTCACATACGCAAGCGCTTCGGTACAAACCGCATCCTCGTCGCCAAATCCCGGGAGCCAGTGAACGTCAGGCTCCCGCCGAAACCATGTCATTTGCCGCTTGGCATACCGGCGCGTCGTTTTGGCGGCGGACTCGATCGCGTCTTCGAGCGTGATCCCGCCGTCCAGATAGTCGAGAGCCTGCTTGTAGCCGAGCGAGCCGAAGGGTCGCGCCGAACGTGGCGGCCCTGAGGTGAGGAGCGCCTGGGTTTCCTCGATCAGTCCCGTCTTGAACATCTGCTTTGTACGTCGATTGATCCGTGCGTATAGGGCGCTGCGGTTTGGGTTCAGACCGACGCGGGCTACCTCGTAGCCCTCCAATGGGTCTGTTCCCTCATTCCACAGCGCGGATATCGGTGCGCGGGCAAGCAGGCGCACCTCGATTGACCGCATCAGCTTCGGCGTGTCGTTAGGATGGATACGCTCCGCCGAGGCCGGGTCGAGACGCTTGAGCACGCGATGCAGATAGCCCACGGGCTTCGACTCCACCCGCTGTTCGAGCCTCTCACGCAGAGCCTCGTCGCGCTTCGGACCTTGAAACAGCCCGTTCAGCAGGGCGCGTAGGTAGAGTCCTGTTCCACCGACGAATACCGGCAAGCGGGACCGCTCGCGGATTTCGTCCACGACGACCCTGGCCCGCTCGGCATAGTGCCCGGCCGTAAACACGGCGTCCGGCGCAACGATGTCGAGAAGGTGATGCGGAATGCCGCGCCGTTCAACGAGGGGTGTCTTGGCCGTGCCGATTTCGAAACCCCGGTACACTTGGACCGAATCGAAGTTAACGATTTCTCCCGAGAAGCGCTCAGCGATGTCCAACGCCAGAGTGCTCTTGCCCGACGCGGTCGGCCCGACCACGGCGACCAGGGGATAGAGAGCTTCGTTGGTGTCCGAACTCACGATGGGGGCTACGAACCGCTGCCGCCGGTTTCGCCGCGGATCAAATCTTCATAGCTTTCCCGCTCCCGAATGAGCTTCGCATCGCCGCCGTCGACGAGAACTTCGGCGGGGCGCGGACGAGCGTTGTAGTTCGACGCTTGCACGAACCCATAGGCGCCCGCGGTACAGACCGCGAGCAAGTCGCCAGGGTTAGCGGCGGGCATCTCGCGATCGCGGGCGAGAAAATCGCCGGTTTCGCAAACGGGCCCGACAACATCGGCTGTGATCGTTTCAGCATCGCCGCGAACAACCGGGATGACCTCGTGATGCGACTGATAGAGCGCGGGCCGGATCAGATCGTTCATCGCCGCGTCCACAATGATGAACTCTTTCGATTCCGCCGGCTTGCGGTAGATGACCTCTGTCAACAACACGCCTGCCTGACCGACGATCGAGCGGCCGGGCTCAAGCATGAGCTGCAGGCCTTTGCCTCGTAGCCGGTCGGCCAGACCCGCGGCATACTCCCCGATCGTCGGAGCATTTTCATCATGCCGATAGGCGATTCCGAGACCGCCTCCCAAATCGAGCTGCCGGATCGACGCTCCGGCGTCGCGCAGCCTGTTCATCAGACCCATCACCTTATCGAGCGCGTCAAAGAACGCTCCGGTATCGAAAATCTGCGAGCCAATATGACAACTGATGCTCTCGAACCGCAGGTGCGGGAAGCGTTCGGCGGCGAGGTATGTGCGCTCGGCCGCATCGAAGGGGATGCCGAACTTGTGGTCCCGTAGACCGGTCGCGATGTAAGGGTGCGTCTCGGCGCTGATGTCCGGGTTGACGCGCAGCGCCACGACGGGGCGCATGTCCAGTTGTCCGGCGATTTCGTCGAGCAGCGCAACTTCGCCCTCTGACTCGCAGTTGAACGATCCGATGCCGGATCGCAGCGCGTACTTCATTTCCTCAGATGTCTTGCCGACGCCGGAGAAGACGACCTTGGCCGGATCGCCTCCGGCCTTGAGAACGCGGAACAACTCGCCTCCGGACACGATGTCAAAGCCAGCTCCCAGATTCGCCAACAGCGACAGGATGCCAAGCGAGCCGTTGGCCTTTACAGAGTAGTGGACATGATGTGGCAAGTCGCCGAGGGCCTCTCCATAGGAGCGGTAGTTCGATGCGATTGTGTTCGCCGAGTAGACGTAACAGGGCGTTCCGAAGCGCTCGGCCACATCGGCGAGCGGCACGTCTTCGCAGAAAAGCTGGCTGTCTCGGTAGTCGAATCCGGAAATCGGCATAGGTGTTCGGTTGTGCCCGCGCCTCTTAGACTGCACCTATTCAGAAATCTTGACTACGATCACGGTCCGGTCGTCGGCGGGGCTGGCGCCGCCCGAGAAGTCCTCGATGTCGTCGAAGATTGCGCGAATCAGTTCCTTGGCGGAGGTGTCTGGGTATGCCTCAATCGTTCGAATGAGACGCTTCTCATCATAGTCGGCCCCGGCCGGCGAAGTGGTTTCGGTGATGCCGTCGGACATGATGACCAGCAGATCACCGGGCTGCAAACCAATACGCGTGTCCTCATGGTTTGAGTCATCGAGTAGCCCCAGCGGGATGCCGACGACTTCCAGCACCCGCACCTTGCCGTTCTGCCTGGGAATAGGCCGCGGCTGTCCGGCGTTCGCGATTACAAGTACGCGCTCGGTGGGGCGCCATTGCGCGTAGAGCGCCGTCAGGTAGCGGGCATCGATCTTGCGTTCCATCAACGTTTGATTGATCGTGTCGAGCAGGACGGCGGGCGACTGGTCGGATTCGACCAGATTGCGGAGCAGCCCATTGGCGAACACCCCGTAGAGCGCGGCGGCGGTGCCCTTGCCGCTCACGTCTCCGATAAGGATTCCCAACTCCAGGCCCGGCGTAGGAAAGAAGTCGTACAGGTCTCCGGTGACTTCCAGTGCCGCCTCGTTGTGAGCCGCGATCTCTACCCCCGGAAACTCCGGAGTCGCGGCGTAGAGTAGGTTCTCCTGTAGCGCGCGAGCCGCGGCCAAGTCACGCTCCATGCGGGCTTCGTTGTGCGCGACTTGCTCATAGAGGCATGCGTTCTCGATCGCCGTGGCGATCTGCGGCGCCAGCAACGACAGGGTTTGCACCGTTTGCGAGGTGAAGGCGTCGACCTGTTCGCACTCCAGATCGATCACGCCGATCACCTTGTCTTTGAGCATCAATGGGATGGCCACTTCGGATCGAATTCCATCGATGACCGCCACATAGCGATCATCGAGGTGAGTGTCGCGTACGAGGACCGGCCGCTTCGTCTCCGTCGCTCTCCCCACGCCGAGCTTCACGTTGTCCCATTGAATCCGCTCGTCGTACCGGACGCCGAAGTAGTGCTTCAGCACCGTGCCACTTTCTTCCAATAGCAGGATGCTCAGCGCATCATAGGGAATCATCGGGTGGATTAACGAAGCGATCTTGCTCAGTAGTTGGTCGAGCTTGAGAATTCGGCTGAACTCCTGAGCGATTTCCGACAGTGTCTTCAGGACACGGTTCTGGCGCATCGTCGCGCGGTAGAGACGTGCCGCCTCGATGGCGATTGAGAAGCGCGACGCGATCAGTTCAAGCAGGCTGTGCTCCTGATCACCGAATGCCCGATCTGTGTTGACTGCAGATCGATCACTCCCACCAAGTCCCCACGCGCGATCAAAGGAACGGCCATTTCCGCGCGGATTGCCTGGGCAGCTTCGATGTAGCGGGGATCTTGCGCTACATCATTCACGACGATGGTTTGACGGCTCGCCGCCGCGGCCCCAGTAATGCCCTTGCCGAGCTTGACACGCAGGTCGGCGGCCACATCTTCGTCGTAGCCGCGAGCGAATCTGATCTTGAGCGAATCGTCGTCCATCTTCAGCATGATGGCGACCAATTCGGCGTCGACAACCTTGCTTACGAGGCCGACAAGGCGGCCGAGGTCGAGGGTGTGGCGCGAGACGATCTCGGCGGCTTCGATGAGTAGATCGAGAGGCTCGTCGGCCTGTGGCCTGGATGGAGTCGGATCGGACATAGGGCCGCCCGTGGTGCTAGCGAGCGTCAGGTGAGGTTCGGAACTCCTCGAGGATTGCGAGGCTGGCGCCGGCCCCGATACGAGTCGCGCCGGCTCTCATCATGTCACGGAAACGGCCGTACGTGCGGATGCCTCCCGCCGCCTTGATGCCCATCTCTCCTCCGATGACCTTGTGTATCAAGGCAACATCGGTCGGGTCGGCTCCGGATGGACCGAAGCCTGTGCAGGTCTTGACGAAATCCGCGCCGGCGAGCTTCGCGAGCACGCAGCCATTCACTTTGGCCTTGCCGTCGAGCAAGGCCATCTCAAGAATCACTTTGACTTGAGCCCCCGCCCCGTGGGCAAGATCGACGATCGAGCGAACCTCGTTGTGCACCAAATCAAAGCTGCCCTGTTTGAGCGCCCCGATGTTTACAACCATGTCGAGCTCCGTCGCACCCAGCTTCAGGGCTTGTTCGGACTCAATGAGCTTGACCGGGGTAACGTTTGCGCCGTGCGGGAAGCCGATCACGGTGCACACCGCAACACCCGATCCTCGCAGCTCTCGTTCAGCGACGGCAACCTTGTCGGGATGGACGCAAGCCGCCGCAAATTCGTGCCGGCGGGCTTCCTCGCATAACCGGACTACATCCCGCTCGGAAGCGTCAGGCTTCAAGAGTGTGTGGTCGATCAGGCCCGCGATACCGTCTGAGGGCGGAGCCCATTCGGGACAGGGAAGTTCTTCCGCACCCGGGGTGGGGGCTGCCGAATGTGCCGCTGTCGGCTGGAGTGACTGCCGTGCGATCTCGCGAGCCAATTCTTGGATTTCGTAGCGGGTCACGTTGGATGTAATTCGGTGGCGAAGCTGGGGCGACGCCGAGACTCTTCATTCTCGCAAGCCGTGAGGATGAATTGAAGTGGGCGCTTCGGCAGTAACTCCAGTTGCGATAATGCCGGGTCGGTTCAACGACCCAACGAAAGGAAACGGATGAAACCAACAACCAGAAGAAGCCTGCTCGGCGCCTTGGCCGGAGCAGGGGCCGTCACCGCGGCATCCGCACAAAGTCGTCCCGTTAAAGAGGTGCACTATCGCAAGGGACGCAAACCTAAGTCCACGCCACTTTACTCATCCGCCATCTCTCTTGGCAACCTTGTCTTCATCTCGGGCACGGGCGTCAACGAGCCTTTGAACGTTGGCGGGCAAACCGACCGCGTCCTGGAGAGTCTTGAGGAGCGCCTCATCCTGGCGGGCTCCTCGATGGAGAAGGTCGTCAAGTGCAATGTCTATCTTCAGGATTTGCGGGACTACGATGAGATGAATGAAGCCTTCCGTGGCCGCTTTGGTCCCGAGCCGCCCGTCCGCACAACGGTCTCCGTCGCGGGCATTCCGCTCAAGGACTGCCGTGTCGAGATCGAGGTCATCGGGTATCGTTAGAGGCCCGCTGCGTATTTGCGGGAGTTACTGTTAGAGCCAGAGAGTTAAGAACGAGGTAAAGGATCATGAAAAAGTTCGGGCGGTTGATGATTGTTCTCGCGGTTGCATCGCTTCTCCCCGCTTCCGCGCAAACGAAGAAGCCAAGGATTGCCGTAGGCGGCATCAGCGCCGAGTCTAACTCGCTCTACCCGAAGGCGCGGCCGATGCGCGAGCGTCCAGCGCCGTCGAGCCGACAGGCGTGGATCGACGAAAACCTCAAGGCCAGCACGACCACGAGCGGCATCGTCGCGGGCGCGCAGCAGGTCGGCATTGATGTCTTTCCGGTACTGCGAGGCGGCGCGGGCTCGCTCGGATACGTCGAGAAGGAATCCTTCAACCGCGCACTCGACAAACTGGTCCAGCAGATTAAGAACGCCAGCCCGGCCTTTGACGGCGTGATCCTCACGCTCCACGGAGCCATGGTGGTCGACGGCTACCCGCACGGCGACGCCGAGGTCACGCGACGTGTTCGCGAGGCGATGGGTGAGGACTTCCCGATCATCGTCACGCACGACTTCCATGCCAACGTGTCCAAGGACATCGTTAAGTACTCCGACGTCCTCATCACTTACAAAGAGAACCCTCACCTTGATCCAAAAGAACGCGGCATCCAGGCCGCCACGATCATGGCCGGCATGGTTCGGGGCGAGATCAAGCCGGTCCAGTATGTCGCCAAGCCGCCGATGATCGTCAACATCGTTTATCAGAACACGTATGCCGCGCCTTACAAGCCTGTCACCGACGAGAGCCGCCGGCTTGAGAAGACCAATCCGAAGATTCTCGCGGTGAGCGTACCCGGCGGCTACCAGTGGTCCGATGTTCCGGCGATGGGCCCCAGTGTCATCGTGGTCACCGACAACGACCCGGCACTTGCCGAGCGCGAAGCCACGCGCCTGAGCAACATGCTGTGGGGGATGCGCGACAAGCTTGCGTTCAAGGTGCCTGACGTAGCGACCGCGGTTAAAGACGCCATCGCGAGTGACAAGTTTCCGGTCGTTCTCATGGACACCGGCGACAATATTGGCGGTGGTTCAGCCGGTGACGCGACGTTCATCCTTGACGAGCTTCTCAAGCAGAAGGCCGAGGGCTGGGTTGTCGTCATCTCCGATCGGGAGGCGAATAAGGCGGCTTTCGAGGCAGGCATCGGTGGTGCGTTCGATCAGATGGTCGGCGGCAAGACCGACAAGATCCACGGCGACCCGGTGCGGGTCAAAGGCCGTGTCAAGGCAATGCATGACGGCCTCTATGTCGAGACGGAAGTGCGCCACGGCGGCGGCCGGTATAAGGGCATGGGGCATACGTCGGTGATCGAGGTCGAAGGCTCCACGCGCGACCTGCCTAACCTGTTGTTGCTCACGAACAGTCCGACGAGCCCGAACAGCCTGCATCAGCTCGTCAGCAACGGCGTCTACCCCGAGCGGCAACGGATTCTCGTCGCCAAAGGGACGACCGCGCCGCGCGCCGCCTACGAGCCGATCGCGGCGCGTATTGTTGAGGTCAACTCGGGCGGAGCGGCCGATGTGAACCCGAAGCGGTTCACGTTCAAGAACATCCGCCGGCCGCTGTTTGGCGTGGACGAATAGCCGGTCGCGGCGACGGATTGGGTTTGTTCGGTCAGTTGCGGTTTAGGCGGCGTGGTGTTGATACCGCTCCCTCACGGTCACGGCCCGGTTTGGTTTGATGAGCCCGTGATTGAGGTTTTTCGGATATGCTAGCCCCCGATATGAGGTGCGGAAAACCGGGTTCTCTGTCCCTCGGAGGGCTACTCTCGGCCTTCGAACTCGCCCAACCAGTTCAGGACGACACGGATTTTGGCGTCAGAGGCCACTGCTTCCGTCTCGCACAAGATGAATCTTTGGCCGTTGGGCGCGACATCGTACGTGTTTCCAACCCGGGACGGCAGGCTGTCGTGGAAAAAGAGCTTCTTCGCGGTGCCGACCGTCAAGGAAGGAGTGGTTGTAACCGGGACCGCCATCAAGCTGTTACCTTCGACAAAGAACAGCTCCTTGCCGTCCCTTCTCCACTGCGCCTGTGCGCCTCCGTTTGCGGATACACGGCGAAAGCTTTTGCGATCCGGAAAAGAGCGAACGTAGATCTCGCGTTCCCCGGTCTCATACGACCCGTAGGCAATGAATCGACCGTCGGGAGACAGCTTTGCATGCAGTTCAGCGTGCTTGGTTTGGAGGGACGGGGTTTCTTGCCAGCCGCCGCCTTTTTTGCGTTGCAGGTACCAAAGGTCGAAGTTGTTCTTGTCTGTCGCATTCGCCCGCGTCACTACGAGAGTGTTTCCATCCGCTGACCAGTCGGTGACGTAATCATTGAATTCCGTCGATTCGAGGACTGGTACCGGGTCTTCCCTGCCGTCAGCGTCCACGATATGCACGCTCCGAGGTAGCCTGGCACCCGGGGCCGAAGAGAAGACGATTCGGTCTCCCTGGGGCGACCATATCGGACGGATTTTCGCGTGCGGGACTGCCCAGTAGTAGAGTCTTCATCGGGCGGTTGACCTCGTGGATCCAGAGGTCATAGTTCCTGGCTTGGACGGCGATGCGCGAGCCATCCGGCGACAGAGCGGGTGCGCCGATCTGGACTGCATGTGGCTCCCCGATCTCGCCCAGTCGTTTGCCCTCCCGATCCCGCCGGCGGCGCTGTCATAAATTACATGGCCGCTGGAAGCATAGACTGGATTCCTTCCCACCGCCAGGGTTTCGCGCTGCCCGGAACTGCGATCGAGGGCGACGATTTGAGGTTCCGTACTCGACCGCCCTTCCACGTAAAGAAGCTTCTGCGAACCCTCGTCGGCGGAAAGGAACGCCGCGGCGTATGCGCCAAACTCTTCCTCGGGTTCGAGCCAAACCTCAGCCTTTCCTCCACGAGCGGGCACACTGTAGAGCTTGCGGCTCGGTGTGAAAATGACTGGCTCTCCGTCTGGTGTCCAGGCGGGCCGCCCGGCTCCGTTGTAGGGTTCCGCCAGGTTCACCACGGGCCCGCCGGAGACGGCTACTTTCTTGACTCCGCCCTGTGACCGGAAGGCAACGAAGCGGCTGTCCGGCGAGCAGGATAGACGAGCACTGCTGAGAACAGCAGGCTCTGTGAGCGCACGTGGCTCATCCTGGTCCAGGTCTTGGACCCACAAGGTGCGGCTGTTCTCCAGACCGGACAGATAGGCGACATGTTGGCCGTTCGGCGAAATGAAAGGCCGACTGGGGACTCCGTCGGTCGGCAGTGTGAAGCGCCGCATGGATCCTACGATGCCGGGCGAAGGGGAGAACGGCGGGAAGATGGCGAAAACCAAGGCAAGAAAAACACCGAGCGCAGCCGCGGCCAGCGCAAGCGTCAGCTTACGATGCTGAGCGCGCTCGGTCTTCTCCGCCGATGATTGCGGTGAGACCCGAATGGCAACAGGCCGGTGCAACTCGGTATCTTCCGCAACGTACTTGATCGAGTCGTCTGATTCTTCGATGTCCGCGAGTATTTTGTATCGGACAAGGGGGTCGTCAATACGGTGGTCGGCATCCAGACCACTGTGACCTGAACCGTTGAGTAGCTCCGTCTGGATGAAACGGTAACCGCGGCGGGGTAGAGTTTCCACAAAGCGGGGTCTAACGGAGGAATCGCCCAGTACGCGCCGAATCTTGCTAATCGCCTGATTGACTCCGTTGTCGAAGTCAACGAACGTGTTGTCCGCCCAGAGGCTCTCTTTGAGTTCTTTACGAGTGACAACTTTGCCGTGACGTTCCAGAAGAACACATAGCACTCGGATGGGCTGCCCCTCCAGATGAATCTTAATCCCACCCTTGCGCAGTTCTAGCGCTGCCAAGTTGACCTCGAAGTCGGCGAAACTGAAGTTGTGTTCCTGGCTGTCATCGAAAGCCATAACGGTCCCGATCATACGCTAGTCCAGAGGAAAGCGCCACGAACCCGGGATCGAAGAAGCCCAATGCGCATAGGGACACGGAGCAAGATCCAGGCTCTCCGTCGAAACGGACCCGGCATAAGAGACTTCAGGGCAAACAGGTCGCTCGAGTTCGGAGCCATCGGTCCTATGGGACGATTACCGATCAAAGCATCAACCTCTCGTGGCGGCACGCCTCACACCTGAGAACCTAGATGCGGTTTGGCCTCTTCTTCGGAGCTAGAGAAAGATCGGGATGCGTTTGATCTCTATTTCCGGCAGCAGAACGATCGGCTGCGCAAAGAGGGGATCTATCTGGAGATTATTCGGTGGGAGAACTTTCTGGACGCCATGTCGGATACTCGGTTGCAGGACGAGTACAACGAGCCGATCCGGGACTGCGATGTCTTTGTGTCTCTGTTTCGTACGAAGACGGGTAAGTTCACGGAGGAAGAGTTTGATGTGGCTCACGGGCAGTTTCTAGAGACCTGGAAGCCTCGGATCTTTACGTTTTTTGAGAACGCGGACGTCAAGATGGGTGAATTGCCTGAGGATGACGTTAACTCGTTGTTCGCGTTTAAGAAGAAGCTGAGAGAGTTGGGGCACTTCCACACCCAGTACAACGACATCGAACACTTGAAACGCCAGTTCCGGGACCAGTTGGATCGGTTGATTGGCTAACGCTGTATCGCCCTTTCAGGGCTTGGCTCTTGATGGTTCTAGGACCCACGGCTGACGCCGTGGGCTACTATCTGTCGCCCCTCTGGGGCTTTTCCGCGGGCTGGGGCCCGCGGGCCCGCAGGTCGACAGTCGCGGCTCTGTTTCTGTTGTGGATGGTGTCGTTGTGCTTTACGCGGACCTCCCGGTTGCGCGAGAATCCTAAGCGCCATGCCTTTCGATCGACGTAGCTTCCTTGGTTCCCTATCCGGTCTCGCCGCGGCCCCCGCCGCCGCGATGCCTCCCGCCCAGCAACGAGGTTCGCTCGAAGGCGATCTGCTCTCGGTGGTGAATGATATTCCGCTCGTCAATACGCACGAGCACATCATCCCGGAAGCCGAGCGCGTCGCGTCGCATATCGACTTCTTTACGCTCGCCGGACACTACGCGATCAGCGACGTGATCTCCGCCGGACTGAGCGGTGATGATCTGCGGCTCGTGCGCAATGAAGAGGCGTCGGCTGAAGACCGCTGGGCGGCGTTCGCGCCCCACTGGAAGAACACGCGCTTCACCGGATACGGCGAGGCGTTGCGAATCGCGATCCGCGATGTGTACGGGGTGGAAGAAATTTCAGGCGAGACGCTGGGTCGGATCAACGAGCGTATCCGCGCCGCGAACAAGCCGGGATTGTATGAGGACATTCTGATTCGGCGTTCGAAGATTGCGTATTCGGTGCTTGATGATTACTGGAACGCCGCGCCGGTGAAACCCGACCCGAAGTTCTTCGTCTATGCCCGTAAGTTCGATCGCTATGTGGCGCCGCAGTCGGCGGAGGCTGTGGGCGAGTTGGAAAAGCTTACTGACGTCTCGATCACCAACCTACGCGGGCTCAAGCAGGCGATGGAGCGGAGTTTCGAGCAGAGCCTCGACCTCGGGATGGTCAACGTGAAGTCGACGCTCGCCTATAACCGCGAGATCCACTATGCCGAAGTGTCCGAGGCGGCCGCCGAAGCGGATGTGCAGGTGCTGCTGAAGGACGGGCGGCGGATTCCTCACGGCCCGCACAATCGCACCGAGCGGCCTTACCGAAGCATGGAGGATCACATGTTCCATCACCTGATCCAACTGGCGAAGGAGCATAAGATTCCGGTACAGATTCACACCGGCCTGCACGCGGGAAACGGCAATTTCATCGAGAACTCGAAGCCGACTCACCTGACGAACCTCTTCTTCCTCTACCCGGATGTGAAGTTTGATCTATTCCATGTCAGCTATCCGTATCAGGGCGAGCTATCAGTGCTGGCGAAGATCTTCCCGAACGTTCACGTGGATTTCTGCTGGGCGCATATTATTTCAGGCAGCCTGTCGCGGCGGGCGCTGCACGAGATGCTGGAGACGGTCCCGGCAAATAAGATCTTTGGCTATGGCGGGGACTATCGTTATCCCGAGTTGAGCTATGCGCATGCGGTGATGGCGCGGCGCAATGTGGCACGCGTGCTGACGGAGAAGGTGGAAGAGGGCGCGTTCACCGAGACCGAGGCGGCGGAATTGGCACGGATGCTGTTGCATGACAATCCGGACGCAATGTTCGGGTGGCGTCGGGGGTGAATGTGCAACAGCGCACCAAAGTAAGCCTCGCCATTGTCGAAAACCGGCTTATAATATAGTCGCTATGTGGCGAAACAGCGTATTCCTTACGTTGGCCGCCCTCCGGCCTTTTGGGTGTGGTCAACTTTCTCTTTCAGTACGGGCAACCATCCCCGCTGCGGAATCCTCCCGTCGCTCCCCAGCCCTTGGTGGCCAAGGGGCCTCCGGTCACGGTTGTGTTCGAACACACCGATAGCCGGGGCCGATTGCGCAGGGAAACCCAGGCCTACGATCACAATGGGAGTTTCGTTCAGGAAACCCATCGTGAGCCCTCGCCGGGAGCGCAGCCGGTGGTGATGCGCGTCGTCGATAACCTACGTTCCGACAAGCAGATGATCTACGATAAGCGCCTTGGCAACAGGTTTGCGTGGCCGCTCGGTGGTTGGCGAAAGCGCCAGTTGATGAGCCGCTACCGGGGTGAGGACGCGGAGGCTGACTGCCGTCCTGCCTGGATGGAGGACGCTCTTGGCTTTGTCGCTGACCCTGCGGTCGACCGCATTCACGGTTACCGCGTCGTCAAGGTGCGTAGCTTCGGGGAAGCGAAAGCCAAACCCGCGATCAATCAACCCCCGACGACTTTCGGCTCTGATCGCTGGCTTGCCACCGAACTGGGTTGCGCCGTACTGCAATACCGAAGTTGGTCGATCAATGAGGTAACCGGCGAGGCGTCGGCTTTCACGATGACGGCGGCCAGCGTGGCGCAGGCGATCGATCTCGAAATGTTCCGCTTGCCGGAGCGAGGCTTCCCTCGGGATGAGACCGCTGCTGATTCGATGGGTGACTGAGGCCTACTCGACCGGTCGCATGTAGTCGGGCAGCGGTGTCGTGGCGGCCGGCGTGGTTTCGACGGGAGGCAGGCGGTAGTTGCGGATGGTGATTGCGCCCAGTCCGGCTGTAACGGCGGTGTTGGTCAGCGTGAACGCGCGGTAGTGGTTGACCTCGGGGTTCTTCTTGGCGGTCTACCACTGGAAGGCGAAGAAGCCTCCGCCGAGTGCGGCCTTGAAGAGTGACGCCTTGCCGTTGCTGAAGCGTCCGTCGCCGTTTCGCAGGAGTGGGTTTGCTTCCCGACGTCCCTGTGAGGAATGGGCGTCGAGCGCGCTCACCGCCGCGAAGGCGACCCAACTCGCGATCCAAGCCTTCTTCCACTTGCGCCTGTCCGACTGCTCTCGCTCGACGGGGCGGGCGATGGAAGGCGTGGGCGACGTGTAGCTTGCCGTGGTCGGCAGAGCTCGGTCAAGCGCCGGATCGGCGGCGAGTGCCTTCCCGGCGAAAGGGGTGCTCAGACCCAGAACGAGGGTGGCAGCAGCAAGATAGTGAGTAAGGGTTTTCATGGCGGCTCCTGGGCTTTCTAATCTGTCGAGTGTCGCCCGTGGCCTAGGTGGAACACATGACAACAAAGCAACATTCGAAGGAGTAGTACTAAGCGGGGACCGTTAGTACATAACCGCTATTACCGGCAGGTCTATAGGTGAGGGATGGGGGCCGGGACGTTCTGGTAAGATGCCCTGTCCGGCCGATTGCCATGCAACCTAGAAATATTGAATCGATGGAAGAACTCACGGCCCTGGAGGGGCAGGAACTGGGCGTGAGTGATTGGATCGAGGTGACGCAAGAGCAGATCAATCAGTTCGCTGATCTGACGAGCGATCACCAGTGGATCCATGTTGACCCCGATCGCGCTGCGACGGAATCTCCCTATGGGGCAACGGTGGCGCACGGCTTCTTTACGTTGTCGCTGATCTCGTCACTTTCGAAGCAGGTGATGTCGTTGCGGGGCGAGTTCCAGCGGCTGATCAACTACGGGTTGAACAAGGTGCGGTTTCCGGCGCCGGCCCCGGCGGGGGCGCGGATTCGCGGACGCTTTACGTTGCAATCAGTACGGGAATTCGCCGGCGGTATCCAGATTGTTTGGCGTGTGACGATTGAGCGGGAAGGCGGTGGGAAGCCCTGTGTTGTCGCGGAATGGATCACGCGGGCGTACCGCTGAGGTTTCTGCTGGCTCGTAGCGCGACTATAATCAAACGTTTCGGGGAGGTCGCGTGAAAGAGAATCAAACGGGAACGCCGGCGGAAAGCGCCAGCCGCCGGAAATTCTTGAGTCTGGGGGCGGCGCTGGGTGGCGCGCTGACGGCGTGTACGGAATCGCAAGAGGTTGTTGAGGAAGGGCCGAAACGGCTCGGACGCGCACCGGACGAATACGGCGAGCGTTCGCCTTACGAGAAGGCGGAGCGGCTCGGCAGCGCTTCGAAGAATCCGGAGACGGGCTCGGCCCGGTCCCCGCTGCAGGATTCCCAGGGCATCATTACCCCGTCGTCGCTTCACTTCGAACGGCATCACGCCGGCGTGCCCGATATCGATCCGGCCGAGCATCGACTGATGATTCACGGCATGGTCGAGCGGCCTCTTGTCCTGACTATGGATGAGCTCAAAACCCTGCCTTCGTTATCGCGTGTGCATTTCGTCGAATGTGCCGGGAACAGCCGCAGCGAGTGGACCGACAAGAAAGGCGCTACAGCGCAGCACAGCCACGGGATGGCGAGTTGCAGCGAGTGGACGGGGGTTCTGCTCTCGGTGTTGCTGGACGAAGTCGGTGTGAAGCCGGAAGCAACATGGCTGATCGCTGAGGGAGCGGACGCCTGCAAGATGGTGCGGAGCTTGCCGCTTGATAAGTGCCGCGACGACGTGATTGTCGCCTACGGGCAGAACGGCGAAGCGATCCGGCCCGAGCAGGGCTACCCATTGCGGCTGCTTGTCCCGGGCTTTGAGGGCAACATCAACGTTAAGTGGGTACGGCGGCTGATGCTATCCGACCAGCCTGCGATGGCGCGCGACGAAACTTCGAAATACACCGATCTGCTCGCGGACGGCAAAGCACGCCAGTTCAGCTTCCCGATGGAAGCGAAGTCGGTGATCACGCGGCCCTCCGGTAGGCAAAAGCTTGCCGGCGCGGGGTTCCATGAAATCACTGGGCTTGCGTGGTCGGGGCGTGGGACGATCGAGGGTGTCGAGGTCTCAACCGACAACGGCGCGACGTGGCAGGATGCCGAACTGCAGGAGCCGCGCCATCGCATTGCGTTTACACGTTTCCGTTTGCCGTGGACTTGGGACGGTTCGGAAACGGTGATCCTGTCGCGGGCAACCGATGACACCGGGTACATCCAACCAACCGAGGAAGCGTTGATCGCGGTGCGCGGACAGAACTCGGACTATCACAACAATTGCATCAAGGCCTGGAAGATCGGCGCCGACGGGAGCGTGACCAATGTTTAGTCCTAGGAAGGTTCGCATGATGGGACGGCTCGCGCTCACCGCTGTTTGCTTCTGCGCCGTTGTGATGGCGCAGTCGCCGAAGTATAAGGTTGGTCGCGCTCCGACGGCGGAGGAGATCAAGACCTGGAGTATTTCCGCGATGCCGGATGGCACGGGCCTGCCCGAAGGCAAGGGCTCGGCGGTGGAAGGCAAGGACGTATACAGCCGCCGCTGCTCGGAGTGCCACGGCAACGAGTTGCAAGGTGGTGATACCGCGGCGCTTGTGGGGGGGCAGGGCACACTTGCTACGCCGAAGCCTCTCAAGACTGTGGGCAGCTATTGGTCCCACGCAACGACGCTATTTGACTACACGAACCGCGCGATGCCATTCGATACACCGGGCATGTTGACGAACGATCAACTGTATGCGGTGGTGGCCTTCATCCTGTTCAAGAACGGAATTGTTGAAGAAACCGATGAGATGAACGCGGAGACGCTGCCGAAGGTGAAGATGCCGAACGCGGATGGGTTCGTGAAGGATATGCGTCCGGATGTTGGGCCTACGGTGAGCAAGTAGGCGGGGAAGGTTTCTCGCCAAGCCGCAAAGGGCGCAAAGAAAGACCGATCCGCAATATGCGCAGATTCTTACAGATTGAGTGTCGTTAGGTTCGGAAGTGACGTAGCTCCTCGAACGTCCTCGCTTGGACCCTCTACTATGACTAGCCAGCGCAGTACCTTGACCCTTCCCGTCGTCCTGCTGATGCTCTTTGTGACGAGCTTTGGTCGCGCTACCGCGGCAGAGCCGGAGGCATTGCGGCTTCCCGGCCTAGAGGCGTCGGTTGAGATTGTGACCGATCGCTGGGGTATCAATCACATCTACGCTGAGACCGAAGCGGACTTGTTTTTCGCGCAGGGGTATGCGGCAGCACGGGACCGGCTGTTCCAGTTTGAGGTCTGGCGGCGGCAAGCGACGGGGACGGTCGGGGAGATCCTTGGCCGACGGGAGCTTGACCGGGATATCGGCGCGCGGCTTCATCGGTTTCGTGGGGATCTGAAGACAGAGCTGAAGCAGTATCACGACCGGGGTGACGAGATCATTCCGGCATTCGTGCGTGGCATCAACGCCTATATCGACCAGACTGCTCAGAACCCGGACCTGTTGCCGCTCGAGTTCAGGTTGCTTGGAATCAAGCCTCAGCACTGGACGCCGGAGGTTGTTATCTCGCGCCATCAGGGCTTGGTGAGCAACGTTCGGTCGGAGATTGGTAATGCCCAGGCCGTGGCGTTGTTAGGAGCGGAATCCGTCAAGGAACTGAACTACTACTACGGTGACCCCGATCTGACGATCGACCCGGCGATTGACGTCTCGCTGCTGAACAGCGACATCTTGAATTTCTACAGTGCGCACCGGCGGAGCGTGCGGTTTGAGCCCGAGGATATCGTTGCGGCCTACCGTGGTGATCGCGACACGTTCAAGCGGCTGGCGGCGGCAATGCCGAGCGAGATTGACTTGTCGCAGCAAGACTACGAGGCGATCGGGAGCAATAACTGGGTCGTGGCGGGTAGCCGCACGCTGACCGGCTTTCCGATGATGGCCAATGATCCGCACCGCGTCCAGGCAGCGCCGTCGCTGCGGTACTGGGTGCATCTAGTCGGTCCTGGCTGGAACGTGATTGGCGGAGGTGAGCCGGCGCTGCCGGGTGTCTCGATTGGTCACAACGAATACGGGGCCTGGGGGTTGACGGTCTTCGGGCAGGACAACGAAGACCTTTACGTCTATGACACGAACCCAGAGAACACGAACCAGTACCGCTATCTTGGCCACTGGGAGGCGATGACCGTCGTCAAGGACACGGTGCCCGTTAAGGGCGAAGCGCCCGCCGCGGTTGAACTCAAGTACACGCGGCACGGTCCGGTGCTCTACGAGGACACGGAAAACCACAAGGCGTATGCGTTGCGGGCCGCTTGGCTCGATTACGGTTCCGCGCCGTATTTGGCAAGTCTGCGGATGGATCAGGCCAAGAGCTGGGATGAATTTCGGGAGGCATGCAGCTATAGCCGGATTCCTTCGGAGAACATGGTCTGGGCCGACCGCGAGAAGAACATCGGTTATCAAGCTGTCGGGGTCTCGCCGATCCGGCCGAACCACAGTGGGTTGGTACCTGTGCCCGGTGACGGGCGGTATGAGTGGGATGGGTATTTGCCGATCAAGGCGCTGCCGAACGTGCTCAATCCGGAGAAGGGCTTTTTCGCTACGGCGAACAACTACTTGGTCCCGGATGAGTACCCCTATTGGGAGGCACTGCACTACACCTGGGGCGACCAGATGCGGGTGGCTCGAGTCGAAGAGGTACTGGATTCGACTCGGCACATGACGGTGGTCGGCATGATGCAGCTTCAACAGGATGAGTTGACGGTTGCGGGCCGGAATATCGTACCGCTTTTGCGTGAGATTGAGATCGATGACCCTGAGGTGGAGGAGATCCGCGACCGGCTGCTCGACTGGGGCTTTGTGCTCGACAAGAACTCCGTAGCGGCCGCGATCTACGTGTCGTTCGAGCGGCGGCTGCGAGCGAACGTCCGGGACACCGTGGTGCCCGAGAAGGCGCGCAAGGTGGTCGGCAGGATCAATACGAAGCGAATGATTGACTGGTTGGTCGCCCCGGACGGACGGTTCGGTGACGCGCCGGTTGCGGGCCGCGACGCGATCCTCGCCGATAGCCTGAAGCAGGCCCTCGCCGATTTGCGGGAGCGCTTCGGGTCGGACATGGCGACTTGGCAATATGGCCAGGAAAAGTTCAAGCACGCGCTGCTTCATCACCCGATGACGGCGGCGGTCAGCTCGGAAGTGCGGGGCAAGCTGGATGTCGGGCCGTTGCCGCGCGGGGGCTATGGCGGTACGGTCCACAATACGAGCGGAAGCGACAACCAACGGTCAGGCGGGTCGTTCATGATCGTTGCTGATACGGCGAACTGGGATAACTCGGTTGGGCTGAATACACCTGGGCAGGCGGGGGATCCCGATCATCCGCATTACCGGGATTTGTTCGAGCTGTGGGCGAAGGGGAAGTACTTTCCGATCTTATATAGCCGGGACAAGGTGGATTCGGTGACGGAGAGTACGACGGTGCTGCGGCCTGCTGCGGCGGACTCACAGTAGCGGTGGTTGGGTTCCGGAAGCGGTCGACATTAAAGCGGTTTGGGTTGGGATCACGGTTGGGATGCGCTCGTCGAAGCGGGCTCTTTCCCTCAAAGCGCCAGTAGTCGCCTTTAGGCGGCTTTCCCACGAAGCGGTCGTAGGCCGGTCGTTTACGGCCGGTTTTGCGGGTTGTGATGGAGGAGAGGCCGTTTTAACGGCCTTTTCGGGGGATGGCTTTAGCCGTGGTGGGTGTGGCGCGGTGGTGTGAGGAAGGCTAAAGCCGGTTTGGGGTAAGCCCGTTGAAACGGGCTGTTGGGTTTTTGGGATGGGTTACCCGGCGCTAAAGCACCGGGCTACGACCCGCCTGCGGCGGGGGAAGCCGTGTGAACACAGCTGCCCCCCCCCGAATCGCCGTGGGCCGACCGTTTGTGACCGACAGTTGTAGGGCATCCTTTTCTGGTAGGCTTTTAGCCATTACGGTTATGGCGCGAACCATTTACGCGGAAATCAATCTGCATATCACCTAGCACACGAAGGATGGGGCGAGTCCGACCCATGGGGACGTGGAGTCGCGGCTGCATGGGTATCTGCGCAACCGCGCGGTGGCGACGGATGGCGTGCGGTTCTGGGGGTATGCCGGACCATGTTCATCTGGCGGTGAGTGTTCCTCCGACGCTACAGATCAGCGAGTGGATTGGAGAATTGAAGGGGGCGAACGCTCACCATGTGAATCATGAGGTGACGAACCGGAAGGGTTTGGAGTGGCAGACGGGATATGGCGTGGTGAGTTTTGGGCCGAAGGATCTGCCGTGGGTTGTTCGGTATGTGGAGAACCAGCGCGAGCGTCATTCGGCGGGACGGATTTATTCGCGCTTGGAGAGGGCTGAAGCTACGGCTGGGTAAGCCGCGTGAACACGGCTGATAGTGGTATTGAGCCGGTTCTCGCGAAGCCCGACGAGTACGGCTGTTCGACGCGATTTGATTGGTTGGGAGATCGATTTCGTCTGCGTCACTTGGGTGTGGGTTGTGGGCCGAGGCCTGAGCCGCCTTGAGGCGGCTTTCCCGCGAAGCGGTCGTAGGCCGGTCGTTTACGGCCGGTTTTGGGGCGTCCTGGGGAGGGAGTCCGTTTTAGCGGCCTTTTCGGGGGATGGGCTTTAGCCGTGGTGGGTGTGGTGCGGTGGTGTGAGGAAGGCTAAAGCCGAGTTGGGGTAAGCCCGTTGAAACGGGCTGTCGATGTTGGCGGCCGGTGACCCGGCGCTAAAGCACCGGGCTACGACCCGCCTACGGCGGGGGAAGCCGTGTGAACACGGCTTGCTCCCGACGTACTTAGCTGGGGAGACGAGCGTCTCGGTTTGCTACAACAATCACGGGGCGTTTAGAGGCCATTGGATGAAACTTGTCGACTCGGTAATCGCTACCACACAGGTCGATCGCCACGGTGACTGGCTTACCAAGGGTGCTTTGGAAGACCTTGTGACCCAGATTCGGTCCGCCTACATTCCGATGATGCCGAATCACGATCCAAGGTTCCCTCCTTTTGGACGCACGGTAGATGCCAAAGTCAGGCCGCTTCCGGGAGGAGAGTTTGAACTGGTGGCCGTTTCCGAAGTTTTCGAGCCAGGGGACAATCTCGGAGAATTGACCGGCGACCACGAGATCAGGCTTCCTTGCTTTGAAAAGGGAAAACTAACAATCGTTCGCGATCGAAGCTACGAGAACCAAGATGATGAGAGAGCCTTTGGCGAACTTGAGATCTTGCGGGATGTACACGTTGAAACCAGGGAGAAGAAAGCGGTCGAACCTCTCAGCGTCTTGCTTCTTGCAGTGAGCGGCGCAGTAGCTGCATACATGACAGGTCTTCTGAGTAAGGCCGGAAGCGACACCTGGGATTATGTCAAGCCGAGACTTGCTCAACTACTCGCACGGCGAAGTGATAGAAAGGACGTCTACCTTTCATTCTTGAGCTACAGATTGAGCGCGATACCGGGATGCTGTCGGTTGAATGTATTCGCAGTAATCCCACTCCCGAGCAGTTCGACGAATTCTGGAGAAATGGCCTGTCCTCGCTGGAGGCTGTTCTTCCCCGGTTGCTCAATGCGACGAGTGACATTCGGAAGATCGTCCTCCGTTACGAAGACGGAACCCTGCTACCGAGTTTTGCTGTTCGAAAAGACTTTGTACCGTTGGAGGTTGACTTCAACGATCCGGCCGACAATGTGACGGATGAGCTGCTGTGAATACAGCTGCGCACAAATCGTGCCAAGCATCCTCCTGCGTTACAATCGTGCCGGTCGGTTGCGGGACGCCGACAGTTTAAAGTCAATGGCGAGACAGGAGTGGGGTTGGCGAACTGGCGTGACTAGGCGGGAGGCTTTGCGGGGGGTTGCTTCGTTTCTGGCGGGGTCGCCTTTGCTGTTTGGGCAGCAGGATCCGTTTCGGGATCATAGCCGGGTTCCTGGCATTGACGAGCTGATCGACGCGTTCGACTTCGAGGCGGCGGCCTACGAAAAACTGCCGCGGGCGGCTTACGATTACACCGCCTATGGAGCGGCGGGGGAGTTCACTCTGCGGCGGAATCGCGAAGTGTTCAAGTGGGTGGATTTGATCCCCAAGGGTGTGGTCGACGTCCAGTCGATTGATACGTCGACGGAAGTGCTCGGGACGAAGATGCGGTTCCCGATCATGGTGGCGCCGACGGCGGGGCATTCGGCGCTGCATCCGTCGGCGGAATCGGGGACACACAAAGGTTGCACGGCGGCGGCCGGAACGCCGTTCATCGTGAGCCGCGTCGCGAGCCAACCCATCGATGAAATCGCGGCGGCAGCGGACGGGCCGCTTTGGGCGCAGCTTTATCCGCTGCCGGAGATTGAGGCGAACCGCGAGCCGTTGGAGAAGGTGCAGGCGGCGGGGTGTAAGGCAATTGTGGTGACCGTCGATCAGGAGGCGGCTTATTACGAGCGGGCTTTGCACTACCGCAACTTGAGCCGTATCCCCGGGCGGCCTCGGCGGCAGCGGCGGGATCTGAACCGCTATCGCGTGCCGACAACGCGACTTTGGTACGAGTGGAATCTGTTTGACGCGCTGCGTCCGATGGTCAAGGTACCGATGCTGTCGAAGGGCATCTTGACGGCGGAAGACGCCGTGCGGTCGATCGATCACGGGTGTGACGGTGTTGTGGTTTCGAACCACGGCGGACGGGCGCTGGATTATTCGCCGTCGAGTTTGGAGGTGTTGCCTGAGATTGTGGATGCCGTGGCGGGGCGCGTGCCGGTGCTGGTGGACAGCGGGTTCCGGCGGGGCAGCGACATCTTGAAGGCGCTGGCGTTGGGGGCGTCGGCGGTGTGTTTGGGGCGGGTGCCGCGATGGGGGTTGGGGGCGTTCGGCCCGCCGGGGGTGCAGCGGGTTTTGGAGATCATGCAGGCCGAGTTGGTGATGGCGATGGCGCATACGGGGCGGCCGACGTTCGCGTCGATCGACCGTAGTTTGGTGAGGGCGGATTTACCGTGAGTGCGCGTTGGAGCCGGAGAGAGGCGTTGGTCCGCTTGGGGGCTTTTCTGGCGGCGTCGCCGTTGGCGCGTGCTCAAGAGGCGCCGAAGATTGCCGGCGAACCGCCGGGGCGGATTCCTCCGCTGGACGAGCTGATCAACACGCTTGAGTTCGAGCCGGTGGCCCAGCGCAAGCTCGCGGACGTTGAGCATCGGGCGATCGCTGGGGGAGAGCGTGCAGGGTTCGAGCGGATCGTGTTCCGGCCGCGCTTGATGGTCAACACGCAGGAACTCGATCTGACGACGGAGTTGTTCGGCGATGCGCTGTTCACGCCGATTGTGGTCGGGCCGGCGTCGCACCAGTTGCGGTTCCATCCCGAGGGCGAGTTGGCGATGGCGCGGGGGGCGGCGACGGCGACGGCGGCGCTGGTTGTGGCCGACCGGTCGGATACGGCGATCGATGAGATTGCCGCCGTGGCTGCGAAGAATGGCGGTCCGCTTTGGTTCCAGGTGTATCCGGAGCCGGATGTGGATGAGTTGTTGGGACGGGTTGGCAAGGCGGTGGCGGCGGGTTGCAAGGCGGTATGTCTGACGGTGGGGACGCCTTACGGGCCGACGGGTGCAGGTGGCTATCCGCAAGTGGGGGCGTTGAAGGAGTTGGGGTTTCCGGGGCTCAACTGGGGGTATGTGGAGCGGGTGCGCGAGGCGGCAAAGGTACCGCTATTGTTGAAGGGGATCATGAGCGCCGAGGAGGCAGCGGCGGCGGTGGAGCGGGGAATCGATGGCTTAGTTGTTTCGAATCATGGGGGGCGGTTCGTTCGAGGAGTGGCGGAGCCGATTACGGTGCTGCCGGAGATTGTGGATGCCGTGGGCGGCCGCGCGCCGGTGCTGGTGGACGGCGGATTCCGGCGAGGCAGCGATGTGCTGAAGGCGCTGGTGTTCGGGGCGACGGCGGTGTTGGTAAGTCGTCCGGCGCTGTGGGGATTGGCGGCGTATGGGGCGGACGGTGTGAGGACGGTAGTGGAGTTGTTGCAGACGGAGTTGGCGCGGGATATGGCGATGTTGGGGGCGGCGAACGCGGGGGCGTTGAGCTGCGAGTTTGTGAAAGTGGACGGGCGGTAGTTTACATCGGCCTTCGGCCGATTTCGCGGGCTGCACCCGCGGGCACATGGCTCTATTCTTCCTATTGGTCAGCGTGTTTGCGGTGGTGAGCTTGCCACCGCTGCGGAAGGCTCCGTTTCTGCGAACGACGCGGGACCGGGCGGCGTTTGCAATGGCGGTCGGATTCTTGATGACCGGGGTGATGCACTTCACGACTACGGAGCGGTTCTTGGGGATGATGCCACCTTGGTTGCCCCGGCATCTTGAGTTGGTTTACTTGAGTGGAGTGTTCGAGATTGTGGGCGCGCTGGGATTGCTGTTTCGTTCGACGCGGAGGGTTGCGGCTTATGGTTTGGCGGCTCTGCTGATTGCGGTATCCCCTGCGAACTTGCATCTTGCAATGAGCGGCGGGCATGTTGAGGGGTTGCCTACCGGGGCCTGGTATTACTGGTTGAGGATTCCGTTTCAGGTGGTGTTCATCGCTTGGGCGTTGTGGGTTGTTCGGGACTCGGATGCGGCGTGTTGATGAAGGTTCGTCCGCTGGCTGCGCCCGTGGGCGCGCACATTTACATGCGCGCCTCCTTCCCTGTTTTGGGAGCTAGTGAGGTTTGACGGGCTACAATAGCTTGACTTCGGGAGTTTCGATGAGTTCGGTAGAGCAGGTTCAAGTTGGGGCGGCAAACGATGCTGACCCCGGGCGGGAGTTTCGTGAGAAAGGGTATGTGCGTTTGCCCGCAATGCTCTGCCCGGATGAGGTGAAAGAGGTCGAAGCGCAACTGGCGCGGTACATCGATGAAGTGGTCCCTGGTCTACCTGAGCAGGATGCTTTTTACGAGGTGAAGGGCCGTCCGGAGACGTTGAAGCAGATGCACCGGATGATCGATAACGATTCGTGGTTCCGAGAGTTTTTACTGCAGGATCATTTCCTTGGTTTGGCGGAGCAGTTGCTGGGTACACCGGCCGTTTATAAGAACTTGGAGTACTTCGCGAAGCCGCCACGGATCGGCAATCCGACGCCGGCGCATCAAGACGGCTATTACTTCATGATCGAGCCGAACGAGGCCCTGACGATGTGGGTGGCGCTCGATGAGATTGACGAAGAGAACGGCTGCATCCGGTATGTCGAGGGATCTCACCGTGAGGGTTTGCGGCCGCACGCGAAGTCGGGGGTGCTTGGGTTTTCGCAGGGGATCACGAACTTTGGTTTGGCCGATGAGGAGCAGGCACGGCCGATGAGCGCGCGGCCGGGGGACTTGCTGGCGCATCATAGCCTGACGATTCACCGCGCTGACGCAAACCGCAGCGCGCGGCCACGGCGGGCGTTGGGACTGGTTTGCTATTCGACTTTGGCGCGGCATGATGCGGAACGATCGGCGGCGTATCAACGAGAGTTAGCCGAAGAGTTGCGAGCGGCCGGCAAGATCTAGGCAGTGAGCGATCCGTTCCGGCGGATCGAAGAGAGCGAGTAATATGGCAGATCTCACACGACGCAGTTTTTTTGGTTCGGCGGGCGCGCTGGGTGTCGCGGCGGGGCAGGCGACGGCCGCGAATGATCGCATCAATGTCGGGATGATTGCGGTCGGTTCGCGGTCTCAAGAACTGTTGGAAGCGATCAAGAAAGTTCCCGGAACTGAGATTGTCGGCATCAGCGATGCTTATCGAGGGCGGCTGGAGCGGGCACAGGAGCGCACGGGGGGACGGGCGACGATCTATCTGAACCACGAGGAGATGCTCGCGGACCCCAATATTGATGCGGTGACGGTAGGTTCGCCGGACCATTGGCACAAGGACCATGTGATCGCGGCGCTCGAGGCGGGGAAGGACGTTTACTGCGAGAAACCGCTGACGCGAACAATCGACGAAGGCGCGGCAATCGCGGCGGCGGTGAAGAAGAGCGGCAAGTTGCTGCAAGTGGGATCACAGGGGATTAGCAGCAACGTTCAGGCGAGGGCCCGTGAGTGGGTGAAGGCCGGGAAGTTGGGCCGCGTAACGATGATCCGCGCGAGCTACAACCGCAACACGGCGAGTGGCGCGTGGGTTTACCCGATTCCTCCTGATGCGTCGCCGCGCACGGTGGACTGGAGGATGTTCCTCGGCTCGGCCCCGGAACATCCGTTTGATTTGGAGCGTTTCTTCCGCTGGCGCTGCTATCAGGAGTACTCGGGTGGGATCGCGACGGACCTGTTTGTTCACTTGACGACGACGATTCACTACGTGATGAACGCCGCGATGCCGTCGCATGTCGTCGGGCGAGGTTCGCTGTATCGTTGGAAAGAGAGCCGCGACGTACCGGACACGTTGAATGCGATTCTTGAATATCCGGAAGGGTTTACCGTCAACTTGAGTTCGACGTTTAACAACCAGTACGATCCGGCGGGGTCGTTTGAGTTTCTCGGCACGGAAGGGACGTTGCTGTTGGGTTGGTCGAAGCTGACGTTCATCCCTGAGCGGAATTTTGAAGCAAACGGTTGGATTACGCAGGCTTGGCCCACGGAGCTTGAACAGGCTTACAACGAAAGTCCCGAGGTGAAGAGGGAATCGGAAGCGCGAGGCAAGGTCCGTGGGACGGAGCGCAAAGTCGAGGAGTACAAAGAGGTGGGCGCGAGCCCGACGGTGAAGCACATGGCAAAGTTCTTTGAGTCGGTGCGGTCGCGCAAGCCCACGGTTGAGGGTGTTGAGGCTGCGCACCGCGCGGCGGCTTGTGCGCATATGGTGAATGAGTCAGCGCGCAGCGATAAGTTGCTGAAGTGGAATTTCAAGAACGATCGACAGAAAGTTTGAACAGGTAGACAGGAAGGAACTGACGAATGTCTGAACGAGTATTGATGGAAGAGATGACGTGGCCGGAGGTGAAGGCCGCGTTGGGTGCGGGGACGAAGACGGTGATCATTCAGACGGCGTCGGTGGAGCAGCACGGACCGCATCTTCCGCTGCTGACCGACACGTTGATCGGCGGCCACGTGGCGCAGATGATCGCCCGCAAGCTCGGCAAGACTTTGGTGGCGCCGGTGGTGCGGCCGGGATTGTCAGTTCATCACATGAAGTTCCCGGGGTCGTTTACGACCGCGCCCGAGACGTTTCGGACGGTGATCGAGGAGGCCTGCATGTCGCTCGCGACGCATGAGTTCAAGAATCTCATCATCATGTCGGCGCACGGTGGCAACTTCACGTTTATTGACGGCATCGGACCCTATTTGCAGGACTCGCTGACGACCAAAGGGTATGATGTGCGCGTCATTCCGCATGTGAACATTCTTCACTATTCGCGGATTCAGCAGAACTTTCTCGGCGAGAAGTATGATGTGCCGCTGGAAGAGGCGGGCTTTCACGCGGACGTGATCGAGACGGCCTGCATGATGGTGATTCGTCCGGATCTGGTGCGGATGGACAAGGCGGAGCCGGGATTTATTGGGGACAACAAACCTTTGCTCGATAAGATCTTCGTCGAGGGGATTCAGTCAGTGACCGAGAACGGGATTGTGGGTGATCCTCGACGGGCGACGCCGGAGATGGGCGAGGCGTTGTTGGAGCACCTGACGGACGTGCTGTCGGATGAGTTGCGGGAGCGGCTGGGCTAAGGGTTTGATTGCTCATCGGCCTCTTCGCGGGTTGCGGGCACGGCATGCCGTGCCCCTACATGTTCGTGTCGTTGGGGAACCGGTGGTAACGGACTTCATCTTCGGCGTCAGAAAGCACGATATCTAACGAATTCGAATCGGGCCCGAAGTAAGGCCGTCTCGGGAGTTTCCCTGATAGGGAAACACGGAGAAGGGTAGTACGATGAGGCGGATGTCCGACCGCACAAGCTTGTTTGGCTGATTCTGCCGGCACTGGTCATCACCGGCGGCGCACAGTCCGCCGCAGCCAAGGAGGCCGTCGTCAACCGCGATGGCGCGCCGCTCATGGCGGCCTGCGGTGCGACGAGCCGGACGCTGGCGACGTTGGCGGAGGGGCAGCATGTGACATTCCGGTTCGCGCTGTCAGGGTCGTCGAGTGGGTGCTACTCGGTGTCGGCGGAGGTGGACGGGTAGGAGCATCGGGACTACGTGGCCAAGGATGCGGTGAGCGGTTTGGAGGAGTTCGAGGAGAGCCGGCGCGAGGCCTCTCATCAACGGTGGGTCGACAGCGCGATCCGCACGATCAGCCTAGACCCCGCACCAAATATTCGTGAGGAGCCCGACACGACGTCGCTCGCAGGCAAAGCGAAGCTGCTCGAGGTGGCGGCGCTGTTGCAGGAGGGGAAACCGGCCGAGGCAGAGCAAGTCATCGCGCAATCCGGACTGCCGGCGGACAATCGCAATGCGGCGATTCTCCGCGCGAGGGCACTCTTGAAACTGACTCGCCCTCGTGAAGCCTTCGCGGTGGTGGACGACGCTTTGCAGACTCATAGCAATGACGCGGACTTGCTGGCGATGGCGGGTCTGACGCGTCTTCAGTTGGATGACATCCCGGCGGCCAAATCGTTTCTGGAGAAGTCGCTCACGATTCAACCCAACCCTTCGATCCAAAGTGTGTTGCGGCGCGTGGAGTGGAAAAGCACCGGGGATGCCAGCAGTGAAAAGACCTATGGGACGCGCTTTGCTATGCGCTATGAAGGCGGTCAGCTTGACCCACGTTCGGTACGCGAACTGACACAAGTGTTCGATCGCGAGGTGACGCGGATTTCCCAGGAGTTGGGCTGCAATTCGAACGACCGGTTGGCCGTGATTATTCAGAGCCGCGAAAACTATTCTGCTACGACTGGCGCGGCGGATTGGAGCGCCGGACGCTATGATGGCCGCATCCGAATCGCGTTGCCCCCCCCCCCCCCCCCCCCCCCCCCGCGGGGGGGATGCCGAAACGACGCGTACGTTCTCGCACGAATACACGCACGCCTGTCTTGCCAGCCTCGGGAACTGGCCCGCCTGGTTGCACGAAGGGATTGCGCAAAGGATGGCCGGCGATACGCCACATCCCCAGCAGCTACAACTCTTGGAGTAGCTCGGCCAGGCCGGGAAACTACCCAAGCTACAGAACCTGGCGGGCGGTTGGTCGAGGCTTGATGCGCGTAGTGCCAGGGTCGCCTATACGCTTGCGTTGATCGCTATCCAGAAACTGTACGGCCGCTACCAGACCTACGGTGTGCGGACGCTTCTGGCGCAGTCAACCCAGCTCCCACAGGTTGCCCGAGACCTCGCCGAGAGGCTCCAAGCCGAATATCAGTAGCTTCGTTGTAATCCAATCGGCGGAGTTGCCTGCCATTTTTGTGGAATAGTTAATATTTAATAATAGTTATCAAATAATTGCCTCTCATTATAGTCTTTTGTGTGGTAGGGCCTTCCAGGGGCGACAGCGCAGCCGGTGGTCTTCGTAGAGTGCCGACGGTCCTGGGTCCCGGTACGGTCCCGCTACTCAAGGTGTTTTGGGTCGAGGCTTCTCGACGCGGGTACCGGCATTGACTTTCGAGCGCGAAGGAGGCAAGTATGTCAGGTGCCGCGGACCCCGTTAAGCTGGCCCAGCTTGTAGAGGAACTTTACACAAAGAAGCACTGGCTGGACAAAGTTATTTCCAGCCTCGAAGCAGCGGTCGATTTGCCCGACTATCGACTAATCGCGGCATTGTCCGACGCTTTCGAAAAGGGAAGTAAGAGCGTGCCTAAGGTCGATCTCCACGCGCTGCAGCAAAGCAGAATCGAACACCTAGCGGCCGCGGTCAGCCGAAGACGTAACGGCAAGGGCGAACGGCTTTCCGTGAGCGCCGATGTTGACGCACTGCCGCCGGACTAGCGGCCTGCGTGACCTTCACCAGCGGCTGCTAGGCCAGCAGTACGATCTCAAGCAAGATCGCGCCCACCAGCGTGAAGATGATATCGAAGCCGAAGAGAAGCTTCAGCCAGGCGATCGAATCCCACATTGGGTCACCGAGCAGAATGACCGTGGTGAGTTGAACGCAGGCGATCAGCACGGGTAGCGTCATCGGAAAGACCAGCAGCGGGAGCATAAGTTCACGCAGACGGTTGTTAACCGTGACGGCACTGAACAAAGTACCGATGACCGTGAAGCCCCAACTGCCGAGCACGAGGACGAGTAGCAGCATCGGGAAGTCTCGCGCCCAGTCCATGGAATAGAAGACACCGAATAGCGGCAACGACGCTAACTCCAACAACAGTAGCAACAGGAAACTTGACACCGACTTACCGATGAACAAGGCACCTCCGCTTACTGGCGATGCGACGAGCGCTTCGATACAGTCGTTGGATGATTCCCGCGCGAAACTACGATTGAGCAACAGGACGCCCGAGAATAGGTAAGCGATCCAGAGCAAACCGCCCGAGAGATCGCGGATATCCGGGTTCGAGACAGGGTCAAAGGCAAAGCTGAAGAGCAGGATCACGACCAACGTGAACGACAAAGCAGCGCTGATGGCTTCTTTGTTGCGCAGTTCGGTACGAAGGTCCTTGGCGGCGATCGTCCAGGCTTGCTTGAGAAAGCGGCTCACGTAATTCTCTGGTAGAAGTTATGGGGCGAGTCGCGGAATTCATCGCGGTTGGGCCCTTCGAAGATGAGCTTGCCACGATCGATCACGGCGAGATGAGTAGCGATCTGAAGAGTTTCGCGCAACTGATGGGACGAGACCAGCACCGTGTGGTTTTCTTCGGTGTGAGCTCGCTGGAGCAGGCCGGACAGCAGGTCCATCGCGCGGTCATCGAGTGAGGTCCACGGCTCATCGAGAAGCAAAATAGGAGGCGCGTGGAGCAGAGCTCGGACGATGGTCAGCCGCTGGCGCATGCCGCGGGAGAACTGATTGACGCGCGAGTCGCGGAACGTCCAGAGTTCAACCTGCTCAAGCCAGTGATTGATCTTCTCCTCGGCTGACTCGACGTCGTACAAGCTCGCAAAGAAGTTCAGATTCTCGCGCGCGGTGAGGTCTTCATAGAGCCACTGGCCATGGCCGACCATCCCGATCGATGCGGCGTGAAGCTGTGGGTCACCGGAGACACCACCGAAGGTTATGTGCCCTCGGCTCGGCGGAAGAAGCCCGGCGATCATCCGCAGTAGGGTGGTCTTGCCCGCGCCGTTGCGGCCAAGGAGAGCGACGATTCTGCCGGTGGGGATATCGAGGGTTACGCCTCGAATCGCGGGGTACTCACCGAAGAACTTCCAGATATCGGTGATGGCAATTGCCGACTCGCTCATGACTTCCGGCGGTTTCGAACGGGCTTGCGGTGGGAAGCGGTGCTTGTTTCGGGGAGGGCGGACTCGTCGCCGGTCTTTGATGTGTAGAGGTAGATGAACCCGACGGCGAGGATGCCCCCGGTCAGAACCAGAAGCCACGTGAGTTCCGCTGCGATCGGAGCCGGCTCAACTGTCGGGGCGCCTGGGCCTCGTCCGCCTTCATCTCCACCGGTGGATCCGGCGTCGGGCCGCCGCAATTGACCGATGCCTCGAATCGCCGCGATCTGGTATTCACGCGCTGCGGGGATCTCGAAAAGTGACGCCTGCGTGTGCTCGGCCTCGGTCCCTAGGGTTTTGAGTTCGTCGCCCTCAAGGGTAACGCCCTGTGGGACTGCGACCATCGTCTTCAGTCCGTCGTAGAGTAGCTTGCCGGCGAAGCCACCGCCTTCGGCGTGCGGGATACGGTAGACGACATCGAGCCGGTTTTCGCCGGGCTTGAGAGGGAAGTCGACCTTGTAGATGTTTTCAGGACCGGCGGGTTCGGCCGTACTTCGCAGCGGCATACCGGCGGGTCCTGAGGCCTGGACACTGACTTGGCCGCCCGCTTCCGGCGGCAGATGAAAGCGCAATGTGCCTTTCTCGGCATTCCGAAAAGCGCGGGGCGGTGTGGTCTCGTTGATGAACATAAACGTTTCGTTTATGACGAGCTCCGACGCGCCGGGCTCGAAGATGATGATGTGATTGTTCGGTGTAGGCTGCGTGGTTTCGTCGACACTAAAGACCTCGACGGTCACATCGCCCGTCATACCGGCCCGAATCATCGTGGTATAGGGGACTCCTTCGTGCTCGGCCCTGACCATGCCCAGCATCGGTTGTCCGCTGGATGTCGATAGTTCCTTCTCGAAGGCGAATGAGCCGTCGGCTGAACTGTAGACTTCCTCGACGGGCGACATTCCACCGACGAAAGTAATCAGCGTGAGCGCGACGCCCGAAGTGGGCTGTCCCGTGGTGCGATTGATGACCGAGCCCTTGACGGAGACTTGGGCCGAACCGACTGCCGCCGAGAGGAAGAGCAAGGAACAGAGGAGCCAGGCGAACGGCGGTCTCGCCGGTCGTGGCGTATGCGTTGGATCCGGGTTCATGCTGAGGTGGAAGCTTCGGCGCCTAAGTCGGACGACTCCAATTCTGACTCGATCTTCTCGATCTCCGCTAAGACGCCGGCGAGCTCTTTCTGAATGTCCAACTTGGTGTGTTGGTAGTCGTCGTCGGACAGCTTACCCATGTGGTACTCGCTCTGCAGGTCGCGTAGGTTCTCGTAGATGGCCGCTTTGCGGTCTTTGAGGTGCTGTGTGGGTGAAGGCAGTTCCGGCGGTGGAAGGTCGGACGGGCGGATAAACAGAGGCGCCACGAACGCGAACACCACGAGCAGAATGCCGATCGCAATGACCATCGGCTAATCCATCTCCTCAAGGTTCTTCTCGATTTGGCCGCGGAAGCGTTCGACGTCTTCGTCGCGCACCGGGGAAGTTGCCAGATGCTGCTGCTCGTGCTTCACCTTCCATCGCCACACCACAATGGGCGCGACGCCGAGGCCCAGCAGGACAGCGGCGAAGGGCATAGCCCAGCCGAAGAGGCCGAATCCGCTGGATTCGGGGGAGGTTCGCAAGGCGCTACCGTACTTGGTGACCAACTGCTCAATGATGGCGGCGCTCGGGATCCCGGCTTCAACCAGTTCCTTGATCTCCTCCTTGACCGGCTCGCCGAAGGAGCAGTGCAACATGTTGCATTCGGTCACTGTATAGGAACACTGCGTGGGGCACTGGCACTTGATCTGTTTGCCGACCTCGCGAGATCTGAGGTAGTTCTCGCTACTCGCTTCGGAGATCGATTGCCCGGGAGCGAGAGCGAGGGACGCCAGCAACAGCAGGAAGCTATTTCGCAAAGACTTCATGACGTTTCTTTGCGGTCGCGACCACGCGCGTCCGCGGGGCGATGCGTTTGATCTTACTAGGGATGAGCGCTACGAGTGTCCCGAAAACCATGACCCACGCACCGATCCAAATCCAGTTCACCAAAGGCTTGATATAGACCTGGATGACCGGTTTCTGTGCTTCGGTGGCGAGGCCGGCGAAGACAACGTAGACGTCTTCTCTCAGCCGGGCGCGGATAGCCGGAACACCGGTACCCTGTCCGCTGGCGTGGTAGAGCCGCCGTTCGGGCTCGAGCTTCTGTAGAAACTCGCCGTCGCGGTAAAGGTCGATGACCGCTGCACCGCTGTTATAGTTCGCGTTGCTGTCCTCGGTGAGATTGGTCAACACGAACTCATAGCGACCGAGCGGAAGCTTGTCGCCGATACCCATCTCCGCTTGGGTTTCCTGGTTGAACGCCGTCCCGGCGAAGCCAATGAACATGATGACGATCGCCATGTGGACAAGATAACCGCCGTAGCGCCGCGTGTTGCGGTGAGTCAACTCGACCATCGCTCTGCCGAGCCACATCTCGTTCTTCTGCTGGATAACGCGGGCTCCCCGGAAGAACTCGACGATGATGGTGATCGCGACGAAGGCGCAGAGGATGAAGCACATCAGTGCATAGAAATGAGTGATGCCCATTGCGAACAAGATGCCGCCGAAGACGATCGAGACGATGGCCGGCCACTGGAAATTGCGGCGCAGGCTATCGACCGACGTGCGACGCCAGGCGAACAGCGGGCCGACGCCGGTAAGGAAGAGCAGCACCAGGGCGATCGGGATGTTCACGCGGTTGAAGAACGGCGCGCCGACGCTGATCTTCTCGTTCGTAATGGCTTCGCTAATAACGGGGAACATTGTGCCCCACAGCACCGCGAAGCAACTTGCCAGCAGGATGACGTTGTTGAACAGGAAACTCGACTCGCGCGAGATGACGGAATCGAGCTCGTTCTCGCTCTTGAGAAAGTCAAGGCGGCTGAGAATCAAGAACACCGTCAGTGCCGTTGTGAGGGTGATGTAGACGTTGAAATACGGCCCGATCGGAGACTGCGCGAAGGCGTGTACGGAACTGACCATGCCGGTGCGCGTCAGCATTGTTCCGAAGATGCACAGCAGGAAGGTCGCCGAAATAAGGACAACATTCCAAACTTTCATCATGCCTTTCTTCTCTTGCATCATTACGGAATGCAGGAAGGCGGTGGCGGTGATCCACGGCAGTAGCGAGGCGTTCTCGACCGGGTCCCAGGCCCAGTAGCCTCCCCAGCCGAGTACGTCGTAGGACCAACGCGCGCCGAGCAGAACTCCACAGCCTTGGAAGAGCCAGGTGACCATCGTCCAGATGCGGGTGGTGTGAATCCAGCGGTCACCGGGTTGGCGCGTAATGAGCGACGCCATCGCGAAGGCGAACGGCACGGCGAAGCCGACATAGCCGAGATAGAGCATCGGCGGATGGATCGCCATGATCGGATGTTGCAGCAGCGGGTTGAGTCCGTTGCCGTCGGCCATGGGCGTGATCTGCGGCCCGGACATCAGCACCTGGAAGGGGCTCACGACGAAGGTGATGAGCAGCAGGAAGAACGTCTGGACGCTCATCATGATCGCGACAACGTAAGAAATCATATCGCGGTGGATGCGGCGGCCGGTGTAGACGGCGATGAACGAATAGGTCGCTAGAATCCAACTCCAGAAGAGCAGGGAACCTTCCTGGCCGCCCCAGAAAGCGGCAAATTTATAGAGCGCGGGAAGGTCGGCATTGCTGCGCGACGCTACGTAGCTGAGCCGGAAATCGTCGGTGAAGATGGAGTAGAGCAGGATGCCAGACGCGGCGGTGACCATCACCCACATCGCGGCCACGGCGCGTTGTGCGCTGAGTTCGAGGAAGGCGTTTTCCTTCCACTTACCGACGAGCGCCGCGACGGCCGCGTAGACCGCTAAGCAGAACCCTAACAGGACTGTGAGGTATCCGAGGTTTTCCATGGTTCTCCCGGCGTCGGGACGCCGTGTGATGCGACCGGCCTAGTTCCGCGCGCTCAGAGGGCCACGACCCCTAGAGTGACGCCTTGTTTTCGGCCGGCTTGGCATCGTAAACAGGCGAGACGCCTTCACCGGGCTTTGCCTCGTACTTGGAAGCGCACTTTGCTTGAATCTGGCGCGCTTCGAAAACCTGATCATCACGCAGCCGACCGGTGCAGAGCGCCTGCGCGCCGTTACGGAACGTGTCGGGCAGTGGGTCGCGGCCCACGTAGACGACATTCAATTCGGTTTCGTCCTGGGTGATGGTGAACTCGACGCTGGTGCCCTTGCGGGCGATCGAGTTCTCTTTTACGTCGCCGCCTACCCGCAACCGCCTCACGTCATTCGGGTTCTCCATTGCCTGGAGTTCTTCGACAGTGACGTAGTAGGTGGCGTCGGAGTCGATTCCGTCGACTGTCAGCCAACCCAACACACCTACGATGATGACCGTAACGAGACCAAACTTTAGACGAGGATTCATGATTGCCTTTCCTCCGGGGCAGTAGCGTTAAGTAAGCCTCAGTATAGTATGTTTCGTCGTCGGCTAACATACGGTCACCGAGGGGTCGAAGGCCGTGGGCTAGGATGTTGTACGGGTCCCAGCCGGGGCCGCGGGCACGGCGTGATGTGCTCCCAACGGATTCTTATGCCATTTGAATCGATGAGCCGACGTGGATTTATTGGAACGACCGCCGCAGCCTCCGCGGCCCTGCCGCAATCCGGCGCACCCAACGCGAAGATCGAGGGCGCCAAGCAGGCAGCGCTCGACATTCTCAAGCCCAGCCAGAGGGATCTGGAGCACGGGCTCGAACTGCACGCGAACTCCGTGGTGGTTGACGGCTATGGCTTCGCTCCACGTGCCGCGATTGACGGCGATGTGATGCGGGAGGCGATGGAAGCCGGCGCGTCGGAACTCGAGTTGAAGGACATGCGCGAAGACATGGGCATGACGCGCGCCGCGGTTGATCCGGCGGAGCGCGCGGAGTTTCTCGACGCTTGGAAAGCCTCGGGCGTGACGTGCATCTTCCAGAACTGCGGGGAAGAGGGTAACGACCCGCTGGTTCTGATGAAGCGGCTTTCGCGGTTTACGTATCTGACGGACTCGATCCGCGATGTGTTGCGGCGCGCTGTGTTTCCGGGCGATGTGGGGAAGGCGAAGGAAGATGGAGTGGGGTGCCTCTACTTCACCGGCAACGGCGTGCCGCTCACGCAGACCGGGGTCTCGGCGGAGGATGAGTTGCGTTATGTGCGCGTTTTCTATCAGCTCGGCATTCGCATGATGCACGTGACGTACAACCGCCGGAACAGATTGGGCGATGGTTGCGCGGAGACCGCGAACGGCGGCTTGAGCGATTTCGGGCGGATGGCGGTGGATGAGTTGAATCGCGTCGGCGTGATTGTCGATGTGGCGCACTCCGGTTGGCAGACGAGCCTGGAGGCGGCGCAGCGCTCATCGAAGCCGATGGTGGCGAGCCATTCGACTTGCGGGGCGCTTTATGCGCACATCCGTTCGAAGCCGGACAAGGTGATCCGGGCGATTGTCGACACCGGCGGGTACATCGGGATCTGCTGTATTCCTCGGTTTCTGCGGCGCACCGGCGACATCGCGGCACTGCTCGACCACATTGACCACGTTGTGAAGAAGTTTGGTCCTGATCACGTGGCACTCGGGACGGATGTCGTGTATGCATCACGCAACGGTAGGAGCGAGACGGCCAAACTGCCGCCGAGACCGAAGCGGAGGATCCGCTTCGCCGCGTTGTGGCCGCCTGACGATTTCACGACTACGGATCAGATGAATCAGTCTGTTGCGTGGACGAATTGGCCGCTGTTTACGGTGGGGATGGTTCAGCGGGGCCATTCCGACGAGGTGATCCAGAAGATCATCGGTGGGAATGTACTGCGAGTGTTGGAAGCGAACCTAGTCTGACCGCCCCTACGGAAGTCAGAGGCCGGCGCGAAGTTCATCGACGGTGAGAAACCCGTCGCCGTCAGCGTCCAGTTGATCGAAGGTTTGCTCCAGTGGCGGCGGGGCTTCTTCGCGGCTGATCTTGCCGTCTCCGTTGGTATCCGCTTGCATCATCCGGGCGGCTCTATCCCCGCCTCCTGGTCCCCCGCTGCCTGGTCCTCCGCGCGGGCCGCCCCGACGGCCACCTAGTGCCGAGATCTCCTGCTGGTCGAGGAACCCGTCGCCATTTGCGTCCATCTGTTCGAAGCGCTCCTGCATTTGCGGAGGGATCTCTTCGATGCTCAGTTTGCCGTCGCCGTCGGTATCCCGTTGCATCAGGCGACTGGGGCCGCCGCGCTGTCCGCCGCGCCCGAAACCGCGCTGCATCATCGATTCGATCTCCGACGGTTCGACGTAGCCGTCCCCGTTTTGGTCCATTCGATCGAAGCGCTGGCGCATCGGCTCGGGAAGCTCCTCGGGCGTCAAACGGTCGTCACCGTCTGTGTCGCCCGCCAGTAGACGATCGATCATCTCTTCCGGATTTCCAAACCCGCCCGGACCGAAGCCCCCGCCTCTACCGGGTCTTCCACCGAAACCTCGCGCCCGGCCTGCGCTATTGAAGTCCATGCGGCGCGAGATCACCCGTCCGGCATCGCCGTTTACGTCCCAGGTAATCAGGTATTGCTGCGTCACCGGCCGGCACCATTCGTCCGTGCACGCAAAGTAGCGGAACTTGAGTGGCACCGGCTCGCGTGAGCCGTTCAGCTTCACATCGACCAGAAACTCCCGAGGGTCCGCGTCGGCGTCCTCCTCAACTTCCGGTCCCGTTAGCTTGGCGGGAGAAATCTCGACGCCCTCCGGCGAGGTCAGCTCGATGTCCATCGAAGGGGCCCGATTGTTCCAGTGCACACCATGAAGCGGGTCCAGCAGGAAGACCAGATACAGCTTACCTTCGCCTGTTCGGAGTAGCTTCTGCTCGGCTTCGACGCGCAGCTTCGTATAGAACGGCTCGTCCGTTTCCTCAAGGAGAGGCTTTGCAACCAGCGTACGGTAGAAGCCTGGCTTGTCGATGCGTGGGACCACCCCGGTTGGAGCGTGTTCTGGTGCGGGTTTGATCTTCATGTCAAGATCGGAAACCTGAGTCGGATTCTCGACCGGTCCCACGTATTTCGCGAGATCGCGCCGGAGCTGATCCGGATTGCTCCACGCCCGGACGCGCAGAATCAAGCCCTCGGGGTCCAGAAGGTACTCGGAGTTGGGACGGTCGCCGATGGCGTGCTTCAGATCATTCGCCATTGTGTCGGCGATCCAGGGGATCTCCGACCCGAGCGTGCGCTTGGCTTCCTTGATGTGCATCAAGCGCTCTTCGAGCGTGACGGGGTTGACGTAGCCGTTCAACTCCGGGTGTGCCAGCGCCTTATAGAGGTAGATAAACTGGACGCCCTTCGGCTTGTAGTCTCGATAGATCGTCTCCAACCTGGGGACGTTGCGGATGAAAGGCGGTCAAGTCAAACAACCGTTGACAATGACGGTGTACTTGCCTTTGAGGCTGCGGGTGTTGAAGCTCTTGCCGGCGTCGTCGTAAACGTCGATTGCGGGGAAGGGATCTCCGGGCGAGAGTGGCATGGGTCCGCCACGTTGGGCAAGACCGGCCGACGATAGCATCAACCCAAGGGCGAAAACAGCGGTAAGAGAGCGTGTCATCTATTGAGTACCTTTCTCTGTGTTAACACCAACCCGGCTAGGTGGTTGTAAAACGCTGGTAAAATCTCAGCGGCTCGGGGCGGTGGTCTCCGAGGGGACGTCGGCGTTGCCGGCCAGGAGGCCCGCGCCACAAGACCTGCGAAATTGTGACGAGGTGTTAGATTCTATCGCCGGTCCTATTGCTTGCCGGGGAGCTCGATCATCCAGAGGTCCTGTGGCGAAACAGATTCCTGGCGGCACGGATTTCGTCGGCAGAGGAAAAACTAATCGTGCGGGCGGGGCATAATGGACCAATGGAAAATCCGGCAGCGTTTCTCGATGCGACAAAATCCTTCCTGGCCACAATTGCCCCGGAATAGCACCAGTGACTCAATCTCTCAGCCGGTCTACTTCAGCGCCGCTATGACCGCGTCGAAAAACGCATAACTTTCGAATTCCATGTCATCGACCCACGGCTCCGGCCAGTAACTCAGTTTGACGATGACCACGTCGTCCTGCGGCGCAACGTACACGAATTGATCGTAGATTCCCTGCGCCTCGAATCGCCCGTTGGGGAACAGCCACCACTGGTAGCCGTAGCCAAGGTCATAACCCTCGTACAGATTGCCGTAGTCAACCGCTGCACGATCCGCGGTTGTCGCTTTCCGAACCCATTCCCCGGACACGATCTGCGTGTTGTTCGACTGGCCACTTCTCGACATCATCAGCCCGTAACGTCCGTAGTCGCGGAGTGCAGCGGCGAGCATGCCACCTGCCATTTCGCGGCCAATGTCCTCTGGGCCATCGATGATCCAGCTGGCCTGGAATTCCATGCCGGCAGGCAGCCACAGGCGTTTTTCCAGGTAACTCATCATGCGTTGCTTCGTGGCCGTCTCCACCAGCCAGCCGAGAATGCAGGTCCCATCGTGTTGTAGTTGTACTTCTCCCCGGGCGGATGTGTGCGCGGCAATTCATTGGCGCCCTCTACAAAACGATGCTGGTGCTTCAGGATCGAATATTCCCATCCCCGGTTTAATGGTTAGCTCAGGTCGGAAAAAGAATATGACTCTTCATCCCATGCGACGCCGGACGACATCTGCAGTGCGTCACGAATGGATACGCCGTCGTAGGCACTGCCCGTTAGCGATGGCAGGTACTTCGTTAACTGATCGTTTACATAGTCGATATATCCATCTTCGATAGCCGTGCCGACAAGCGTGGAAACGAATGACTTTGCGGTGGACCAGGAAATGAATCGCGACTCGGGCACCGAACCGTTGCGATAGATTTCGGATACGATCTTGCGATCCTTCAGGATCAGCAATGCATTGGTTCGGGTGCGTTCGTTGAATTCCTCGACTGAGCAAGTATTGCCTTCCCATTCGTAAGTAACATCGAAGGACCCGTTAATCGCTGCAGCCGGAAGCTGCATCACGATGTCGCCGGGCATCGCAACACGATGAGGAAAATACGCATCCGGCTGCCGAAATTTGGCGGCACGGTTGTCCGGCATCACGAAATCGCGGCGAAGCGCTTCCGCCGGAGAGTCCGCTGCAATTGAGAGAGTCGGGCTTGTGGCAACGATCATTAATAGTCCGCAGAAGAGGGTTGATAGCATTGGCTTGGTCATGTTCATTTCCTCGAATTCTCGCCCGAAGATTCAGCCGGAGTTCAATTCAACGTGTGCACGCTTCGGAAATATTCCATACGGGACTGTCGGCGTCCGAAAAAGTATCCGGGTGGTTAGGCCCGAGCGAGGCGTGAGCCTCATGTGCCTCGGCGGCGTTGATAGCGATCAGTAGGGATTCTTCGTAGCGGCCCAGGCCAAGTAGTATGTAGGCTTTGGTACGCTGTGCCCACAGCGTCTGTATAGCGTTGGATCCAACCGTTTGCAATCGCAAGACAATTGCTCGCTCGATAAGCGGAAGTGCCAAGTGGTAGTGCCCCTGCTGCAACCGGCGGCGGGCCTCTTCTTCTGCCTGGCCAGCTTCTGCGGCGCGGTCTATCTCGAAGAGAGCTTCAGTGCGATCGTCAAGTTTCAGTAGTGCCACCGTCAACGGTGGCATGGCTTGGCCTTCCTGGTCTCTTAGGTTAGATGCCGACTCGTTGGTAGAGCTGGTTTAGCGTGAGGCCGGTGCTGGCGCGGATGGAGAAGGCGTAGCGGCGTTGCGGGTCGGTGTCTCGTTCCATGGTGACGCCGTCGCCGAAGAGTTTGTTGAGAGCGGACTCGATGGCGGGACGGAGTGCGGCGTCCGTCTCATCATTGTTTGGAAAGTACACGCGGTCGTTGATGAAGAACTCCCACGATTCCGGCTTGAGTTTCATCTCGGCGGGATAGGTGGGCTCGGTGACGAGGGCCTTCGTCAAGTCCAGGCAGCGGCGGAACGCTCCGACAATTCGTTCGTCGTTTGCACCCTCGAAATCCTTCTTGCCGGCGTAGAGCAGTCCGAGACCGGGGCGGGCGCGGTCGACGACGAAGTTGCCTTGGTGGCCGGCGAGCAGGATGCCGGGGCCCTCGGCCATATGGGCGTAGTCGGCGAGGTCAACCCATTGCGCGGGGTGGGTCTTGTCCTGGCGCCAGCGGCCGAAGATGGCGAGAAAGGGATCCAGCCGGAAGTCCGGTGGCGCGTCGGCTAGCATCTTCACATGGATGCGTTGAAGGTCAGCAGTCATCTGGGTAAAGCTTATCCGATTTCAGTTCGGGTGAAAATTCGAGCCGATAGCCACCTAGATCGCTATCGGGGAGTGACCAAGTGACTGCTGGCTCGTGCCCCTATGTTGGAGGAGGTTAAGACTGTGTGTAAACCGTCTGCGCCTGCTCGATGAAAAGCGTCGTTTCCTCGACGCGCTGGCGAGCCCTTTCCGCCGTGATGCCCTCGACGGGCTCATCAATCGCTCGGAAGAAATTATCCGCGAACGGTTTGAGAAATTGGTTCGTGTCGTAAAAGTGTTTGCGAAACTCCGTGAGGGTGTCGTAGTTGTCCGACAGCAGGAGCCCTCGCGTCGAAAGCAGGCCGTCGGACGCTTTCCGGGCGGCTTCGAGCGACTTCTCGGCGGCGTCCCGCCACTGCCCTTCGTCGAGCGCCAGCGTGGCTTCGAAGTTCAGCCGGTCGGCGTCTTCGAGCATGAACTCGGCCTGGTCGACGACCTCACCGGCGCATTCGCCCACGCCCAGCGACTTCTTGTATTCCCAGGGCTGGCGATTGTCCTCGTAGAGGTCCGGTGATTGCTCGTACGTCTCTTTCACCGCGAACTCGTCGAGTTCCTCTTTCATCCGCGAGCGGCCCATCCGGTTGGCAAACTGATCGAATCTCTCGCCTTCCTGCTTCTCGGCGGTGTAGAGGTCCGTCAGCTTCGCGATCGCTTCCGGCGCATTCTTAGCCGCAACCTTGGCAACGGTCAAACCGTAGGACGCAGCGTTGTTCTTCGTTGTGCCGCCGACGGCAATTTGGTAGACCGGCGCCGAGTGACTTCCCTTGCGTTGCACGGAGCCGAATAGACCGATGTCGGCGATATGGTGCTGGCCGCAGGAATTGAAGCAACCGCTGATCTTGATCTTCAAGTCGTCGCGATCGGCGAGGCGTGAGAGGCCGTTCGAGAACTTGTCTTGCAGCACGGCGGCGAGGCCACGCGAAGAGGCGATACCGAGTTTGCAGGAGTCCGTGCCGGGGCAGGCCGTGACATCCGACATGCGGCCCGCGCCGGCCTCGGCTAGTTTCAGTTCCTTCAGGCCTTCGTAGAATTCCGGGACATCAGCATTCGCGACCCAGCGAACCAGCAGGTTCTGCTCGACGGTGGTGCGGACGGTGTCGTTGATGTAGCGGCGGCAGAGGTTCGCCAAGCCGCGCAACTGATCGGCCGAGATATCGCCCAGCGGCAGAAAGACCTCGACCATCGAGTAGCCTTGCTGTGCCTGCGGACGCACGTTGACGTCGAGAAAACGCAGGAACTCTGGCGATGCGCCTTCGGGGACCGTCAGCTCCGAGGGGTCTTTGAGCGGCTGATCGTGATAGTCGTTGGTCGCCGAATCGATTTGCGCCTGCCACTGCGGATCGTGCGGGAGCTTCTTTAACTCGATCTCGACCTGCCGCTTGAACTCCTCAAAACCGAGACTGGCGATCAGAAACTTCAAGCGAGCCTTGGCGCGATTCTGCTTTTCGCCTAGCCGCGCAAAAACGCGAGCGATGGCCTGAGCCAACGGCATCAGGTCTCCGGTCGGCATGAAATCGGTATAGGGTTTGGCCTGGAAGGGCAGTGCGCCCAGCCCGCCACCGACGTATACCTGGAAGCCTTCGACCCGTTCGCCGTCGATTTCCTTTACCTTCGCGATGGCGCCGATGTCGTGCATACGGGCCAGTCCGCAGGCGTGATCGTCGCAACCGGAATACGCGATCTTGAACTTGCGTCCGAAATTCTGCGCATCGGGATGCCGCAGCAGGAAGTAAGCCATGGCGCGCGCGTACGGCGTCACGTCGAATGACTCATCGGAGCAGACGCCTGCCTGTGGGCAGGCCGTGACGTTGCGGACAACATTGCCGCAAGCTTCTTTGGTCGTGATGCCGACGCCGGCCAAGCGCCGCATCAGGTTCGGCGTGTCGTTGATGTCGATGTAGTGGTACTGGACGTCTTGCCGCGTAGTGATGTGAGCGACTCCGACGGCGTATTCCTCGCAAAAGTCAGCGAGGCGAATCATCTGGTCGCTGCTCAAGATCCCCATGGGGATCTTGATGCGCTGCATTTGTACGCCGGCTTGGCGCTGACCGTAGACGCCGTGCCGGAGCCGAAACTCAAGGAAGACCTTCTCGGGCATTTGGCCCGCTTGCACGCGCTTCAGCTCAGTCTCGAAAACGTCGATTTCTTGCCGGGCGGCCTCGGGTAGATCAGCCCAAAGGTCGTCCGTGGCGGGTACTGCGGTAGCCATGCGTGCCTCCCAGATTAATCTCTACTATCCCGATAGGTATTATAGCAATTATGTCGGGTCGATCAAAGCTTCTCAGGATAGCGTGTCTGATGGGGCGCGTGACGCCGATTGAGGTGACATGATGGGGCAAATCCCTCATCGTTTTCAATAAGTTCACATTCCTATAACCGTGCAGGCCGTCGGCGGCATCTGATAATTAGGTGTTCTAACTCACAATGGACTTCACACTTACGGCTGAGCAGCAAGACCTTCAGAAGATGGTTCGGGAGTTCGCCGAGGCCGAGATTCGTCCGCACGTAATGGAGTGGGACGAGCAGCAGGACTTCCCCACCTCGATTCTCAAGAGCTTGGGCCAGCTTGGTGTTCTTGGGATTGTATTCCCGGAAAGCCTTGGCGGGGCCGAGATGGGGTACATCGAGTACGCGATCGTGATGGAGGAGTTGGCGCGGGTAGATCCGTCGATCGCGCTGAGCGTGGCGGCGCATATCTACATGCACGGCAGCAAGGCGCTGAAGGAGCGCTATGTGCCGAAGCTCGCGACGGGCGAGTGGATCGGCTGCTGGTCGCTCACCGAACCTGAAGCCGGTTCGGATGCGGCGGGAACGCGGACGCGGGATTCGTGGGCGCGATGAAGATTCTCGACGGCGGGCGGGTTTCGATCTCGGCGCTGGGTGTTGGGTTGGCGCAAGGGGCCTTTGAGGCTTTGCTTGCGTATTCGAAGGAACGGCGTCAGTTTGGTAAGCGCATTTCGGAGTTTCAGGCGATCCAGCACAAGCTCACTGACATGGTGACGGAGATCGAGTTGGCGCGGCTGCTGACGTTTCGCGCGGCTTGGATGTTGGATCAGGGGCAGCACGTTACGAAGGAATCGTCCATCGCGAAGTTGTTTTCGAGTGAGATGGCGGTACGCGTGGCGAACGAGGGTGTCCAGGTTTTCGGGGGCTACGGGTTTACGAAGGACTATCCCGTGGAGAAGTATTACCGCGACGTGAAGCTGCTGACGATCGGCGAAGGGACGAGCGAGATCTAGCGGAACGGCTCGGTCCGCTTGCCATGCTAAGATTGGGCGCTGTCGGGTCCGGAAGCCCGCTGCCCACGTGACACAAACGCCTGCTCGGACCACAAAGATCCGCTTCCTGGTGATGGCGCTGGTGGCTCTTGCCTCGGCGACGGCCTATCTCACGCGCCAGGCGCTCGCACCAGCGGCGACAACCATTCAAGCGGAGACGGGACTCTCCAGCGAGCAGATGGGCTACGTGCTCAGCGTGATGTCGATCGGCTACTTTGTCGGCCAGATCCCGGGTGGCTGGCTCGGGACGCGCTTCGGAACTCGCTTCGCCTTGACTGTTCTTTGCGTCGGCTGGTCGCTTTGTACCTGTTGGTTCGCGGCGGTGTCTTCGTGGTGGGGGTTCGTTTCGGCGCGCATCATGTTCGGGGTAATGCAGGCGGGACTGGTTCCTAACTCCGCGAAGGCCGTGAAGGATTGGTTCCCGCTAGCTCAGCGCGGCCTGGCGAGCGCGGCGAATACGTCGGCGATGTCAGTAGGCGGTGCCGTGACGATGGCATTGACGGCGATCTTGCTCGAGTCGTTCTCGTGGCGGATGACCTTCTTGATACTGGCCGGTGTGAGCGTCGTTTGGGCCGCCGGCTATTACCTTCTCGTCCGAACGAAGCCGGAGGAGCATCCGTGGGTGAATGAGGCCGAGGTTGAGCTGATTCACTCCGGTGGGATCGCAGCCGAGAAGGCGCCCGCCGAATCGATCGAGCAGCAGGCTGATTCGAACCCGACGTTTCGTGAGCATGCCGCGGGCGCGTTGTCGTCCGTGAGTATGTGGGCGCTGTGTATTCAGTCGGCGTTTCGCGCGGCGGCTTATCAGATGTTTGTTACCTGGTTCCCGGCGTTTCTTGAAAAGGGCTATGGGGTGACGCGCGAGAGCGCAGGGATCATGGCGAGTTCGCCGTTGGTAGGTGTTGTTTTCGGCTCGCTGGCGGGCGGCGTGGTTATCGACTGGTTGCTGGTGAGGACGGGAAGTAAGTTCATCAGCCGTTGCGGTGTCGCGATTGCCTCGCTTGGCTTGTCTGGTCTGCTTTGCTTGTCGGCGTCGTGGACGCCGGACCCGACCTGGTTGGTTGCCGCGATGGCTTTTGGAGCCTTCTTCTCGGGGCTGGGCGGGCCCGCTGCTTGGGCGGCGACGATGGATGTGGCCGGGCGGCAGACGGCGCTTGTGATGGCGCTGATGAATATGGGCGGGACGCTTGGCGGATTCACGCTGCCGATTGTCGTGGGCTACATGATCGGCGACATTGAGCGGACGGGCGGCGATTGGAATCAGGTGCTGTATCTGATTGCGGCGATCTATTGGATTGCGGGGTTGAGTTGGTTCTTTGTGAACCCTACGAAGGTGCCGCGGGCCTGGCAGTAGTCAGGTCGCGTGTTGTCGTGAAGAGGTCGGTCGCCGCGGCTAGCGATCAATACAGAAGAGGATCTGCATTGCCGTTTCGCGGTCGATGGCTCGCAAGCCGTGGCGCGCTTCCGGGGACCAAACAATGCTGATGCGCTCGGGCGAGGTGCCCTCACTGACTTGATCAGCTCGACCTCGCGGCGAATTTTCTCGTGCGGTATGCCCTCGCCGCGCGCTAATGACCTGCGACTGCTTTCGATCGTCTCGGCGGTCTCGGGCGTGATGTCTTCCTGTTCCGTGGCCGCGTCGGTGAGGGATCGCGCTAGAGGTTCAACCATCACTTCGAGAAGGTTGCGCACCGCGTTGACCTTCTCGGTGGGCAACAGGTCCAACAAAGCGTGAGCCTGCCTGCGTTCTTGGTTCGCCTCTGACTCCATTGCGTTTCCTCGCTTTCGTCGATGGGGTACCCCCGATGTCATCCTACAGTATGACCGGGTTTTGACCGATCTATTTCCGAGGTAAGGGAAAAGAGACACGGCAATGCACTACGCTGCGGTTTAGATGTTGATCGCGCGATCGTCTACGTCTAGTGCTGCTTCTTTGACGGCTTCGGCTAGGGTGGGGTGGGCGTGGCTTGAGCGGGCGATGTCTTCGCTGGATGCGCCGAACTCAATGGCGACGGCGGCTTCGGCGATGAGGTCGCCGGCGCGTGGTCCGATGATGTGAACGCCGAGGACTCGGTCCGTTTTGGCGTCGGCGAGGATCTTTACTTTGCCGTCGAGTTGGGCTAGGGCGCGGGCACGTCCGTTAGCGCGAAAGGGGTAGGTCCCTTTGCGGTATTCGACGCCGGCGTCCTGCAACTCTTCCTCGGTGCGTCCGACGGACGCCACCTCCGGATGTGTGTAAACGATGCCCGGAATGGCGTTGTAGTTCACGTGGCCGTAGCCGTTGACGATGTGCTCGACGCAGGCGACGCCTTCTTCCTCGGCCTTGTGGGCGAGCATCGCGCCGCGGATGACGTCGCCGACCGCATAGACGCCTTCGACCGGCGTGGCGAAGCGGTCGTCAACGGGGATACGTCCTCGCTCGTCGAGTTTGAGATTGATGGCGTCGAGGCCAAGATTGTCGGTGTTCGGTTTGCGTCCGACGGCGACTAGTACGCGGTCGCACTCGATAGGGTCGGCGCCGTCGCGTTCAACGATCGCGCGGTCGCCTTCCACGCGCACGCCGGTGACCTTGCTGCCGAGTTCGAAGACCATGCCCTGCTTCTTGAAAAGCTTGTGGGCTTCTTTCGCCATCTCGGCATCCATGCCGGGTAGGATGCGGTCGAGATATTCGAGGACGGTGACTTGCGAACCGAGCCGCAGCCAGACCGAACCCATCTCAAGGCCAATGTAGCCGGCGCCGATGACGACGAGGTGTTCTGGGACTTCGTCGTAGCTGAGAGCTTCGGTGCTGCCGGCGATGCGGTCGCCGTCGAGCTCGACGCCCGGCAGTGTGGCGACCTGGCTGCCGGTGGCGATGATGATGATCTTGGCCTCGATCTCCGTTTCTTCATCGCCGCCCGAGACGAGCACACGGGAGCGGTTGAGGAACTTGGCGTGGCCGAGGTAACGGGTGATCTTGTTCTTTTTGAATAGGTAGTCAACGCCGCTGGTGGACGTCTTGATAATGCGCTCTTTGCGCTTGAGCATCTTCTGGAGGTCGAGGCCGACGTCCCCGAGAACGATGCCATGCTGCGCGAAGTCGCCGCGTGCCTCGGCGTACCGCTCGCTCGATTCGAGCATGGCCTTGCTCGGGATGCACCCGACGCGCAAGCAAGTGCCACCTAGAGCCTGTTCCTTCTCGACGCAGGCGACATCGAGTCCGAGTTGGGCGGCGCGAACGGCCGCGACGTAGCCGCCGGGGCCGGCGCCGATGACGAGAAGATCGTGTTGTTTCATCAAAAAGCTAGATTTCGATCAGGATGCGGACCGGTTCTTCGATCACGTCCTTGATGTGCTTGAGGAAGGTGACTGCTTCGCGTCCGTCAACAATGCGGTGATCGTAGGTGAGTGCAAGATACATGATGGGCCGCACGACGACCTCGCCGTTGACTGCCATCGGACGGTCTTTGATGGCGTGCAGGCCGAGGATGCCGCTTTGCGGCGGATTCACAATGGGCGTCGAGAGCATCGATCCGTAGATGCCACCGTTGCTGATGGTGAACGTGCCGCCTTTGAGTTCGGACAGGTCGATCTTGTTTGCCTGAGCGCGGTGGGCCAAGTCGGAGATGGCGAGCTCGATCTCGGCGAAGCCCATACCCTCGGCATGGCGGAGAACGGGGACGACGAGTCCCTTGCCGCCGCCGACGGCGATCCCGATGTCAAAGTGATTCCTGTAAACGATGTTGGTTCCGCGCACTTCCGCGTTGACGGTGGGAACGCGCTTGAGTGCTTCCACCGCGGCTTTGACGAAGAACGACATAAAGCCGAGCTTGATGTCGTACTTCTTCAGGAATGCTTCTTGGTGTTGCTCGCGGAGCGCCATAACGGCCGACATGTCGACTTCGTTGAACGTAGTCAGTAGAGCGGCGTTCTGTTGAGCTGCGACGAGGTTTCGAGCGATGATCTTTCGCATCGGACTCATCGCTACGATCTCTTCGTCGGAGCGTTCTTCACCCTCGGCCGCCGTTTTGGGTTCCGGCTTCTTGGATGCAGGGGACTGGGCGGGTTTCGGTGCCGGCTGGTCTTCGGCGTGACGGATTACGTCTTCTTTGAGCAGGCGGCCGCCCGGACCGGTGGCCTCGACATCCGCCGCTTCGAGGCCGCGTTCGGCAAGTTCGCGGCGGGCGGCCGGCATGACGCGCGGTTCCTTGATAGACGCCTCGGCCTTTTTCTCAGGCTTGGGCTCGGGAGATTTCTTGGCCTTCTTGTCTTTCAGCTTGGCCCGCTCAGCGCCGGCTGTCGCTGTCTCGCCGGCCTCTTCGATGAGGGCGATGACTTCGCCGACTTCGGCTTCTTTGCCTTCCCCCTTGAGGATCTTTGTCAGTACTCCGGCTACAGGGGCAGGCAAGTCCATCGCGGCCTTGTCGGTCTCGATCTCAACGAGTACTTCGTCGAGGTCGACACGGTCGCCGACGGCTTTACGCCAGTCGCCGATTTGTACTTCGGTGATCGACTCGCCGGATTGGGGGATTTTCAGTTCAACGGCCATGGTTTACTTTCGGGTGCTCACATGCGCGGGCTGGACGCACCGAGAGCCTCATCAATGATCTTCTTCTGCTCGAGTTCGTGGGAGGCGTGGGATCCAGTTGCCGGACTGGCGGATTCGGGCCGCGAAATGTTGCTGAAGGGCCACTTGCCGAAGAGTCGTTCTCCAAAACGGATGCGCATATAGCGCCATGCGCCCATATTTTCGGGCTCTTCCTGTATCCAGTAGACAGGTGTGCCCTCGGCGAACGGTGCGAGCGCTTTTTTGAGGAAACGGTCGGCCAAGGGGTAAAGCTGTTCGACGCGGAGGATAGCGACATCGCCCCGGCCGGCCTTCTCGCGGGCGTCCTCGAGTTCATAGTAAATCTTGCCGGTACACAGCAGCACTCGTTTGACGCTGCCATAGTCTTCGCGCGCCTCGCCGATGACGCGCTGAAAACGTCCTTCGGAGAGATCGTCGAGCGAGGAAACCGCATCGGAATGGCGCAGTAGGCTCTTCGGCGTGAACACCACCAGAGGCTTGCGCCAGGACGCCAGAACCTGACGGCGTAGCAGGTGAAAGTATTGCGCAGGGGTGGTGGGATAGACGATTTGCATATTGTCCTCGGCGACTTGCGTGAGGAATCGCTCCAGGCGCGCGCTCGAGTGCTCGGGACCTTGGCCCTCGAAGCCGTGCGGAAGTAGCATCACAAGGCCGCTGAGGCGCTTCCACTTATCCTCGGCACTTGATATGAATTGGTCGATGATAACTTGCGCGGCGTTGACGAAGTCGCCAAACTGCGCTTCCCACAGGATCAGCCCGTCGGGCCAGTCGAGGCTGTAGCCGTACTCGAAGCCGAGCACACCGGCTTCGGAGAGTGGGCTGTTGCAGATGTTGACTTCGGCCTGGCTGCGCATCAAGTGCTGCAACGGAACGTGGGGCCGACCGTCCTCTTTGTCATGCAGAACGGCATGGCGTTGGCTGAAGGTGCCGCGTTCGACATCCTGGCCGGTCAGCCGGATACGGAAGCCTTCGACCGCGAGGGTGGCGAAGGCTAGGGATTCGGCGGTGGCCCAGTCGAAAGGGCGCTCGCCGTGGCCCATTTCACGGCGCGCGCTGAGTAGGCGCTTGATGCGGTGGTCAGCTTGAAAGTCGTCGGGAACGCGAGTGAGTTTTTCGAGGAGCGCCGAGAGGCGGTCACGCTTGACGGAGGTCTCGACATCGTCGTTAGGCTCGGATCCGCCTTTGTAACCACTCCAGAATCCGGTGAAGCGGTGGTCACGGTGAACGAAGTCATCACTGCGGGTGGCGGAGAGTTCTTCTTCCAAGTGCGCCCGGCGTTCTTCGGCAATGCGGTCGGCTTCTGCTCGACTGACACCCTCGAGCGTCAGCAGGTGTTCCAGGTAGCCCTCGCGGACGGTCTTGCGCTTTGAGATGGCGCGGTAAAGGACCGGCTGCGTAAAGCGCGGCTCGTCGCCTTCGTTGTGTCCGCGGCGGCGGTACCCATACATGTCGATGACGATGTCGCGCTTGAAGGTCTTGCGAAACTCCATTGCGAGACGGATGACTTGCGCTACTGCTTCAGGGTCTTCGCCGTTGACGTGGAAGATGGGAATCCGCAGCATCTTCCCGAGGCCCGAGGCATACACACTCGAACGGCTCTGATCGGCAGGAGTCGTGAATCCGATTTGGTTGTTGACGATGACGTGGATCGTGCCACCGACCGTATAGCCGTCGAGTTCGCTCATGTTGAGCGTCTCTTGGACAACGCCCTCGCCGGCGAACGCGGCATCTCCGTGCATAAGGATCACAAGGCCGCACTCGCGCTTGTAGTCTCTATGGCGGTCCTGTTTGGCGCGCATGCGGCCCACCGCCACCGGGTTGACGTACTCAAGATGGCTGGGATTGAAGCACAGCGAGATGTGAACGTTACGGCCCGTGGTGGCCTGCCAGTCGCTGCTAAAGCCGAGGTGGTATTTGACGTCGCCCCTTCCGTCATGCAGGTGCGGGTCGATGTCTTCGAACTCGCGGAAGATCTGCTGCGGGCTCTTGCCCATCACGTTGGCCAGCACGTTGAGGCGTCCGCGATGCGCCATGCCGAGGACGACCTCGTCAATGCCGTCGGCGGCGGCCTGCTCGAGAGCGAGTCCGAGTAGTGGAATAAGGCTTTCGGAGCCTTCGAGCGAAAAGCTCTTGGCGCCGACGAACTTCTTCTGAATAAACTCCTCGAACATCACCGCGTCGGTGAGTTGCGTGAGGATGCGGAGTTGCTCGTCGCGGCTGAGTTCACGGCGGTTCTCCGTGCTCTCCATACGCTCTTGCAGCCACTCGCGTACCTGTTCGTCGTCGATGTGCATGAACTGCACACCGATCGAGCGACAGTAGGTGTTGCGGAGGCGCCGGAACACGGCCCCGACGGTGCCGGCATCGCCTCCGGATAGAGTGCGCGGCGAGACGGGCTTGCCGAAGTCATCGGGGCCAAGGCCGTGGTAGGCAGGGTCAAGTTCGGGCGGGGTGGCGCGAGGTAGGCCCAGAGGATCAATCGAAGCGATCATGTGGCCCCGGACACGGTGTGAACGCGTCATCTTGTCGACTCGATCCTGCGGGCCGACGGCCTGCTCGGCACGGATGGCAGTGGGCAGAGCCGATCCATTGGCGTTGGTGCGGAACAAACCCGGAGCCTGGAAGCTGGGCCCCGGCGCCCAGGTATGGGAGGACGAATCCGATCTGCCCGCGCCGTTGCCGAAAGAGTCAAAGTAGCCGCGCCACTCATCGGACACGGAGTGCGGGGCAACGAGGTAGCGGGCGTATAAGTCTTCGGCGAACGCGAGGCTCAGATTGCCGGGCTGGTCAGTGGATTCGCTCATGCCTTCCTGCTCGCCATCATCACAACATCCGCTGATAGGGCGGTCAAGGTGAGTTTCCCAGAGTGAGTCGGGCCTAGTCCCAAGCTATATCGACACTGCGTTCCGTGCGATATAGTCAGTGAGCTTTGAAGCCTCGGGCCCGATGTAGTGGAACTTCTCAGCGTAATCGACGCCGAACTCGCGGCCAAGATCGCGGTCGTTAGCGAGGACGAATTCCTTGATGTACTGGCGGTTCGCGGTATCGTCATCATTGCCGAGGACGGGTAGTTTCTTGCCCTCCTTCGCCAGACTTTGCCGCAGACGCGAGCCGCTGACGCCGGCGGGTCCTTGGGTATCATTCGCGATGTTGACATCGACTTTACGGTCGACGTAGGAGCTGATATCGACTACGCGGTTCACCAACTGCGGACCGCGCGCGAAGTAATACTTCTCTCTGACCCCATGGGGGGCAACGCCCGCGAGACGGTGTTCGGGAAAATCGAGCCGGCCGCCGGACATCCAGGAGGCCGCCTCGACTGCTTTCGCAATCACGTAGTGGTCGGGGTTCTCTTCGTAGTGCCCCCAAGGGTCGTAGGAAACGACGGTGTTGATCTTGAGCGCGCGAAAGATGAAGATCAACCGGGCGCGTAGTTCGATCGGGTGGGCGTCGTCGAGCCGGTGATTCTGGTAGCCCAGGTCGAGGACCTGCTTTAGGCCCAAGCGCCGTGCGATGTCATAGTTGTCTTGCTCGTTGTTGGCAATGACTTCCGCATACGTGCTGCCGCGGCCGGCACGTTCGTCATTCGTGGCTCGGATCAGGACGCCTTCGTAGCCCTCGTCGATGAGCTTGAGCACGGTTCCGGCCGCGAACAGCGGCACGTCGTCGTTGTGCGGCTGGATGACCGCCAGCATTTCCCCCTTGTGGGGCTTGCCGGATTGGTTGCGTTCGAGAAAGGGTTGACCCTTTTCGGCGCCCCACTGGCGGGGCGCTTGCGGGGCGGCGGACGCGGCTCCGGTGAGCATACTGCCGGCAACTCCGGCGCCTAGAAATCCTCGTCTTTGCATGGCTGGCTCCTTGTGGTGCTGGATGGGCTAATTGTATCGGCTGGCGTGCGGGTGTTCATGGCCGAGACGACTCGCGGGTGTGGTGAAGATACAATATAGGCAACTCGATTGAGCGCGTGGGTTCGCCAATACCATGGTCAGCTCTTGAAAAGAAGGTACTTGAGCAGCCTGCCGTGGTCCGATTGACCGTTGTTGCACTGGTTCTCCTTGCGCTTGCCGCGGCGAGCCTGAGCGCTCAGCAGTATTCCGCCATCGCGAGCCGCGCGGGCCACCGAGTTTTCCGACTTCCTACAACTGGAGCCGCAAAAGGGCGCCCCGGCCAGGCAAGCTACGCTCGGTTACCTGCTCTTTAGCGAGACACACCTGTATGTTGGGGTTCACGCCTCCGACGACAATCCGGAGACGATCACAGCGCGTCTCAACAATCGAGACGACCCGCTGACGCAAGACGACTCCATAACGATCTACCTGGACACTTTCCACGACCGCCAGACTTGTTACTTCTTTTCGACGAACCCACTCGCTACTCAGACCGACGGCCGGATCACTGACGACGGACGAGTCCAGGATACGATCTGGGACGCTTCTTGGCAGGTCGCCGCGCAAACCGTCGAAGACGGCTGGTCAGCGGAGTTCGCCATTCCCCTGCGCGTCATTCAATTCGCTTCCGGCGATGACCGCACCTGGGGCTTCAATATCGGACGTACCCGGCGCAGCAGCCTGGAACACAGTTTTTGGGCTGGGCCGCTCGAATCCGCCGACCGCGTGTCGCAATACGGCGAGCTGCGCGGCTTATCCCTGCATGGCGGAGCCAAGCGCTGGGACCTCATCCCCTACGTACAGGGTTCTACGGAACAGCGGGGCGCGACGCGCGGCAATGTGGGCCTCGATGTTCGCTACGCGTTCCGGCCAGAGACGATCGCCAACCTGACGATCAACCCTGACTTCGCGATCATCGAAGCCGACGAGGAGTTCGTCAATCTGACCCGCTTCGAGGTAAAGCTCGATGAGAGGCGACCTTTCTTCCAGGAAACGAACGACCGTTTCCGCCAGTGAATCCAGAGCTTCTACTCGCGGCGCATCGGGGATATCGACGCCGGCGGCAAACTGCTGTCGAGAAACGGCAAATGGGACACGACACTGCTTTCCGTTCGCTCCTCGCCGATCGATCTGTCCGGTGAGATGGCCGGGCGCGCCGGCTCCGCGCTCGCGAATTACACGGTAGGGCGGGCGGAGCGCGAGGTTTCTCGTGGGTCGCAGGTGGCATTCCAAGTCGCGAACCGCAAGCTCGGCGGCGAGAACCGCGGTTCGGTGGGTCTCGATACGTCCTTGCGATTCAATCGACGAATGACTTTCACCGGCCAGCTCCTGCGAGCCCACGGTCCCTTCGAGGGAGGTAAGTGGGCCTACTTCCTGCGGCCGGCCTGGGATACGCCGACTTTCCACTTCCACTACCGCTACACCGACCTGGGAGACCGCTTTGGCGATAACGCCAACGCCACCGGCTTCATACCAGACGACGACCAGCGGCTTATGGACAGTGATCTCCGCAAGGTTTTCTGGTTCGAAGGCCGCCCCGTGCAGCGCATCACGCTCGAATCAAAAAACCGGGCCTTCTGGAGCCAGAAGGGCGTGCTGCGCGGCTACCACAACATCGAGAGCGTCGAGGTTGAATTCCGCAACCGCTGGAGTGTGATGGCCCTTCACCAGAACAAATTCGAGCAGTTTGAGAAGGGGTTTCACAATGATGTGGCTGAGTTCGGACTCGGGTACAACACCCGTGAGTTCCAATCCTGGCAGGTGAGCTATACGTCTGGTCGCAATTTCGACTCCGATCTGCGCACGGTGAACGCCAAGTTTGCGCGCAAGCTAAGCAGTAAGCTGACCTTTGAGTATCAGCTCTCTCGTGTGTGGCTCGACCCCGACCAACGCCAGCGGGACACGGTGATCAACGTGTTTCGGGTGCGCCAAAACTTCACGCGAGACATGTTCGTGCGGGTCTTCTATCAGACCAACTCGGTGATCGACCGCAAGAGCCTCGAGAGCGTCTTTGTGTGGCGGCACAAGCCGCCGTTCGGCTCGATTCAATTCGCTTTTCAGCGAGGCCGGGCGAGCTTCGGCGAGAGATCCTACCAAGCCAACACGTACTTCGTGAAACTGACGCACGTCCTCTAGCCACGTATTCCATGGTCCAGCAGCCACAAGGCGGGGGGCAGTCACGAGCGCGGATGGCCCATCTGATCCTCCTCTGCTCGAGGCAGTCCGAGGCGGCTGTTTCCTACGGCTGAAGCCGTGGGTATTGTCTCTGGCCCCATCCGGGGCCGGTATCGAGGTCCGTCTATAGCGGGGGGCTGCTGACTCGGCTTGTCGAAACCCGCTTGCCCGGTGTATCCTAGAGCCCGGCTCGGATACTTAACATTTTCACTTAGGCTTCCGGTCAAAGACATCAGAGGAGGGAATTCATGGCTTCCAATCGAGGTGTCGCTTACATGGGTACTGGAAAAGTCGAGGTACAGTCCATCGACTTTCCGAAGTTGGCCCTAGGCGACCGCAAGTGTGAACACGGCGTCATTCTGAAGGTTGTTTGTACGAATATCTGTGGTAGCGACCAGCACATGGTTCGCGGACGCACTACCGCCCCCGCAGGACTCGTTCTCGGCCACGAGATCACTGGTGAAGTGATCGAGGCCGGCAGTGACGTCGAGTTCGTCAGCGTCGGCGACATCGTTTCCGTACCGTTCAATATTGCCTGTGGACGCTGCCGTAACTGTAAGGAAGGCAAGACCGGCATCTGCCTGAGCGTGAACCCGGCACGTCCCGGCGCTGCCTACGGCTATGTCGACATGGGCGGCTGGGTCGGCGGACAGGCCGAGTACGTGATGGTGCCCTATGCCGACTTCAACCTTCTGAAGTTCCCGGACAAAGATCAGGCCATGGCCAAGATCAAGGACCTGACCCTACTCTCCGACATCTTCCCGACGGGCTACCACGGTGCTGTTACGGCAGGCGTCGGACCCGGAACGATCGCTTACGTCGCGGGCGCCGGCCCGGTTGGATTGGCTTGCGCGCACGCTTGCCAGTTGCTCGGCGCGGCTTGTGTCATCGTCGGTGATCTGATTCCCGAACGGCTCGCTCAGGCGAAGAGCTTCGGATGCGAAACCATCGACCTGAGACAGGATGCCACCTTGGCCGAGCAGATCGAGCAGATTGTGGGCGAACCCGAAGTGGACTGCGGCGTGGACTGTGTCGGCTTTGAAGCCCGCGGGCACGGCAAAGACACGGCCGTCGAGCGGCCCGCCACGGTTCTCAACGCGCTGATGGAAGTCGTCCGTGCGGGTGGCGGTGTCGGTATCCCCGGTCTCTATGTCACGGGCGATCCCGGTGGCGTTGATGAGAACGCCAAGGTCGGCAACCTGGGCATCCGTATCGGACTGGGCTGGGCGAAGTCACACCATTTCATGACGGGGCAGTGTCCGGTGATGACCTATCACCGGCAGCTCATGCAGGCGATTCTCTATGAGAAGGCGAGCCCAGCCGCGGCTTGCAATGCCACGATGATTTCACTCGACGAAGCACCACAGGGGTACATGGACTTCGACAAGGGTGCCGCGAAGAAGTACGTGATCGACCCACACGGTTCGGTAGCGGCGTAGGAGCGTCTCCACGAGTTTCTAGCGAGGTCAGAACACTTTACCAGGGGGCGCGGGAAACCGCGCCCCCCTTTTACTTTCGCCCACGCGACCTAGCGGGAGCCCTGCAGAAACTCGAGGTCCGCCTCAATGCCGAGGTCCACCGTCGTCAGGGCGGCTACTGCCAGGATAACGTTGGTCAGCCAGCCGTTTGCCTGTTCGCCCATCACCTTTCGGTTCGAGGTCAGCTGCAGGATGATGAAGATGATGACAGGCAAACCGAGGACGCTCGAAGCCGACTGTGCCAGGACCAATCCGATAGGGTTCCAGTCCGTCATGAACACGTAGAGAGGCGAGAGGAAGGTATAGAGCGTGAGCTACCGAAAGGCGGGCAGGTGCGCCGATCCCTCATTTGGGTCGGAGCTCGCGTCCGGTCTAGAGGGGCACAGATGGCGGTGGTAGGCGTCCGTCATCATCAACACCAGGCCTGTACCGCCCAGGTAACTGGTGAAGACGACCGACCAGAGTGTGGCAGCCAACACGATGCGGCCGCCGTCACCGAGAACCTGCGAGAACATCGGGATTAGGTCTTCGATCTCGCCGACAAGAATTCCCTGGGGCTGTAGAGCGCCCGCAGCGGCGATCTGAATCAGGGCAAGCATCGCGAAGATGCCGCAGGCGCTCAACAACAGGTCAATCCTTTGTACGCGAAGGAAGGATGTATCGCGCCAGCCGCGCTCATGCACGTAAGCGGAGTACTTGAGGTTGCCTGTCGAGCCGGCCGCCGCCGACATGACGGCGATCATGACGAGGAAAGGGCCATACAGACCACGGCTCTCCGGCATTGTGGGTGTCAATGCGCCTGTGACGAGGGCGCCGACATCAGGTTTCGAGAGCAACGCCGCCGCCGTCAGACAGCCGCCCAGCAGAACCGCGAGAGGTTTGCTGAGCCGCTCGACAGCCTTGTAGCGTCCCCAGAACATGAGCGCGAAGCCGGCGACTCAAGAAGCCCAGCCCCAGATCGCCGTGCTGTAAGGCGTCGGGAGGGGCAGCAACGCGTGGCCCGCTGCGCCAAGGATTGTGATCTTGACGAGGCTCGATAGGTGTCTCCGGAATTGCCAACCCGCCCGAAATGTCCCACGCTTGACAACCCTACACCTCGATGCCACGATGAGCGCCGAATCTCCCCAGCGGATTCGAGGTTCACGATGGGCGCGTCCAACCACCAGTTCTCTGATTCTGAGCGGCAAGGGCTCTATCGAGCCATTCTCGAGCGGCGCGATGTGCGCTCGCAGTTCCTGCCCGACCCCATTCCGCCAGAGGTCTTAGCGCGCTTGTTACAGGCCGCGCATCATGCGCCGTCCGTCGGCTTCATGCAGCCATGGGATTTCATCGTCATCGATAGCATGGAAGTGCGGCAAGAGGTCAAGACAATCTTTGAGCAGGAGAATCTCAATGCCGCCGAGAACTATACGGGAGAGCGAGCTGTACTCTATCGCCGCCTGAAGCTCGAAGGCATACTCGAGAGCGTGATCAACCTCTGTATTACCTGTGACCGGTCCCGTGGCGGCCCCCACGTTTTGGGACGGAATACGGTCCTGGAGGCGGATCTCTTCAGTACTTGTCTGGCTGTGCAAAACCTCTGGCTCGCCGCGCGGGCCGAGGGGATTGGTGTCGGCTGGGTAAGTGTTCTCGACCAGAAACAGCTTGCAGCCAAACTCAAGCTGCCGTCCACGGTATATCCGGTGGCGTACCTCTGTCTTGGCTATGTCAGCGAGTTTCTTCCTGGTCCTGAATTGGAAGCCGAAGGATGGCGTTCCCGCCTACCGCTTCATCAACTCGTACACGGCAACGCGTGGGGCGAACCTTTGGAGAGTCCCCCACTACAGGCGGCTTTGCGTCGAGAGGAAGAGCCCCAGTCCTAGCCCGTGTTCTCCATACTGTCCCTTTCCTTGACAACCCTACACCTCAATGCCACGATGAACACCTACGTTTTCAGTCGTTCCGATCGGAGAATCCCTGCCATGCCCCACTCCCGAGCCCTGCTTGTTGCCCTTCTCATCCTCATTATCGCCGCGCCCTTGGTGGCCGACGACGACAGCCTTGTCATCGATTCGCCGATGCCGCCGCCCGGCTGGGCTTTGATGGAACAGAAGCTATTGAAGGCCAATGGTGACTACGCCGAGCTATTCGCCGACCGTTACATCGACGATCGCGGCTACCTGCTCCACACCATTCGCTGGGGCACGCTCGATGGGCCCGACGACGCCATCGAAAGCTTCTACAACTGGACGCTGGCGCACGCCTTGGGCGGGCCGGATTCGATCCTCAAGCTTTTCAAGAAAGCGCTTGACGGCCACTACGCTCAGTACGGCGAACTGCGTACCGTTGACACCAAGCTCGCCGAGAACGGCGCCTACCATCGCGAGTTCATTACGCAATCCGACTGGTTCCATACCGGCGAAGGCATGCGGGGCATCATGGAGCAGGGGCTGTCGGACCCGACTGACTCCAAACTCCGCAGCCGTATGACGCGGTTCGCCGGGTTGTATATGAACGAGGACCCGGCTGCGCCGAACTACGATCCTGAGCACAAGATCATCAAGAGTATCTGGACCGGCAGCAAGGGCCCCATGCTTCACAAGGCCACAACCTACGATTGGGTCGGCGATTTGACGCCGGGGCGCTTCCATCTGCTGCACGGCCCGAACGGACGCGACAAGTTGGTCGAGATGGAGCCGGTGTACGACAAGATGCTGGCCCATTGTGCCGAGTATCTCGACAGCGTCGGCGACCACCCGCTCAACCTTGCATCCACGGGCCTGGGACTACGAGCCTATGCGCTGACACACGAGGACAAGTACCGCGACTGGGTTATCGAATACGTGGACGCCTGGAAAGAACGCACGGCCGAAGCGGGCGGCATGATTCCCACCAACATCGGTCTCAACGGCAAGATCGGTGGCGAGTACGACGGTCAGTGGTGGAAGGGTACCTACGGCTGGAACTTCACGATCTATGATGGCGAGATCGAAAAGATCGCCCACCGGAATACCTATACGGCCGGAAGCTGGCCCGGATTCAGCAATGCCTATTTGCTGACGGGGGACATGTCTTACATCGAGGTGCTCCGCAAGCAGCTTGATCTCATCTATGCGCAAAAGAAGGTGGAGAACGGCAAGGATCTGTTCCCCACGATGTACGGCGATCCGCGCGGTTACAACCACAACGGAAAACCTGAGTGGTATCAGTTCCGCGAAAACGCTTTCCCCTCGTCTCGAGCCATGGAGACCTATATGTGGTCGATGGATCGCAGGGATCTGCGGGGTGTCCCGGTCAAGGGTTGGCTGGCCTACATCGAAGGCAAGGACCCCGATTATCCGGAGCGTGCTCTGCAAGCTGAGTTCGCACAGTTACGCCAGAAGGTAGAGAGCCTGCACGCGGACGACACCACGCCGGATACACGCCTAGCTGATTACCTGATGGGGTTCTCCTCCTTGCAAACGCATGCTTTGACGAATCTGATGTTGGGCGGCTATCTCACCGGTAATATCTGGACCCTGCATAGCCGCTTGCGGTACTTTGATCCCGAGGAGCGGCGCTCCGGCGTTCCCGAAGGCGTCGGCGCTCTCGTCGAGAATCTCGGCCCCGACTCGGTGACAGTAACTCTCGTCAACGTAGACCAGACCCGGCCCCGCCCCGTTGTCGTACAAGCCGGAGGCTACGGCGAGCACCAATTCCTTTCGGCGTCTATCAACGGCAAGACCACGCAGATCGACTCGCCCATCTTGAATGTTCATTTGGAACCGGGTGCGGGTGCCCGGATCGTTTTCAAGATGAAGCGCTACACGAATCGGCCGACGCTGGCGCAGCCGTGGGATCGTGGCTGGATGGTCAAGAACTAGACGAACTTGCCATGGGGCAATGGCTGGGCGGCGGCTCTCGAGGTGTTTCGAGACAACCCTGTATTGGGAGTAGGCATTGGGGCATTTCCCATAGCGGTGAAGCCCCATTTGGGAAGGCGCTCCAATGCACACAGCGGTACCTTTAGCGTGCTCACTGAAATGGGGCTTGTTGCTGTTTGGCGCGCTAGTTCTCATGCTCATCCGGCAGGGCGTGTGGCTGAACCGGACGGAGCGCCGATTCTGGCTGCGGTCTGCTGCCGTGGGACGACAAGAAGGTCAACTGGTTCACTCTGGGTGTAGCGGCGTCCTGGATGTCGATTTCTATCTCAACCGTGCGACCTGGTGCCGGTGACGACAGCTCTTCGCGTCGAAGCCTGCGTTCATCAGGTAGCCGCAACCTACCCTAACTCGGCTTCGGTTGACGGAACGCAACAAGCAAGCTATCATCTCAAGCCGCTCATCGTTTCGCCGCTCGAGGCCCACTGATAATGATCCTTAAGACCTACTCCGCCATTGCTCTGCTTCTCGCCGCTGCCCTCGCAACGGCATGCGCGCCGCCCGCGCCTCCAGCTAAGGAGCCCCCGGCTGTACCGCTGCCGGCCGCCATGCTGGACGCTGGAGCGGGGTTGAAGTCAGCCACTGCGGTTGTTTTCATCGAAGGGCCCGCCGCCGATGCCGAGGGAAACGTGTACTTCACGGAAATTACCGGGAACCGCATTCTCAAGTACGCGCCCGGTGATAACTGGACTGAATTTCGCAATCCCAGCCGGCGCGCCAACGGCCTTGCGTTCGACCCCGAGGGCCGTCTTGTCGCGTGCGAAGGAGCGGCCCCGGGCGGCGGACGCCAAGTCACACGAACCGACATGGCGTCGGGCGAGGTCGAAGTGCTCGCGGACAACTACGAGGGCAGAAAGTTCAATAGCCCTAACGATCTCGTGATCGGCCGGCAAGGGCGAATCTACTTCACTGACCCGCGTTACGGCGATCAATCCGGCAAGGAACTCGACACCGAAGACGTCTACATGATCGGCACCGACGGCCGCATCACGCGGGTGCTTACCAAACCCGATGTGAACAAACCGAACGGCATCGGGATCTCTCCCGATGGCAAGACGCTCTACGTTGCCGACACGATCTCCGATCCAAAGGAAGCGCGCGTTATGGCCTTCGACCTCGCCGACGATGGCACGCCCTCGAACGGGCGCAAGCACTACAGCTTCGGCAGCGGCCGTGGTATTGACGGCATGACAATCGACACGGAAGGGAACATCTATGGTGCCGCCGGCAACAACAACAATCCGCCGGAGAACCTCGCCGGGATCTACGTCATCAGCCCGGCCGGAGAGTTAGTGGGACGCATTCCGGTTCCCGAAGATTCGGTAACCAACTGTACCTTCGGCGGCGATGGTCTGCGTACGCTCTACGTCACCGCGGGGAAGAATCTTTACGAGATCCGTACCAGGAATGCCGGTAGTCTGACCTATCCGCCCATGTAGAATTCGTGCTCGGCGACAGCGCTACTTGTTCGGCGGCGGCCCCATCACGACCATCACGACAAGCCGTTGGGGGCCCAGATTCTTGAGAGCGTGCTTTTCTCCCGAGCGGGCAAGTACCAAGTCGCCGGGCTCAATGCGGCGGGTCTCTGCGCCTACCGTCACATCTCCTTCTCCTTCGAGGACGAAGTAAAGCTTGTCTTGGGCCGTATGGGTGTGTAGTTGATGCTCCTGGCCCGCTTCAAATGAGTTCAGTCCGGCGAAGAGATGCTCACTCGAGGCCAGGTCAGCCTTGCCCATTTTCTCGGCCCGGAAAACGGCGCGAGCTGCCACGTTCGTAACAATCATGCCCGACATTTTCGCAGAGGTGACTCCCTTCGCCGGCGACCCTCCATATGCTACTGTGTTAGATTACTTTTCACTCGGGGTCGATGCCGTGCGATGGGAACACCTCTCCGGGTCGACCCTGTGTTTACGACGGAACGCTCCTCTAGTAATATGCGGGTCGAAAATCCCTATTTCGACTGGGGGATCTCGCGGTTTTGAACCTGCCGCGAACGTGAAGGTAGGCGTTCGCGGGAAGGGTCCAGGCTCTGAGAAGGCCTGGCAGCAAGGTACGGTTGTGGCTAAAGTACTTAACTTCGGACATCGCGGCGCGGCAGAAGTGCCGGAGAATACGATTCCCAGCTTCCGCAAAGCTCTCGAACAAGGCGCGGACGGCCTTGAGCTTGATGTCCGCAAGACGGCGGACGGCAAGTTGGTCGTCATTCACCCCTCCGTCGTCGAGCACCATTCGGTGCAGTCTAGTTCTTACGAAGACATTCGGAAACTACCCGACGGGTTTGAAATTCCGCTACTCAAGGATGTCTTAGCCAAGTTCGGCAAGAAGACCTTTCTCGACGTCGAATTCAAGGTGCCGGGGTTCGAAGAAGAAGCTATCGCGCTGGTCACTAAGCACGGCGACCCGTCGAACACCATGATCTCGGCATTCGACACGGACACGTTGAACAAGGTCCACGACCTTTCGCCGGCGCTCCAGCTCGGTTACATCTACAACCGCACTCAGGACGAAGAGTCGCGGCACAATGCACCGATTGACTACGTGATTCCGCAGTTCCGGCTTGCGTCGCGGGAACTGATCTCGGAAGTGCACGACGAAGAGTTGAAAGTGATGGCGTGGACCGTGAACGATGAAGCCGAGATGAAGCGGCTCCTCACACTCGGCGTTGACGGCATCATCACCGACTACCCGGCCGTTCTCGCCAACGTCCTCAATTCCAAAGCCTAGCGGGCTAGAGTTCCAACGGACCGTCGGGGAAGTCTTCCTCGAGGGCATCTTCGCCGATGCCGACAATGTTGCGGAAGTCCAGTGACGAAACGAAGCCTGGCTGGTCACGCCATCGCGGCTGTACTTTCACAAAGAGTTCCAGATAGACCTGTTTGCCGAACCGGGCTTCCAATTGTGCGCGAGCCTTGCTACCGATGGCCTTCATCTTCTCGCCGCGCGATCCAATCAGAATCGCCTTCTGGCCAGCCCGTTCCGTATAGACCGTCGCTGCCATACGGAGGAGTTTGTCCGTTTCGTCCCACTCCTCGATCATGACCGCGGTGGCGTGCGGTACTTCCTTCTGTGTATGGAAGATGATCTGTTCGCGGATCAATTCCGACGCCAGGAAGCGTTCCGGCTGGTCCGTGATGTAGTTGGCGGGATAGTAGGCGGGAGACTCAGGCAGATAGCGGAATACTTCCTCAATCAGCGTTTCCACGTTATCTCCGTTCATCGCGGAGAGGGGAATGTACTCACTAAAAGTGTGACGTTCCTGGTACTTCTCGATCTGCGCCAAGATATGTCCCTTTGCCTTCAGCAAGTCGACCTTGTTGAGCACCAGGAACGTGGGCATCTTGAGTTCCTTGACCATCTCGATGACGACGCGGTCGCCGGTCTGACCCGGCTTGGTGCAGTCGACGAGTAGCAACACGAGATGACAGCCCGATGTCGCCCGCTTCACTTCGCTCATCATCCGGCGGCCGAGCTCGAGACTTGGTTCGTGGATGCCCGGGCTATCGACGAACACGATTTGGCCTTCCGGCCGCGTGATCACGCCCTGGATGGCATCTCGGGTCGTCTGCGGCTTTGGAGTTACGATCGCCACTTTCGAGCCCACGAGGCGGTTCAGCAAGGTTGACTTGCCGACATTCGGCCGCCCGAGGATGACGACGAACCCTGATTTCGTTGATGTAGTTTCTTCCATGCCCTACCTTCGGTCTAGCTATCAGCCGCTCGTTCCGTCAACGAGCTTGGCAGACCGAGTTTCTTGCGCCAACGTGTTTCGGCGCGTTGCATCTTCCCATCGTCGCTCTCATGATCGTAGCTCAGTAGGTGCAGTAGGCCGTGCAACACGAGAACCTTCAGTTCTTCTTCGACGCTGTGCCCGTATCGGCCGGCCTGTTTCGCCGCCCGGGCCGCCGAGATCAGGATATCCCCCAGTCGACCGTCTTCGCCGTCGGGGAAGGATAGGACGTCTGTTGTTCCCTGCTTGCCTCGGAACTGCTGATTCGCTGTGCGGAGCGCCGCATCCGATCCGATTACGACGGCGAATTCCCTGCCGCTGGCCACATCACGGCCCACCCGCCGCACGAAGCCATCGAAGCCCTTCTCGTTGAAGGTGACCTTGCGCTGGCGGTTTGTCCACCAAGTGCTATCGGAATCGAGATGAGAAGTCATGTAGGTACAAGTGGGCAGGTTTATCCAGGTCTAACGGACCAAGCCCTATTTACTTGAGCGCGCTCTCGAGATCAGCGCGTTCGTAGGAGTCGTACGCGCGCACGATTCGCTGCACAAGGTCGTGCCGCACGACATCCTTTTCGTTGAAGTAGGTGAATGAAATGCCCTTGACCCCCTGCAGGACGTCGATCGCTTCGAGCAGTCCGCTCCGGCGTTCGGACGGCAAATCGATCTGGGTCACATCACCCGTGACCACCGCTTTCGAGCCGAACCCGAGGCGCGTGATAAACATCTTCATCTGCTCGGCCGTTGCGTTCTGTCCTTCATCCAGAATGATGAAGCTGCCGTTCAGCGAACGCCCCCGCATGAACGCCAAAGTGGCAATTTAGGTCGCTCCCTTCTCGATGAGCTTCTCGACCTTTTCCGAGTCGAGCATGTCGTACAGCGCGTCGTAGAGGGGCCGCAAATAGGGGTCAACCTTTTGCTGAATCGTTCCCGGCAGAAAGCCGAGGCTCTCTCCAGCCTCGACTGCCGGTCGTGCCAGCACGATGCGGCTCACCTTCTTCGCCATCAAATTCGAGACAGCCATCGCCACCGCTAGGTATGTTTTTCCCGTGCCGGCCGGACCGATTCCGAACACCATGTCGCAGCGGTCGATGGCCTCGAAATAGAGCATCTGGTTCGGGCTGCGTGGCGACAGAGACTTGCGGCCGAATGTCCGCTTGCGGCTCGTTTCCACCAGCCGCCGGAGGCTGATATCCGGGGCCTGCTTGACGACGCGCAGAAAGTCCTTCACATCGCCGTTGCTGAATTGGTGTCCTTCTTCCAGTAGGGATTCATACTCCGACAGCAAAACTTCGGCTTGCCGAACGCATTCCGGTTTGCCTTCGATCTGAATGCTGTCTTCGAGTAGATGGATATGGACGGCAAGCGCACTCTCGAAAGAGCGGATGTTCTCGTCGTGGGTTCCGAAGAGGGACTCGATTCCCTTGGAAATAGGAACTTGGATCTTAATCAAAGCAGGGAGTGGGGCCTCTCGGATGTTCGCCTGACACGGGTACGCAAATCGTGGGAAAAGCCGCGTTACCCCTGTGTTTCAGGCACCTAATCAGCACTTGCTCCGACTATAGCCGACCCCCTGAGGCAAGTCAATTTGCGGCGGGGTCCTTCAAGCCGGCCTGAAGCCGTTACCCGCGAAAGCGGAGGCATGTACTAGAATCGAAACCCATGATCTAGAGAGCCGTTCGACATACCACGTTCGTGGAATTCGCAGCTTGGGCCGTTGTCCTGCTGCTGGTTTTTCTGCTGTCGCTGTTTGGCATTGGCCCTACCGAGGTTGAGGGGTTCGAGCGGCATTCCTCTGTTGGTTTCGTTTTCCTTCTGGGCCTGTGCCTGCTGATCTATCGGTTGCGATACGGCAGACTGTAGCGCCTGCCTCCAGAAGTACGGTGTCGAAAGACGAGAGCGCTATCCGAGGTTTGAATTCCGGGCTGCCGGGTCCATCAATAGCTTCGTCAGAGCATAGATAGCGCGTATATTTGGGACATCCACTCCGGCCTTTTCGGCAAGCTCGATCACAGCGCCGACAATCGGCTCAAGCTCCGGCGGGCGTCCCGCTTCGAGATCCTGCAACATCGAGGTCTTGTGACCGGCGACTTTCCTCGCCCCTTCGATACGCTGCTCGGTTGTGATCCCAATCTTGATGCCGTATGCCTCGGCGGTGGCGCGTACCTCCGCCATCACGGCGCGAACCAGATCCCGTGTCGGCTCGAAGCCCAGGAGCTCGCCCAGCGTCGCTCGCGTTAACGCGCTGATCGGGTTGAACGCCACGTTGCCCAGCAGCTTGACCCAAATCTCATGCCGGATTTCCGTCCGCAGCGCCGCCTTGAGTCCGGCTTTGAGGAAGCTCCGCGCGAGTGATTGGATCCGTTCCGTACGTTCACCGCTCGGCTCGCCCAGGGGAAAGCGGTTGCTGTCCTGATGGATGATCACGCCTGGCTCTGACACGTGGGCCGAGCAGTAGGCGATTCCACCGATTACGCGCCCGACGTCAATGTTGTCGCTGATCACACCGCCGGGGTCCACGGCTTCAATTCGCTGTCCCTCCCAGTCTCCGCCAAGTCCGTGAAAGTACCACCAAGGGACGCCGTTCTGGAACGTAGCGATGAATGTGTCTGGTCCCGTGAGCGCTTTGACCTGTGGCGCGATCACCGGGACCGCGAGCGCTTTCACGGTAATGAGCACTGCGTCCACCGGCCCGATATCAGCCGGGTTGTCGGACGCCGGCGGGTGCACGAGCATGTCTTTGAAGAGCCTGCTCTTGACCTGTAAGCCGTTCTTCTGAATGGCCGCGAGATGCTGGCCGCGGGCGATCACCGATACGTCCTCGCCTGCCTCGATCAGACGTGCCGCTAGCACCGACCCGATCGCACCGGAACCGTAGATTGCGTATTTCATTGAGATGCGATTCGCTGTCAGCGCGATTGTGTGCCGGCGGCTGTCTATCGCAGACGCACAAGAATATCACAGTGTCCTTGCCAGGCCGGTCTTTTCGTCTACGGTAGTGGCTCATCATGTAGAACAGCCAAGGGATTGTAGGTAAACAGCCGCGCGGCCTCCGCCGGGCCGATCAGTTCCGCCGTGTGTCGGAAGCCCTCGATCAACATCGGCGGGCGCTTCACGGGATCGTGAGCATCGGAGGCGACAAAGTGCACGAGTCCTTCACTCAATAACGCTTGTGCCGTCCGTTGAGCCCGGCGGCCCATGCGTCCGGAGAGCGAGTCGGCGGTGATCTGCACGAGGCAACCGTTGCGGACCCATTCCGAGAGTCGGCTGTGCCGCCTCCAAAACATGGGGTGCCGCTCGGGATGGGCGAGGATCGGCGTGTAGCCGAGTTCGGAGAATAGGCGAAGGCCGTGCTGTAGATTCGCCGGCGCGGATTGCGGCATCAACTCGATGAGCACATAGCCGCCTGCGTTGATCGCATAGTCTGCCGGATGGTCGCGGAATAGTCGCAGCGACTCGTCGTTGAGCTGCAACTCGCAGCCGAGGAAGATCGAGAAGCCCTGGGGCCCCTGGGTCTCCAGCCACTTGAGCTGTCCGCGGGCTTTCGCCGGCTCGAACGGGTAGCGGAAACTGCAATGCGGAGTGGCGACCGCGGCCATCGTCTCCGAGGCATAGGCTGCGATGGCCATCTGCCGAGCCGTCTCCACGGTCTTCGGACCGTCGTCCAACCCCGGCAGCAAGTGGCAATGGATGTCGACGAAGCCTTTGACGCCCATCCATGCCGGCAGCTTCGGCTCCCGGATGACCACGAGATCCGCGTCCGGGGTCTTCGGCGTAGTCGCTATGCTCATGACCACCTTCACAGTGCAATCCCCTATCAGTCAATCGACGTACTGGGAAAATACTGCACAACGCGCGGGCGTTTCCCAACGGGAAGTAAAGCGGCGGCCCCGAAAAGCCGATCCTTGACGAGTTGCCACTAAGTCCTCCGCAAGCAAGCGCCATTCGCCCGCGGCCCGCTGTCACTCGTCGAGTCCACCGAAGAGCGCCGTTTCCGTACTTCCCGTTCTGGTTCGCACTGCTCGCCGGTCTGGCGCTGCTTTGGGCCGTGCAGCAGCTTGACGACGACCGCATTTCGGCGGTGGCTGCTGGGGTGATGTTGCTGGTCTCGGTTTGGTTATGTCTTGGGGATCTACGCTTGCATCCGTTGTCACCGGTGATGGTCTATCTGTATGTGTTCGGCCTGTTCAATTTGGGGCTCGTCGTTCCTTGGGCCCTCGACATTCACGCAAGCGTGCTCCCGCGTTGGATGTTGCGGTACCTGCTGACCCCGGCTCTCACGCTCGTGATCGTCGCGATCACCGCTTACCAGATCGGCGCAACTCTGGCCGTGAGCCGCTGGGGCGCTCGGACGGCGCGCGACCGAGTGGGAGAGCGTCGTTATCAGAACCCGGTTCTCTATCACCTGGGACTTGCCGTCGCTCTCGTTGGACTAGGTTTGTTTGGCTGGGGTATTCACACGATGGGTTTCGGCCGCTTCCTCCAGGCCCGCTACATCGAAACCTTCGAAGAGCATAGGCTCATTATCCCTATTGTCAGACCTGGGCTCAACACCATGATTGACCTCAATGTCGACGAGCGGACAGCCGTAGTCTCGGAATATCGAACCCCGTTTTGGGAGAGACTGTCGTACTTGCATCGGTCACCGGGTCCGCACAATGTCGCCATCCGGGGCAATTGGTTCTGGACACGCGCTTGGCGGTGGGTCGCCGACGCCACCGTCTATCTAGTGTTATTCCTTCCCGTGAGTGGTCTCTATTTGTGGGCGCTGCTTCGACCGGAGCGTAGGGTCGGCTTGATCCTGCTGGCCGCCGGGCCGGCTCGACTTCACCGTGAACCGCCCTGGCAATCGGAATCGTGTCAGCGTCGACTTGATTCAGAACCGAGCTACAGTCCAGAACATTCGGATCAATTCCTGGGGTGTGATGAGGGTGCTGCACACTTTCAGCGGGACGCGAGGCAATAACCTTACCGCAAAGCGTGATTGGATACTGACATCTATCTGGGTCGTTGCAATGGATGCACTCTCGATAGGCCTTCTGCTCATGGTCTTGAGCAGCTACTACATGTGGTACCGGCTGAAACAGAAACGGTTGCTGGGGTGGGTCTCGTTGGGGGCAGGCGTGTTAAGTTGCACTCTCTTTGTCGTCGGACTAACTTGGCTGGGATAGGCGCACAGGACTCTGTCTCGTGAGCGCTACAAGACGACGATCCCCAAGCTCAGCGACAGGAAAGTCGGAATCCTTAAAAGGGCTCCGTCCCCCTTTACTTCCGTTCTGGCTTGCCCCTTGGGAATGAGTCGTTTGTGAGCGACCTTGAGCGGCAGCTTGGAAGGCAGTTACGGGCGGGAAAGCCAGGGCGCAAAGCTCAGGCCGCAGCAGCCAGCCACTACTGACTACCACTTTTTCTGGGCCTGTACTCGATCTTGCGGACGCCGCTATCGGGCTCTGTCCCTTATTGGCCGGCGCCGAGTCGATTGTAACCTGGCGGATGCGGTTTGGCGGGGGGTAGGGCGGGGAAGTGCTTGAGGTTAAAGGGATTTTGGTGTCGCTAAAGCCGTGATTCGCGATTTGGCTTTGGATCGTATAGTGGTTCGGCTCCCCCGAAATCGGACTGTATCACTCGGAGGCCGTCCTTCATAGTCCGTCACTAAGAAGTGTGCTAATCGGCCTTTCTGATGTAGTGAAAAATGACAATCAAGACGTCGGCTCCTTGGTCTGGAAGAGCCTGGCGCGTATCGATTGGCTCCTTCAATAGCTTGTAGTTGCGAATAGCGGCGCGTACGCCGCCAGCGTGAGGATGATTTGAGAAGATCACGATTCGTGCGTGATGACTTGGGTTCGGCCCCCCTGTGACGTGCTCTACAGGGTTGCAGTTCCAGGGCGAGATATCCTCGTCCTACCCTGCTAAGGGTCTAGTCTCATGTAGTCTCATTTGGTCTGGTTCCGTCTGCTGGGTGTACCCCTATTGTTCCCCGCCGCGCTCGAGGTAGAGTTCGCGGAGAGTGTCCGTCGAAGATTCTCCAACTTGTGCGAGATCCATCCCGGGCGTTCGGCCGCTGGGATCGTCGCTCGCGAACACGATTCAGTCGACCGCAAGATTCTCACTGTGTGAATTGCGTTTAACGCACAAACCTTCACCGTGAAACCATTCACAACCAAGACATGCACCCGCGAAGAACCACTAGAGAATGGTCATTGGCCCGACTGGTCTGCCCTCATGGATTCACTTCACAAGCAGAGCCATACCGCCTGCTCCGGCGTCTGCCGCGCCACTGCGCCGTCCTGTCGCCTCGTCAATCGCCACCGCATGCACAAGCGCCAAACCGCCGTGGCTCTGCGGTAGGCGTACGATGGCGTGCTGTCGGCGAACTTCGGCGCAGACCGACTCGGGAATTCGAGCCTGGCAATAGATCATGTCGCCTTGGCAGTCGAAACGAGGAGCGAGAACGGCCTCCACGATCGGCATTTCAAAGTCGATGTGATTCAAGATCGTCGAAAGGACTGCCGTGATGATTCGAGTTGCACCCGGCGCACCGATGACGAGCATTGGCTCTCCATCCTTCGACACGATCGTCGGCGTCATGCCCGTGGTCCTGCCCTTGCGCGGGGCAATGCTGTTGGGATGCCCCGCATGCGGATAGAAGTTCAGCATCGAGTTGTTGTACATGAAGCCGAGTCCGGGAGTAATCACGCCCGAGGACGAACCGAGTGAGTGCGTCAGCGACACGCAGTTCCCCTGAGCGTCCACCACGCTTACATGGGTCGTATTGGGCGCTCCCACCTGAATGCGAGGCACTTCAAACGGTCGACCCGCATCAATCGTGTCCCTCCATTCCTGTGCGCGGTCGTGCGCCGTCATCCACTCCAGGGGGACGTTGACAAAGCGTGGATCGGCGAGAGTGGCGTTACGATCGGTGAAGGCTGCTTTCATGGCCATCGAGACAAAGTGAATGTAGCGCGGCGAGTTGTGGCCAAGCGAGCGGAGGTCGTATCCCTCAAGGATGTTGAGAATCGCGGCCAGGGTCGGCCCGCCATGAGGTGCCGCCGCGCTTTGAACGGTGTAGCCGCGGTACTCGGTGACGACTGGCGTCTCCTCGCGAATCTCGTAGTCGGCGAAATCCTGGTGCGTGACGAAGCTGCCGTGCTCGGCAAGGTCCGCCGTGATGTCATCCGCGAGAGAACCTGTGTAGAAGTCTTCCGCGCCTTCGGCAGCTAGCTTGCGAAGAGTCCGGGCATAGTCAGGATTGCGGATCGTCTCGCCAGCACCGTAGGTCGAGCCGTCCGGTTTCAGATAGATCCTTGCGGCCTCGGGCGTGCCCCGTAGTTTCTCGTGAAGGGGTGCCCCCTCGTAGTACTGCGCTTCGTCCTTCCAACGAGCCGCTTGGTAGGATCCGACGCGCCAGCCGACTTCCGCTAGTTCGGCGGCGGGCTCGATCAACTCCTTCCAGGACCTTGTGCACCATCGTGAATGGATCGCTTCGAGACCTCGAACGGCACCTGGGATGCAGATTGAGAGGTAGCCGTCCTCGTTCACGCGGCCCTTGAGAAAGAAGCCCCAGCCACCGGGATTGGGGCCGATCACGTCTTTCTCCCACATCTCGGGCGACACCTTCGAGCCGGCTAGCGCGGGAGCGTCGAGTGTCGAGTGGGGCTCGGATCGCCCGGCTGGTTGGCTGGTCAGGAGCAAGTATCCACCGACTCCGCAGGAGTGCGGATCGACGATGAACTGAACAAAGGCGCAGGCCAGTACGGCGTCGTATGCGTTCCCTCCATCGGCCAGCACCTTGGCGCCAGCCTCGACGGCCTCGGGCTGCGGGGCTACGATCATCCCGGTCATGTTTGGAATCCCTCGGGACTATGGTTACAGAAATGTGCCCGTCCGTTGGCGGTACAGTGGCATCCCCGAATACATGCTTCTGCTCTTCGATCAGCCCCGGATCGGTTCTCGGGACCACAACGAAGTGGCTTCCACTGCTTACGAACCGTGGTGCTCTTGCCGTTCGCTGCCGATTTCTCCCCACTGTCACTGGACGGAGGCCGTCTGGCGGTCAATACCACCCAGATAACATTCTCGGAAGCTACAACGCACAGTCTGGCAATGGGCGGCTGAACGTGCCAGACTGGACCGCTATGACTCGTCGAGAATTTCTTGCGGCTTCAGCCGGCTCCGTGGGCGTTGCACTGGTACAAAGCCCTCCCCCTAAGCGCATCGCGGCCATCATCACCGAACATGGTCCCGCCAGCGACACAATCCGGCCGGACATAAGCCGTCCGATGGCCGCTAAGCACGGGGTGCCGATCTACCGCACCATCCACGAAGCGCTCACACTCGCGGCGGCGACGACCTTGCCGTCGATGGCGTGCTACTGATCGGCGAGCACGGCGACTACCCGATGAACGACAAGGCGCAGACGCTCTATCCGCGCTTCAAGATGTTCCTCGAGATCACTGACACCTACCGCCGTACCGGCCGCACCGCGCCCATCTTCAACGACAAGCACCTCTCCTATAGCTGGATTAAAGCCAAGCGTATGGTCGAGATCTCGGAGCAGATGGGCTTCCCGATGATGGCCGGCTCGTCTGTACCCGTCGCCCACCGCCGGCCTGCCATCGAGTTCCCTTGGGGAGAAAAAGCCACCAAGGCGGTCGCGATCAGCTACAGCGGCCTGGATATCTACGGCTTCCACCTGCTCGAATCCCTGCAGTGCATGGTCGAGCGCCGGCAGGGCGGAGAAACCGGCGTTCGCGCCATCCAGTGTCTCGAGCATGACGCCGTCTGGAAGTTCCTCGATGACACCCCCTGGGCGCGACGCCTCTTCGACAAGGCGCTCACCCACAGCGAGACCCTAAAGCCCGGTATGCGCCAGAACGTGAAGGAGCCGACCGTCTTTCTCGTCGAGTACAACGACGGCCTGGAGGCGGCGGCCTTCCTGCTGACTGGCGCGGTTGAGGACTTCACTGTCGCGATCGATGTCGAAGGCCGCCCCGAACCGGTCTCGACGCTGATGTACTTACAGAACAGCCGTCCGCACCCGCACTTCGGCTGCCTGGCGATGAGCATCGAGAAGATGTTTGAGACCGGCGTGTCGACCTATCCGGTCCAGCGGACGATGCTGACGAGCGGCATGCTGGACTTCGCGCTTGAATCACGCTTCCAGGGTTACAAGCGCTTGGAGATACCACAGCTTGACATCGACTACTGGGTGGGCCGCGACTCCCACTTCTGAGTGAGTCCTTTGACGGAGACGCCACGAAGCGGATAGGCGCTCGTCATACCCTTTGCGCACCGTGGGGCCTGAGTGGGAACGTTTGGCAACATCTCCACAAGGCCGGCGTTCGACACTCAGAAAGTTATTTCCACTACCAATGGCCCACCTCAGGAGCGCCGGTCAGCGGTCCAGACAGGCGTAAGCCGGGTCGTCTCAAGCGCCTGGGGACGAAAGAATGTCATCGTTCATGACATCGGTTGGTAGGGTCGGGAACTGGCGCGGTGGCACGTTAGGACGTCGGCTTGGCCGTATCCGGGGTTTCCCCCTGCGTGCCCGTGTAGCCAGGGCCGTGGCTCCGTTTCCAGTTCCCGCCACCTCGCACGCAGCGTGCGGATTTCCCGCACTACGCGCTCCTGCACACTTCACGACAAGATTTATGAGACCTGTCCGGCCAGAGCCGCTTTCACCCTCGGCTACTCCACCGCTTCCAACCGAAGCCTTGGCACAATGCCAAGACCGTTCAGCCTTCCTCTCACCGTATAGTCGTCCTGATCTCAGATCTTGCAGACTGCTGGACGCTTTTATCATTCGTCCCTGCCTCACAGTGTTGACCACGACTTCATGTGCAGCAAGGTCCCTTCGCTCCACGGGCGTTACCCCGCTTCCCTGCTACTACAGACCTAGCCGCCATCCTCTCGCCTTCCACCGATTTCCCGGTTGACGCCGGTTATACGGCTTTCATGCTCCGCCGATTTCTCGACGGGACGAGGAGGGTTTCTCCAGTTGCTTAGCATGTCCTTGTCACCGTGCTGTCCCTACCACCCCGCCGGAGTGACCCAGCGCTTCAGTCAGTCTGCGCCAAGCCATGCTGCCTTCGCCCTCGCGAAGTGGGCTCGGCCTCCGGGGTTTTAACTTTTCGAGGCCACCTGTGGGTTCACTCACGTTACGGCCCGGTGACTTGCTCACCATCCCAAGGATGGCTTTGTCGGTTGGCTTCATCGACTTCGTTTCCTCCAGCGATGCAACTCTAGCTACGGGGCTCTGACTCTTACCCCGGTGGGTCTATCTCCCACTGAACATGCCAGCCTTTGCTGGACGCACTTCGCGAAAGTTATCGTTGCGTGGAACTTCCTGGGCTGGACCAAGGGCAGCGAGTCAAGGGATCTCGGACTCTCCAGGCTAGTCAGCGGCTCCGTCAGCACTCAGAAGAAGGGCCTCCACACGAGCCAACCGCTTCTCCAACCCGTCATTGCGTGCCTTTTCTTCTCCCAGCCGCTCGTGCAGGCGGTCGATTCCAGATCATGGCCGGCTGTAAGACGTGGTCGCAACCGCCACCGCAACTCGGCCCGCCCGGGGTCAGCGTGCCGGGAATCAACATGTCGCCGCCCTCGTTCAGGCGAATCTCCTGCATGCCGCTGCCGATCTTGTTGATGATGAAGTGGTCCGTGGCGCCTTCCACGGCGGTAAACACCCAGTTGGAGCCCGCACTGGAGTTCTCTAGCTGAAAGCCCACGTTGTCGCCTACGCTCGTTCCAGCGGCCCTTGAAATGTGCAGCGGGGCCGTGGGTGCGTCGGTCCCTATGCAGACATCGCCGTTCGGAATGACTCGCAAACTGCTGTCACCCAGTGCCCTGGGATGTGTCGTAAGTGCCAATAATGCTGTCGCCGCGAAGATCACGATTCGGTGTAGGTGCTTTGTGGTCGTCGTTCGGCATCTCTCCTGGTTGCTGCTCAGGCTGTTTTGGATGCCTGACGGAACGCTTTTCTCTTCTTCCGGTTCGCCATGTGCATCTCGAACGTTGCTCAGGGGCAGGACGGGTTGTTGCTCACGCTGAAGGTTCCGCTGATTGTGGTGCCACTGAGAATCGTCACGATCGGCGCGTTGACGGTGATGTTCGTGCCGTTGACGATGAGGTTCGGGCCCAGCGTTGCACTCGTGGTCGCCTCCAGGGTCAGAGTTCCCGAAAGCATCTGGTTCGCGAGGACCAGGTCGGCGGGACAAGGCTCCGGCGTGCAGCCAAGGTTAAGCGTATAAGTCCCGGTGGTGGATGCGTCGCCACCGCCATTGAAATCGAAGTCGGCGAAGGAAGTAACGCCGACGAAGAAGGATCCGGCCGGCAGCGTCACTTCGAGGTAGGAGTCGAGCGTGAAGGGCTCTCCCGGCGCCGGGGTATCATCACTGAAGCCGATCAGTGTGCCGCCAAAATCGAACAGACCGAGCGTCGGGTTGAGGGTCGACCCGATCTCGTCAGCATCGATGTCGAAGGTTGCGAAAGTGCCGCCGGTGACCACAAAGCTGTAGAGGTCGACGTCACCGAGGGGTGCGATCGTAAGGCCCGTCGCCGTCAACGGACAGGCGACCGGCGTTGCGGTCGCGAGTGTGTCGTTGGGTTCCCCATCGCCAGCCGGCGACTCACAGATTATGCACTGATCGACTAGAGGCGGGATCGTGATCAATTGCCAATCCACGAGAGTGCCCGTGTCGGCACCCGCGGAATCCAAAACTTTCAGGCTCCATGTTCCGGCCGACGATTCACCATTGAACGCCGAAAGCGGCTGGACCGGAGCAGCGTCGCCGCTGTACCACGGGTCCGTTCCAGGACAGTGGTTCCCCGGATCAAACCCCGCGGCATCGTCGAAGGTAACGTCCATGTTGTTGTTAGAGCACCCAAAGGTACTTGCCGGCACGCCCGGCCGATCCAGCAGAACGACCTCGGTACCCAGGGGGCTTCGAACGGTCAGCTTGAGATCGCCGACAAAGGTATGGTCGATATTGACCAAAACGTTGACGTCGGTAAGGGTGACATCTGCGGCCACCCCCAACATAGACGTCGTGGTGCCGTCATCCACAAGGGCCAGGGGCGTGTCCGAAACCAACGACGCCCCGACAAGATTTGAGAAGTTCAGATGGAAAGGTCCGCCCTCGTTGGCGATGATCTCGAGCTGGAAATCAGCCTGGGAGAAGCAGGCTATGCCACCGTCCAGTGCGACCGCAAAGTGCGGAGGATTGCCAAACGTGTCGACGCCGGCCACCAAGTCTGGCCAACTTGCCGTTCCATCGATGATCGCGACACCCGGCGTCAGGTTGGTGAGGGTGCCCTGGACGTTCGTGAAATTCCCGGAGCCCTGGATCCCTACTGGTAGCTGGATCGTCTCTCCTGGTTCCCAGATCCCGTTCTCGTTCAGCGGGGCCGTGGCACAGGAGTCGATGCCCTGATGAGAGACATAAGAAATGGTGGGAGACGGATACATCCCTTCGACCATCAGGTCTCCCTGGTCAAGCGGATCCAGCCAGTCCTTCAAACGGGACGCAGCTGTGCTGCCACTGTCCCAAGCCACCGAGAACTTACCGTAGCAGTCAAACCCGAGTAGGTTCGCGCAGGAGGCGATCCCGCCGCTGAGATGCCCCACTATCTTCTTGGTGGCAGGATCCCACAGTCCCGACCCCGACGAGCCGGGCTCGGTTGTTCCCTGCTCCCAGTCATCGACCTCCCAGTGAGTGTTGATGCCGCCGGACCCGATGCAGCTGTTGACGGTGGTCAGAGCGGTGGTGTTGAAACTGATCGCCTTCTCATCGCCGCTCGGGTGGTGAATGCCCACGCTGCCCGCCGGGGCCGAGCCGGAACGATCCCAGCCGGAGTAATAAACCCCGAACGACTCGGGATTCTCGTCGAGCTCAACCAGCAGCATGTCAACGTCTACTTTGGAAGCACGAAAAGTAGCGCCGGTTTGGTTCTCCGCCAGGGAGCCGCCGCTGAGGTCTCCACAGTTGGGAGACTCAAAGTTCCAGTAGAAGACCAACGTCGAGTCGTTGCCCGCGTTGACGCCGCAGTGCGCGGCGCTCAGGAAGAAATGACGGAAGGAGCTTGGAACATCCTTGATCACGGACCCGGTGCACAGCGACGCGCCACCTATCGAGTACCTCGCCACGCTCTTGATCTCGTCGTTCCAAGGGTCGCCCTCGGGACAGATGACATCGAAATTGCATGAGCCCTGCTTCAGGTTGGGCGCCCCCTGGCGACCGAACAGGTCCCGATAGCCTGTTCCCACGTGAGTCAACCTCAACTCCGGCTCCTCCTTGTATTCGAACGGCAGGTATAGCTCAACGACTGCGCGGTCACCCGGTATCACCGGAAGCCACAATTGACTATGGGGTTTGTTGTCTCGATAGGTATAAGGGCCCTCGTAATAATCCTCCGACTCGCTGTAGACATGGAGAGTAGCCCCATCGGGAAGCCCGTAGTGTCCGAAGCCGAAGTTCAGGTCCGTGGCCCCAGGGCTGTAGAAACGCAGTCGCCACAGCCTAGCCCCGTCGGGGAGTTGCTCCCAGGTGCCGGCGGTCTGTGGGGTGATATCGACCTCAACCGGCACCGCGAATCGCAGCGGGCCGGGTTTGCCGACCTGGGCGTCCTCGGCAAGGGGCACTGCTGGATCCACCAGGCCAAGCTGGACGAGGGCAATAGACTCGACGGGTAGGGAGGTTACGGTGCGGCTTTTTGGCGGGTCGCCGCGGCGAGCGAGCACGGCCGACGGTACGACCAACACAAGCAACGTCCCGACCACAACCCAGCGTGTTGGCCATTGGTTCGAAGAGACCGGAGATAAGCCGTTGGATCGAGTTGCTTTCGATCGGTACACACGGCCACATAACAAGCTGAAGTAGCGGCGAAGAGGCGACAAAGAAGATGTGCCAGCATGATTCATCTTCCGCCACATTTTCTTCGTCGAAGACGCCTGGCCAACGAACCGGGCCGACATCGAAGTGACCCGCATGAGATATACCACAACACACACCGATTTTGTCAATGGCGGAGTGGAAGACGGCTCACAAAAACTGCGGCGAGCCGGTGGGGGTTAGCCCGAAGACGGAGAGCGTTGCTTCTTGCTGTGTTTGAGGCGGAAGCTATCGCCGTTCATCTCCAGGATGTGGACGTGGTGAGTAAGCCTGTCCAGCAGGGCGCCGGTCATGCGCTCAGACCCGAGGACCTCGGTCCACTCGTTGAACGGCAGATTGGACGTCACCATCGTGGAGCCCTGCTCGTAGCGCTGTGAGAAGGTTTCGAACAGCAACTCCGCCCCGGTCTTCGACAGCGGCACGTAGCCCAGCTCATCGACGATCAGCAGTTCCGGAGGCGCTGCCTTCTATGGGTTCGCGCTCATGCCCATCTTGAAGCCGAGTTCAAACAGCTCTTGCATGTAGCCTGTGTCGAACTCCTCGTTCGCCACGCGACTAAAAGTGTTGGGTATGAATGCGAGATGGAACGCGAGACCATACCGCTCGCTTTGCAGGTAGATGCGATACAGGTCGCCCACACCCTGTGTGCGAACTAGTGAAGAGGCGGAACGCATGATGATCGGCACGAAGCGGTTCTTGACCTCCATCCACCGCGGGTCGAGCTGCGCATTCCGAATCACGTAAACCGCCGGGGTCCCCTGAACCTGAAGCTTCTCCTTGGTTTGACGCCAGTCCAGACTCACCGGAAACAGAAACACTTGGGAAGTCACTCCTCCGTCCACATGCAGCTCGTCGTACGTATTCCCGTTTGTTTTAACTTGCATCAGTACGGGCGGAAACGCGGCCGGGATCGACGCGGAGGCCAGTAAGACCCTCCGCATCAGATTCAGAGACTCGGAGTCGCTAGCGTTCGCAATCGCTCCCAAATCCCAGATCACGGGACGACCCGCATCCAGGTTCGTCGTCCCGATCAGAAGACGTCTCCCCTTGCGGTGCTCGGTGGCGATCGCGCTCCGAACGTCCTCAGTGATGTAGCGCGCGAGCAGTTCCTGAAGCGGCTTCGAACTCGCCGCCGCGTCTCTGATGAATGGGGCGAACTTGCCGCGCATCTTGAGGATGTCTTTCGTGCTCGTGGTCGTGTAGATCACTTTGAGTTCGTCGTCAAACTCTGGACCTAAGAAAGCAAACGGGGCGATTAAAGCGCCCGTGCTGATGCCGGCAACGATCGTGAACTCAGGCCGGTTGCCCGCCTCGGACCAGCCGTTGAGCAGGCCGGCTCCGAAGGCCCCGTCTCCGAAGGCCCCGTCTCCGAAGGCCCCGTCTCCGAAGGCCCCGTCTCCGCCTCCGCCCGACATCGCCAGATAGGCATGAGGTCGGCCCACGATGCCGGAGTAGCGCTCTGCGATCTCGTCAGGGGTCGCTTCAAACCACCGTTGCGCGTCGGGCGGTACCTCGTCCCCCCAATAGCGAACACCAGGGGTTCCAGGGATTGCGGCAGCGGCTGACAGGCGGGAAGCGCTGTGCGTTTGGGGACCCGCACGCACGCTTGACCGGCAGCCAACGAGACAGCCACCAAGACGATCGCCTGACAACGTCTCAAGCGGTTCCCTGTCCATGGCCGATGTATCGTCGCTACCCGCAATCGGCCGCGATTTGTGGCGCTTGCTCGCGAAGGTATTGTCATGACGGCCAACGCGTGTCCGTCGCTCCGTGGAGTCCTGCCTCAGGAGGTCTGCGAAGCATCCCGTCGTATCCGTCGTCGAATCGTTGTTAGGCCGGCGCGTGAAACCGCGCGCCCACCTCGTTTCAGTCGATGTGATCAAGGAACTTTTCCACGTAGTCCGCTTTGCGGTTTTGGTAGTCGATGTAGAAGGCGTGCTCGTAGGTGTCGATGACAACGAGCGGGATCGACATCCAAATAACGCCCATCGCGTGCTCATCGCTCACAACGTTGTAGAGTTTGCCATTCACAGGGTGCTGGACCAACATCGCCCAGCCCGTGGCTCCCTTGGCTGAGGCCGCGAAATCGGCAGCCCACTTATCGAGTGAGCCGAAGCGCCGCTGGATTGCTGTCCGCGCGTTCTCGGCCGGGTCAGGAGCCTTGGGCACCAAGCCGTCAAAGTACATTTCGTGCAGCACAACGCTGTTGCCCTTGCTATTGATTGCTCGCTTGAGCGCCCCGTGCTCGGCGGCGCCGAGAGGTTTCCCGGAGCGAATCGACTCCTCCACTTTGGCGTCAGCAGCCGAGTAGCCCTTGAGCGCGCCGCCGTAGTGAGCCGTGTGGTGCGGCGCAATCTGCTACGCGCTAAGAAAGCCGGGGATGGATGCATGCTTCAGCGCTTTCGGTTTGCCAGTGACGAGTCCGCTTTGCGAGAAGTCGAGGCCTCCCGGGCGCTCAGCCGCGGCTGCGAGACCGGGAACCACCATGTTGCCCACGGCCGCCCCGGATGACAGGAACACGAAACTACGTCGATCTACCAAACTCATTATCGATCTCCAAGGCCAGGGCGATGCGGCCCGGCTCACCCATGGTCTCTCCCAGAATGTCACACCGCACTCTTATTCAATGCCCATTTCCAGTTTGCGCTTCTGGAGCCACTCCTCGTATTCCTTCTTCAGCGCTGGGTCGCTTGGGCTCGAATAGATCTCGGTCGCTTTGTATTTGCCGGTCATGAACATCTTCTTGGTCCACTCGTCGTGGAGACGCGCCAGTTCCGCGCGCTCGACGACTTGCCTGACCAGTTGGGGTGGGATGAATGCAACTCCTCCACGATCACCGAGCACGATGTCACCGGGCATGACCGTCACTCCTCCTACTCGGATCGGCACATTGATGCCCGCGACCATCGCATCGCGCCCCGCCGGGTGATAGTCCCGCGTAAAGATCGGCACGTTCAGTAACGCGATCCCTGGCACGTCCCGAATCGAACCGTTCACCACGTAGCCGTTCCCCGTGATGCCGTAGATTGCCGTTGCGAGATTATCGCCGCCGAAGCTGGCGTCTTCGACTTCGTCGCCCATCACATCAACCACGAGGACATCGCCCGGGCGAAGGAAATCGATTACACGCTGTGTCGTTCCCGGACCCAGCCCCGCCGCCTTTGCCTCTTCCTCGATCACATCCTCGACATCGGGGCGTCGGGGCATGTAGACGGCCGTGACGGCGCGGCCGATGAGTTGCTTTCCAGGATGCAGAATCTCCCACCCGCCTTCGAACTGATTGTTGTAGCCGGAGCCCTGGGCCACCCCCCAAGCTGACGTGGTTGTCGCGCTGGACAGGCGCTTGATTAGCTCATCGGGGACCTTCGGACGACCGTCATTGAACCGCTCAAAGGGATTCAGGCGCGTGTACTTGAGCAGATCGTCCTTCGAAAAGCCGGACATCTGCGCATACAGGGGCAGGGAAAGGAAAGCGATAGCCACAACCATGCGTCGCGTCATAGCCAGAAGATATCACAACAGGGAGAACCAGCCTCACACCCGTCGAAGGCTCTAGGGCGCTATGTACGGGCGCGGCCATGGTCGTGACCGTTAAAGTAGGCTTGTATTGGATGCTGACCCGCCGGATGATGGGCCGGGATTCGCAACATAAGATATGAATCGAAACCGGTACCTCCGGCGCGAAGCCGTAGCCGCCCTGCTGTTGTCCTGGCTTGCTGTCCTCTCCTCCTGCGGAGGCGGAGGAACATCCGATGGCGTGATCGACCTGAAGCTCGGCCATGTCTCCCACCCCGGCGCATTGGTTGCCGAATCGGCCGACGAGTTCGCGCGCCGCGCCAACGAGAAACTCAAAGGGCGCGCCAGAGTCACCGTCTACGGCTCCAGTCAACTCGGTTCCGACGAGGTCCTGCTGCAAAAGCTCAAGCTGGGTACCGTTGACTTCTCACTTCCTTCGACCATCATGTCGACTGTGGTCGACCAGTTCGGCCTCTTCGAGATGCCGTACCTCGTGAAAGACCGCGAGCACATGAAGCGCATCGAAGAAGCGGTGTTTTGGAGTGACCTCGCGCCGCTTTCCGAAGCGAAGGGCTATCGGCCTCTCGCCGTGTGGGAGAACGGCTTCCGGCACATCACCAACAAAGACCACGCGATTCGCATGCCGGCGGATCTGCAAGGGATCAAGCTGCGCACCCCCAAGGGCCGTTGGCGCGTGAAGATGTTTCAGGCGTACGGCGCGAACCCGACGCCCATGCCACTCTCCGAAGTCTTCGTCGCCCTCCAAACCGGTGTCATGGACGGCCAGGAAAATCCACTGTCGATGATCTCCAGCACCAAGTTCCAGGAAGTGCAGGCGTACCTCTCTCTTACCGAGCACGTCTACACGCCCGCGTATCTTCTCGCGGGGACACGAACCTGGGAGAAGCTTCCCGAAGACATTCGCGAGACACTGCAAGCAACAGCGCGCGAGACGCAGGAATTCGTTCACCGGCGAGGCGCTGAAATCGACGAAGAGCTGCTGGTCAAACTCAAAGAGGGCGGCCTCCAAGTGAACGAAGTAAATCGCAAAGCCTTCGAGGATGCCAGCACCGGAATCTATCAAGAGTTCAGAGACGCCGTTGAGGGCGGCAAGGCGCTCATCGACCGAGCCGTTGCGCTCCGCGACGGTCAAGGCTGATACTAGTTCGTTGCTTCCGGCATGGCTGGCCGACCGCGAATGTAGGGGCACGGCATGCCGTGCCCGCATCCTCCAGCGATCCAGTCGGCAACCCTTGCTCAATGCAGCCTAACCTCCGCGCAAAGTTCGAGCGCTTTCTCGAATCGATCGTCCTGACCCTGATGGGATCGCTGGCTCTGCTGGTGATCGTTGCCGTCGTCTTCCGCAAAGCCGGAGCCTCGATCGTTTGGTACGACGAAGTGGCCTCGGTCCTATTGGCCTGGCTGACGTACTACTGTGCATCCCTCGCGGCGCTAAAGCGTGCTCATATCGGCTTCCCGAAATTAGTGATGGCCGCGCCGTTGAAGTGGCGCTGGTTGCTCCATGCGGTGCGCGAGGTCATCGTCGTCGGGTTCTTCTTGGTTGTCGCCTGGTCCGGTTGGCAGGTATTGGTCGTGCTTGAAGGGACGTACTTGGTGAGCCTGCCGTGGGTGCCCATCATGTTGACGCAGTCGGTCATCCCGATTGGCGCCCTGCTTTTCATCGTGGCCGAATTACTGAGTTTCACTGATGTGATCAGGGCGGAAGCCGCAGCCGCGGAGGCGCCCCCCTCATGACCGTCCTGTTCATGATCTTGGGGTTGCTGCTGCTCGTCTTCATCGACGTGCCGATCGCGGTTGCAATGGGTGTGGTTGCCCTCGTTGCGATGCTCGCAAGCTCCGGACTCGATGCGTTGCCCGATCTAGCCCTCGTTTTGTTCACCGGCGCGACATCGTTCCCGCTCATTGCGATACCGCTGTTCATCCTCGCGGGCGCGATCATGAACGCCGGCGGCATCTCGCAACGGTTGATTGCGCTGGCCTCGGCCCTCATCGGCTTCGTCCGGGGCGGGCTGGCCATGGTGACGATCGGGGCATCGCTCTTCTTCGCCGAAATCTCCGGGTCCGCCGTCGCGGACGTTGCGGCGCTCGGTTCGATACTAATCCCCGCGATGAAGAAGAAGGGCTACCCGGGCGAGTTCGCCGCCGCGGTTACCTCATCAGCCGCGACGCTCGCGGTCGTTATTCCACCGTCGATACCGATGATCTTGTACGCCGTGATGGCGGGTAGCTCGGTCGTCGAATTGTTCGTCGCGGGCATTGTTCCAGGGGTGCTCGGCGGATTGCTGATGATGGCCATTACCTACGCCGTCGCTGTCCGCCGAAACTACCCAGTCGAAGAGGTCTTTCGGGTCAGCCGCGTCGTCCGAACCCTCCGGGAAGCGGCCTGGGCATTGCTGCTCCCGGTGATCATCCTGGGTGGGATTTTCGGTGGCTGGGTCACCGCCACCGAGGGCGCGGGCCTGGCCGTGTTGGCGGCCCTCGTCATCGGCGGCTTGATCTATCGCGAACTCACCTGGGCCACCACTCGCGCCGCAATGATCGAGGCCGGCCAGCAGACCGCCGTCGTCATGCTGCTCGTCGCGACGTCAGCCCTGCTCGGCGAGTACCTCACCGCGATGCAGGTTCCGCAACAAGTCGCGCAAAGCATCATCGGGCTCACTGACAATCCCATCTACGTCCTGGCGCTTCTCAACGTATTCTTCCTGCTGATCGGAATGTTTCTGCACTCGGCGGCGGCGATCATTCTGGTCGTACCAATCGTGATGCCGTTGGTCAACGCCGCCGGCATCGACCCCGTCCACTTTGGCCTCGTCGTGACGCTCAACCTGGGAATCGGTCAGCAAACCCCGCCCGTCGCGAGCGTCCTAGTCACCGCCTGCTCCATCGCCAAGGCCGATGTCTGGGAAGTCAGCAAAGTGAACCTGCGCTTCATCGGTGTGCTCGCCGCGATGCTGCTGCTCGTCACCTACGTGCCGGCCATTCCCATGGCGCTGGTTGAACTATTCTACCGCTAGGAGAGCCGCGAAAGCAGAGAGCGGTGCGAACTATCTCGGCTCTTCCACCAAGCGCTCGATCGCCGGGAGGATTGTCTCCTCCAAGCCACTCTCGCCGCCCTGGTAGTATCCGCGGATATTCCCCTGCCGATCCACTAAGACGAATCGCAAACTGTGCGTGATGATCCCCGGACCGGGATTGTCCGGTTCGCTGCCGTCACTGATCGCAAGCTTGAAGCCGTCTTGGATCAGGTGATACAGGTCGGTCTTATCGCCCGTCAGGAAGAGCCAGCGCTCCGCATCGGCCCCCCAGCGCTTCGCATAACCGCTCAGCATCTCGGGCGTGTCATTTTCCGGGTCCACACTGAACGAGACAAGCTGCACGTCTGGCTGATCAGCCAGCGATTCCTGTAAGCGTGACATCCGCTGCGACAGCAACGGACACGGTCCTGCGCACTGCGTGAACACGAAGTTCGCCACCCAGACTCGGCCTGCGAACTCCGAACTCTTCACCGTGCGTCCGCTCCGCTCCGTCAACGCAAAGTCCGGCACCGCGCTCAGGACCGGCAGGTCGTCGTACAGCGAAGCCTGTTCGGTTGCAGAGCCACAACCTAGACTTGCAGCCAGCACAAGCGTGATCAGCCATCTCATACGTTCATCGTAATCATCGTAGGGTCGCCGTGAACGGTCCGCGAACTACCGCAGGCTATAGCCACAACCCGTGCATGCAAAGGTCGTGTTGGGATTACCATTACTACATTTCGGGCAGAACCACTCCGCGGTCGGGTTCTCTGGTTGCCAATCCACTCGTCCCATGTCTTGCTCATCCACTACAACAGTTTTCGCGGCTCGATCGCCGAGGCGCTGGCGTCGGTCTCCGAAAATGAAGACCCAATCAATCCAACTCAATAGTGCAAGGAGTAGATTGCGAAGAAACGACTGGCCAAAAGTACACGTAGCGGCCGTTTTCGCATCAATGACTCTGGTCTTCACGAGCTTCTTGCCCCAGCTTTGCCCATTCTCGAAGCCATCCTGAAAGAGCAGGTAGCCGAGCGCTACGAGAGCTGCGACAATCACCGCCAATACCCAGTCGGTAATTGATTGGATGACCAGCCCACACGCCAAAATCGCTAGGTATATCAGCCCATCGAGAAACTGTCCGAACCATCGGTTCATCAGGGAGCTGAGTTTGTAACGCCACCCTTTGATGTCGATCGTCTCCAAGAGTTTCTTCCTGATTGAATCGTCACGCCGGTGTTAGCGCACGTCTTACGGTGCACCGGGCGTGCTCAGCCTAGTTGCTTCAGTTATGGCAAAGCTTGCACATCACTTCTTTGGGATAGATCAAGTGCTTCGCAGCCGTCGAGCCGTGCGCATTGTGACAAGTCCCACACTCCACGAACGTATGCTCGGGATGGGTGTGAATCTCCACAAACTTTTCTTTCTCTTGTTGATGACAATCAAAACAGCCACCCTTAAAGCGAAAGCGGCCTCGCCGACTTAGCCCGTGGCACTGCGTGCATTGAACGTCGGGGACCGGCGGATGATGCTGAAACACCTTGAACTCTTCCGGCGGATTCTCCCCCACGAAGAACCGCACTTCCTTCCGTCCGCCTTCCCATACGACCGCCAAGATATGCTCGCCGGAACCGGCGGTCACCGTCGTATGGAACACATCCTTGAACGGCTCCTCCGCTTCGATCGCCTTGCTGTCAAGCTCCAGCTTTCCACCAGGCGCCTTCGCAATCACATCAATCTCGACCGACGGATGAGCCGATAGGTCTACAGGCAGCATAATCCGTCCGGCGTCCTCCGCGAATACGGCTGCACCGAGCAGCAGCACCCACGCCCAAAACAAGCCCCGCGAAGCTACACGCATCATCATCCGAGGTGAGCGCGGCATATGTAACCCGCATGCTCGCCGGCGTGAGCGCCACCGCCACGAACGAACCCTGAATCGCTGTAGTAGAGCACGCCATTGTGCATCGTCATCCCGTGAGGGTCGGGGTCGCTGCCCTTTTTCAGTTGGACGACTTCCCGCACGTCGCCGTTGCTCGTATTAAGGCGTTGAATCATGTACTCGTTTGAGAACATGCACCAGATCGACTCACCGTCCCAAGCCAAGCCGTGGGCGCGGTCGAGCGCTATTGGGATGTGTGAAATCTCGTTGAACGTGGTATCAAATCGCGTCAGTCGGCCGAGTGCGAGCGTTGTTACCCAAAGCGAGTCCGCCGCCCAACACAAACCGTGAACGCCACCGCCACCAGGCACCGCGTAGCGCGCTACTGTCTCACCGGTCTTCGCGTTCACCTTGTGGACCTGGCCGGTCTCGCTGTCCGTCGGACGCGCGGGCCTGCGGCTCGCCGCCCCATTCGATGCGGCCCACAAGAATCCGCCGCCGAAAGCGATCCCACTAGTATTCGACGCTTCGGTCTGAATTTTGCGGATGACCTTCCCTCTCTTCCAGTCCAACAGGTAGGCCACGTCCGAGACCTGCTCACCAACCCAGAGGCCCTCATCGGTCGACTCCAAGGCGTTCGGATGCCCGTCCGGCGACCTCCAAAGCGGTTCGACGCGCGCCGACCGCGTAGGGTACTTCGCCGCGAAAAGAGCATGGGCGCTCGCGGCCCCAACGAAGACCCGGCGTGTCAGCATGCCGATAGTGTAGCGATTCGCATGCAAACCGGGCTGCTCATGCCAGAAGGAAAAGAGGCGTGGATGTGAAATCAGCAAGTCCGGGGGCCAGAGTCCGCGGAAGGCCCCAGCCGGGGCCCAGATCTACGCCTCACGAACCTGCCGGCTGCTCCAGCGCTTCACGCCCACGAACAACACAACAACCCCTAAGAGAACCAAGAAGCCGATCCAGGCGTTGTCCGTGAGAATTGTCATCGTCTTATCGCCGTATTGAAGTGCCAGATAGGCAATGCCGAAATAACGCACCATCCGTGCGAACACCAGAACCGCGCAGAAGCGCGCGATGCTCATCTGAAAGACGCCCGCCGCGATCACAAACAGCTTCGTCGGCAAGGGCAGCGGAATCATCGTCGGGAACAGCAGCACCAGCGCATCCCACTTCTCGATCTGTCGGTGCATGTGATCGATGCCCCTTTTCGAGATTCTCCGCTCGAGCATCATCCGCCCGCCCCGCCGTGCCAGAGAGTAGAGGACGAGGGACCCCAGCAGCGACCCCAGCACCGCGAGTCCGGCGGCGAAGTAGGTGACGTCCGGCGCGGCAATCGCCTGTGCGATCAGCAGGGCATCCACGCCCTGCGGCATCGGGATGAACGCGGAATCCGAGAACGAGACGAAGAACGTCCCCCACGGGCCCAGCGTGGCCGCGTATTTCATTAACCAAGCACCCAAATCTCGGAGCCAGCCCATATCGTCCTATTTCGTACGTTCCTTATCTCGGGATTGTGAAGCAGGCCAGGGTACAGCGGCGTTACACCGCCTACCGGACGTCAGACCGTCTTGTCCTTGGCGTAACAGAGATCTTCCAAACTACAGTCCGCGCATCGCGGTTTGCGGGCGACGCACACCTGCCGGCCATGATGAATGATCTGGTGGGAATACAATATCCAACGACTCTTCGGAAGCAACTTGATCAGGTCCTGCTCGATCTTCTTCGGATCCGTCTGCTTCGTGAAATCAAGCCGCCCGGAAATCCGCTGTACATGTGTGTCGACTACTACGCCCGATGCCTTGCCGAACCACGTGCCCAGCACCACATTCGCCGTCTTGCGCGCCACGCCGGGCAGCTCCAATAGGTCGTCCATCTTGTGCGGCACCTTGCCGCCGTGATCGCTCAGGATTCCCTTCGCCGCGCCGATCAGCGACTTTGCTTTGTTGCGATAGAAGCCCGTCGACTTGACTTCCTGCTCCAGTACATCCTGCGGAACGCTCGCCATGTCCTCGACCGTCGGCAGCTTCTCGAACAGCCCCGGCGTCACCATGTTCACCCGTACGTCCGTGCATTGCGCCGAGAGAATCGTCGCGGCCAGCAATTGCCACGCCGACGTATGATGCAAAGCGCATTCCACATTCGGATAGTCCTTGTTCAGCCTTCGTAATATCGTCGAAATACGCCGCTTGCGAGCCTCGGCGGTTCGCGGCTTCAACACTTTTGTCATACGGAGATTCAAGAAGCGGCGGGGAATGTCTAGCCGAGTGTGGATACGATCGCGGACCCTGCCGTTAGAGTGTTACTGTCGGCGGTCCTTCAAAAAGAGGGGTAAACCGCGATCATAGCATGCCCCGGTTGCTCCTGATTCTCGCCCTCGCCGACGTCGCCATCGGCCCGTCCCTGCTCGGTACGTTCCATTTCGACGACTACTACATGCTGAACGACCCGATCGTTCAGGACCCATCGGGTTGGTGGGAAGTGTTTCGGCTGGAGCGAACGCGCCCGCTAACCTACCTGACATTCTGGTTGAACTATCAACTGGGAGGCGAGAATCCTGTCGGATACCTCGCCGTGAACTTACTACTGCATCTCGGCGTGGTGTTAGCCGCATGGCGCGTCTTCCCGCGGGTTGTCACGGCGCCGGCGGCGCTGTTTGCGGTGGGAGTGCTTGCGGTCCATCCCGTGCAGGCCGAAGCCATCAACTATATCTTCGCCCGCGCCACGATCCTTACCACGCTGTTCTGCCTGCTCACCTGGCGGTCATGGATCGATCGGCGATTCGACCGCGCCGTGCTCTATTTTGCTTTCGCGTTATTGGCAAAAGAGGAAGCGGCTGCGTTTCCACTATTTCTTGTTGGCTATGAGCGGCTCTACCGGGGGGCCGATGCCTCACCGGTCAGAAAATGGATTCGGCCGTGGCTCGCGATGATCGGGCTCTGCGGCCTTGCGGCCGCGCGGCTTATCTATGCGGCCGCCGTCACCAAAGGCGCTGGCGTCATCTACGACCTCGGCGACATCACACCTCTCAACTACCTGCTCACCCAGGGGCGTGCCTTCTGGCTCTACGTCCGTCTCGTCCTGCTGCCTGTCGGACTCAACTTCGACCGGGACTTCGGTCTATCCCGCGGGCTTGACCTGCCGACGCTCGCGGCCTGGGCCGCTGTCTTCGCGCTCCTTGCGATCGCCGCCGTCCGAGTCCGAAAAGAGCCCGCGTGGTTTTGGGTTCTGGGCGCCTTCGTTCTGCTGTTGCCGACTTCGAGTTTCATCCCGCTCGGCGATCTCGTGGCCGAGCGCCGCGTCTACCTTCCGCTCGTCAGCGTTGCGCTGGCCATCGGTGTGGTGCTCGCCAAGGCGCCCCGTCCCGTCGGCATTGTCATCCTGCTCGTTGGCGCCGGCCTCAGCGTTCAACGCTCCCTCGTTTTCGGCACGGAAGAGTCACTGTGGCGGGATACGGTTGAGAAGTCCCCGGACAAAGTCCGGCCTAAGCTGCAACTCGCGCGAGCCCTCGGCACCGCCGAACCGCCGGGCCGGGAAGAGGGCAGGGAAGAGCGGTTGAGGCTTCTCAGGGAAGCGAAGCAACTAGCTCCATCCGACGCGGAAGTCGCTACCGAACTTGGCGTCTTTCATCTCCAAGCCGGACAGCCCCGCGAAGCCCTGGAGCAATTCAACATAGCTGTGAGAGAAACCAATCCCGCTCCGTCCGCGCTCACGAATTGGGGCACGGCCCAGTTGATGTTAGGGGCGCGCGACGAAGCGATTGAAGCCTTCGACGAAGCGCTTTCCAAGGACGCCTGCCAATACGACGCCCGCAACAACCTCAGCTATGTCCATCGCGAGGGCGGCGAACTCACCAAAGCCCTCGCGGCCGCAACCCTGCCCGCCGACTGCCGCCTCCCGATCCGCCAACAGCAGGCCCTTGACGCCGCCCGCCGCGACATCGCTGCCGCCGCCCGCATCGAGCAGTGAGCCTACGAGATGGCACACACGCCTTGCCCGCCTTCAGACCATCCAGTAAACTGGCGAGTAGAGTCTAGTGCTGGCGTAGCTCAGTCGGTTAGAGCGCCTGATTGTGGATCAGGAGGTCGTTGGTTCAATTCCGACCGCCAGTACCAATTTTTTACCCTTTTACAAGCCGCATGTGATCACAATGTGATCAAGTGCATGTGGATCAGGACTCCGAGAA
>Ga0315339_1000144_pt1 | contig 110583 bp, 98 predicted proteins | sample ASW17metaG_FD_204514 | JGI IMG/M metagenome (GOLD analysis project Ga0315339, IMG submission 204514) | Ammonia-oxidizing marine archaeal communities from Pacific Ocean, United States - ASW #17 | ecosystem: Environmental > Aquatic > Marine > Oceanic | place: USA: California | collected 2016-12-05
ATGACATAAGGCATATAGCTCAGGAAAAGATGGATCATTTCTTTCTATGGACATTTCTAATCCCACCCTCAAAAGCCTAGTTAAATACCTATATCCTTCGCTTGTGTCTAATGAAGATGCTTCTGATTTTTTATTTTCAATAAGTGAACCAGCTTCTTTCAGGGCATCGCAGAATTCGTCCCATGAGCTTGATAATTTTAAATTTTTCTTTGCTTCTTTAGCATTCACTCTGATATATTATTCGAAACATTAGTTTTCGTATATCTACAATTAAATTAAATGTAAATAAAGCAACAAAGAAGAGGAAGATTTAGGCTACTAATGAATTGTAAACTTAATTTATTGTCATGAAGATTACCACTGAAGAATTGATAGCTAGAATTAATATAGAAGAGCAAATATATGCTTATGCCATTGCTTTGGATGAAAAGAATTGGGAAGGATTGAATCATGTCTTTACTGAAGATGCAGAAACAATTTATGGATCTAAAAATAGCACAGCTCCTTTTGTATGCAAAAATAGAAAAGAAATAATCAAGATGTGTGAAGAAGGGTTAGCTAATGTTGGATCAACCCAACATCTAGTTTCAAATTTAAGGATTCAAGTAGAAGGTAATACTGCCATTAGTAAATCATCTGCTTTAATTCAGCATGCTGATAAGGTCTCTAGCCAAACTAAATCTTATGAGATGTGGGGCGAGTATACTGATAATTGGGTGCTTATAAATGATCTCTGGAAGATACGTAAAAGAGAACTAATAGTTCTGAAAGAATTTGGAAACACAAGTATTGAGGAACTTAATGATGATTAATTACATTTGGATTAGCAGCTTATGAATATATCTAGTTTATTTTCATTAGAAGGGAAAACAGCTCTTGTGACGGGAGGATCAAAAGGTATTGGTGCCATGATTGCAAAAGGTTTGATAGATGCGGGTTCCCAAGTTTATATTTCTTCTCGTAATGAAGAGGAATGCATTCAAGCAGCAAAAGAAATGTCTAATGACAAATTAAAGTGTCTTGCTCTTCCGGGTGATGTTTCTTCTTTAGCCGGCATTAATGAATTAGTAGAAAAATACTCTAAGAACGAAGCTTCTCTTGATATTCTTGTTAATAATGCTGGAATAGTTTGGCAGGATATAATAGATGATTTTCCTGAAGAGGGTTGGGATAAGGTATTAAATACTAATTTAAAGTCAGTGTTTTTTTTAACCCAAGCTTTATTACCTTTTTTAAAAATCCCCGCGACACTAGAAGATCCTTCTAGAATTATTAATATATCATCAATTGCCGCAGTAAGGACTAGTGGAATGCATGATTATTCTTATCGGGTTAGTAAGGCTGGCATGAACCAATTAACTCGTGTCCTTGCTAAAGATCTTGGAGAATTTCATATCAATACAAATGCTATTGCAGCAGGCTTCTTTAGTACTGGACTAGCTATAGCTGCAGAACCTGATCCAGTCAAAAGAAAGATGTTTGCTCAATCTAATCCTATTCCTCGAGAAGGAAATGCAAATGATATGGCTGGTATTTCTATATATATGGCTTCAAAAGCAGGTGCATACATGACTGGTGAGGTTGTCACTGTTGATGGCGGAAGAAGTGTTTGTTTTTAAAGAAAATATGAGCGAATCTAAATATTACAGAAGTAATATATCAACTAAACCCAGAATTCTTATTTATGGAGTAGGTCAATACGGAAAAACTGTTGCTAAGATTGCTTTAAAAAAAGGTTGGCCTATTGTTGGTGCAGTAAATAGAGCAGGAGATAAAATAGGACAAGATTTAGGTAGAATTTTAGCTCTAGATACTGAGATAGGCATTACTATTGAGGATTGCGAAATTGCTGATTATCTGGGAATGAAAGCAGATGTAGGTATAGTCGCTATTTCAGATTATTTAAAAGATACTTTTCCTGCTTACAAGCATTTATTAAATGCTGGTATCAATGTGATTTGTCATGGAGCTCAAGCATCTTTTCCTCAAGGAGTTAACCCAGAAATATCAGAAGAGATAGATGTCTTGGCTAAGAAAAATAAAGTTACATTAACAGGTACTAGTTTATGGGACATGACTCGAGTAGGAGCTGGGTTATTGGTAACCGGACCTTGCACAGATATAAATGCTCTAAGTCATAAAAGTATTACCGATGTATCACAAGGAGGACTCCATGCTATGGATTTTTGTGGAGTTGGCCTTACAGAGAATGAATTTGCAAAAAGAATGAATGGAGAGGAAAGCCCTTTATCTGGTTTTCACACAGGAAATGTTTTGCATGTCCTTTATCAACTTGGATATAAAGTCAGTCAGATTAAGGAGCGAAATGAAGCTATATTTTTTAAGGAATCTATTTATTGTAAAGCTCTTGATAGAACTCTAAATCCTAGCACTACTGTAGGGACTCAGATAGTCTCTGAAATTCATACTGAAGAAGGAATTATAGCGACACTTCATACTGAGTTACGATTATTATTACCGAATGAGAAAGAGTATGTTGAATGGAGCGTTGATGGAATGCCCAATTGCTCGATTAGGGTAGATAGACGTAATTCCGTTTATCACTCAGCATCAACTCTTTTTAATCGGATTCCAGATGTTGTGTCAGCTATGCCAGGCCTTCGACTATGTTCTGATTTAGGTCCGATGCAACACACAGCTCTAATTCCAAACTTAAGGCAAAATACCTAGGAGGTTAAATAATGAATTCTATAAGTAACAAGATTCTTGAGGGTGAAGATCTCATGTCTCTCTCTCGCGAAGTAACTGGAATTAATCTTATTGATGAAGCAGCAGTAGAACCTATAACTAGATTAGTAAACTCAATAAACGAAGAATCAGATTTGCATGAGATTGGATGTGCTGCAAAGCAGAAAAAGTTATTGCGCATATTGTCTAACAGGCTAAGAATGCAACGAGATATTGCTAACCATCCAGAAATACTAGATCAAAAAATAGATGCACCAATATTTATCCATGGCATGCCTAGGACTGGTTCAACTAAAACTCAAAAAATATTGAGTAAATCGGGTGATTTCAATTGGTTGGTTTTGTGGATGACTTTAAATCCTTCTCTTATTACAGGTAGTAGGGATGAATCAACAAAACAAAGAATAGATGAGGGTTTAGAATATGAAGAATTTTTTGAACTAAATTCACCAGAAAATAAGGTAGGGCATCAATTCCTTGCAATGGAACCAGAGGAAGATTCTTTTATCTTAGAGCATAGCCTGGTTACAAATATATTTCCGGCTTTCGCAAAAATGGACGCTTATGTCGAATGGGCTATGAGTCAGGATATTCGGATACAATTTGCTCATTTAAGAGATACACTGAAATATTTGCAATGGCAAGGTCTTGCTGATGCATCTAAGAGGTGGTTGCTTAAGTGCCCTATGTACTATGGATTAGAGCATGAGCTATTGGATATTTTTCCGGATGCCCATTTAGTCATGACTCATCGTGACCCAAAAACGACTCTTGCTTCATCGATGAAACTTTTAACATACTTTTTTAAACCATTTAGTAACAGAAGTCCACAAGATCAAGTTCAATTATATTTACATGGTCAAGCAGAGAGTATGAAAAGACACTTTGCTATTCGCAAAGAGATTCCAGAACTTAAACTTATAGATATTGATTATAGAGAAATGGCAGATTCCGCGGAGACTGCAATTGATAAAATTTATAATTTCTGTGGTATTGATTTACAAGAATCTTCCAAAAATAAAATGTTGGCCTGGAATTCAAGTAACCCAAGACATAAAAAAGGCAAGCATGAATACTCGTTAGAAGAATTTGACCTTTCTGCAGAGATCATAGACGAAGTTTATTCTGAATATCTAAAGCACTTTAAAGAAAGATTTGATTGGTAATATAAATCAACAGAAAATCTGAACTTCTTAAGTTAGCACCGCTTAAAAACCTATTTATTTAAGGAGTGTTTTTAGCTAGCTCTGTTCTTATTGAATGACGGATGTAGTGTTGTATACCTTGTATCTCTTTTATAGAAAGTTCAGGGTAGGGCGGCATGCCTTTATTTAGAAGACTACCCTTGTGAAGAATGTTAACTAAAGCATCTAGTGATCCAGTAATCCCTGATCGCATTAAATCAGGGGCAGCTCCAGCCGCCAGTAAAGCTGGACCATGACAGGCCAAACAACTTCGATTATAGAGTTCTTGGCCTTGAGCTACTAGTTCATCATCTATCTTAAATTCGGGTATAGCCACGATAGGCATATTTAATTGTTTTAATTTAGGTAAAGATTGATCTTCATCTAAAGCAAAAGTGAGAACACGACGTTTTTGTGTACGATAATTCCATCGAGCCCCTTGTCCTGAATAGGCAAAATCTTGCCAGCCTACTAATTGAGTAATATATTGTTTTCCATTAACTTTGTAAGTTATAGGTTGTGCATTAATTCCATTCTGAGCGTCGAAAGACCATATTTTTTCTCCATTATCAGCTTTATAAATACTGAGTTCTCCAGTTGCTTGACCTTGAACTACTAGGTTACCAGCGGTAGTCATAGTGCCACCATTTTTAGTACCTACCAGGTCAGCCCTCCAAACTTCTTTTTGGTTGATCGGATCCCAAGCTGATAACCAGCCACTACTTTTAGGAGGAATAAGATCAGCAGGAGCCATCCCCATACCAGTTTCAAGGTAAAAATGTTCTGAATATTTCCAATCTTCTATTTTAGAAGGACCAACAACAGCTCCTGCTCTATCTCTTACAGGCAGGTAAACAAGTTTAGTATTAGGATTGAAAGACATAGCTGCAATACCATGTGCTCCTGAGGCATCGGGAGACATCATAAAAGGAATATTATCTGGATAGCGAGCCATTGGATTTTCAATTGGACGGCCTGAATCAATATCAATCTTTTCGGCCCAATTTACATTAGCAAAAGGTTCTGCGGATATTAGTTCTCCATTTGTACGATCTATTACATAAAAAAAACCATTTTTTGGAGCATGTAAGATCACTTTCCTGGAGATATTATCTATGGGTATTTCTGCTAGTTCAATATCCATTGCTGCATTGTAATCCCAGCTATTGCCTGGATTACTCTGATAGTGCCAGATGTAATCACCTGTATCTGCATCCAAGGCTACTATTGAACTTAAAAATAAGTTATCACCTCCCTCAGGACTTCTAATTTTATGATTCCATGGAGCCCCATTGCCTGTACCAATATAGACGTGATTAAATTCAGGATCATAGGCCATTGCATGCCATACCGTTCCTCCGCCTCCAAATTTCCACCATTCACCAGTCCATGTTTTTGCAGCCATTTCCATTGCTTTGTTTTCAAAACCATTTTCAGGATTACCAGGCACGGTAAAAAACCGCCATGCCATTTTTCCAGTTTCAATTTCATAAGCAGTAACGTAACCTCTTACGGGTCTAAAATCAGCCCCTCCATGACCAATAATTACTTTGTCTCCAATTACATATGGAGCACCAGTAATATAACGACCATCACCTTTTTCAGTGGTTTTAGAAGACCAGATAAGCTCACCTGTCTTTGCCTTAATAGCTATTAATCGGCCGTCAGCAGTTCCAGTAAACACTTTTCCATTGGAGTAGGCTATACCTCTTACGCCCCATGATCCTCTGAGTTCTTCTCCAATTACCTGATAAACTTGAGGATCAAATTCCCATAATAATTTACCAGTCACAGCATTCATGGCATGAATTACACCATGACCAGTAGCAAAAAAAAGCACTCCATCTACAGCTAAGGGGGCAGCTCCTCCGCTACTGACAGCTGTGGGTAGATCATAGAACCAAGATAACCCAAGACGATCTATATTATTATCATTTATGAGGGCGAGGGGACTAAAATGATTTTCTTTGTAAGATCTTCCATATCTTTCCCAGTTGCTTCCATCATCTTTAGAAGTTTTGTAGGCTCTATCTTTTTGTGGACTGCAAGAAGATAAGATAGCTAAGCCAAGAGTTAGGAAGATCAGATACTGCAAGTATATTTTCATTTCGTAAGTTTTTAACAATAATTTATTATGGTTAATATCTAATACTGTACAAGTATTTTAAGGTAATTTATTTTTAATAGAAAAGTAGGTTGTTTTTTTTATTTGATAAGAGTATAAAGACTAGATAAAAAAAACAATCAAGTATGTTTGTTTTAGATAAAACAAGATTCTGATATGGGAATCATCTGGTTCAACAGATTAAAAGTTTTAAAATTAATTGGGGAAAAAATATGTTTTTAAAAATAATAGAGTCTATTTCATTGAAATTTTTCTCAGGCGTTAATTGGTCTGTAGCAACATTGATGGCAATAATTATGTCAACTGTTGTTAACAGTAATATGATTTACGCTGAAGAATCTGTGAGTGCTTTGGAAGAGATCGTTGTAACTGCTACAAAACGTAGTGAGTCAATTCAAGATGTTCCATTAGCTGTTACAGCTATCCAAGGAGAATTGAGGGAAGCCAGCGTTCGTCGTATGGACGATATTCAAGGTTTTGCACCTAATATTTACATTAACAGAACACCGGGCATTGCTAGTGGCGCAGCTATTACTATCAGAGGTGTTTCTTCATCTGAAGTCGATAAAAGTTTTGAACCAGCAATTGGTGTTGTCATGGACGGTATGTACCTTGGAACAGCAAGTGGTGTTCTTTTACAGAACTTTGATATTGAACGTATTGAAGTACTTCGTGGTCCACAAGGAACCCTTCACGGTAAAAATACTACAGGTGGGGTATTGAATATTATTCGTACTCCTGTGTCTATGGAGTTTGGAACTGATTTTAAAGTAACTACTGGCGACAATGGCCGTCAAGATTTGAAAGCAGTGATTCAATTTCCTATTATCGCAGATAAATTAGGTATGAAATTATTCGCTGCGAACATTGAGCACGATGGTCATATTTATAATTCAACTCGTAAAGAAGATGTAGGTGGAGATGATATTAGAAATTATGGTTTTACGGCTCTTTGGGAACCTGATGATAATTTTAGTCTGAAACTTCATCATGAGATTATGGTAGATAAGAGCATACAAGGTGCTTACACTAATAGAAATCAAGTTGGTGAATTAGCTTGTACTATTCAACTTATTGGTTTTGATCCCGCAATAGGTTGTGAAAAGGATGCTACTGATGGTCCTGATGTAACTCAATCTGATGGTACAAATTTCAGTGATAATAAATATGAGTCAACTATAGTTACTTCTAATTACAATACTGACAATTTCCTCTACACATATATATTTGCAAACCGAGACATGGATGAACAAAATATGCAGGATTTTGACGGTGCTCCAGCTCATCTTCTAAGAATGAACTACTTCAATGAATGGGAGCAAACTAGTCATGAATTTAGAGTAACTTCGCAATTCTCTGAAACAGTTGAGTTTGTTGCTGGTATTTATGACTGGAGTGTAGATTATGAACAAGCTTGGGATGTTTTTGATTTATTCTATCAACTGTCACGTTTAATTGGCTGGCAAGGTGGTGGCTGGGGAAGTGATGTTGCAAGCAGTAATGGTCAGGAACAAACAACTGATTCCCAAGCGGTATTCTTTTCAGGAGATTGGCGTATTAATGATTTATGGACTATAACAGCAGGTTTACGTTGGACTGAAGAAGAAAAAGATTTCCTCGGAGGAAATGCTGGTACGCCTTATTATCCTTTAAGAGGTGATCCAAGACCTCCTCTTGTTACTCCAGTGCCGTATTATGGTAAATGGACTGAAACTACTCCAAAAGTTGGCTTTAGATATCAACCTGATGATGACATGATGGTCTTTGGTTCTTACAGTGAAGGTTTTAAGAGTGGTGGTTTCTTTGGTCGTCAAGCGAACTTTAATATCTACCCTGGGTATGATCCTGAATATGTTAAAAACTTTGAACTCGGTATGAAAAGTACATGGCTAGAAGGCAGAATGATCTTTAATGCTTCTGCGTTTATTGCTAAATATGAAGATAAACAGGAATCCATTCTAATTCCGGTTGACCTGTCAAATGTTGCAACAGTTGTGCGTAATGCTGCGTCTTTGGATATGAACGGACTTGAGCTAGAGCTAATGTATCAGATTACAGATGCATGGGATGTGATGACGAATTATGGATACATGCAATCAGAATTCGATGAATATCTTGCTGATCTGAATGGAGATAATGTTATTACTGATAACTCAGGTTTAACACCTCGTAATACTCCTGAAAATACATTTGGTTTAACTACATCCTATACTGTTCCAGTAGGAAACGGCGATCTTAAAACTAGATTATCTTACCGCTTCAGAGATAAAATGGAAGCGAACGCTTCCAATGCTGCGCTTGGAACCCTTGATAGCATTGATAATCTTAACGCCACTGTCACTTACTCTTTTGATAATTACAGCATTTCAGTTTTTGGTCAGAATATAACTGATGAGAGAGAGGAGAGGTGGTCTACTATTGGTGGTTTAACATCGCGTGGATGGTGGAATGAAGGCGCTAGATACGGAATAGAGTTTTCAGCTGAATTTTAATTAAAAAGCTTTAAACAAATCTAATAAGCGATTCGATTCGGTCAGTCCGGTCGAGTCGCTTTTTTTTGACTTCTCTATCTTTTACCTGATCTCACTAGTCTTTTTTATACTTTATCTATAAGTTAAACTAGAATTTAACTTAATACATAAATAAAGTGAGTATTTGGTCTCCCGAAAAAGCATTTAATTGGTACAACAAACAAGATTGGCTTGTAGGGTGTAATTTTTTACCAAGTTCTGCCATTAATCAATTAGAAATGTTTCAAAAGGAAACATTTGATCTTGAAACAATTCACAGAGAATTAGGATGGGCAAGGGATTTAGGTTTTAATTCTTTAAGAGTCTATTTACATGATTTACTCTGGGAAGAAAAAAAAGGATTTACAGAGCGATTAAATATTTTTCTCGATGTCTGTAGCGATCATAAGATTAAACCTATTTTAGTTTTATTTGATGATTGCCATTACCCATTTCCAAAACTTGGAAACCAACCTCTTCCTATTAAAGGAGTTCATAACTCTGGTTGGAAACAAAGTCCTGGTCATATGATTGTTCGTGAAATCAATGAATCATCTAATTCACCTCATATACATAGATTAAAGAAATTTGTTCAAGAAGTTTTACAGATGTATGGGGAAGATGAAAGAATTTTAATGTGGGATATTTACAATGAACCAGGTCAGTTTGGAATTGGAGAAAACTCTCTTAGTTTATTGGAGCAAGTTTGGGACTGGTCTCATGAAGTCAGGCCATCTCAACCTCTGACGTCATGTCTTGAGGGCTCTATTGGAAAAAAAATAATAGATTTGAACAAAAGTAAGTCAGATATAATCACTTTTCATGCTTACGAAGGAGATAAATTAGAACAAATAGTTAAGAGCCTCACTGCAATAGGAAGGCCTATTATGTGCACTGAATATATGGCACGTGAGCATGGAACGACTTTTGAGTTTAGCCTACCAATTTTAAAAAAATATAATGTAGGTTCTTATAACTGGGGGTTGGTAGCTGGCAAGAGTCAAACTAACTTTAGCTGGGAAACCATTCTTCATAGAAATGAAAAAAAAGATAGAGGAGAATTCATAAAAGAAGGAGAATCTTTGATAGAGCCCGATATCTGGTTTCATGATATCTTAAGAAAAGACGGTACACCTTTTTCCCTCGATGAAATTTCTTTTATTAAAAATATACTTTATAAAAATTGATGATAAGTAAGATAATAAAATAGCTTTTTTATGCATGAAATAGAAATTCTTATTATTTTTTCTGCTATCTCTTTTGTAACTTCTTTTATAACTTCTGTTGCAAGTGTAGGAGGGGGAATGATCATGTTGGCATCATTAGCTCAATATTTTTCCCCTTCTTCTTTAATACCCATACATGCTCTTATTCAGTTATCAAACAATGTTTCTAGAACCTATTTATTTAGAAAAGACATTATATTTTCTATTTTTAAACCAATCCTTATTGGGAGTATTTTTGGTTCTGTAATAGGAATAGCATTATTTTCTGTGATACCAGAAGGAATTATTCTTCTATTGATTGGGTTATTTATTATTCTAACGGTCTTCTTTAAGCATTCATTAAAAATTTTTACTAATCTACTACCTAATACATTATGTGGAATTTTTTCTGCTTCGATTGGTATGTTGGTAGGTGCTAATGGACCAATAGTATCAGCATTTTTAGCAGCTAAAAACCTGCAACCTAAAGAATTAATAGGCACGCATGGAGCTATTATGGTAGCTCAACATTTTTTCAAAATTATAGCGTTTATTTCATTATTTAATTTTGTACTTCTTCAGTATTTAGTATTGGTTATTTGTACAACTCTCACAGGTTTTTTAGGAGCTTGGTTAGCTAAGATTTATTTAGAAAAAATTTCAAAACATCTATTTGATATAGCACTGAGCATATTACTTACTAGTTTATCAGTACTACTGATAATTAGAGGGTCACTCCTGATTCTGTAAATATAGTATGTAGATCCATATAATTTTGTTGAATTACTTTGTTTTTGAGTTTATGGTTAATTTTTGAACAAGTAATAAATGAGGGAAGTATATTATGGGATTACCGCAAGAGATAAATCCAGTTAATTCAGAATTAATGGATACTTTAGTAGAGGCATCAAAGAAGGATTGGATGCCATATATAGAAGGAGAAGAGAGAGCATTTGTAAAGATCTTATATATTGGATCAGAAAGTGGCAGTTGGGCTGTTTTATTTAGGTGGCTTAAAGGTTTTGCAGCCGACCCTCACAAACATTTATCAGGTTCTCACAGTTTTATTCTCTCTGGACAATTAAAAGTAAGAGATGGGGTGTTGAATGCAGGAGATTATGTTTATGAACCAAATGGTATGCTTCATGATGAAACCAAAGCCTTAGAAGACACAGAATATCTTTTCATTAGTAATGGACCTATAATCTTTTTTGATGATAAAAACTTTACTGGCTATATGGGTTGGGAGGAATGGCAAAGAATAAAAGATCAGTAGTTTATTAATTTTTAGAAGTTTTATTTGTATTTGAGGAGCAATCAATTTTTCTTAGTTGCTAGAAATAAATTTTGTTCTTATAATTGAACATAGCACCAATTTGTATCAGCTTGCGGGTGCTTTATAAATATTGCTAAATAGATTATTTCTTGAATAAACCTGCTTAGCGAAAGCTGCTAGTTTTTTTACTCAAGGAGTACTTATGTGATTATTATTATCCACGAAAATAAGGAATGGATATCTCCATTTGAAGAGGCATTCAATGCTCTTCATTTAGAACATGAGTTTTGGTATGTCCCTAGCATGAATCTTAATCTTCAAGACGTTCCTCCTAAAGCAGTTTATTACAATCGTATGAGCGCATCCTCACATACTAGAGATCATAGATATGAGCCTGAATTAGCAATTGGAATACTAGAATGGTTGGAGAGACATTCAAGAATAGTAGTAAATGGATCTAGAGCTTTAGATTTGGAAATAAGCAAAATTAGACAATATCAAGAATTAGAGAAGTATAAAATACTAACCCCTAAAACTTTCGCTACCGCTAGGATCGGAGAAATTGTAAAGGGTGCAGACAAAATTAATTTTCCTTTAATTTCAAAACATAATAGAGCAGGTAAAGGACTAGGTGTTTATAGATTTGATGATAAAAAGGCTCTTAAAGAATTTACATCTAGCAAATCATTTGAAAGTTCACCTGATGGCATAAATCTCCTTCAGCAATACATATATGCTCCTTCAAACACAATTATCAGAATGGAATTTGTAAACGCTAAATTTATCTATGCAGTTGAGGTGGATACTTCTGAAGGATTTGAATTATGTCCCGCAGATGAATGTCAAATTGATTCAAATTGTCCTACAGGCACAGCGCCTAAATTTACAATTTTAAATGATTTTAAATTAAAAAATCTATCAACCTATGAAGCTTTCCTTCGTGATAACAACATAGGAATTGCTGGTATAGAAATTATTATAGATGAAGACGGAGTGGTTTGGACTTATGATGTTAATACCAATACAAATTACAACTCTGCCGCAGAAGAAGAAGCAAATGAAAGCGCCCCACTTAAAATAGCTGAATACTTGTTTTCACTTCAACCTTAAATGGCCAATAAACCACATAGTTAAAAAGATAGTAAGATAATCTTTGAAATAATGAAATTACACGATGTCAGATAAAGAATTTCAAACCGGGGACATTCTCAATAATAAGATTTATGGAGAACCTTCCATATTTCAACCTACAAATCTTTTAAGGGAGTCAAGAAGACAAAATCAAATTCCTTTTGGAGAGGTTCCAAGGGTTTGTATTTTAGATCCAGATGGAAATTTAGTAGATCATCTCCATGATAAGAATGTGGCGGTATTGGATAAATATTGGGCATGTTATCACTCGTTATTGTATACATTTGAAATCGGCGGTCTTACGGTAGGGATAATTCCACGCGCTGTAGGGGCATCTTATGCAGTTTTAGTTGCTGAACAACTTTTTGTGTCAGGGTGTGAGCTATTAATCAGTATCACTTCTGCTGGCATTGTTAGGGAGCAAGATGTAGAAAAGCAATTTGCTCTGATTACTGAAGCCATTAGAGATGAAGGAACGAGTTATCACTATTTACCTAAAGAGGAACCCTCTGAGCTATCAGAAAATTTATTAAGTAAATTAAAAAATATTGGAGATTCTTGGCAAGAAGCAAAAAGTTGGACTACTGATGCCCCTTATAGAGAAACGCAATCAGCAATAGACGCAATGAAGAAAAATCATGTAACTTGTGTAGAGATGGAAGCAGCTGCGTTGTATGCATTTGCTAAAGCAAAAGGAAAAGATGTTATTTGCTTTGCTCACCTCACTAATAAAATGGCACAAAAAGAAGGTGACTTCGAAAAAGGTGAAGATTTTGGAAGTTTAAAAATGGTGGCATTGATTGAAGAAGTTCTCAAAAAATTGAGAAAGTGATCAGGTTCTGATGTAAATTATATGTTGGTTTTTCAACTGGAGAAAGGAGATTATAGATTTTAAATTAGATAATAGTTTTGCAGATAGCTTGCAAGATTTTTATATGTCTTGCAAGGCTACTCCTGCTATATCTCCAACATTACTACGTTTCAATTATGAACTGGCTAATGAGCTTGGTTTAAATATTGATGCATCAGACGTAGAAGCTAGTCAAGCAATTCTTTCTGGCCAAGAAATACCACTAGGGTCAAAACCTTTAGCTCAGGCTTATTCAGGTCATCAATTTGGTGGCTTTTCTCCACGATTAGGCGATGGACGTGCACTGCTTCTTGGCGAGGTAATTGATGCTAAAAATCATCGACGGGATATTCAGTTAAAAGGATCAGGTCTAACTCCATTTTCAAGAGGAGGAGATGGGAAATCAGCTCTAGGTCCTGTCTTGCGTGAATACCTTATTAGTGAGGCTATGCATAAACTAAATATTCCTACAACACGTGCTTTAGCCGCTGTATCCACAGGTGAATATGTCTATAGAGAAACACCTCTACCTGGTGGTATTCTAACAAGGGTAGCAGCTAGTCACATAAGAATAGGTACTTTCCAATTTGGAGCTACACTCGGCGAAGTTGATAAATTAAGAGAACTTGCAGATTATTCTATAGCTAGACATTATCCAGAATTAATTGATGCGGATAATCCATATCTCGAATTCTTGAAAGCTGTTAGTAATGCCCAAGCATTATTAGTTGCGCGATGGATGAGTGTGGGTTTTATTCACGGCGTTATGAATACAGACAATATGACTATTTCAGGAGAAACAATAGATTATGGACCATGTGCTTTTATGGATAATTATGCAGCAAGCACGGTATTCAGCTCTATAGATTCTCAAGGTCGTTATGCCTATGCTAACCAACCTCTGATATTGTCTTGGAATCTGACAAGATTAGCTGAAACTTTAATACCATTAGTGGATCCAGATGTAGATAGAGCAGTTGAGTTACTCAAGGAAGTAATCGAGCCTATTTATCCTCTTTATGAGAGTTACTGGTTAGCAGAGATGCGATCAAAGATTGGATTATCTAAAGAAGATGACCAAGATTTGGAATTAATCAATGAGCTTTTGTTAGTTATGGAGAAGAATAAAGCAGATTTTACATTAGTCTTTCGTAGGCTTTCTTATGCTTTACTTGGTAACATTGAAAGCGTGAAACAATTATTCAATGGATCCCCTTCTTTTGATGCATGGTTGCAGCGATGGCTCCAACGAATAGATCAAGATAAATCAAAAAAGGAGGACATTGTTAAAAAAATGAATCAACTTAATCCTATTTATATTCCAAGGAACTATAAGGTTGAGGAAGCGTTAAGTGCAGCTATTTTGAATTCAGATATGACACCTTTTTCTGAATTATTAGATGTTTTGAGCCATCCTTTTGACGAGATTCAGGGTAAAGAGAGTTATGCTTTACCAGCCCCTCTTACTGATACAAAGTATCAAACTTTCTGCGGAACTTAAGTTCTTATGCAAGCTAACTGGACTCATCATTTTATCAAAACTAATGACATTACAATGCATTATGTGGAGCAGCTACCTGCTCATGAGAGTGAATTAACGCCTGTTATTTTCTGCCATGGATTTCCAATGTTATGGTTTAGTTGGCATCGTCAAATTCCTATTCTTGCAGAAGCAGGCTATCGAGTAATTGCTCCTTCTATGCGTGGCATGGGAAGAACAGACAGCCCCAAAGATCCAGAAGAATACAGTGTTGAGAAAATTACTTTAGATTTACTTGGTTTATTGGATCATTGTAAAATTGATAAGGCAATTTTTGTAGGAATTGATTTTGGTTCTTTTGCAATTCAAGATCTTGCATTACGTCATCCAGAACGCGTACGTTCTATCATATGTTTAGAAAATCCTGCAGCTCCACATAACCCAAAAAAGTCTCCTCTAACTGAATATGCAGAAATGGGGGCTAAACATTTTCTTCATATAGAGTATTTCCGAAAACCTCCTCGCGCAGACATGGAACTGGCAGCAGCTCCACGTGAATTTCTAAGAAAAGTTATGTGGATACTAAGTGGTCAAGCAAATTACTTTGATGTTTTTAAGCACCCTCCGGGAACAAGTTATATTGATGCTATGATTGAACCACCTCCTCTTCCGTGGGATTGGCTTAGTAAAACAGAATTAGAATTCTTTGTATCAGAGTATAGTCACTCAGGTTTTACTGGTGGCCTAAATTGGTATCGTTCTATGGATCTGAAATGGGAGGAACGTAAAGTCTTTGAAGGTATTGAAAGTGAAGTAGATGCTTGGTTCATTGGAAGTGAGAAAGATGTTGATCTTGAAGGCTTTCATGGCGATGATCCGATTGGACTAATGAGAGCAATTTTCCCAAAATTGCACGAGGTAACAATGATCCCTGATGTAGGCCATATGATTTCATTAGAAGCCTCAGATGAGCTTAATATAACTTTATTAAGCTACCTGGAAAAGATTCATCATTTATGATGTTTGGCAAAATATATTTTATATTCTTTTTCTAAATGGTAATTAATTAAAATCTTTCCAGAGTGAATTAATATCATATAATCATAAGGAATTTATTTAGAAAAAGGAGAGAAAATATGTCTACTATTATGATTGTGGGTGCATCAAGAGGAATTGGCTTAGAACTCACTAAACAATATGCTGATGCAGGTGATAATGTTATAGCTTGTGTTCGTGATACTGGTGCTTCACCTAAGCTTGATGAGATAGCTTCTGACTCCGAAAATATTAACATTGAACAACTTGATGTAGCAGATCCTAATTCAATAGCATCGGCAGCAGAAAGCATAGGTGATATATCTATAGACAGCGTAATTATTGTTGCGGGTGCTTTAGGAGGTGAACACCAATCAATTGATGATATAGATATTGAGGAATGGCATAGAACACTAGATACCAACACAATTGGTCCAATGAAGATTGCCAGTGCTTTTAAATCAAATATGGTAGCCTCAGGTAATGGTAATTTAATGATCCTCTCCAGTCAGTTAGCTGCTTCAACGTGGCCTTTGGGAGGAAGCTATATATATTCTTCCACTAAGGCAGCCGTAAGCAAGGTTGGTCAGATCTTAGCTATTGATTGGGCTGAGGATCCTATTACTGTATCAATAATGCATCCTGGTTGGGTTCAGACGGATATGGGTGGTCCTCATGCGGAAATTACAGCAGAAGAAAGTGCTTTAGGTATCCGAAGTGTAATTCAAGGTTTAACTAAAGAAGATTCAGGTAACTTTTATAAATGGAATGGTGAAATTCATCCATGGTAGATATCTTTATCATATAGAATTTCTAATTTAAGATAGTTATAAAATAAATTTATTGTGAATTTCTCTAATCCAGATTTATTAATTAATCCTTACCCGCATTATAAAAGATGGCGTGAAGAAGACCCTATATGGTGGGCTGAAGATATAAAAGGTTGGGTACTTAGCCGCTATGATGATGTCAGATTTATTCTAAAAGATGCTAAAACATTTTCATCTAATTCCATGGGAGAAATGGATCAGCAGGCGATGGCTCTACCCTTATTGACAGATGATCCACCTCGTCATACTCAGTTAAGAGCCATTGTTAACAAAGCTTTTACCAGTAGTACTCTCAAAGATATGGAAGTTGAAGTAGCTAGTTTGGTGGATGAGTTGTTAGACGATATGGTAGGCAAGACACACATTGATATATCTTCTGATTTTACTATTCCTCTTCCAGTCCATATTATTGCTAGATTGATGGGGATACCTGAAGAGCGCAAAGATGATTTCAAAAGATGGTCAGATGCATTGACTGGAACAGGTCAGGCAACAGAATTACAAGACAGACTCCCAGATATCATGGAGATGGCTGAATATTTTCAGTCCTTGATACCTCAGCGTCGTAAGGATCCTGGTAGAGATCTCATTAGTAAGGTAGTAAATGCTGAATTAGATGGCGAAAGTATTAATGATCAAGATATAGTAGGTTTTAATATTCTTTTATTAATTGCTGGCAACGAAACAACAACTAACTTGCTTTCTAATTTATTAGATTATCTTTCTTTGCACCCTAGCAAGTGGGAAGAACTTCGTGATAATCCAGAAAAAATAGATGCAGCAGTAGAAGAAGCTCTTCGGTTTGATGCTCCTGTGCACTGGGTTAATCGAAAGGCAACAGTTGATACAGAGTTTCATGGACAGAAAGTAAAAAAAGGAGATATTGTTTATGCAATCCTTGGTTCTGCTAATAGGGATGCTGATCATTATCGTCAACCTGACACTTTCCTCCTTGATAGAGGTAAAAGCGATCATCACACTTTTGGTTATGGTATTCATTTTTGCATCGGGGCTCCTTTAGGCAGAATGGAAGCACGTTATGCTTTAGAAGGTTTATTGAAAAGATACAAGAGTATAAAACCTAGCACTTCTGGGGAGAATGAGCGCACTCATTCAAATATGCTTCGAGGTTTTCATCATCTTTGGTTGGAAGTAGAAGAAAATTAAGTTGTCAAAAAATAAGGTTCCAGTAATAGATTTAAAAGAGGGCGGCCTGAGTCATTCTCAACTTAAGTTATTAGATTTAGCATGCAGGGATCATGGGTTTTTTCTTTTAGAGAACCACGGTATGCAAGAATCTATAGATCGTATGTGGAATGCTTCAGAATGGTTCTTTAGATTGCCAAGAAACGAGAAATTGAGGATTCTTAGAACTGAAAGCAAACCTCTAGGATATTATGATAGAGAGTTAACAAAAAGAAAAAGAGATCTAAAAGAGGTTTTTGATTTTATGGATCCTAGATCAAATAAGGATGATTATAATCAGTGGCCTTTAGATGATAGCTTCAAACACGCTATGGATATCTTTTTTAAAGACGCTTCTTCAGTAGCAAGAAAAACCTTAGAATTAGTATTCAAGTCTTTAGTGCACGGCAAGTTAGATCTTCCGTCAGGTAACTCTGATATGAGTACAGTTAGATTGAATTATTACCCAATTGGTGATCCTTTAAAAGATTATGGTATTCATGAAGCAGTTGAATTAGGTGAAATGGCGCTTAATCATCATACGGATCCTGGTATTCTTACTCTACTTCTTCAAGATATGACTGGAGGATTACAAGCATTTTCTCATCAGGATGGTTGGATAGATATTGCTCCTAAAAAAGATACTATTGTGGTTAATTTAGGTGATGCAATGCAAGTTTGGACAAATGATCAATATTTAGCTGCTATGCATAGAGTTTCAAAAAGAACTAATGAATCTAGATATAGTACTCCTTACTTTTATAACCCATCAAGAGATGAAGTTTTAAAACCCATTAAAGGGATTTCTGATGAGTCGGATCATTATATGTCTTTTATATGGAAAGATTACATACAGGGAAGGGTTGATGATAACTATTCAGATTTAGGAGAGGATGATATTCAAATAGCTAAGTTTAGGATTTCTTCTAGATGAGTAATCATCATCATCATGCCTCAGAATCTGATAGAAGCTTATTTGTTGCTGTTGGAATAAATGTCCTGTTAACTTTAGCACAAGCTATTGGAGGGATCATATCCGGAAGTCTCTCGTTGATAGCTGATGCATTGCATAATCTCAGTGATGCTGCATCTTTAGGCATTGCTTTATTTGCAAGAACTATTGGCCGAAGACCTGCTGATGAAATAAAGAGTTTTGGTTATCAAAGAGCTGAAGTAATAGCGGCTCTTATTAATCTCACTTTATTGATTGTTGTTAGCCTGTATTTAATTTATGAAGCTTTGTGGAGAGTAATTGAACCCCAAGAAATAACTGGCTGGATAATAGTTCTAGTTGCAGGTATAGCATTGATTGTAGATTTAATAACAGCATCAATTACTTTCAAGAAATCGAAAGATAATATGAATATGAAGGCTGCATTCCTGCATAATTTATCTGATGCTTTAGCTTCTATAGGGGTAATCCTGGCAGGAAGTTTAATTTTACTTTATCAGTGGTATTGGGTAGATACTTTACTCACTTTTTTGATTGCAGGTTTTGTTTTTTGGCAAGGCTTATTGATGATGCCAAAAACGATACACCTCTTAATGGAAGGAACACCTGAAGATTTATCACTAGATGAAATTCAATCCTCCATGGAAGAACTAAGTGATGTTGATAATGTTCACCATATACATATATGGAGTTTAGATGAACAGAGGGTTGCTTTAGAAGCTCATGTAGTAGTGAGCGCAAATGAGTTAAAAGATGTTGAATCAATTAAAGATAACCTAAAATTGTTATTAAAAGAAAAATTTAAAATCACTCATTCAACTCTTGAATTTGAACACCATTTAGATTCAAGCTGTGAAGAAAATTCTTAAATAGATGTTTTATTAGAGCTAAAAGATGAGGTTTAAAATATGAAAGCTATAGGAATTATGGAACATGGAGGGCCTGAGGTATTAGAAGTTATAGAAGTACCTGAGGTGCAAGCAGGACCTGGAGAAATAAGGATTCGTAATTATGCAGCAGCAGTTAATCCTACGGATGTTGTGGTAAGAAATGGAATGTTAGCTGAGTTGCAAAAGAAAAACCCTCCTCCTTATGTTCCGGGTATGGATGCAGCGGGAATAGTTGACCAACTTGGAGAAGGGGTTAAGACTGATATTAGAATTGGTGACAAGGTCATGGCCATGGTTGTACCAAGAGGTAATTATGGAGCATATCGAGAGCAAATAATCTTAGATCAGAATGCAGTAGTTAGGGCTCCTAAAGACACTACTCATATAGAAGCTTGTACAATTCCTATGAATGCCTTAACTGCCCGATTATCATTAGATTTATTGGATCTTGAAGCGGGACAAGTTCTTGCTGTGACAGGAGGTCCGGGAGCTTATGGGGGATATGTTATAGAGCTTGCAAAAGCAGATGGGCTGACAGTAATTGCTGATTCTAATGAAAAGGATCAAGAACTTCTTAAGTCACTAGGAGTAGATTTTATAATTCCTAGAGGGGAAGGTTTTTCAGAGAAAATAAGACAAAAATTTCTTGATGGTGTAGATGGAATTGCTGATGGGGCTTTATTGAATGAACTAGCTATAGATGCTGTAAAGGACAAAGGTTCTTTTACATCTGTTAGGGGTTTTCAAGGAAAACCACAAAGAGGGATACAATTTACTACTACTTGGGTGACTGCATATGATTGTAGGTTTGACTTATTAGATACTCTTCGTCAACAAGTTGAAGATGGTACGCTTACCCTTAGAGTTGCTGGTTCAGTAACTATTGATAATGCTTCTGAAGCTCACGCAAGGCTTGAAGCGGGCGGTACAAGAGGAAGAATGGTAATTAAATTTTAGTAACTTTAATAGTTTTTATGAGACAAGTAATTATAAATAAGCTAACTAAGTTAGTTTTTTTGATTCTCTTTATTTCATTGCCAGTTGAGAGTCAAAAACCAAAAATAGATTATGCAGGCCCGCTGGCTGACTGGAAATCTTATGGATCTAGTTCGGGTGGTGGACACTTTAGTTTTGCAAATCAGGTAACTAAAAGTAATGTCCATATGTTAGAAAAGGCATGGGAATATAGATCTGGTGATTTCAAAGAAGCTTCAGAGGTTGGACCTAGTAGTTACTGGGGAGTTACTCCTATATTAGTTGAAGATACTCTTTATGCTTGCACAGCTCTAAATAGAATGATTGCTCTTGATCCTGAAACTGGACAGGAAAAGTGGAGTTTTAATCCTAAAGTAGATGTAAGTAAAGTAGTAGTAGTTAATTGTCGTGGAGTTAGTAGTTGGCAATCTAATGAAACGATTGGAAATATTTGTGAACATAGGATTGTTATGGGAACTATGGATGGTCGTATTATTGTTGTTGATGCAAAAGATGGAAAACCCTGTAAAGATTTTGGTAAGAATGGAGAGGTAGATTTAAAGGATGGTCTTGGTGAAGTTTCTGCAGGTGAGTATTCTGTTACTTCACCGCCAGCTATTATTGATAATAAAATAATTGTAGGAGCTTTTGTGTTAGATAGAACGCACAATAATATGCCAAGTGGAGTAGTTAGAGCCTATGATGCAGTAACTGGAGAACTTCTTTGGTATTGGAATGCAATACCGCCAGGTATAAAAGCTACTTTTGATGATCAAGGCAAGCCTTTATACAATAGAGGTACTCCTAATGTATGGTCTATTATCTCTGTTGATAAAGAAAGAAATCTTATCTTTTTACCCACTGGTAATACTTCAACTGATTTTTTTGGAGGAATTCGTGAGAATCTAGATTTCTACTCAAGCTCGGTTGTTGCTTTAAATGCAACTAATGGTGAACTTGTTTGGCACTATCAGATGGTTCACCATGATATTTGGGATTTTGACACTCCAGCACAACCAACTCTTTTTAATTTTGAAAGAAATGGAAAGATTATTCCAGCATTAGCACAACCGACTAAAATGGGATTACTTTTTTTATTAAACAGAGAAACAGGCAAGCCATTATTCCCTGTTGAAGAAAGGCCAGTTCCTCAAATAGGCTTTGTAGAAGGTGAATACCTTTCCCCAACACAACCTTTTCCTACAATTCCAGAACCTTTGCATCCATTAAGTCTTGAAACTGATAATGTCTTTGGTTTCACTTTTTGGGATAAAGGTTCTTGTAAGAAACAAATTTCTTCTTTACTGAATGAAGGTATTTATACTCCTCCTTCTCTTCAAGGTAGTCTATTTTATCCTAGTGATTATGGAGGAAATAATTGGGATACTCCTGCAATAGATCCTGAACGTAAACTTATTATCCTCAATACTAGATTAGTGGCGACTAATCTTAAGTTAATACCACGCAAAGACTGTAAAGATTATTCTGATGTTGGTGCTCAATCAGGAACACCTTATTGTGTTTCCATAACACCTATAGTTTCACCATTGGGTGTGCCATGTGCTCCTCGACCTTGGGGAAAGCTGAGTGCAATCAATTACAATACTGGTGATTTGGTATGGGAGCGTCCTTTTGGGACTTTGGAAGGATTGGCACCTTGGCCGATATCAAAATTAGAAGGGCCACCAAATATTGGTGGCGCGGCTTTAACAGCTAGTGGTTTAACATTTATAGCTTCTACAACTGATTCTTATTTTAGAGCTTTTGATACAGACACAGGTGAGGAGTTATGGAAAACGAAATTACCAACTGGTGGTCATGCTAATCCGATGACTTTTAGAGCAAGCAAAAATCAAAAACAATATGTGATTATCACTGCAGGAGGTTATCTTAATCCCTCTTTCAAGGAACCCATGGGTGATTATTTAATAGCTTATGCTTTGCCAGATAATTAGTAGCTTTGAAAATACCAATTTGGATAAAATGGTTGCTCTTTTATTAGTACTATTTATTTTTTTAATTTCTGGTTATCTTTTTCAAAATAGTGAAGAATTAGATTATGTTTATTTAATGTAGGGGGTCAAATGGGAGATTATATCTATCCAGGTATTCTAAGTTGTATTGCTTTATTAATTTATTATTTTACTTTATTAAAATCAGGTACTGCACGGCAAAAGTATAAGATATCGGCACCTTTGCATGAAGGTCCAGAGGAATATGTAAGGATAGTCAGAGCTCATCAAAATACTCTTGAACATTTAGTTATCTTTCTCCCTGGGTTGTGGTTATTTGCATTTTCAGTAGATCCAATTTGGGCTTCTATAATAGGTATATTTTGGCCCATTGGAAGGTTAATGTACGCTTTCGGATACTACCAGAAAGCTGAAAATAGAGTTCTAGGTTTATATGTCAGTATGCCGCCTATATATATTTTTATTTTGGGTTCATTTATCAGTTTTCTTATGGAACTTTTTTAATCCTATCTATTTGATATAAAGTAAGCTTTGACTTATATATAATGCGCGCATTAAAAAAAAATTTTAAATTTTTCAATCAATATAAATGAGCAGTACAAATGGATGATCATTTAGAGTTAGAGAAGGCTAGTGCTAGAAATAAAATTTACAGAGATTCAGGTATTGTTGTTGTAAAGCACTCAGACAAGAATATTTTTTCTGATTTATTAGATTTAGTTAAATCATTTTTTGTTTTACCTGATCAGGTTTATATAGAGATGGATACTCGAGAATATCGAGAAATTATTCTAGGTCTTCAAGAAAAAGCAAATAGCTTACAATTCAATAGGAGAATTGCAAAAAGTTTAAAAGGGTCAATACAAGAGTATATTGATGAAGAAGAATTCTTAATTCAATCTAATATATATATTAGATCCACAAGACCAAATGTTAGCGATCCTGAGACTGAAGCAATTGGTTGGCATAGAGAAACATTTTATAATACTAACGTGGAAAGGGTTTGCAACATATGGACACCTATCCTTAATGTTTCTGAAAAAAATTCTCTTAGATTTATTCCAGGATCTCAGAAGATCCTTGATGATGCTATAGAAACTGAACATTACGAAGAAACAAGTAATGAGCAAGGGGGGGCTGGTCATAAAATTGGATATCCATATAAACCAAAGAAGATCTTAGCAGGCGTAGATCTAAATAAACAAGAAAAGATGATTATCCCTAGTAACTCTTCCTGTATTTTTTCAGGTAATTTAATTCATGGAGCAGCGGTCAACTCGGGTAGTAACATTAGATTCTCTACTGATTTTCAGGTCTTACCTATATCAGCTTACAGCAGCAAAAAAAATAAACAGTTTCATTTAAGTTCAGAAAAACCTTATTTTGAAGCTCTTTAATTTTTTTTGCTAGACTTCTAATAATGAACAAGGTAACAGATGGCTGGGCTAATCAAATGGATACTGCCGTTGCAGAAGCTGAAACATAGACTTATTAGGAATGTAAAAAAATAGGAGATAATTATGTTAAAACTACATTTTGCACCAAACTCTAGAGCTGGAAGAATATTGTGGTTATTAGAAGAGTTAGATTTACCTTATGAGCTCAACAAGATGGCTTTTCATCCTGATGATTTAAAATCAGATGAACATCGTGCGAGACATCCCTTGGGAAGAGTTCCTGTATTAGATGATGGAGATATACAAATATGGGAATCAGGCGCTATTGTGGATTACATACTTGAAAGGCATAAGAACGGAGGACTAAAGCCAGCCGTAGAAGCCCTTGAATTTCCAGAATATCTTCAGTGGTTTCATTATTGTGAAGGGATGGTTATGCCACCTATGAATACTATAGTTGTTCATACGTTATTATTGCCCCCAGATAGAAGAGATGAAGTAGTTCTTGGTCAAGCTAAAAGATTATTAACCAATGCTTTGAAGCCAATAAATTCAACTTTACAAGGTAAAGAATATCTCATAGGAGAGTTCTCTGGAGCAGATATTATGTTGGGTCATGCTTGTTTTATGAGTAATAATTTAGGGTGTGTTTCTGATGAGATGATCAATATTAAGTCATATGTACAAAGGATTTCAAAACGGCCTTGTTTTAAGAAGGCTATAGAAACGCAATGATTCTCTTTAAAATATTTAATTGAGGAGAAGTTTATATGAAACCTGTTTGTTTAGTATTGGGGGCTGGTGCCGGCATTGGTGGAACTGTAGCAAAACGATTTGCAAAAGAAGGTTATCACTCTTGCTTGTGCAGAAGATCCGATCAAGAAGGTTTGGATCGATTAGTTAAAGGAATTGAAGATGATGGCGGTTCTGCTAATGGTTATTTAATTAATGCTATAGAGGATAACGTAATTGAAGATTTAATTAATTCGATTGAGTCTGATGTTGGACCCATAGAAGTAGTGGTCTACAACTTAGGAGCGCAAACCGGCATGAAACTCCTCAAAGATACAACCCATAAAGAATTTGAATGGGGTTGGAGAATGGCAAGTCTTGGACTATTCAGAGTGGCAAAAGTGCTGTGCCCAATAATGAAAGAAAGAGGAAAGGGAACAATTCTAGTGACTTCGGCGACAGCAGCCATGAGAGGTAATGCAACACAACACTCACATGCAGCCGCAATGGGTGCCAGGAGAATGTTGTGCCAATCTTTAAATGCAGAGTTTGCTACAAGTGGTATTCATATTGCTCATATAGTGATTGATGGAGCAGTAGATGCACCAGATACACTTGGTAAAATGTTAGGCCCTGAAATGTTTCAGAAATTTAGAGAGACAAAAGGTATGGAGCATGACGGTCTTTTACTTCCTAAAGAAATTGCGGAAACTTATTTTCATTTAGCTCATCAACATAGATCAGCTTGGACGCATGAACTAGATCTTAGGGCTTTCTCAGATCAAGCTTGGTGGAATCACAGCACAATGCTGGAAGACTAATAGACTCTAAATCTTTCTATTGAATCAAGAAAACAACAATATTTATTCCTATTCACCTCTAGATAGAGTTATTTGGGATACTCCTTCTATTTTAGCTATTTCAAATGAAATTGAGAGATTAAATCTTAATAAAGTATTTATAGTGTGTTCATCCTCTCTATCAAAAAATACCAATGAGATTCTTAAGATTCAGGATGTACTTGGAGTAAAGTTTGTTGGAATGTTTGATGAATGCCTTGAACATTCACCTATAGAGAATGTAATTGAATGCTACAAAGAAGTTAAGTCAGCAGATCCAGATATTATTATAACTATTGGCGGCGGCACCCCCATAGACACAGTTAAAGTAGTTCAATTATGTCATTCTTTAAATATTGATTCTAAGGAGGAATTGAAGAAAATTGCTAACGTATTCCAAAATAAAGGTTCTAAATTAAGACAAATAGCTATTCCTACAACTCTTTCTGGGGGAGAGTATTCAAATATGGGAGGCGCTATGGATACAAAACGGCAATTAAAAGAAAGATATTTAGGAATTGATATTTGCCCTCAAGTGGTCATTTTAGATCCTGAAATCACTTTACATACTCCTGATTGGTTGTGGTTATCTACAGCGATAAGATCAGTAGATCATGCAGTTGAAGGCTTTTGTTCTTTTTCGAACAACCCTTTAATAGAACCAATGGCACTTCATTCTCTCAAGGCTTTTTCAACCTCCTTGAGAGAAACATATAAGGAAAGAGAAGACGTGGAGTCACGATCATTATCACAAAAAGCCGTATGGATGATTGCAAAGAATTTAGGAAATGTTTCTATGGGAGCAAGTCATGGCTTGGGATACCTTTTAGGGTCTATTTGTTCTGTCCCACACGGATATACATCGTGCGTTATGTTACCTGCAGTATTGAAATGGAATGAATCAGTTAATCACGAAAAACAGAAAGAGATAGCAACGGCTTTAGGAAGACCTAATTTATCTGCATCAGAAGCTGTAGCTGAATTAGTATCGGATCTTGGCTTGCCAAAAACACTAAAGGAAGTAGGAATAGAAGAAGTTCACTGGAAAATGATAGCCGAATATGGTTTGAAGCATCCTACAGTGCTGTCTAATCCAAGACCTATAAAGTCTTCAGAAGATATTTTTGAAATTTTAGAATTAGCCGATAGATGAATTTAAAAATAGATCTTTAATAAAAGTGAAAGGAGATAGAAAGTGACTGTCATTGAGAATAAAAAATTAATACAAAAGTGGTATATAGCTTTAGCAGAAGGTGATTTTGAAACTATTTTTGATATGCATCATGAAGATGTTGTTTACAATATGTTAGGAAGCACACCAGTTTCTGGAAGGATTTATGGAAAAGATGCTTGTTGTAATGGAATTATAGGACAAAAATTATTGGAAAAATTAGTACCTGAGAAAATAAAATTTTCTAAAAAATGGAAGATAGTTGCAGCTGAAGGTAATAGAGTTGTAGGGTTAATGGAAGGAGGTGGACCTACTCAAAGTGGAGAAGAATATAATCAAACATATTGTGAAATATTCACCATTAGAGGAGGAAAGATTATAGAATTACACGCTTTTTTCGATACTGTTCTGGTTGAGCAGTGTTTATTTAATAATTCTCTTACCAAAGAACCTAAACCTATTTCAGATCCTTTTCTTATAAATTAATTTTTCTATTATAAGAAAATCTGTTTTGGTTTGTTTTATTTATTATAATCGGGATGAATCTCTGTTTAATTAAATATTCAATCATAATTTGACATCTAGTAAAAAAATATCAATTTGTATACCTACTTATAACAGGTCAGAAACTGTATATAGGCTTCTAACCCAAATTATCTCTTTTGATTTGAAAGACATTCTGGACGTGATTGTCATAGATGATGCTTCTACTGATGATACATACCAACATTTGATAGGACTTGCTGATGGTGATGATATAAGGATATCTAGGAATGAGAAGAACGCAGGTTTGACAGGGAATATTTTAAATTGTTTTAATGAGTGTAATACAGAGTATCTCATATACATGGCTGACGATGAGATTTTGTATAAAGATGGTATTGAAGAATTAATTATTCTTCTCGAAGATTTTAAACCTGACTTTTTGACAACACAATGGAATCGTTTAGATCACATTGCTAGGGAAAGTAAAAAGTTAAAAGAAATATCGTTATTAGATATTGAAGCTTTTGCATATCATGGACCAGGGTTAGTTTTTAAGAAATCATATATTGATTTTACTAAACCATACCTCTTATCTAGGTTAGATAAAGGTTGTACGGCTGCTTTCTTCTTACCTTTGATTATTCTTTTGATTGTAGGTAAGTTAAATGATTCTAAATTCTTTTCTTCTCCGATATTGTTAGGTGGTTTTCCAGAAGAAGGTGTTTTAGCTTCAAACGTGTTGGATTCAAAAGGTGAGCATTATCTTTCATTGACTAATCTTCTTAATCGTTATGTTGATTTAGAGCAATTTTATAAAGAAATGTTAGTAGAGTTTGCTTCTTCAAAGTATCTACGAGAATTAAAACTTCTTTTAGATAGCCATAAATTGTCCTTATATTTTTTATTAGAGATGGGGATTGGTGTTAAATCACCTAAATTGATTTCTGACTTTAGGCTTGGGGCTTTAAGAGCTTCTATGCATCCTTTGGGAGCTATAAAGAGTTTAATTAATTACATTAGTATGAAGGTAAAGTTATTCATATATAGAATTCAAAATTAAAGTCTTACCAAATCGTTTAAATACCAAATTATTTTTCTTAAGGAAGAAATTTATGAGTCTTAGTCAATATTTACTGAGTTTATGATTGTGTTAACATGCCCTTAATTCCAAATTTTAAGCACAATTTAAGGAAATATAGTGAATGATTTAGAGATTTATTTTCAAGAAAATACTAAAAGAGAACTCGATAAGTGGTCTCAGTATTTTGATATTTATGATAGGCATTTTCAGAGATTCAGAGATAAAGAAATTGTGCTACTTGAGGTAGGCGTTAGTCATGGAGGAAGTCTTCAAATGTGGAAGAATTACTTTGGGGAGAAAGCTAAAATTTATGGAATAGAAGTGAATCCCAATGCTAAGGAAGTAGAAGAAGACCAAATAGAGATATTTATAGGGTCACAAACAGATAGAGAATTCTTGAGGAGCATCAAACAAAAATTACCCCAAATAGATATTTTGATAGATGATGGCGGGCATACAATGGTTCAGCAAAAAGTGTTTTATGAAGAGTTATTTGAAACTGTAACCTCAGAAGGAGTCTATTTAATAGAAGATTTGCACACCTCTTATTGGAAGAACTATGGAGGGGGTTATAGAAATAAAAGATCTTTTATTGAATATAGCAAGAATTTTATAGATCAATTAAACGCCTTTCATTCTCGTCAAGGATCTTTTCGTGCTGATAACTTCACAAAAACAGTAGATTCACTTCATTTTTATGACAGCATACTGGTTATTGAGAAGAAAAGAAGGACTGAACCAGAAAGAAAGATTACAGGGTCTCAGCAAGTTATAAACAACACTGAAAAAACAAGTGCTATTTTATTAGGAATTGAAGAAAAGAAATACATTTCAGCTAGTTTTTTAGAGAGGTTGTACTATAGGTGGCGAATTTTTTTACTCATTAATGAAGGTTTTGTATATAAGGCACTTCTTTATAAGTTAAAAGAACTCTTAAGATAGATTGCTTTAAAGATTTAATAAGTAAATAACTTTAGTTTATAGATGTCCTAAAAGAATTATAGGGTTTACTTGAGTCTTTCAGTTTTATTTTATTTTGCTTAAGTAAAGCTTGAACTTTGTTATATGACATCGGGTTTTCGTATAGAGCATACATGCCATCTAAAGTATCAAGAACTGCCCATTGTTCCAGTTGTTGATCTGTAAGATCAATCACTCCTTTGTAATCATAAACAGGTATAACACAATCAGATAAGAATCTAGAATTAAAAAGAACTTTGCGTACCATCCTTTTTAGCTTAAGTAGTAAAGTAATATGTTTAGTTAGAAAAGATTCACAACTTTCATACTTAATTAAGTTTTTAAAAAAAGGCCTCCAGAATATATATTTTGGTGAAAGAAAACCAACTTTAGGTGGTGGGTATATATCAAACATTACTTCACCATCGTCTTTTACAAAATCATAGAGCTTAAGAATAGATTGCTTGGGTTTTGGAGTATGCTGTAGGACTCCTCGACATATAACAACGTCAAATTTTTTGTCAGGTATGAGTTTTGTAAAGTCTGCTTTAATTCTTGTACAGTTGGGATCGTCTTTAGCTACATTAAAAAAAATTGCTTGAGACAGATCTACTAAAACAGACTCTTTTGCAAATTTCACTATATGTTCTGAGAATCTTCCGGCTCCGCAACCTACCTCTAAAACAGTTTTGTTTTTAAGGTAGGACAATTTCTCTAAAATAACATTCTCTAAAAGTTCTTCAGAGATATTGAAGCCATTCTTGCTATCTATTTGAACGTTGACATGATCTCTCCATTGCTTTCCAAAATTTTTTACATATTTATCATCTTTATCAAGTATTAAAGCACCTTGATCTTCTTCAAACTCATTTTTGAAATAATTTGATTTCATGTTTAGGTAAATATTTGCTTATAGGAACCATATTATAATCACAATAAGATTACCTTTGGATTCTTTTGATTAGTTTTGGTTTTAGTCAAAGATATTTAGGCTTTATTTTTTTTAGAAACAGATTTAGGATAACTTGTTGTAGAATTAATTAATTCTATTCATTAAAAAATAATATCTTCAAATGTCTAACGTTTTGTACATATCATATGATGGGATTTTAGAGCCACTAGGTTATTCTCAGGTTTGGAGCTATCTCAGTAGGTTATCTAACGACCGTAAATTTTTCTTAATCAGTTTTGAAAAGAAATTAGATTTTAAGGACACCATTAGGGTTCATAATATGAAGGATAGATGCAAAAAAGCAGGTATTATTTGGATTCCTCTTAGGTATCATAAAACGCCTTCTATTTTGGCAACTTTATATGATATTTTATTGGGAACTATTGTTGGTGCATTTATAGTATTACGAAATAAGATTTCGATTGTTCATGCTAGGAGCTATATACCAGCATTAATGGCTTTGTTTCTAAAAAAAATATTTAGACTGAAGTTTATTTTTGATATGCGAGGCTTATGGGCTGATGAGAAAGCAGATAGTGGGATATGGAAAAAAGATGGTTTTGTATTTAAATTTGTTAAGGGTTTAGAAAAGTATTTTCTTTTAAACGCAGAAATAGTTATTTCTTTAACTCATAAAGCTGTAGAAGAAATTAAAAATTTTCCTTATCTTAAAAATACCAAGGTTAATTACAAGGTAATAACTACTTGCGCAGACTTAGATATATTTTCATTGAGAAATAAAGAATCAAATAATAAGCCATTTACTTTAGGGTATGTCGGGTCAGTAAGTCTTTGGTATGCTTTTGAAGAAGTATTATTAACTTTTAAATTATTATTACAAATAATTCCAGAAGCTAAATTGTGCATAATTAATAAAGGAGAGCATGATTTAATAAATCAGAGTTTGATTGAAGCAGGTTTAAAAAAAGATAATGTAAATGTAGTTTCATCAGATCATGAAGGAGTATCAAAATTGATGAATGATATGGATGCAGGTATTTTCTTTATAAGGCCTTATTACTCAAAAATAGCATCAGCGCCTACTAAATTAGGCGAATTCTTAGGTTGCGGAGTTCCGTGCCTCTCAAATACAGGAGTAGGGGACATGACTAGAATTCTTGAAGATAATAAAGTTGGTGTGGCTATAAAAGATTTCGAAGAGATTTCTTTAAAAAAAGGCCTTGAAGAGCTAATTGCTATTTCTAAATCTGAAGGAATTAGACATCACTGTCGATCAGTTTCTTTAGATTTATTTTCTTTGGATGTAGGAGTGAGATCTTATGAACAGGTGTATGCTGGTCTAGAAGAAAAATAAAAGCATTTTATTTTACATAAGAAATAATGTGTAGTAGGAATTTTCAAAGAAGAATGATGGAATTGGCATATAAAGAAGCTCTAAAAGCTTATAAAAAAAATGAAATACCAGTAGGGGCTATTATAGAACTTAATGGTGAAGTAATAAGTAAAGGCCATAATTTATCAATGTCAGAACCTGATCCAACAGCTCATGCGGAGATAATTGCCCTAAGAAGGGCAGCAGAAACATTACAAAATTATCGTTTGAATGGAGCTAGTATGTATGTAACTTTGGAGCCTTGTTATATGTGTGCTGCAGCCATAGTTCATTCTAGGATAGACAATTTAGTTTTTGCTGCGATAGATGAAAAGACAGGAGCAGTTGTAAGTCAAGGTAGTTATTTTGATCAATCTCATGTAAATCATAAAGTTAGTTATAGTCAAGGAGAGTTGGTAAAAGAGTCTTCAGATATTCTAAGAAAATTTTTTGTAGATAAGCGGAGTTAAAATTTAAAATTAGACCATATTGGAGCATGGTCTGAAGGTTTTTCCATTCCTCGAGTTATATAATCTATACCTGTATTTGTTAATAGATTGTTAAGGGAATCTGTAGCCCAAATTTGGTCTATCCTAAGGCCTCTTTTAGGTTTATCATCAAATCCTCTGCTTCTATAATCAAACCAACTATAGCGGTCATCTACAGTAGGATTTAAGCTACGATATGTATCAACAAATCCCCAAGAAATTAATTTTAATAACCATTCTCGTTCTTCCGGTAAAAAACTACATTTTCCTGAACTTAACCATCTCTTTCTGTTATTCTCACCTATTCCTATATCAATATCTTCAGGTGATATATTTAAATCTCCCATAACAATTATCTTTTCCTCTGGGGAATGATTAATATTCAGATGTAATATTAAGTCTTCATAGAATTTTTTTTTCGCAGGGAATTTAGTAGGGTGTTTTCTTTCTTCACCTTGAGGAAAATAACCATTAATTATTGTTATTTGGTTTCCTTTTTCTTCAAAAGTTGACCAAACTAATCTTCTTTGAGATTCTTCTGTATCATCTTTAAAGCCTTTACCAGATTCTATTGGTTCTTTTTTTGAAAGTAGTGCCACTCCATAATGACCTTTTTGACCATGGTAAAAGGGCAGATATCCTAGATCAGTAATCATTTCAATGGGAAATTCATCATCGTGCACTTTGGTTTCTTGTAGCCCTATTACATCTGGATTATGAAGATTAATTATTGATTGAAGTTGATGAGGTCTGGCTCTTACACTATTTATATTGAATGATACTATCTTCATAAAAATCAAGTAGTTGTATCTAAAGAAAAAACAATTGGTTTAAAAGATAAACTAATTTGATCTGTTAAAATATTTGCTGCTTCTATCAGTATTTCTTTTTCTATATCTATTTCATCTTCCTCTTTATTTAGATATTCTTTATAAGTTTTAAAAGTATTTAAATTCATTTCTTCTCTAAATCTATTGTGACGGCTTAGGAATTCATTTTCAGCTCTTTTCTTATCTTTTTTTCTAGTTTCTAAGTTCAAAATTAATGAATTCTTCTTTTTTTGAATCTCTCTCCAGTTTTTTTCTTCTGATATGTATCTAAATACAGGAGAAGTTTTGACTCTGTCACTTGCTAGTTCATTAAGATTAGAGTCAGTGGTAACTTCAGGTAGAGTCTTAAATTTGATAGGAGAAATTTCATCATATTCTAAAGCGTTATCTAGAGTCTTCATTCCAAATTCTTCAGTTTCGATAAAATCTGGTATGTATACGTCAGGTAAGATACCTGAAATTTGGACACTATTTCCTGTAATCCTATAGAATTTTGATTCTGTATATTTTAATTCACCTTTGCTAAGGGGTTCCATTTTTTGTACGGTTCCCTTTCCAAAAGTTTCCGTTCCTAAAACTAAACCTCTCCCATAATCTTGGATGGCGCCTGCCAGTATTTCAGAAGCTGAAGCGCTAAATTTATTGACAAGAATTGCCAAAGGCTTTCCATAAAATTGGAAGCCTCTTCTTTTACCCAACGCCTGAATATCTCCAGAGGAACTTTTTACTTGAACGGTTTGACCCCCTCCTAAAAATAAATGGGCTAAGGCATTTGCTTCAAATAAGGAACCTCCACCATTGTTTCTTAGATCTAGTATCAAGCCATCTATTTTTTCTTTTTTTAGTTCAGTTATTAATTTCTTTACATCACTGCTACTGCTTTTAAAGTTATATTCTCTTCTTTGATATGCATCAAAATCCATATAAAAAGCTGGCAGTTCAATTACACCTATTAAGAATTCTTGACCATTATTTTTTATAGTTAAGGTCTTTCTTTCCGCTGATTGATCTTCTAGCTTTACTAAACCTCTTTTTATTGTGATTGTTTTTGTTTCTGATTCATCTAATGCATTGGCAGGAATTATTTCTAATTTAACATTCGAATCAATTGGTCCTCTTATGAGCCTCACAGCATCATCGATTCTCCAACCAATTATATCCTTAATTTCTTTCTGTTCTTGTCCTACACCTATGATTTTATCTTCCGCTTTTAGAAGTTTAGATTTGTCAGCAGGACCTCCTGGTATAATTGATCTTACTGTAGTGTAAAGTCCATCAGAAGAAAGGGTAGCCCCTATACCTTCTAGCGAAAGTTTCATGTCTATATCAAAATCTTCAACTCTTTTTGGAGAGAAATAAACAGTAGCTGGTCCGTATCTTGAGGTTACTGCATTAATAAAAATATCAAAAATGTCTTCATTCTTAGTTTTTTCAAAATAATTTAGTTGACCCATTTGCCTTTTGATAAGTTTCTCTTTTGCTTCTTCGAGAGAATTTCCATTAATAATTAATTGGATCAAATCATTGGTTATGAAGTTAGTCCAAGCTTGTTCGAGGTCTGGTATACTCTTCTCCCATCCTTCCTCTTTTCTGTTAAGAGAAATTGATTTTTCTTGATTTAAGTTAAGCAAATTAGAATTCTCAAGAATTTGTAGTTGGTGTTTATGTCTTGATTTATATCTATCAGAATATAAATTAAAAATCGAAAAGGCCGATTCTAAAGTATTCTCAATCGTGAGCATATCTTCCCTTAGAAAATTGTTTATCTCTGATTCTAAAAATATTAAATGATTTCGATCTAAAATATTTAAAAATTCCTTAAGACTTTTTAGTTGAATTTCTCTGAAGTTTAATTTTACAAAATGCTCATTTTCTAGAATATCTATGACCTCGTTGGCTAGATTTATATGCTCTTCATTAAATTTATATTCCTTCTCTTCTGTTGTGGCTTGTAATGAAATAACAAGCAATAAGACAAGGGATGTTTTCAAAGTTGAAAGTATATTAGTCATTATGTGAGTTTCTAAAGATATAAAATTATAGGTAGATCATTTTTAATTACCAGATTATATTGAAGATCTTTAAAATATATTTATTATTTAACTGTCAAAAAAATGAGTATAAATAAATTTTTAAATCTAGGGATCAAGCCTTTTAAAAAAGGTTTATGTGAACTAGGTAATAATTCATATGCATACTTGCAACCTGATGGAGGTTGGGGTTGGAGTAATGCGGGTTTAGTGAGTGATGGAGGAGAGGCAGTAATAATAGATACGCTATTTGATGAAAATCTCACAAAAGATATGTTGAAGCAGATGAAAAAAGCAGAACCTAAATCTATGAAAAATATTGTGTGTTTAGTTAATAGTCACTCTAACGGTGATCATTGCAATGGTAATAATTGTGTTCAAACAAATCAAATTATTTCAAGTGAAGCTACCTTTCAAGAAATGAAAAATGAGTCTCCAGAGGCAATGGCTTTATTAATTAAAGAAGCTCCAAGAATGGGAGAGTTGGGAAGATACTTTCTTCATTGCTTTAGTCATTTTGATTTTCAAAATGTTGTTACAAGAAGACCCAATTTTACTTTTTCAGGTAAATTAGAAAAAAGGGTAGGGAATAAAACTATTCATTTAATTGAGGTGGGCCCTGCTCATACTAATGGGGATATCTTAGCTTTTATTCCTAAAGATAAGATTGTATATACCGGTGATATTCTATTTATAGAAGGTCACCCCATATTATGGGCAGGCCCTATAAGCAACTGGATATCCGCTTGCGATAAAATATTGGGTATGGATGTTGATATCATTGTACCTGGTCATGGACCTGTAACAGATAAGAGAGGAGTGAGGGCAGTTAAAGAATATCTGGTATATATACATGATGAAACAAAAATTCGTTATAAAGAAGGGATGAGCGCTCTAGAAGCTTCAAAGGATATAGATCTAGGGATGTTTGATACCTGGGGTGATAGAGAAAGAATTGCTGTAAATGTTAATTCTCTTTACAGAGAGTTTAAGGGAAAAAAAATTAAGGAAGACATAACTTTATTATTTAGTCAGATGGCTGAATTAAGTAATTATGATTAAATATAGAGTTATATTTTTAGTTAAAAACTAAAGAAAACCTCTACATCTGTATTACCGCTTTCCCAATAATTTTCCGGTCTTTCATGTATTGAAGAGCCTTTATTCCATCCTCTAAGTTAAATGATTTACAAATATATGGATTAAAGTCTCCATTTTCAGCTATTTTATAGATGGCTTCTATATTCTCTTGACCTTTAATTGGGTCTCTTCTGCCGTATTCACCCGCCCTAACCCCAATGACAGAAAATCCTTTTATTAGGGGAATATTAACAGGAACTTGGGGTATCCTTCCACTTGTAAAGCCTATGATTAGTAATCTTCCACCCCAATTGATGCATCTTAATGATTGATCAAAAATGTCCCCTCCTACTGGATCAAAAATAACATCGGCTCCATTTCCATTAGTTAATTCTTTTACCTCTTTTCTAAATTCAGGTGTTTTTTCTTTATTTATTTCAATTATATGTAAAGCTCCCCACTCTAAGCATTTATTTAATTTTTCTTTGGAAGATCCAGTGGCTATAATTTTTGCTCCAAGTAATTTCCCTAATTGAACTGCTGCCATTCCTACTCCACCTGAAGCACCATGAACTAATAGAGTTTCATTTTTTGTAAGTTTACCAAGGCGGACCAGGGCAACATAAGCTGTTAAATAGGCTGTTTGGAAGGAAGCAGCTTGAACAAAGTTAAAATTTTTAGGTTTTAGATTTGCATTATCTTCAGGAACAATTAAGTATTCTGCAAATGCTCCATTACCCCAAGAACCAAAACATACTTCATCTCCTTTCTTAAATTTAGTAACTAATGAGCCAACTTCTTTGATTACTCCAGCTCCTTCCATTCCCAAAACAAATGGTAAATCAGGCTTATGTTGATATTTCCCTTGACTCATTAGTAGGTCAGGAAAATTTATCGAGGACGCTTTAACTTCAATCAATAAGTCATTTATTCCAATATTCGGTAAATCAAGTAATTTGATAGAGGTGCCACTAAAGTCTTCTGATAATGAATTACAAACTAATGCCTTAATTTTATTCATCAGTAGTTAAGATCTACTTCATATTGTCTATACCAAAGATTGAATGCCCATTTTTCTCCTGATATTACTGGACAAGCCCCATGTAAGGCATTCTTATGAGGCATATCAGTACCTTGATGGCAAACTTCAAATACAACTATTTTCCCTTCTTCTGGAATAACTGTTTTATCTAAATTAGGAAAGTGTGTTTCTCCACCTTCATCTACATTATTTAAATACCCAAGAACGGTTAGTACTCTTTGGCCAGAGTTACCAAGGAAAGCTTTACCTAGTTCTGTTTCTTTATCAAAAGCATCTAAATGAGCCTGATATTCTTCTTTTTCTTGGTAATGAAGGACTTGAAAAGACTCCGCATTCTTAACAGGCATCTTAACTAACTCTGAAATTCTATTTACAACTAATTGAGTTGTTTCTGAGTGGTCATGTTTTACCCAGCAATTACTGCTGGTTCTTCTTTTATCTATAGATCCTATTTTGTTTGCATTATGATCTATAGCACTTACAGTTGATCTTTTCATAAAGTCCATTGATATTTCCTTAAAGTACTTACATTCTTCTATGGACATCACTCCTTGGATTGTATAGATCTTGGGGTCATGATGGATAATTTCCATCTTATAATTGCCAATAGATATTTTCACTTATTATATTATGTTAATTATTTTTTTATTGAATCTGATGTTTGACCAAACATGTTTTTGAGACCCTCTTTTGTTATCCCTTTTCCAAAGTTTCTGGCTTCTTTTCCTACATTCATACCTTTTCTGACTGCAGGTCTATTTTTTAGAACATCAAACCAACGTCTTAAATTAGAGAAATTATCTAGATTAACTTCATATCTCTTATAAGCTGTTATCCATGGGAATGAAGCTATATCTGCGATTGAGTAGTCGCCGGCTAAATATTCTCTTTTGTCCAGAACTCTATTCATAACTCCTAAAAGTCTATCATATTCATCTTTATATCTTTTTTCTGAATATGCATGGTTTCCTGGAAAATTATGAGCATAATTCACAAAATGACTTACTTGACCAGCCATTGGTCCTAAGCCGCCTATTTGCCAAAAAAGCCATTCTAAAACTTTAATTTTTTCTAATGGATCACGAGGGAGTAGTAGGCCACTTTTTTCTGCTAAATAAATTAAGATAGCTCCTGATTCAAATATGCTAACTTTTTCGCCTTTTGGTCCTTTTGGATCAATAATAGCTGGCATTCTATTGTTGGGACTTATAGATAAAAATTCTGGTTTAAATTGGTCACCTTTCCCAAGGTTCATAGGAATTACTTTGTAGGGGATTTTACATTCCTCAAGCATAATAGTAATCTTCCATCCGTTTGGTGTAGGTGCATAATAAAGATCAATCATGTTTTAATTTAAATAATTACTGAGCATGAGATAGTATTCTAAAAAAACACTAATGAAAATAATAAATATGGAGTATTTATGAAGATAGACGCAGGAATAATATCAAGCGATGCAAGAGAAGCAGGGATCTCGGCTAAAAATCTAGAAGATGCTGGCTATGATGGAGCTTTTACTTATGAAGGACCACATGACCCTTTTTTACCCCTTGTAGGAGCAGCTTTATCTACTGAAAAAATAGAACTTATGACATCAATAGCAGTAGCTTTTGCTAGAAATCCAATGGTTTTAGCTAATTTAGGTTTTGACTTGAATTTATTATCTAAAGGAAGATTTATCTTAGGTCTAGGTTCTCAAATAAAACCTCATATAACAAAAAGATTCTCTATGCCTTGGTCAAGTCCAGCCGCAAGAATGAAAGAAATGATTTCAGCTATACAAGCCATTTGGGATTGTTGGCAGAACGGAACTAAATTAGATTTTAGAGGAGAATTCTATTCTCATACTTTGATGACTCCTTTTTTTACGCCGGCATCGAATCCATATGGTACACCCAAAATATACGTAGCTGCTGTAGGACCTCTTATGACAAAAGCGGTTGCAGAGTCAGCTGATGGCTTATTAGTCCACCCTTTTCATACTGTTAAATATATGGAGGAAATAACATTACCTGGAGTAAAAGAAGGCTTAGCTGAGGCAAATAAATCAGAAAAGAACTTTGATTTTTCGATTAGTGTTATGACAGCAACTGGTTTAGATGAGGAATCATTTGTTAATTCAGTAAAAGCAGTAAGGAATCAAATAGCTTTTTATGGTTCTACTCCAGCGTACAGAGGTGTTCTTGAATCTTGTGATGCAGGAGATCTGCAAGAAAGACTTAATTTACTTTCCAAAGAAGGGAAGTGGGCAGAAATGGCAGAAATGATTGATAATGATATTTTGAATAATATAGCTGTCATTGCTGAGAGTCCTGAATTGGCCGCTAAGGAGATAAAAAAGCGTTATGAGGGTAAGGGTGATCGTCTTACACCAGCTCTTTATTCTGATAATCCTGAATTAGCACCCGCCTTACTAAAAGCATTAAAATTATAAAGCGTTAGTTAATTTGTATTCTTTACCCTTAATCCTTAAGGGCTAAGATGTCTTGAATTAGTTGAGGGCCTTTGTAAATTAAACCTGTATAGATTTGTACTAGATCTGCTCCCGAATCTATCTTCTTAGAAAAAGTTTCTGTATCCATAACACCTCCGGAAGCAATTATGGGGAAGTCTTGACCAACTAGACCTTTAACTTTTTTTAAAATTTTAGTAGATAATTCAAATAAAGGTTTTCCGCTTATTCCACTAGGTTTATGAAAATGATTGTGGAAAGAGGAAGTGTTAGTTGTTATTAAGCCATCAATGCCTTCTTTTATAATAGTAGAAATAAATATATCTAACTCGTTATCTTCTATATCTGGAGACAATTTAACAATCAATGGTTTATATCCATGATCTGTTGAGAGGGTACTTTGTTTATTTTTTAAAGACTGGATAAGTTCAGGTAAGTAATTTTTTGAACCAAGTTCTCTTAAATTTTGAGTATTAGGAGACGAAATATTTACAGTAATAAAATCAGAATATGCGTATGCCTTTTCAAAACAAATTAAATAATCATCTATGGCTTTTTCTAAAGGAGTATTAGAATTTTTTCCTATACTTACAGCAATAGGGCAAAGCTTATTAGCTTTAGATATGTTTTTTATAAGGTAATCAATACCTTTATTGTTAAATCCCATGTTATTTATTAACGCTTCTTTAGGCTTGTCTCTATAAAGTCTGGGCTTTTGGTTTCCCAGTTGAGGTATTGGTGTTGCAGTACCTAGTTCAAGAAAACTAAATCCTAGAGCGCTCAGGCATTTTATGTAGTCTCCATTCTTATCAAGACCTCCTGCAAGCCCAAGCCTATTCTTAAATTCTATGCCAAGACACTTATAAGAGTTTAATGGTTTCTTTGTTACTAGGCTTACTCCAAGAGCATCAATTAATTTCAATGAGTTTAAAGCTAGAGAATGAGATACTTCACTAGGGAGCCTAGTCATTAATTTTGTTGCTAATGTAGATAATTTAAGTAGCGACATTTCAAAAACATTGTACAATTAGTTTTTTAATAAAATAAGTAATAAAATAGTTAATAAAAAAAAACGAACAATATTTATGGTAATTATGGTTCTATAATGTAGTATGAGATTAATGGATAAGTGTGATCTAGGTAAAATAAAGTGAATTTATATTTGATCCTGAATATGTTTTCATCTAAACTTCTTAACTCGGTTACAACTTAGATCGTTAATTTTAGGTGGCAATAAAAGACAAGAGTTAAAATTCATGAAAAACAAACTAATATCAATAGCGGCTTCATTCTTTCTTCTTCTAACTTCTCAGTTGGGGTTTTCAGCAGAGGGTACGGAAGACGACAAAGAGAAAAAAGATGATGTCGATTCAGAAGAAGAGTCAACTGGTGGAGCAGCCGGTTCAGCAGCGGCATCAAATGCCACTGGTGGAATTGCTCTAGGTACAGTAGCAGCCATAGCTGCAATTGCAGCAGCAGCTTTAGCTATAGCTGATTCATCTACAGGAGGAAGTGATGAAGCTCCTGTGACTCCACCGCCACCGCCACCGCCACCGCCACCACCGCCGCCGCCTCCGCCGCCGCCTCCTCCACCACCGCCTCCGCCACCGGAGCCTGTGATAGAGGAATATGTTAAGTCGGAGACAGTTAATGTGACAGTGGATGTACCAGGTACGAGAACAACGGGTGCAACGGCTACAAGAACAACGGGTGCTACAGCAACGAGAACAACAGGAGCTACAGCAACGAGAACAACGGGTGCTACAGCAACGAGAACAACAGGAGCTACAGCAACGAGAACAACAGGAGCTACAGCAACGAGAACAACAGGTGCAACGGCTACAAGAACAACGGGTGCTACAGCAACAGCAACAACAACAGGTACTTCGGGTTATGCGGCAGATGGGTCAGACGTAGATTATTCAGATTCGTCTGTTTATACCACAATTCAAGAAGCTTATGATTCAGGTTCTACTATGACATACTATGGTGAAATAGCTGATACATATGGTACACCAGCTCCTGAATTTGTAGCTGGTTCTGATGCTTCTACTGACGGTTATCTTATTTACTATATACCTGATGATGCAACAGCAGTAATGGAAGGAAACGCATCTATATCTCAGACAGCAAGAGATGCTGCTGCGGATACAGATGGAACTGCACGATATGTGGATCCTAATACTGGAGGAGCAGCTCCAGGTTATCAAGGTGATTTTGTATCTGCTGCCTTAGGTGGTGGAACTACTAATCTTGGCGATCAAGGAGATGATACTGTTTCATATGCTCCATTAGAATCAGAGACTGCAAATAGCAGAAGAACAGCTTCAGACCCAGCTTATTCAGGAAGCGAAGATGGAGTTATTGGTCAGCAACTTGATGCTCAAGGGAACCTTACAGGTGCATATGAAGTGTATGTCATACCTGAAGGAACTTCTCAAGCAGATGGCACTGCACAATACGTAGATCAAAATACTGGTGGAGGTTCACCGGGCACAGCAGGAACTGATCAAACTGATTGGGTAGTAGCTGCCTCAGATACAGCAGGAACTAATCAAACTACAGGATTGTATTCTGGAGTAATTGATAGTGGATATTCAACTGATGCAGGACAAAATCCAGATGGATCTAGTAGAGGGTATACTGTAGACGGTGATTCTTTAGGAGGACTTACATATTCCACAGCTTATATTATACCTCCTAGTACTTATACTGAAGAAGATGGTAATTTTGGTACAGAAGTACCATTTGTTGATTTTAATACTGGTGGAGGTTCACCTGGATCTAATGATAATGTAGCTTCAGTAGTAGGAGCGCCTGGTGGTGGTAATAACACAACCGGTAAAGGTGTTGGTTTAGTTAACGATAATCCAGCAAGTATTGTTGGAGGAACCGGAGATGTTACTACGGACGATTATTCTGACGTCGGATATGCAGAGGAGTATGCTATACCAGATCCTAGTACTAAAAATGATTATTCAGATATTAATACTAGTGATGGTTTAAAAGAAGGAGGTAATGCTCCAGGTTATCAAGGCGATACAGTAGGGCAAGGAGCTGGAGTAGCTTTACCTATAGCAGAAGGCACTGGATATTCTGAAATATATGAGATACCTTTTGAAGCTACAGATGGTGTAGTTAATCTAGACAGCTTAAGCAATCAAGTAGGATATCAAGACCCTAATACAGGAGGAGCGGCTCCTGGATATACCGGTAGATTCGTAACTGGTGTTTCGGATCTTGGTGCTCCTTTAGAAGGAATAGGAGCTCTTGAGGAGTATGAGATAGGAACTCTTTGGGATGGAGGAGGAACAGGTGATGCATATGGTAAAGGCCTTACAGGAGAAGCAGATAGAACAAGTGAGGGTTATGTAGATCCTAACAACGCTCAAGATCAAACTCCTGTAACTGGAACTTCTATAGGAGACCCTGCACTTGTAGGAAGTCCTGGATGGGAAGTTTATGAGATACCTTATTCAACTTATGGAGAAGGCGGGCAGTCAGTTGTAGGGAGATATATAGATCCTAATACTGGAGGAGCTGCTCCAGGTTATCAAGGTGATTACGTAGTTGGGGCCGTTGGTGCAGGAGTATCTCTTGTAGATGGTTCTTCTAATTTAGGAAAACAATATGTTGAAGATTATATAATTACTTCAGAAACAATGATTGATCCACAAACTGGAGGAAACATGCCAGGTTATGCTGGTGACTATGTCACAATAGGTGGAACTTCAGATCAGACTACTTTAGTAAATTTAACTGAAGAGTTTTTAGGAGACAATACAGATGCGGGTAAGACTACAATCACAGAGCCATCAACAACAACGAAGGCAACAATTGTAACTTCAATAGCAACAAGATGTACTGCTAATTGTTAATATAATAGTATCTAATTAAAAAAAACCCGCGGAAAAGCGGGTTTTTTTTGTTATTAAGATGGAGCTTTTGTAATTTCTAGAATTATAGGTGGAACGTTAGGCGCGATTTGTTGAATACTTTTCCATACAAACCCATTTTTAGGATCTACCCAGTACTTATTATCATATTTCCAATTAATCATTTTATTCTCAATAGTTTCTGTAACCTTAATAAGGTTATATTCATAATTAAGAATGTTTATTTCTTCTAATTCATCTTTGTATGAGGTTCTGACCGTTAATTCAAGGTGTCTTACCGAGGGATTGCTGAGACTTATAACCCTTCCAGATTTATGGCTATTTTTATAAGATATTTTTTCATTAAAGTTCAAAAAATTAAAAATTTTTCTAAAACTACCTTCATCCACAACATTAGTTAACATTTTTGTATCTATATTATTTAATAGATCGTAGAAAGGGATATCATTAGCGTAATAATAATCAACTAGATCATTGTTTAATTTAGAGGTTCGTATTATTCGACCATTTTCAATTTGAATCATTACTTCATCTTTACTGACCCAAGATAATTTTTTGTTTTCTATCTCCTGGAGGATCATTAAGCCACCCGGTCCTTTACCTATTTTTACTTTCATTGAAGCATATGGTATAGCTTCAACCATTTCTCTACTTATTGGTGCGTCAGGATAGCCATATATAATTTTACTGAAACTACTTACCCAAATATTTGATAATACAAATTTAGAGCCTTCATTCTTTAAACCTATTGCAGAGCATGAAGATAAGAAAATACTTGTGAATACAAAAAAAACTAGTATTTTAATTTTCTTTTTTGGCTTTATATTCATACTTAGCCTTTTAATTAAGTAAGTCTTCCCAGTCTCTTTCCATTTCATACAGAGCTGTATTACCTGTAACTGAGTATAGAGAGTGGTGCTGAACTAGTAACGCTCCACCATCTCTAGTTAAAGGATGAATGCCAAAGAAGACATTACCTGTACTATAATTCGTGAAGAATAGATCATGAGGTATTTGGAAATATATTCCTTTATCAAAACTTCCTTCTCCAAATTCTGATGCAGAGACATCTGTTCTTGTGGCAAAGAATCCTAGTCTTAAACCTGTATGAAATCTTCTTGAAACATCTAAAGTATAGCCTTTGTCTCCAGCAAGGAATTTCCCTATCATTAATTGAGCTATTACTCTTTGTTCAGGGAATTCTTTATACAATTCTAGATGTCCTGTTGTAGTTTCATATTTTTGAAATCCACCTCTATCAACTTTGAGGAATCCAAAACGTTGTTTATAGTCCCTTTGTCTTACTTTATGTGCAGCTAATCCAATAGCCCATGTTCGATTGTATGGTCTCCATAGAACTTCACCTCCTACACCGCCAAACATTTCTTCTAAAAGCCCAAAGTCAACTCTTGCAATAATATCTCTGAAAGGAGACCACATGTAATCTATTTTCATCCTTTGAATATTATTCTTACCTTCTTTTAAATAGTCTTGAATGTCGCTTCTTACGTGGGGTATAACACTATCGCTCGTAGTTTTTAATTCATTAAAAGTGCTGTAAACATCAATACCCATGACGGTATTTATCTCTAGCCCTCTGGCAAGTTTTATAGTGTTGTTTATTCTTATCCATAACTGACCTAAGAAAAAAGCCTCAGGCCCACCTATCATATTTCTAAGAGCAGGAGCAATATTAGTTCTTATTTCAGGAAAGTTAACAGTTGGTTTAAAATCAGAATTTTTGTAGTGCTGGGAAGCAGGAGATTGGATAATCGCATTATTCCATATTTCAGCATTACTTCCTCTAGAATTTAAAGCATTAGTAATATCTTGTCTTTTTACTGTTGTGCTACTGAGTTCTATATCAGCATTCATTGTATTTATAGTTATGTATTCTATGTTGTCAGGCGCTAATAGTGTTGCTACCCTAATGGATCTTCCAATAGCCCTGGGTTGACTTCTAAACTTTGCTTGATTGATGGTTAGAATCATTTCATTGTCTTTGACTGAAATTCCTTGAGTATAAATTTTTTCAACTGCTAGATTCGCATTAATAGAACTATATAAAAGATCAGGATCAGCTTTAAGTCTATTCTTATCTTTAGCATTAGGAGCTTTTAATCTAATTGGCGGATCTATTTTGGGCACTATAGGTCCAGTACCAAAGTCTCCTTTCATAAAAAAGGAGAATTGAAATTCATCTCCACCAGAATAACCAACACTGTATTCAATCATGTCATTTATTCCTGATGTTAAGCTAAAGTTATAGGAAGAAGATTTATCTAACTCTGCGTTTACAGGGTCATTATTTGCATCATCATATTCTAGTTTTAATCTCCATCCTCTAAAGGGCAATGCATATTCAAGCCCTCCAAAGATACCAATTTTTTCTCCAGAAAAGAAACTACTTATAGAAAAATCTCCTCCTAGAGAACCACCCCCATAGTCCGTTGATCTATTTCTAAATGATTCTTTCAGCTTAATTAAAGGATTTTTATATTTTCCCCTTCCCGCCAAGCTTCCCCACCCTATTCCTAGGGTAGCATCTAATGCCCAGAACCTTTTGCTCGCGACTAAATATTCACCAGAAAAAAGACCTGTTCCAGCTAAATCTCTTAAGCCAATAGCTAAGTTTGGTATGTAAGTAGATTCATTTAGCAGTTTGAACCTAAAATCAAAACCTTTATCTTTTAAAGTCTGATTTCCACTAAATGAAGCATATGGGCTATAAAGTTGATTTTTTACTTCTGTATATCTATAGGTTGCCTCCATCCAGGAAAATGGTGTCGCTGTAAGAGCTGTAACTTCATAAGGGTATCTAGATGTAATACCAAGTCTAAGATTACCAGCTGATTGGAATCTTGCTGTTGGATATTCTATAAGACCTATACCTCCATAACGAGAAGATGTAGGTCCAACATCTTTTGGGAGGTAATCATAAATAGAAGATAGCCCAGAACTACTTAATATTAAGCAGACCAAAGCAATAAAGGCCTTCATAAACCTTAAATTGATCTTTGTCGGCACTAGTCGTTAATGGCAGCTAAAGCTGCAGCAGTTGTAGCTAAGTTAGATAATATTGGAGTTACAATTGTGGTTGCTTCTAACCAATCAAATGGTCTTGTATCTTTAGGTATAAAAATTGTTGATCCAGGGGAAATATATTGTTTTTTTAATCTCCATATTCCACCTCTAATAGCTCTGGCCTCTCCATTAGGTAAGATCATGTATATTTGATCTTTATCAGCAGAAGGTTTCAATCCTCCTGCTTGAGCAAGGTATTGATTTAGTGCCTTAGAGTTTGAAAATGGAACAGTTCCAGGAGAATAGACATCTCCTACAACAGTTACAGCATTGACTCTATTAGGGATATGTATTCTATCTTCATCTTCTAGATAAATATCTTTTTCAGGAGTATTTGCTATATTTATAGGATCTATATCTACAATTAGACGTCCAGGTGATTTAGTTTTTCTTAAGCGGGTCAAAAGATCTCCAAATGTTTCACCAACTTCTCCTACTGTGACAGAGCCTCCTATAATCGCTGCAGCAAGGGCAGATTCTAAATCATCTGCAGCTCGTTTGAAGGAAACATTTTGCATTTCAGCAACTGACTTTCTCTTTAATACAGCTCCATATATGAAGGCATTCTCTGTAAACCCTCCAGCTCTTTTTAGCAAACTTGATAGTTTTTCTCCATTTTTAACAGAATATTTTCCAGGGTATTTAAATTGACCAGATAAGGTTACATTAGCTTGATTCAGTGCTGTCACTGAAGGTACAAAAAACATATCTCCATCTTTAATTTCAAGTGATAGATTCTCTTTTATTGAAGCATCAAGTTTAAGGATTTCTCTGACACCTCTATTATTATTTACTCTATTAAGTTCTGCAGACGAAAGGTTGGCTTCAGATTGAGTGCCTGCCGCATACTGAATAAGGTCCTTAAGCGTCTCTCCATCTTTTATTTCAAATAATGCAGGTCTCCTTAAAGCACCTTGTATCCTAGCTGTTTTTCTTATAACAGGAATGAATAATACATCTCCACTTTGCAGCATTAGATCTTTACTCGTATCTCCTTTTAGTAATAAGTCGTAAAGATCAAAAGTATGTATAATTTTTCCTTGTCTCTTGATTTGTATATTTCTTACAGATCCAATATCAGAGACTCCACCACTAACATATAAAACATTTGTAATGGAGGCCAAAGAACTAACAGAATATGAACCCGGCATATAGGCTGAGCCCATGACAAAAACTTTTATGGTTCTTAGGTCTGTTAAGCTAACAACAGCTTCAGCTCCAATATATTTATCAGCTACTTCTGCTTGAATTAAGGTTTTAACGTCTTTGAAAGTTAGCCCCGCTAGATTAAAAGGTTTAACGTTATCTAAGGCTATATTATAAGATCTATCTATGACAAGTTCTTGAGAACGACTTTTTAGCCCACTTCCTCCTCCTATAATCTGGACTTTAATTTTATCTCCAGGTCCAATTGGATAATTGGAAGGGATTGGAATATCAGTTGCAGGAGCAAATGTTGTTGGTGCTAAATCAAAGAGTTCATAGCCGAAAACCCAGTTTCTGGACTTTCTTTCATATTCCTCTCTTTCTTCATAAGTCATTTCTCTTTTTTCAGGTCTTAAGACTAAGGTATTTACCTCCTCAAATGCTTTATCTATCTCATCAGTTAAACTTTGTTGATCAATGATTTTCATCCTGACAGAAGAGGCTGTATCTTCAGGTAAACTTTCTAATAATCTTTCTTGTTCAAGGGATAATTTTGGTGCAGACATTATCAAGCTTGACAAAAAAAGTGCACTGAGAATTAGGAGTTTTTTATTTAATATATATAGATAACCTTCGCTTTTAAACATAGCAAGTTCCTTTAAATTTCTGCGGAAAGGTGATTTTCCAATAAATTAGATAAAATCACAACTATAAAGTGTTAAATAATAGATTTTCCCCAACCTAATTTATTCCTACATCCTGCAAAAAAATCAGTTCCTTTAGGGTGTAATAGGGTAATTTTCTTTGAATATTTACTGATATTTATGGATGTACCTTTTGATAAGGCTAGATTCTCCTGGCTATCAAAACTTATTTCCGCAGTATTTATTTTTTTATTATTAGATATTTTTATTTTTATGTCTTTTTTTGCATTTACAAGAATGGGAGTATTATTTAGGCTATGAGGAAACATTGGCACTATACCTATTATGTCTAGCGAAGGGTGAATTATAGGTCCTCCACCAGATAAAGAATAAGCTGTAGATCCTGTAGGAGTAGTAATGATTAATCCATCAGCTCTTTGACGATATATAAATATATCATCTATATAGAGTTCATACTCAATCATTTTTGCTATAGAACCTGAGTGAATGACTATTTCATTTAAGGAAGGAGATCCAATAGGCTTAGAATCTATAGAAGCTTTTAAAAGGAATCTTTGATCTACCAAGAAATTATTATTTAATATTTCTGGTAATTCTATCGATATCTTACTCGGAGCTATATCAGATAGGAATCCAAGACTACCAAGGTTTATCCCAACTAAAGGAATGCCTTTGATACTAAATTGTTTTGCGCATTGAAGTATAGTTCCATCCCCACCAATTGCGATGATTAGATCACTTTGTTTTATGATCTTGTTTTTAATAGATTTATTACTAGATTTATCCCCAATCCTAGAATCAAAGATTTCTTTTGTAACAAGATTTCTTTTCTCTGCAAAAAGAATTTTTTTAATTTTTCTAACAAGGGCTTTACTTTTAACAGTTGAAGCACCTACTAAGGAGATATTTTTAAATTTTTTTTTCATCTTAAAGCTCTATTCATCTTTTATCGTCCAATTTTTAACCCAATAAATAAATATTGTATCAATAGCTGCAATAATTACCTTCAAAACATATTTTACAGCAGCAAGTGCAAAGGCGTCTTGAAAAGTCATACCTACTGCTATCACCCAAGTAAATTGATATATTAAGGTATCAATCAATTGAGATGTCATAGTTGAAAGGTTGTTTCTTAACCATAACTTAGAATCCCCAGTGTAAGATTTAATTTTATGAAAGAACCAAACATCAAACCTCTGACTTACAAGATATGCACTAAGAGAACCAATGACAAAGGCAGGAGAGTAACCAGCTAATGTTGTTATAGCTGTATGTACTTCTAGAGCCGAACCAGTCATCGCTGAAGGCTTAAATTGAATACTTATAAATAAAGTTATCATTACAGCAATATTGGCAAAGAATCCCAACATTACTGCTCTATTAGCTTCTTTTTTGCCATATTTCTCATTTAAAATATCTGTAGCAAAATAAATTCCAGAATAAAGAATAGCACCCATACTGGCTGTAAAGTTGAAACCAAACAGTTCTAGTTCACTGATCTTTCCGCCTTGTAAATTGCCTAATAATATCCCTAGAATAACTGAAGTGTAGAGTCCATATTTACCAAAATATTTATATAAGATTAGTACTAAACCAAGATCATAGGCTATGGTAAGTATCCAAAGAGTTTCTTGACTTAAAGGAGCCATCACAAATAGTAGTATTTTAAAGTACTTAATTATAAGCTTATGGAGCTTAATCAAAAGTCTTAAATTTAAAAATGTAATATGAAACAGCTTTTAAGTTTTATTAATCTAATCAATAACAGCCGGAGACCTCTTTTTTTTACTGGTGCTGGAATTAGTACAGAATCAGGGATTCCAGATTTTAGGGGCCCATCAGGGTTTTGGAAAACAAATACACCTATTTACTTTAAAGATTTTATTTCTTCAGAGTCCGCTCGAAGAGATTCATGGCAAAGAAATATAAATCTAAGTAAGAAGCTTTCTAAGGTAAAGCCAAATGATGGTCATTTAGTGCTTAAAGATATTATGGAAAGAAATAAAGAATCTTACTTGATTACACAGAATGTAGATAATTTACATCAAGATTCAGGAGTCCCTGAAAAAAAAATCACTGAATTACATGGTAATTCAACGTATGCAAATTGTTTGTCTTGTTATAAAAAATATTCCTTAAAAATAGTCCATGAACCTTTTATTAAGAAAGGGTTAATTATTCCTTGTGATGATTGCGGTGGTTTATTGAAGACAGCAACCATTTCTTTTGGGCAGCCTATGCCAGAGGAGGAAATGGAAATAGCTCTTCTAAAGGCAGCAAAAGCAGATCTCTTTGTTGTAATAGGTTCTTCTTTAGCTGTTTATCCTGCAGCAGGGCTGCCAAAAATTGCACAAGATTCTGGATCAAAATTAGTTATCTTAAATGCAGAGCCTACAGAACTTGATTCTATCTTTGATCTTGTTGTGCATCAAAAGATAGGCATTTTTCTTAAGCAAGTAGCTAAGAATATTTAATAAATGAGACTTGCTCTCCCTAATATTTTACCTTTTTTTAGGTCTTCTAGAGTGCTATTTGCTTCAGATGCAGGCCTAGATACAACTGGTATAGGATTAACTTTGCCTGCTTTTACTAGATCCATTAATTCTTCCATTTCTTGGAGATTTCCTACATATGAACCAAGAAGATTTTTAGACATTATTGGGATCATAGGCAACGGAATTGAAATTTGTCCTCCAAAAAGACCTACTATTACTAAGGTTCCTCCTTTCCTTAAGAGGTTATATCCTAAGTTTGATGAAGATTCAGCTCCAACGAAATCTATTACAGAAATTGCACCTCCACCCGTAGCTTCAAAGAGCTCCATGAAAGATTCTTCTTTTGATGAATTAAATATAGAAGAAGCTCCTGATTTTTCTGCAAGTTCTAATTTTTTATCGTCAATATCTACCACTATTGGGTTAATAGAAAAAGCAGCTTGTGCAATTTGTAAGGCCATCATCCCAACACCACCAGCCCCTATGATTACTAATGAATTATCATTAGTAATAGGAGCAATTTTCTTCAAAGCGCTATAAGCAGTTAGACCTGAGCATGCATAACTTCCGGCAAGTTCATCAGGAGTGTCTCCTTTATCAAATAAATATTTACTATGGGGAACCAATACATGATCTCCAAAGCCACCACCTCTATGAATTCCAAGAACATTGGCCGCATTACATAGATTGCCATTACCTTCTTCACAGAAATTGCATTCACCACATCCTATCCAAGGAAAGGCCACATAACGTTGACCGATTTCTATATTTTCTACTTTGTCACCGATAGCTACTACCTCTCCAAAAATCTCATGACCTAGTGTGTAGGGCGTTTGAAGTGGCATAGGCAACTTATTTCCACTACCTAAATCAAAGAAACCTTCATGAATGTGAATATCAGAGTGACATACTCCGCAGGCAACAGTTTTTAAGAGAATTTCTGTGTTCTCAGGAACTGGGGTCTCAAATTCATTTTCTATTAATGGTAATCCAGGTTCCACTACTTGGTATGCTTTCATGTTAATTTGGTATTTATTTTAAGTTTCTCTATTTAAGTTTAACTCATCTTAGACTATCCTTATACATTCGAAAATTCATTTTTTTTAATATTTGGAAAAAATTATGACAGATCTTCAAACTTTTAGAGAAGAAACAAAGGATTGGCTGGAAAAAAATTGTCCTCCTGAAATGCGCAAACCTGGTGATGTAACATGGGGAGGCAGAAATACTAAATTTTCCCACCCTGACCAAAAGATTTGGTTAGAAAGAATGGGTAAAAAAGGTTGGACTTGTCCTACATGGCCTAGAGAATACGGAGGAGGGGGCCTTTCTAAAGAAGAGAATAAGATTCTTCAAGAAGAACTTTTTACAATGGGAGCAAGAATGCCTCTTGCAAGTTTTGGTATCTGGATGTTGGGACCAGCTTTACTTGAGTTCGCTTCTGAGGAGCAGAAATTGGAACATTTACCAGGTATTATAAAGGGAGAATACTGGTGGTGTCAGGGTTATAGTGAACCAGGATCAGGTTCAGATCTTGCTAGCCTGAGCACAAAAGCAGTTATAGATGGTGATAACTATGTGGTTAATGGTCAGAAGGTTTGGACTACTAATGCTGATCAGGCAGATAAAATATTTTGCTTAGTTAGAACAGGTCCTCAAGAACCTAAACATGATGGTATTAGTTTTCTTTTAATAGATATGGATCAACCAGGAGTTACAACTAAACCAATTAGATTGATAAGTGGAAAATCACCTTTTTGTGAGACTTTCTTTGATGATGCTGTTGCTCCTACAAAAGATCTGATAGGAGGTCTTAACAAAGGATGGACAGTTGCTAAGAGACTACTTGAACATGAAAGAAGCATGATTTCATCTATGGGATTAGGTGGCGGAGGAGAAGGAGGAAAAAAAATGTCTGGGTTGGCCGAGATGAGTAGAAAATATGTAGGATTTAATGAAAATAACCAAATAGCTGATTCTTTACTAAGAATGAAAGTAGCTAGGCATGACCTAAATTCAAGAGCTTTTGGTTTAACTATGAAAAGAATTGGAGAAGAAACAAAACTTGGAGCACCAAGCGCTGCTTCTTCTATGGGAAAATATTATGGTAGTGAAAATAATAAATTAAGGTATGAACTAATGTTAGAGGCTATGGGTCTTAAAGGTATTGGCTGGGAAGGAGAGTTTTTTACAATAGAGGAGTTAGCTATAACACGGGATTGGTTGAGAACTAAAGCTAATTCAATAGAAGGGGGCACTTCAGAAGTACAACTCAATGTTATAGCTAAAAGAGTTTTGGGACTTCCAGATTAGACTTTTATTCTAACTATTAAATTAAATAGGAGATTATCATGGCTTTAGTTCTTAATGAAGAGCAGCAATCTTTAAAAGATATAGCTAAAGAGTTTTTGCAAAACAATGCCCCAATATCGCATTTTAGAGAAATTAGAGATAGTAAAGATGAATTAGGGTATAGCAAAGATCTATGGAAAAAGATGGCAGATCTAGGGTGGGCTGGTATTTTAGTATCTGAGGAGTATGGAGGTTTTAATTTTGGGATGATAGGAATGGGAGGAATTCTTGAAGAAACAGGAAAAACTTTAACTCCTTCACCTTTATTTGCAACAGGAGTATTAGGAGCCAGTTTAATTGAATTAGCTGGAAATGATGCTCAAAAAAAAGAGCTATTACCAAGCTTAGTTGCTGGAGAATTAACCACAGCTTTTGCTTTAGAAGAAGGAAATCGTCATGCGCCAAGTGAAATTAAAACCTCTGCAAAAAAAGAAGGGGATAGTTTCATTTTAAACGGAAATAAAACTTTTGTTTTAGACGGTCATAGTGCGAACAAGATTATCGTTGCAGCTAGAACAAATGGCGAATCTAATGATAAATCAGGTATATCCTTATTTTGTATAGATTCGGAAAATACTGGTATGAAAATAACTCGCATGAGTATGCTGGATTCAAGAAACTCAGCAGAAATAATATTTTCGGATGTAAAGATTTCTAATGATAACTTACTAGGTGAATTGGATAATGGTTTTTCAATAATAGAAGAAGTATTAGATAGAGCTCAAATCGGCATTTCAGCGGAGATGCTTGGAAGTGCCTCTCAAGCTTTTGAAATTACCTTAAATTATCTAAAAGAAAGAAAACAATTTGGAGCTTTAATTGGTAGTTTCCAAGCTTTAAAACATAGGGCAGCAATTATGTATTCTGAGATTGAATTGACTAAATCTTCAGTAGCTGGTGCCTTAAATGCTGTCGATGAGAATTCTAATGACAGAACAAGATATGCTAGTTTAGCTAAATTTAAGGCAGGAGAAACTCTTCACTTGGTTAGCAATGAATCTGTTCAAATGCATGGTGGGGTTGGAGTTACGGATGAATATGATATTGGTTTCTTTATGAAAAGAGCAAGAGTTACCCAGCAAATTTTTGGGAGTGCTGATTATCATTTAGAGCGCTATGCAACTCTGAGTGAGTATTAAAAATAAGTTCGTTAAAAGGATCTCAATAATACTATTAATGTTATCTTAATTAATAATTTAAGTACTCTAGTAAAAGAGTTAGAGTAGTTAATAATTTTATGAGCATTATTATAGGCATATTATCTTTTGCTGCACTTGTCTTAAATACATTATTTTGGTGTATTTTTTTGCTGACTTTAGCCTTCTTGAAGCTAATAATTCCCTTAGAAAACTGGAAAGTTTTCTGTACTAAATGGATTATTTTTATTGGAGAATGTTGGATATCTTGTAATGGTATATGGATTAAACTGTTACATAAACCAGAATGGAATATTTCTAGCTTTAAAGCGTTAGATAAGAATAAATGGTACTTAGCTACAGCAAACCATCAATCTTGGGCAGATATTTTTATATTGCAGGGTATTACGAACAAAAAAATCCCTATGCTTAAATTTTTCATGAAAGATGTTTTGATATGGGTTCCAGTAATAGGCCTAGCTTGGTGGGCTTTAGATATGCCTTTTCTTAAAAGGTATTCTGAAGATAAATTAAAAAAATATCCAAAACTAAGAGGAAAGGATACTTATGAAATGCAAAAGTCTTTTAAGCGTTTTGAGCGGTATCCTGTATCTATTTTTAGTTTTGCTGAAGGTACTAGATATACAGAAGAGAAGCATTTAGTTCAAAATTCTGAATTTTTAGGACTTTTAAAACCTAAGATTGGAGGAATAGGTCTAACTCTCTCAACCATGCCTTATATAACTAAATTTTTAGATTTTACAATTCGCTACAAATCTAAAGATAGGAATTTTTGGTCCTTCTTATCTGGCAGGATGTCAGTTGTAGATATTGATGTAAGGTTAATAAATATACCAAGTGATATTTTAGGGAAAGATTATAAAAATGATCCTATTTTTAGAGAAGAGTTAAAAGAATGGATCAATAAAATATGGAAAGAAAAAGAAGAATTCTTAAAATAATTTTTAGTTAAAATAAAAAAAAGGGTAGACAAAAGGTGGTAATTTAATTTTATACTAAAAAGGCATTAAGCAAATTTAGGAAATTTTATGAGATCTCTAGTAGTAGTTGAGTCAGGAGCGAAAGCTACAAAAATTAAAGGTTATTTAGATAAAGCTTTCCCCTTAGACGATTGGCAGGTCGTTGCTTGTCTTGGTCATTTTAGGGATCTTCCAGATGATGAATCAGCTGTTAACCCGAAGGACTGGTCAGATCTGAAGTGGCATGAAACTTCAAAAGGAAAAAAAATAATTAAAGAGTTAAGGAAGATATGTACAGAAGTTGATAAGGTTTATCTGGCAACTGACCCCGATAGAGAAGGAGAAGCAATCGCTTGGCATCTCCACTCTGACTTTGAGGAAAAGGGGTGTCTTAAAGATACAATGTTGTTCAGAGTTTCTTTTACTGAGATCACCTATTCTGCTGTTAAAAAAGCTATAGAGAATGCGGTACCTAATCCTTTTACTGAGATCACATATTCTGCTGATAAAAAAGCTATAGAGAATGCGGTACCTAATCCAAATATGAACTTAGTTTACGCATATTTAACTAGAAGAATATTGGATCACTTAATAGGCTTCAATGTATCACCCTTACTTTGGCGACATATCTCCAGAGCAAAGTCTGCAGGAAGAGTTCAATCACCTACTTTGAGGATAATCAGTGAAAGAGAAGATGAGAGGGATGCACATAAAACAAATGAATATTGGCCAATAAAAGCTAATTTTAATTTTGAATCTTATATATTTGAGGCAGATTTAATTAAGATCAATGATATAAGTCTTAACCAAGATCCTATAAATAATGAAGAATTGGTTAAGAAAATAGTTTTGGAATTAGAGACCTCTTCATTTATATTGTCCGGAGTTGAAACTAAACCTCAGTCTAGCTCTCCTAAACCTCCTTTCAGAACATCAACTCTTCAAATGGCCGGAGCTAGTTCTTTAGGTTTTACTGCGGATAGAACTATGACCACAGCACAGAAGCTATATGAAGGGGGTCTAATAACCTATCTAAGGACTGATGGTATTACAATTAGCACTTCTCCAAATACAGGAGAACCTTTCACAGAAGAAAATCCTGGTCCAGCTCCCTTAAATGAAATCAGAAACTTAATTTCTACACACTTCGATTCATCTTATTTATCTGATCAAATTAGAGTGTACAAGTCTGGAGTTCAAAATACTCAGGAGGCGCATGAAGCTATAAGACCAACAGATGTCTCTTTAACTCCTGAAAAAGCTAACCTTTCAGGAGATGAAGAGAAACTTTATCAGTTAATCTGGAATAGAACAGTGGCTAGTCAGATGGTAAATTCAAGTTATGAAAGGAAGGTTTTAAATATTGAGTCATCTAATGGAAAGTATTTATTTCGAGCAACTTCAAGAAAAAATATATTTCTAGGATTTCAGGTCTTAACAAAAGAAGATAAGGACTCAGATTTTCAATTTCCTGATGCTTTGGTAGAAGGTATAGAGTTAGAGCGTTCTTCAATAGAGACTGAACAAAAATTTACTTCTCCTCCTAATAGGTATTCAGAAGCGTCTCTTATTAAAAAAATGGAAGAGGAGGGAATCGGAAGACCTTCCACTTATGCTTCTATTGTCAAAGGGTTGAGAACAAAAAAATATGCTTATGGAGCTAAATCGATAGCACCATCAGATTTAGGGAGAATCTTAACCTCATATCTTAAATCTATTTTTAAAGATTTTTTTATTGAGACTAAGTTTACAGCTGAGATGGAAAATGAACTTGATGCTATTGCTTCAGGTGATCGTCATTGGGAAGAAGTATTAGATAAATTTTACGGTGTGTTACAAAGTTATTTAAACAAACAGATAAATAATATTGAGATTAGTGATAAAGATGAGTTTAAAACAAGACAAGTACTAGATCTTTTAAATGAAGAGCTGCATGATTTTATTTTTCCTAAGACCAAGGAAGGTTTAATAACCAAGGAATGTCCAAAGTGTTCTCAGAAAATAAGTTTGAAATCAGGTGCATATGGTTATTTTGTGGGATGTTCTGAATGTAAATGGACCAAAAAACCCTTTGTCTTTAATACGGATTGGGAGACATATAAAGAACTCCCTAAAGATTTAGGCAATCATCCTGATTTAGCTGAACCAATTTATGCGGATATGAGCGTCAATGGTCCTTGCGTATGGTCTCTAAAAGAAGATAAGAAGATTTATGGCACGCCTGATGAAGATGAGTTTATTTTAGATATAGGATTAAATAGAGCTATTGAGCTTATAGAAAGAGATAATGCTGAGAATATATTATTTTCAGAATTGAATAGTGGAATATCAATAATTTTAAAGAATGGAAGGTTTGGTGAATATACAGAATTTGATGGTTTTAACAAGGCAACAAAACTAAAACCTGAAAACAAAGATCCTAGTCCAAAAGTTTCTTATTATGAGCCCAATACTATAAATTATGAAACAGAATCAGGTAGAAGGTATGTTCTTTCTTCTTTAAGAATAGAAGGTTTTTACTCTTGTAAAAATGAAGGTGTTATTCCTGTAGGTGTTAAGATTAGAAAACCTGGGAAAGCTTTTAAATTTATCAAAAATCTTAAAATAAGTGACAAGGAAACAGAACTTCCAGCAAATTGGTATAAATTGGAACGTGAAGAACAAATTTCTATTATCTTAAAAAATCTTAATTTAAAAGAAGGTTGTGAGTTTATAGCCTTAGAGGATACTAAGCTTATCTAGTGAAAATTTCTTAGTAAGCCCACACAAGTTCCTTCAAAGAAAACTTCATCTACCGAAGTGTCAATTTTTATATTAGAGTAATTTAAATTTTCTGGTTTTAGAATTATCTCTTTAGAAGAGATTTTTTCTAAAGTTTTAACAGTCACCTCATCATTAATTCTAGCCACTACAATCGTTCCTACTTTCACCTCTGTTGTTTTCTTGACGCCTATTAAGTCTTCTTCAAATATTCCAGCATCTACCATGCTGTCACCTTTTACTCTTAAATAGTAATCAACCTCTTTTGATAAAAGACTTTGAGACACAGGTATAGTTCTTTCAATATTTTCTTGAGCTAGGATAGGTCCTCCTGCTGCAACGAGACCTATAATTGGTATACCTATGCCTTTTTCGGGACTTAAAATTATTCCTCTGGAGGAGCCAGCTTGGATAGAAATAACTCCTTTCTTTTCTAAAGCTCTTAAGTGAGATTCAGCTGCATTAGGAGATTTAAAGCCTAGTTCTTTAGAGATCTCTGCTCTTGTTGGTGGCAGTCCAAAATTAAGAATTTTATTTTTAATTAGGTCTAAAACTTCTTTTTGTCTTAAAGTTAGTTCTTTCATAAATATATATTTAATTATATACTGTAATTATATACAGTATATTAAAAAAGTAAATAAATAGAATGTTAGTAGTTGGTATAACTTCAAGAGCGTTATTTGATCTAGATTCAAGTCATGCTTTATTTCAATCAGAAGGATTGGAGGTGTATGCTCAACATCAAATAGAAAATGAAAACGTACCTTTGAAACCGGGAAAGGCATTTTCCATGGTAAAGAAATTACTAAATCTTAATTCTCTAATAGAAGGAAGCAGAAGCGTTGAAGTCATTCTATTGAGTAGGAACAGTGCTGATACTGGATTAAGAATTTTTAACTCTATAGAACATCATGATCTCGATATAACAAGAGCAGCTTTTTCTGGGGGTAATAGCCCACATGAATATGCAAAAGCTTTTGGGGTGCATCTCTTTCTTTCTTCTGAATATGCTGACTGTAAACTGGCATTAGAAAATGGAATTGCCTCTGCAAGAATTATGCCTTCTGGTAAATCAGAAATAATGAATGGTATTTTAAAAGTTGCCTTTGATGGGGATGCAGTTATCTTTTCTGATGAGTCTCAAGAGATTTTTGAAAAAGAAGGTTTAATTGCATTCGATAAGAATGAAAAATCATTGGCTAAATATCCTTTGTCAGGAGGTCCTTTTAAACCTTTTCTTTCTAAATTAAATATTATTCAGAATAATTTTAAATATTATGATTGTCCAGTGAGAATAGCACTTGTTACAGCTAGATCAGCACCTTCTCATGAAAGAGTTATAAGAACTTTACGAGATTGGAATATTAGGATAGATGAGTGCCTTTTTTTGGGCGGTTTGACTAAGAAAGATTTTCTTAAAGCTTATCAAGCAGATATTTTCTTCGACGATCAATTGGAAAACTGTGAACTATCTAGTGAAGAGGTTCCAACAGGACAAGTTGTTAGATTAAAAAGCTAATCTTCTTTTACACCGGATAATATTAGGTATAAAATTCCTGTTTCTACTGAAATCAATAAACATATGGAATATATTTGCTTAGATCTAGAAGGGGTTTTGGTTCCTGAAATTTGGTCAGAAGTTGCAACTTGGTCAGGGGAGGAAAAATTTAATTTGACTACTCAAGACTTAAAAGACTATTCAGAATTGATGGATATTCGGATTAACTTAGTATCTTCATTAGGAATTTCAATGGAAGATATTTTGAAATTAGTTCAGAAAATGGAGCCATTTATAGGGGCAAAAGATTTTCTTGATTGGTCTAGAGATAGATTTCAGGTTGTGATTGTCTCAGATAGTTTTTATGAATTAGCTTGGCCATTAATAAGAAAATTAGGAACACCCCCAATAATCTGTCATACATTAGATATTCAAGATGGATCTCTAATGGGCTATAAATTAAGGCAAAAAAATAATAAGAAAAAAGTTGTAGAAAATTTAAAATCTTTAAATTTTACAGTTTTTGCTACTGGGGATTCTTATAATGATATTGAAATGTTATCTACTGCTGATTTAGGAGTGCTTTTTCAGGCACCTCAGCATATCAGGGATGAATTTAGCTCTTTTAAATTTGTAGAAAATTATGAAGGGTTAAAAGACACTTTTTCTTCGCATAGCGAGTACTTAAAGCTATAGATGTTGTAAAATAAGAAAAGATTATGAAAAAAATATCACCAGGATATAGGCTTAGAAAAGCCATTGATGCTAATAAGCCTTTGCAATTAGTTGGAGCTGTTAATGCATATAGTGCTTTATTAGCTGAAAAAGCTGGACACCAGGCTATTTACTTGTCTGGAGGAGGTGTTGCTGCTAGTAGTCTGGGTATTCCAGATTTAGGAATAACTACCTTAAATGATGTTGTTATAGATGTTGAAAGAATAACTAATGTTACAGAGTTACCTCTTTTAGTAGATGCAGATGTTGGATGGGGAGGGGCTTTTAATATATCTCGGATGACAAAAACTATGATTAAGGCTGGTGCTGCAGGAATACATATTGAAGATCAGGTTGCTCAAAAAAGATGTGGCCATAGACCAAATAAAGAAATTGTTAGTTTACCTGAGATGCTTGATAGAGTTAAATCAGTAGTAGATGCTAGAACTGATGAAAATTTTTTTGTCATGGCTCGAACTGATGCTATTGCTGTTGAAGGCATAGAGAGTGCTATCGAAAGAGCAAAACTCTGTATTGAGGAGGGGGCAGATGGAATTTTCCCAGAAGCTGTAGCACACTTGGATGATTACAAAAGATTTAGAGAAGCTGTGAATACACCTATTTTAGCTAATATTACTGAATTTGGTGCTAGTCCTTATTTATCTTGTTCAGAGCTTGCAGGAACGGGAGTAGATATAGTGCTTTATCCACTTACAGCATTTAGAGCAATGAGCAAAGCAGCTGAAGGTGTATATAGTGAAATTAAAGATAAGGGAACTCAAGAAGGAATTTTAGATAAATTACAAACTAGAGATGAACTTTATGAAGTTCTAGATTATCATTCTTTCGAAAATAAGTTAGATGATCTTTTTAAAAAAGAATAGATAGGGGGCAGAGATATGGCACAAAAAAAATTAGAAGGAGCAGGATTAAGAGGCCAAGTTGCAGGCAAAACTTCTTTATGCACTGTAGGGAAAGAGGGTGCTGGGCTAACTTATAGAGGTTTTTCAATAGAGTTGTTGGCAGAAAAAGCTACTTTTGAAGAAGTAGCACATCTGCTGCTCTATGGTCATTTACCGAATAAAAATGAATTAGAATCTTATAAAGAAAAATTAATTAAAATGAGAAGTCTTCCTGAGGCTTTAAAGGAAGTTTTAGAAAGAATACCATCTTCCGCCCATCCAATGGATGTATTAAGAACTGGTTGTTCTATGCTTGGTAATCTTGAACCAGAAGGAGATTTTTTAAATCAAAATAAATCTGCGGATAGAATGTTAGCCGCTTTTCCTTCAATTATAATCTATTGGTATAGATTCTCTCATGATGGTGTAAAAATAGATGTGGAAACAGATGATGATTCTATAGCTGGTCATTTTCTTAATATGTTATTAGATAAAAAACCTTCTGATACCCACAGGAGGTGTTTAGATGTTTCTCTTATGCTTTACGCAGAACATGAATTTAATGCTTCTACTTTTACAGGAAGAGTAACAGCTTCGACTTTATCGGACATACACTCATGTGTAACCGGAGCTATTGGCTCTTTAAGAGGACCTCTTCATGGTGGCGCCAATGAAGAAGCCATGGAAATGATCAAGGATTGGAAAACTCCTGCTGAAGCAAAAGAAAATATTCTTGGCATGTTAGAAAGGAAAGATAAAATAATGGGATTTGGTCATGCCATTTATGCTGATTGTGATCCTAGAAATGCCATTATTAAAGAATGGTCCAAAAAACTGTCAGAGGAACAGGGAGATACAGTGCTATACGCAGTTTCAGAGGAAGTAGAGAAGGTCATGTGGGAAGAGAAGAAGTTGTTTTGTAATGCTGACTTTTTCCATGCCTCTGCTTATAACTTTTTAGGAATACCTACAAAGTTATTTACCCCCATATTCGTTTTAGCAAGACTCACTGGATGGACAGCCCATATAATGGAGCAACGTGCAGATAATAGGATAATAAGGCCTATTGCAGATTATGTGGGACCTGAGAATTCTTCTTGGGTTGATCTACCAGATAGATAGTCAAAATTAATAATAAATAAGGAAGTTCTATGAGTGGAAATGTTGAACTCAATGTCCGTCAATCGCCTGACGAGGTTCTAGTTAAAATAGCAGATTATGTTTTAGACAAGAATATTGAAAGTACAGAGGCATTCAAAACAGCAAGATATTGCCTAATGGATACATTAGGTTGTGGATTATTAGCATTAACCTTTCCCGATTGTAGAGCTTTATTGGGCCCTTATGTAGAAGGAACAGATGTGCCTGGTGGAGTAAGGGTGCCAGGAACAAATTTTACATTAGATCCTGTAAAAGGAGCTTGGGATATCGGAGCAATAATCAGGTGGTTAGATTTTAATGATACTTGGTTAGCTGCTGAATGGGGCCATCCTTCTGATAGCTTAGGAGGAATTTTGTCGGCTGCTGATTATTTGTCACAAAAAAATATATCTGAAGATAAAGATTCTTTAAAAATGAAAGATGTCCTTACAGCAATGATTAAAGCACATGAAGTTCAAGGTATCTTAGCTTTAGAAAATAGTTTTAATAGAGTAGGTTTAGATCATGTTGTGCTTGTTAAAGTAGCTTCTACAGCAGTTATATCTTCTATGTTTGGTTTAAGTAAAAGTCAGACTATAGATGCTTTGTCGCAGGCCTGGGTAGATGGTCAGAGCTTAAGAACTTATAGACATTCACCCAACGCAGGTCCAAGAAAATCCTGGGCAGCTGGAGATGCTACAAGTCGAGCCCTTCAATTGGTACTCATCACTTTAAAAGGTCAGATTGGTTATCCAAGTGTCTTAACTGCTCCAACATGGGGTTTTTATGATGTGCATTTCAAAGGAAAAAAGTTTAGTTTACCAAGAGATTTTGATTCCTATGTTATGGAAAATGTTTTATTTAAGATTTCCTTTCCTGCTGAGTTTCACGCTCAGACTGCAGTTGAAGCTGCTGTAACTTTGCATCCATCGGTTTGGGAAAAAATAGATAATATAGATAAAATTGTAATAACAACCCATGAGTCAGCTATTAGAATTATTAGTAAAGAAGGGACTTTAAATAATCCTGCTGATAGAGACCATTGTTTGCAATATATGACGGCAGTAGCTTTGCTTAAAGGCGATTTAATTGCCGAAGATTACGAAGATGATGTAGCTGCAGATCCTAGAATAGATGAACTTAGATCTAAGATGCTAATAGAAGAAGACGGGAGATATTCAAAAGAGTACTTGGAGGCAGATAAGAGATCAATAGCAAATGCTATTCAAATCTGGTTTAAAGATGGTTCAACAACTGAGAAAATTGAAGTTGAATATCCTATAGGGCATAGACGCAGAAGAGAGCAAGGCATCCCTTTGTTAATTGAAAAGTTTGAAAGAAATTTAAAGACACAATTCTCAGAAGCAAGAGTTAAATCTATTTTAACTCTTTGTGAAGATCAGATTAGATTAGAATCCACTGCTGTGACAGACTTCATGAAGTTATTTGTTGCTGAGTAATTAAGAGATGTATAAGATTTTTGAATTTTAAAAATTAAATTTAGTGAAAGAGATTCAGTGCTACTTCAATTTTAGAAGTCCCTATTCATATTTAGGCGTTAAGAAAGCTTTAGATAAGAAACTAGATCTTAAGTTTATACCTTTGTGTTATTTACCTAGAGAAGTTTTAGAATCTTTTTCAGATCCGATAGGAAGTCCTTATAAAAAATCATATTTTTACGAAGATATTGCTCGTCTTTTTCAAGCAGAAGGTATAAAAATGGCAGCCAATATAGCTGGTGATTGTAATTGGCCTAAAGTCCATGCTGCTTGGCTAGCAGCTAACGATGAAGGATTTGGTAAAGAATTTATGATGGAAGCTTATAAATTTCGTTGGGAATTAGGTTTAAATTTGGAAGACAAGAGTGTTATTTATGAAATATGTTCACAAATAGGTTTTGATTCAAATATTTCTTTGACAGCAATGCAGGATAAAGATTTTGATAATAGATTAAAATCTTATACTAAGCTTATGAGAGAGAATCAGGTTTTTGGGGTACCTACTTTCGTTTATGGGGCGGAAAGGTTTTGGGGTCAGGATAGAGTTCAATATTTATTGAAAAGATTGAAAGATAATGAGATTTGAAAACAATTTAATTTTTAAGTTATGCTTATAGACAAGAAGGAATTAGATAAAATTCTTAAAGACTCAATAGAAAGAAATATCCCTTCAGTCGCAGCTTCAATTATTTCTTCAGATAAAATTTTCTATAATAATCAATTTGGTTATTCAAGTTATTCAGAACAAACTCACGTAAAAGACAATTCTCTTTATCGGATAGCTTCTATGACTAAAGCTATAACTGCTGTGTGTATATTGCAATTAATAGAAAAAGGGCAATTAAATTTAGATTCTAAATTAAGAGATTATTTTCCCGAGGTCGCAAGAAATAAAATATTGAAGGGGTTTGATAAGAATGATAAAGCAATTTATTCAAAGCCTCAGACAGATATAACTATTCTACATTTACTGACACATACTTCAGGTTATGGATATGAGATCTGGAATAAAAATATTGCTAAACTTATTGAGTTAGGAGAGCTAACATCAGCATTCCAGGGCGATAGTAAATTTCTTGATTCACCTTTAATTTTTGATCCTGGATCTTCTTGGGAATATGGAATAGGTATAGATTGGTTAGGAGCATTAGTGGAAAAAGTGTCTGACTTAAATTTACAAGACTATATGACAAAAAATATTTTTAATCCTCTTTGTATGGGGGATACAAGCTATGATATATCTTCTGAAAATGTAGAGAGATTAGTTTCAGTGCATAATAGAGAAGGCTCGGGTTATAGAGAACTACCTTTCGGTATACCAGAGAAATCAGATTTTTATTCTGGAGGCGCGAATTTAATATGTACTCTTTCAGATTATTCAACTTTTCTTCAGATGATACTAAATAATGGTACTTTGAATGGCTGTATGATTTTAAAAAATGAAACTGTAGAATTTATGGCTAAGAATCATATGGGTAATATTCCAATTCGTAGCATGGAAACTAGTGTCCCTTTTCTATCAAATGATGTTGATTTCTTTCAAGGAAAAAAAGGATTTTGGGGGCTGGGTTTTCTTGTTTACGAAGAAGAAGCGGATACTGGAAAGCCTAAAGGTTCATTATGTTCGTATGGGTTATTTAATTCATTTTGTTGGGTTGACCATAAAAATGATTTAGCTGGATTGATAATCATGCAACTCCTCCCATTTTTTGATCAAAAAGCAATAAAAACTTTAAAAGCTTTTGAAGAGTATATTTATAAATAGAGTTATCTGAAGGGAACTATGATTGTGCTTTCTATATTTTTCTTTAGATGAAATGTATTAAAGAATGTACTCTTCATTTTTTCATTTACATATAGCTCCATTTGGTCATCATAATGAATTGAATTCTGATCTTGTGTAGCACTACCAAATTGATGGATGCTTTCAGATTTTATTTTTTTATCTTTATTCCATTCAACATATATATAAAGTCCATCTCCTCCTGATGCTTTCAAAGATCCATCTGCTTGCTCAGTTCCATATATAGCTCTTAAGGTGTCAGGTCCACCTTGAACTGGTAATTTTTTATTACCTCTTATCAGAAAGTTTCTTTCTGACCATAATGGATCTATACGCCCATAAAAATTAGTAATATTAAGAGTACAATCATTAAAGACTGATATAGGATCAGGCGGGTCTGTATTTGTCTGTTCTGAAAGCCATTCAGGGCTGATAATGCATACCCCTAATGTAGCTTCTTTGTTATTAAAAGAAGTACTAAGATTCCAATTTTGGAGAACTTGTTGTGATTCAATCAAAGCTTTGTTATTAAATTCATGCGTTAAAATTGCCTGTAAATATTTAAAAGCTCTGGAGTGAATTGAATACTTATTATCAAATTTTATAGCTTTAAATACTTCCTCTGATATTGAGTTGTTCTCATTAAATAACTCTAAAGCTCTATTAGCCCTATTTGTCATTCTAGTTTGTAATCCTAAAGTCTTAGAATAGTTAGAACGATTTAAATTAAATTCTTCAGAAGTAACTTTAAATGGATCTTGATTAGTACTAACCAACCAACCTGATTTTGGATTGATTAGTAAAGGTATTTCTTTAAATGGAACTATTTCATTCCAAATTAATTCTGAATTAGTACCGTCAACAAAATCTATCCAATTAACCGATTCATTTCTTAGAGGTGAAGAAGAATTATGTAAAAAAAGTATATTAGATTCAGAATCAGCATAAATAGCATTAAAAGATATTATAGATCTTAATTCCATGGCTTTGAGCCATTGATTAAGATTTTTAGATTTATTAAGTTTGAACCATTGATCTACTTGTTTGATATCTGTCATTCCTGCATATCTTATTGCATAGGTTCCATTTTTTGTTTCTAAAACTGGTCCGTGTTCTGAATACCTAGCTTCTCTTTTAAAAGTCCAGTGTAATGGGCCGAGGAGTTTAGTAGGAAGCTCAATTATCTTGCTTTTAAAATTAACCCACTCATTATCTAGTAAGTATTGATTTGGATTGAGAGGATTGATTTTAAGTAAGAAAACGTCTGATAGATCTGGTTTATTAACAGTTAGTCCCCATCCCAGGTTGTCATTGAATCCTACAAAGATAAAAGGGGATCCAGGAAAAAGTCCTCCCATCATGTTCCAACCTTCTTCACTTTTTAAGTGAGCTTCATACCATGCAACAGGTCCATTTAAGGGTTGATGAGAATTGATCATAAGACGAGTAGAGCCATCTTTAGACTTTAAAGGATTAACAGCATATGCGTTAGACCCAAGAACCAAGTCACCCCAATCTAAAATATGATTTCTTATCTGACTAATTTTTTCTTTAGGTTTACTATCTTCAGATTGTAATTTTTCTATAGCACCAACCACCCCAGAAAAGAATAAGTTTTGTATTGCAAAACCTGCGATGATATCCTCTTTGCTGAAAGGGAAGTAATCTAAATAATGGCTATCAAGATTTATTGCACCCCAATAATTTAGCCCTGCTGTATATCCTTCTACAACTTTTCTAACTTCTGGACTAAGCTCAATATTATAGTTGTCTTTGATTCTTTTACGAATACCGAGTGTTTTTATTAAATAGTCAGATATAGCGCCTTCGTATCCTTTTTTTAATCCCATTCGGGTTCTATATAGATCCATATTTTCAGCTATATTCTTAATGTCATCTTGTGCGTGAGCAAAAGCTAATCCAAATGCTACATCAGAGTCTCTCTTACCCTGAATATGCGGAACACCCCATATATCTCTGGTTATAGTAGCTTTATATAGTGAAGCTTCTAATAAAGATGAATCTCTAAAGGATTCTTTTTGAGAAGAACAACTTATTAAAATACAAATAAACAAAAATAATGAGTATTTATTCATAAGATCGAAAAAGTTAAAAAAGATTGTAGTTCTTTCAGGGCATCTTCTGCTTTGGATACTTTAATAGTTTTCATTCCAAGTTTTTTAGCGGGTTTTAAGTTGATGCCTAGGTCATCAAGGAAAATAACTTCTTGGGGTTGGACTTTAGCTCGTTGACATGCCAGTAAATAGAATTCCGGCTCAGGTTTTCTAATTTTTACTTTGCTAGACTCTATCATAAAATCAAATAATCGCATGACATTAGGTACGTTAGAATTTGCTATCGAAACTGTATCAAAGTCATCAAATTCTGCACCTAAGGATAGGATATTATTTGTTAAACAAGCCTGAACTAATCTTCCTTTGATTTCCCTAAGCGCTTTTACCATTTCAGGTCTGATCTCGCCTTTCAACAGACTTAATATCTCTTTCCCTGAAAGAGGGTAGCCTAAGTTCTTACTCTCTTCTAAGAACAAAAGATCAAACTCATCTATATCTATTTCATTTTTCTCTAGTTTAGCCCAGGCATTTTTTTTTGGGTTCATTGCATTGATAGAGCGTATGAAGTCAGGTGGAAGGTCATTCTTAAGTTCATAATTATTAAATGAATCAAATGGACTTGTTGTTATAACACCACCAAAGTCCCAGAAAATTGCTTTTATTGTCATAAGGTTTTGTAATTTATTAGTATTATAGTTGACTAAATAGTTTCATTTTCTCAAATTTGCTAAAATAAGCCTTGAGAACAAGTATAATCGCAAAAAAAAATATTTTTAAATTTAAATGTCTGGAAATACAATAGGTAAAATATTCACAGTAACTACTTTTGGTGAGAGTCACGGAAAGGCTATTGGCTGTGTTATAGATGGCTGTCCTCCAGGACTTTTGTTATCAGAACTTGATATACAACCTGCTTTAGATAAAAGGAGACCAGGTTCATCAAAATATACTACACAACGAAAAGAAGAAGATATAGTAGAGATTTTATCCGGCGTATTTGAAGGAAAAACAACAGGCACACCAATTAGTCTTATAATCCATAATAAAGATCAAAAATCTAAAGATTATGATAGTTTAAAAGATATTTTCAGACCTTCACACGCTGATTATACTTATACTCAAAAATATGGTTTTAGAGATCATAGAGGTGGTGGAAGATCTTCAGCAAGAGAAACTGCAATGAGAGTTGCAGCTGGTTCAATTGCATTAAAATACTTAAATGAAAAAGGTATTTCTGTTAAAGGCTTCTTATCTGAAATAGGTGCACTTAAAGTAAGTTCTATAGATCTTAATGAGATAAACAATAACCCCTTCTTTTGTCCTGATAAAAATCTTGTGAAAGAGATAGGGCGTCTTATTGATATTTTAAGAGAGGAAGGAGATTCTATAGGTGCAAAGATCTCGGTTAATGTTTCTGGAATGCCAACAGGTTTAGGAGAGCCTGTCTTTGATAAATTGGATGCAGAAATAGCACATGGATTAATGAGCATAAATGCAGTTAAAGGAATTGAGATTGGTAATGGGTTTTCAGTTATTTCTGAAAAAGGCTCAGAACATAGAGATGAAATTTCTCCAGAAGGTTTTACCTCTAATTCCTCGGGAGGAATTGCAGGAGGGATATCAACCGGTCAAGATTTAATAATTAGTATAGCTTTAAAGCCCACTTCAAGTATTGCTAAGGAAGGGAACACTGTAGATAAGGAGGGTAAAGCTGTAAAAGTGGAGGCAAAAGGTCGTCATGACCCCTGTGTTGGAATAAGGGCAACCCCAATAGCTGAAGCCATGGTGGCAATTATATTAATGGATCACTATTTAAGAAATAGAGCTCAAAATGCAGATGTAGTATTAAGTACTCCAGTTATACCCTCAAAATCATAAGCGTATAAAAATGCAAAATAAAACACTTTACGATAAGCTTTGGGATAGCCATTTAGTAGCGCAAAGAAAGGATGGTACTTTTCTCTTATACATCGATAGGCATTTGATTCATGAAGTAACTTCACCTCAAGCATTTGAAGGTCTCTCTCTATCAAATAGGAGTCCATGGAGGATATCCTCAAATATTGCGACACCTGATCATAATGTTCCCACCACAGGAAGATCATTAGGAATAAAAGGAATCCAAGATGAAATTTCTAAATTACAAGTTCAGACTTTAGATGATAATTGTAATAAATACGGTATTACTCAATATGATATAAATGATAAACGACAGGGAATTGTGCATGTCATTGGTCCGGAGCAGGGAATTACTTTACCAGGGATTACTTTGGTCTGTGGGGACTCTCATACTTCAACTCATGGCGCTTTTGCTACTCTTTCCATGGGTATTGGTACTTCAGACGTAGAGCATGTTTTAGCTACACAATGTCTAATATCTTCTAAGCTAAAAAATATGCAGGTTAAAGTTAATAATACTTTGAGTCCAGGAGTGTTTGCTAAGGATTTAACCTTGGTTGTGATACGCAATACTGGCACAGCAGGGGCTACAGGTTATGCGATTGAATATTCAGGCCAAGCTATTACTAACTTGTCTATGGAAGGCAGAATGACCATATGCAATATGGCTATAGAAGCAGGGGCAAGAGCAGGTATGGTTGCTTTTGATGATGTAACGTTAGATTATATAAAAGAGAGACCTTTTAGCCCTAAAGGTGCTGAACTATCAAAAGCAATAGAGTCTTGGAGTAATCTTCATAGTGATAAAAATGCTTTGTTTGATTCTTATATTGAATTAGATGCTAAAAATATTAAACCTCAAGTAACTTGGGGCACTTCCCCCGAGATGGTTGTAAGTGTTGATGAATGCATTCCTGATCCTAAGGATGCTTCGTCAGAACTACAAAAGGAGAGTATTTCTAGAGCACTGGAATATATGAAATTGTCTCCTGGTATGACACCCCAAGATATAAAGCTTGATCAAGTTTTTATAGGTTCTTGCACTAATTCAAGGATTGAAGATCTTAGAGCTGCAGCTTCTGTTATTAAGGGTAGCAGAGTTCATAAAGATTTAAAAAGAGCTATTGTGGTGCCTGGGTCTGGATTAGTCGCTGAGGCAGCAGAACAAGAAGGTTTAGATGGTATTTTTAAAGAAGCGGGCTTTGAATGGAGGGCCCCAGGCTGTTCTATGTGTTTAGCTATGAATGCTGACAAACTTGGTGAGGGAGAACACTGCGCATCAACTTCAAATAGGAATTTTGAAGGGAGACAAGGATATGGAGGTAGGACGCATCTTGTAAGTCCAGCTATGGCGGCTGCTTCAGCTATTCATGGTTCATTTATTGATGTTAGGGAAATCATTGGTGCTTGAAAATGAGAAATGAATCTTTCTTTCACGTAGGCAAAGCAGTGCCTTTAGATATGTCAAATGTTGATACAGATCAGATAATTCCTAAACAATTTCTCAAATCAATAAAGAAAACTGGTTTTGGCCCAAATCTTTTTGATTCTTGGAGGTATAAAGATGAAGGTTTCTTAGGTAAAGAATTTTCTGAAAGAATTTTGAATGAAGAATTTATTTTAAATTCTGATAAGTATTTATCCTCATCTATTTTACTTTCTAAAGAAAATTTTGGATGTGGTTCCTCTAGGGAACATGCAGTCTGGGCTCTCAGAGATTTTGGTTTTAAGTGCATAATAGCAATGAGTTTCGCTGATATTTTTTATAATAATTGTTTTAAAAATGGTTTACTTGCAATTGAATTAGGTCAAGAGAAGATTGATAAATTATTTGCATTTGCAGAATCTGGTTTACAAGTTGAAATAGACTTAATAAATCAGAATATTCATTGTAGTGATGAAGATTTAATCTCATTTGAGATAGATGAATTTAGAAAGCAACAGATTCTTGAAGGTCTAGATGAGGTAGGTATTAGCTTAAAATACTCAGATGAGATTAAGAATTTTGAGAAACAAAGAGAATTAGAGGCTCCGTGGGTATTTAAATCATGACAGATGATAAAAAGATATTATTACTTCCCGGAGACGGCATTGGAAAGGAGGTTATAGATTGCGCAAAAGATGTTTTGGCAGCTGTGGATACAAAATTTAATTTAAATTTTGTTTTTGACAAAGCTTTAATAGGAGGATGTGCCATAGATAAAGACTCTAATCCATTGCCGAAAGAAACTCTTACTAAAGCTTTAGAAGCTGATGCAATTTTACTAGGGGCTGTCGGCGGACCTAAGTGGGATAATTTATCTTCAGAACAGAGACCAGAAAAAGGACTGCTAAGAATAAGATCTGAGCTAGATCTTTTTGCAAATCTGAGACCTGCTATTCTTTCAAAAAGTTTAGTAGATGCTTCATCTATGAGACCTGAAGTTGTTTCAAATCTTGATATATTAATAATTAGAGAATTAACTGGAGGACTTTATTTTGGAGAGCCTAGGGGTAGAACTACTAATCCTCAAGAAGCTTTTAATACCATGAGGTATAGTGAAAAAGAGATTCTAAGAATTGGGAAAGTAGGTTTTGAGGCGGCAAAGAAAAGAGGAGGTAAACTTTGCTCAGTAGACAAGGCAAATGTACTCGAGGTTAGTGCTTTATGGAGAGAGATTATTTCAGGATTAGGGAAATCATATTCTGAAGTAGATCTATCTCATATGTTGGTAGATAATGCCGCGATGCAATTGGTAAAAGAACCTAAACAATTTGATGTGATAGTCACAGGTAATATATTTGGAGATATTCTATCGGATATATCCGCTATGTTAACGGGTTCCATTGGAATGTTGCCATCTGCATCATTGAATGAAAAAAATAAGGGGTTATATGAACCTGTTCATGGTTCTGCGCCTGATATCGCTGGTAAGGGGATGGCAAATCCTATAGCTACCATAATGTCAGCATCTATGATGTTGAGATATACTTTTGGAGAAATAGCAGCTGCTATTTCTATTGAAGATGCGATTGAAGAAGTTTTACGAGAAGGTCATCGTACCATTGATATTGCATCTAATTCTTCTTTGGTTTTAAATACAACCGAAATGAGTCAGGAGATAGTCAATAAGATAAAAAAATGAAAGAAGGAAAATTTCCTGACATAGCTATAGTTGGTTCAACAGGGATGGTCGGTTCTATGTTTTTAAAGTTATTAGAAGATCAATTTTTTTTAGATTCAACAATTCATTTACTTGCGAGTAAAAGGTCTGCTGGAAAAGAAATAAAATTTCGGTCTTCAAGGTTAATTGTTCAAGATCTTGAACAATTTGATTTTTCAAAAGTACAATTAGCTCTTTTTTCTGCAGGATCAGAAGTTTCACGAATTTATGCACCAAGAGCTGTTAGTTACGGCTGTACAGTTATAGATAATTCATCTGAATATAGATATCAAGAAGAGGTACCTTTGATTGTTCCAGAAGTTAATTCTCAAGTCATAGAGGACTTTATTCATCCAGGGATAATTTCTAATCCAAATTGTAGTACTATTCAGATGCTCGTGGCCTTGAAGCCAATTCATGATATCTATAAAATAAGAAGAATTGATGTTACTACAATGCAAGCCGTTTCAGGGACAGGGCAAATAGCTTCTCAAGAATTAAAAGATCAACAGAGGGCGGTAGTTGAAAAAACTGAGATTATCTCTGATGTCTATCCACAGCAAATTGCTAATAATGTATTGCCGCATTGTGGTGATTTTCAAGATAATCGATATACACATGAAGAGATGAAAATGGTTTGGGAAACTCAAAAGATCCTTGATAAAGAAATACATTTAACGGCAACTTGTGTAAGAGTTCCTGTATACAATGGTCATTCAGAATCTTTGCATATAGAGACCAAAAATAATATTAATGAAAATGAAGTTATTGAATTATTAAAAAATAGTCCTGGTATTGATGTCTTTTTTGGTGAAGATGAAGATGATTACCCAACCCCTTTGGTAAATGCAGATGGTAGAAATGCTGTGCTTGTAGGAAGGATTAGAAAAGATTTATGGCATGAAAATCGATTAAGTTTATGGGTAGTGAGTGATAATCTTCTTAAAGGTGCTGCTTTAAATAGTTTACAAATTGCAGAAGTTCTATCTTCTTAAAAATAGATTTTGGAATTAATAAATTTTTTTTTAAATCATCTCAATAAGATATTAGAATATATAGAATTCTTTGCTTTACAGGGCCTCTTAGGGGCAATTTCTGGGTTAGTCTTATTCTGTATTTCTATAGTAACTTATAAGTTCTTAACTCATCAAAAATCTTTTCAAGATTTTAAAGTACCAGATGAATTGAAAGATTTTGGAGATCCAATAGAAGCAAGAATCAACATATCAAGAAGTCTTATAGAAATGAACAGAAATGAAGAAGCGATCAAAAACCTCAAAGATGTTCTTGAAAAAAAAGACTCATCATCAGAGCAAAAAAAGGTAGCAGAAGAACTGCTAAATAAAGTTAATGCAACCAAAAGAGTCTAGAACTAAATTAGTTTTGGGAGTTGAGTATCTTGGAACTAAGTATCATGGTTGGCAAAAACAGACTTCAACCGCTAACACTATACAGGCTGTATTAGAAGGAATCTTATCTCAAATTGCTGACGAAGAAGTAATATCTAATTGCAGCGGAAGAACAGATACAGGAGTTCATGCTTTTTGTCAGGTTATCAACTTTTCAATAAATTCTGTTAGAAAAGAAAAAGCATGGATAATGGGGGCAAATTCTCTATTACCAGATGATATTAAGATAGTTTGGGTCAGAGAGGTTATAGATGATTTTCATGCTCGGTTCTCTGCTCTATCAAGAACTTATGCATATTTAATAAGAAACACTGATATTCCTTCAGCATTATGGGCTAACAGGTGCCTAACTTTTTCTAACCCTTTAGATTGCAAGGCAATGGAAAAAGCGTCTAAATATCTTTTAGGAGAACATGACTTTAGCTCCTTTAGGTCATCTAGTTGTCAGTCTAAGAGTCCTGATAGGAATATTACAGGTATTGAAATTAAGAAGAGAGGTCATTTTATAAGTTTACAAATTACAGCTAACGCTTTTTTATATAATATGGTGAGAATTATTGTAGGAACTTTATTGGATGTTGGTGAAGGTTCTATAAAGCACCAAGAAGTTAAAGAAATATTAGCTTTACGAGATAGAGATCTGGCAGGTAAGACAGCCAAAGCTGAAGGCCTTTATTTTATGGGTCCTGTGTATGAAAAAAAATATAATATACCCAATCCGAAAGAGCATCTGTTTAAAATATAATCTTGAAGTTATAAAAAAAGATCTATCAACTCTCAATTCTTATAGAATTAACAAATATATTAATGGATATTTTTATTAAAATATGTGGCATAACTAATTTAGAAGATGCAAAAATAGCAATTTCTTCGGGAGCTAATGCGGTTGGGTTAATGAGATACGCTGATAGCCCTAGATATATAGAAGAAAAAAGGTTAGATCAAATTTATAAGATTCTTCCAAAATCAGTTAAAGCAGTTCCAGTTTTTGTAAATGAATCACTACAGGAAGTAGAAAGAGTTCTTAATATGATGCCTGATGCTATCCCTCAGTTTCATGGTGATGAAGATTCGGCTTATTGTGAGTCATTTGGGGTTGAATATTTAAAAGCTATAAAAATGGACGAAAGCATTAATCTCAAGAAAGAAGCTGAAAGTTATACATCTTCGTTGGCATTACTTCTAGATTCAAAAGATATTAATTTATTGGGTGGAACGGGATTTACTTTTGATTGGAATCTTATAGATCTTTCGCTAGAGAAGAATCTTATATTAGCTGGAGGACTTAGTCCTGAAAATATAGAAAGAGCTCTTTCTTCAGGTCAATATTGGGGTGTAGATGTAAGTTCGGGTGTAGAATCTTCACCTGGCATAAAAGATAAAAATAAGATAGTAAGTTTTATAAGAACAATACGAGATAGAAATGAGTAAAAAATCTATGGAAGTACCAGATGAATTTGGACGATTTGGATCTTATGGAGGAAGATATGTAGCTGAAACACTGGTACCAGCTTTAGAAGAATTATCTACCCAGTATATGACTATAAAGGACAATCCAGCTTTTTTGACCAAAGTTGAATATGACTTAAAAAATTTCGTAGGAAGACCATCACCTTTATATTTTGCAAAGAGATGGACAGAAACATTAGGCGGACCTCAGATTTATCTTAAAAGAGAGGATTTGAATCATACAGGCGCCCATAAGATTAATAATACAATTGGTCAAATACATTTAGCAAAGCATATGGGTAAGAAAAGAATAATTGCGGAGACAGGTGCTGGTCAGCATGGCGTCGCCACAGCAACAGTTGCTGCACAGCATGGAATGGAATGTGTTATTTATATGGGTGAAGAAGATGTCCACAGACAGTCTTTAAATGTTTATAGAATGAAGCTTTTAGGAGCTGTTGTGATTTCTGTTAATTCTGGCTCTAAAACCTTAAAAGATGCTATGAATGAAGCAATGAGAGACTGGGTTACAAATATTAATGATACATATTATATAATTGGAAGTGTAGCAGGACCTCATCCATATCCATTAATTGTTAGAAACTTTAATTCAGTAGTAGGAAATGAGCTTATCGATCAAAGTAAAGATCAATTTGGTCGTTTACCTGATGTGTTAATCGCTTGTATAGGAGGAGGTTCAAATGCCATGGGGATGTTTTATCCTTTCATTGATAAAACTGAAGTCAAGTTAATAGGAGTAGAGGCAGGCGGTTTAGGACTTGAATCTGGAAAACATGCAGCTCCTTTAAATGATGGTCAAGAAGGTGTATTACATGGAATGAAGACATACCTTATGCAAGATGAATATGGACAAATTAAGGAGACTCATTCTATCTCTGCAGGACTTGATTATCCTGGAGTAGGACCGGAACATTCGTGGTTAAAAGATTCAGGAAGAGCAGAATATGTTACAGCTGATGATAATGAGGCGCTAGAGGCTTTTCATGAATTGACAGCTTTAGAAGGAATTATGCCTGCTCTTGAAACAGCTCACGCTGCAGCTTACGTGAAAAAATTAGCCCTTGAGCTTGATGATCAGAAGATCGTGGTAGTTAATATTTCTGGGAGAGGAGACAAAGATATTAATACGGTTGCAGCCATAGAAGGTATTACGGTTTAATGGGCAGAATCCAGGATACTTTTTCAGTTTTAGCAACAGAAAACAGGAAAGCTTTTATCACTTATATAGTTGCTGGGGATCCTATTAAAAATATAACACTATCTTGTATGCACTTAATGGTTGAAAAAGGTGTTGATATTATTGAGTTAGGAGTACCTTTTTCAGACCCAATGGCTGAAGGGCCTGCAATTCAACGAGGTCATGAGAGATCTCTTCTTAATGCTACTAGCATGAATGATATTCTAGAAATGATTGCAAAGTTTAGGAAGAGTGATTTGGAGACTCCAATAGTTTTAATGGGATACTACAATCCATTTATGGCAATGGGAGTAGATAGATTTTTTCAATTGGCTTCACAAGTAGGAGTAGATGGCATAATAGTCGTTGATATGCCCCCAGAAGAGAGCGAGAAGTTTACTTTAAAAGCAAAAGATTGCCAGATAGACATAATTAGACTCATAGCTCCAACTACTAGTCCAGAAAGAGCAAAAAAAATATTGCAATCTGCGTCAGGTTACGTTTATTACGTTTCTTTAAATGGTGTAACGGGATCAAATAGGATTGACATATTAGATGTTGATAATAAATTGAAGTCATTGAATGAAGTAACTGATTTACCTGTTGTAGTAGGTTTTGGAATAAAAGATAAAGAAACGGTTAAAGCTGCAGCTAAATTTTCTTCAGGTGTTGTAGTGGGAAGTGTTTTAGTAGATATTATGGGAAGTTCAAAAGATGAGAGTAACATAAAGAATTTATTATCTAAGAAGTTAGAGGAATTGATTTCAGGACTAGGAGATTAAGAAATATTATGTCAAGTTGGTTCGATAAAATTATTCCTTCTTTCGTAAGAAAGGATTCTAAAAAGAAGAGTATTGTGCCTGAAGGGTTATGGAAGACTTGTCCTTCATGTAGCGCTATATTGTATATGCCGGAGCTTGAAACAAATCTTTTTGTTTGCCCTAAATGTGAACATCATATAAGAATAGGTGCTAGGAAGAGATTAGATATTTTCCTTGACACGAATAGTCAGGAAGAGTTATTCAAAGACATTAAGACAGTTGACTGGTTAAAATTTAAAGATACAAAGCGCTATAAAGATAGATTACTCTCTGCTCAAGAGGCGAGTCAAGAAACAGAAGCATTAATCATCATGCAGGGAACTTTATTAAAGCTACCTATAGTTTGCGCAAGTTTTGAATTTCGTTTTATGGGAGGTTCGATGGGGGCTGTGGTAGGACAAAAATTCGTAGATGGTGTTCACAGAGCTATAGATAATAAAATACCCTTTATAAGCTTCGCTACTAGTGGTGGAGCTAGAATGCAAGAATCTTTAGTATCTCTTTATCAAATGGCAAAAACTAGTGCTGCTATTGAGAAGATGAAAGAGATTGGCCTACCTTATATTTCAGTAATGATAGATCCTATTTACGGAGGTGTATCAGCTAGTTTAGCAATGTTAGGGGATATAAATATAGCAGAACCTAAAGCTTTGGTAGGTTTTACAGGTCCAAGAGTCATAGAGCAAACAGTTAGGGTTCAACTTCCAGAGGGTTTTCAGAGAAGTGAATTTCTTTTAGAACATGGTGCAATTGATATGATCTTACATAGGAAAGATATGAAAAGTACTATTCATAGATTATTAACTACTATTCTTAAGATATAACTTACTAAATATGCCCGACGCTTCCTTAAATTCTTGGTTGCAAAAAATTAAAGCTAAATATGGATATAGAAGAAGAGCTAATAAATTTTCTGGTCTTGATAACATTAGTCAAGATCTCTTAGAAAGTAAAATCGCCAATAAGGTTATTATTATTGGGGGGACGAATGGTAAAGGTTCTACAGCTGAATTTTTACTTAATTTATTGCTAAGCCAGAAGAAAAATGTAGGTTTATACACCTCACCACATCTTTATAAATTTTCTGAAAGAATAAGAGTTAATGGTCATCCTGTAGATGATGATCTAATTATAAAAAGCTTTAAAGCTACAGAAAAAAAGTTGGAGGGTGAATCAGGCATTAGTTTTTTTGATTTTATTACTATGTCAGCTTTTCACTATTTTTCTTCTATACATCTTGATTATGTAATTTTAGAAGTTGGTCTAGGAGGAAGATTAGATCCTGTAAACATAATGGAACCTGATATTTCAATATTAACTAATGTCGATCTAGATCATACAAATGTATTAGGTATTAGTTATGAAGAAATCGCTATTGAAAAATCTGCTATTTATAGAAAACATAAGATCTCAATCTTAGGACAAGAAAGAATTAGTGATAAGATAAAAAGTATATTACAAGAAAGAGCAAAGGAGGATTTATTTTATAAAGCGGGAGAAGATTTCGGTTGCAAGTTAAATATAAGAGCAGAGAAGTGGGATTATTTTTATAAAAAAAATCAAAAGGAGAAGCAATTATTAGATATTCCATTAGGAAATTTATCACCAGAAAGCGCTGCTTGTGCAATCACAGCCTATGTTTGTTTAGGTTATGATTTACATTATGGTTTAAAGGAGATTATGGATAAAACCTTTCTGGCTGGGAGAAGAGAATTGAAAGGTAATAAGATACTTCTTGACGTATGCCACAATCCTGCTTCAGCAGAATATCTAGTTAATTTTATTAAAAGGAAGTTCACGAACCAGGAAAAAATTCATGCTGTTTTTGGGGTAATGTCAGATAAAGATGTAAAAGGTATTGTTAAACCTTTGATTCCTATAGTATCAAATTGGTATGTTACTGAGCCTGTTTCAGATATTAGTATGAAATCATCAAACTTAAAAAATCTATTAAGCAAGTTAGGTGTTAAAAGGGTAACATCTATACCTAAAGTAACAGAAGCATGCAAAGAAGCTATATTTGGTAATCATATTGACGATATAATTCTTGTATTCGGATCTTTTTTAACCATTTCAGAAGCCAGAAAGGTGGTTGATTCTTGGATTCATAGTTAAAGAAATATTATGGACATAGTTTTTATTGATATCATATTTATAACAACATTAGCTATCTTTAGTTTATTAGGTTTCTTCAATGGTTTTATTAAAGAGTTGTTTTCTGCTGGAGCTTGGATAGGATCAATTTTTATAGCTTGGAGCTATGGCACACTTATTTTTCCATTTGTATCGGGTTATGGATTTTCTGAAGAGATACTTCCTTTTATTTCATTTTCATTGTTATTTATTTTATCTTTTATCATTCTAATTCTCATTGGAAAGATAGTTTCCAGTATGATGAAAATGTTAGGTTTAGGCTTGATGGATAGTTTATTAGGTGGAGTATTTGGAGGTTTAAAATTAATTGTAATATCTGTAACTATTTTTATATTCAGCTTTGATTATTTAGAAGGAAAATCTTGGTGGGATAATTCTTTTACGAAAAGCTATACTATAGAATTAATGGGTCTTATTGATCCATTGATTCAAGAGTGGAATGAGGGCGATCTTGTTATTCCATTAAAAGAGAATGTAAGAATATAATCGTAGGTATAAATTACGAAATAAATATGTGTGGTGTAGTTGGTATAGTAGGAAAAGCTGATGTAGCTCAAGATCTTTATGATGCGCTTACAATTTTACAGCATCGAGGTCAAGATGCCGCTGGCATTGCTACTTGTGATGAAAAGAATTTCCACATTAGGAAGCAAATTGGCTTAGTAAGGGATGTTTTTCAAGAACAGCATATGCAAAATTTATTAGGTCATGCTGGTATTGGCCATGTTAGGTATCCAACAGCTGGAAGTCATGGCAGAGATCTTGCTCAGCCAATGTATGTAAATTCACCATATGGCATATCAATAGTACATAATGGGAACCTTACAAATAGTAAAAAGGTTACAAAATCACTTCTTGAAAAAGATTTGAGATTTCTTAATACAGACTCTGATAGTGAAGTACTGTTGAATGTCTTTGCTAATGAATTGCGCAGACAGGGTAAAGTAAGTCCAGGACCTGAAGATATATTTGCTGCCATAAAGTTAACGCATAAGAGAGTTAAAGGAGCATATTCAGCAGTAATTATGATTAATGGTCTGGGAATTGTTGGATTTAGAGATCCTCTTGGAATAAGACCACTAATTTTTGGGAACAAAGATAATGATTTACTTGGTGCAGAGTACATCATTGCATCCGAAAGTACGGTAATAGATAATTTAGGTTACGAGGTCATAGATGATATTGCTGCTGGAGAAGCAGTCTTTATAAATTTAGATGGGAAGGTGTTTAGAAAGAAATGTGCAGGTAATGCTTCTTCTACACCTTGCATATTTGAATACGTTTATCTTGCTAGACCGGATGCTGTTATCGATAAAATATCTGTGCATAAATCAAGGTTAAGGATGGGAGAAAGTCTTGCTAAGAAAATTAAAAATATGAAACCTGATCATGATATTGATGTGGTTATTCCAATACCTGAAAGTAGCACGACTTCAGCTCTCCAACTAGCTTCTTCTTTGGGAATTAAATATCGAGAAGGGTTTGTAAAGAATCGCTATATTGGGCGGACTTTTATTATGCAGTCTCAAGAAAAGAGAGAAAGATCTGTTCGTCAGAAACTAAACTCTATTGATTTAGAATTTGAAGGGAAGGTGGTCCTTTTAGTTGATGATTCAATTGTTAGGGGAACTACAAGTAGACAAATTATTGAGATGGCAAGATCTTCTGGTGCAAAGAAAGTTTATTTTGCCTCTGCTTCTCCTCCTATAAAATATCAAAATGTTTATGGTATAGATATGGCAGCAACATCAGAATTAGTTGCTCATGGCAGAACAGAAGAAGAGATATGCAGTTTAATTGGAGCTGATTGGTTAATATACCAAGACTTAAAAGATCTTATATATTCAGCGCAAATAGGTAATCCTGATATTAAGCATTTTGAGACCTCTATATTTGATGGAAAATATCTTACATCTGAAGTAAGTCAGAACTATCTAGAAGATCTCGAGAATGAAAGAAGTGATCAGTCAAAATCAAAAAGGAAAATATTTAGAAATTAAGATGAGTCGCTAGTCATTTCAATTGTAATCGAAGGAACAACTACATCTTTTGCTGCCTTTTGATAAGAAGCTATTTCATTAAAATTAAGATATCTATAGACATCTTTTGTCATAGTATTAATTCCGCTCATGTAGTCAGAGTATTCTTTTGTAGATGGTAAATATCCTAGAATTGAAGTGATAGCAGCTAATTCAGCTGAGGCTAGAAATACTTTTGCTCCATCACCAAGTCTATTTGGAAAATTCCTCGTAGAAGTTGATACAACAGTTGATTCAGCTTCAACTCTAGCTTGATTTCCCATACATAGGGAGCAACCTGGCATTTCAGTTCTAGCTCCAGAAGATTTGAATATTTTATAATATCCTTCTTCGTTAAGTTGGTGTTCATCCATTTTAGTAGGTGGAGCAATCCATAATTTCGTCGGTAAGGACGATTCTTTTTCTAATAATTTACCTGCAGCTCTAAAATGTCCAATATTAGTCATACAGGAACCTATAAAAACTTCATCTATTTCATTATTCTGGACTTCTGAGAGAGGTTTTATATCATCAGGGTCGTTGGGGCATGCAAGCAACGGTTCGACAATGTCGTCCAAGTTGATTTCAATAGTAGCTGCATATTCAGCATCATGATCTGCTTCTAATAAAGTAGGATGTTTTACCCAATCTTCCATGGCTTGGGCTCTTCTTTCTAATGTTCTTTCATCTCCATAACCTTCAGATATAAGCCATCTGAGTAAAGTGATGTTAGAGTTTAAGTATTCTATTATAGGTTCAGGATTTAATTGTATAGTGCATCCTGAAGCAGATCTTTCAGCTGATGCATCTGATAATTCAAATGCTTGCTCCACTTTCAGGTCACCTAGACCTTCTATCTCTATGCATCTACCTGAAAAGATATTTGTTTTGTTTTCTTTGACCAAGGTTAAGTGACCAGATTTTAATGCTGTATATGGGATTGCATGAACTAAATCTCTGAGAGTTATTCCTGGTTGCATTTCTCCACTAAATTTGACTAATACTGATTCAGGCATATCTAAAGGCATCACGCCTAATGCAGAACCAAAAGCTACAAGCCCAGATCCTGCTGGAAAACTTATACCAATAGGAAATCTTGTGTGTGAGTCTCCGCCTGTTCCAACTGTATCTGGTAACAACATTCTATTTAACCATGAGTGAATTATTCCATCACCAGGTCGTAGAGCAACACCTCCTCTTGTTTGAATAAAATCAGGAAGACTATGGTGGGTTTCTATATCTATTGGTTTGGGGTAAGCAGCAGTATGACAGAAAGATTGCATTACTAAGTCAGCAGAGAACCCTAAACATGCTAATTCTTTTAATTCATCTCTCGTCATAGGACCTGTTGTATCCTGACTACCAACTGTAGTCATTCTTGGTTCACAATATGTTCCAGGCCTAACTCCTTTAATACCGCAGGCTTTACCAACCATTTTTTGAGCTAGAGTAAATCCTTTGCCTGTATCTTTAGGTTGTAGAGGTCTATTAAACACTTCTGAAGGCTCTAAATTAAGCTCTTCTCTTACTTTGTCTGTTAAAGTCCGCCCTATTATTAATGGAATTCTTCCATTTGCTCTAACCCCATCTAACATGGTGTTTGATTTATATTTAAAATTAATAAGATCCTTACCTTGTACATTTGTAATTTTTTGCTCATGAGGATAAATATTAACTACGTCTCCAGTGTTGAGTTTAGATACATCACATTCAAAAGTTAATGCTCCTGCATCTTCCATGGTGTTAAAGAAAATAGGAGCTATTTTTCCTCCTATGCAAATACCACCTTCTCTTTTATTAGGAATAAAAGGGATGTCATTTCCCATATGCCATAAAACAGAATTAGTTGCTGATTTTCGTGATGATCCTGTTCCAACTATATCTCCAACAAATGCTACTGGATGGCCTTTCTTTTTTAATTCATCAATAATTTTTAGAGGGTTTTTGATGTCCGTATTTTTTAGCATGGCCAAAGCATGTAAGGGTATATCTGGTCTTGACCATGCCTCAGGAGCAGGAGATAGGTCATCTGTATTAATTTCACCTGCAACTTTGAATATAGTAGTAGTGATAACATCAGGGACTTCTGGTTTATTAGTAAACCATTCTGCCTTAGCAAGTGAGTTTATAACTTTTTTAGCTCCTGGGCTGGTTTTAGCTAAATCAATCAGGTCATAAAGAGCATCGAATATTAGCAAGGTGCTAGAGAGTGCTTTTACGGCAACACTTCCAACTTCATTGTCATCTAACAGGCTTATTAAAGGTTCAACATTGTAACCACCAAGCATAGTACCAAGAAGTTTAGTTGCTTCTAACCTACTAATTAATTCACACTTTGTTTTACCTTGAGCTAAGTCTGAAAGAAAAGCTGCCTTAATGTAAGCAGCCTTATCAACTCCTGCTGGAACTTTATTTGAGATGAGATCTAAGAAGTACTCGTTCTCTCCTTTTAATGGTTTTTTAATTAATTCTATTAGGCTGGCAGTTTGCTCTTCGTTTAAAGGTAGGGCAGGTAACCCTAGTTCTTTTCTTTCCTCAACGTGTTTTTTATATTCTTTTAACATTAATTTTTTATCCATAAGAATTTAGAATGCGAATTATAACAGAGTGCATATTTTTTTTGAGTTGCGTTACACAACTTTAGATATATCATATTAGAAAATGACTAACAAGATAAAGACACCATGCATAGGCATTTGCTCTACTGTCTTTGGAGATGAAGTTTGTAGAGGGTGTAAGCGCTTTCAGCATGAAGTTATTAAATGGAACGCCTATTCCGACAACGAAAAAAATATTGTATGGAAGAGATTAGAGTCTCTAAAAGTCCAGATTATGAAATCTAAAGTTATTATAAATGATGTCCGTCTTCTTAAGAGCTCTTTAGATCATTATAGAATCAACCATTACGATCAAGTAGACCCCTATTGCTGGGTATTTGATTTACTTAAGCAAGCTAGTGAAACAATCCCTGATGTTAGTAAATTCGGTATAAGAATTATCCAGGAAGGTTTTATTGATTTACCGTCTCTTAAAGAAACTATAGAAGGGGAGTTATTTACTTTATCCGAAGCCCATTATTTAAGATATTTTAAGCGTGAATCCCATTATAGAACTTGAACCAGTATACAACCAAATTTTGTTGGTTAAAACGCCTTGTGCATGGGTTGCAAGGGCTTTAGATAATATAGAGATGCTGTTATTAGATCATGCACATTGTGAGAGAAAGGCATCAACTACAGCTCTTTCTTTAATCAATAGATATCCAGAAAAAGATATTTCTAGCAATCTTTCAGCATTAGCAAGAGAAGAACTAGTTCATTTTGAAAAAGTTTGTAAGTTGCTAAAAAAAAGTGGTTTTGTTTATCGTAATTTGAAGTCAGGACCTTATGCAAGGACTCTTTATGATGCTATATCACCATTAGAGCCAAATCGATTTAGAGATTCTTTATTAGTTTGTGCGTTGATAGAATCTCGTTCTAGTGAACGTTTTTTAGCTTTACATCATTATTTACCAAAAGACTTACAGAAATTTTATTCAAAACTTCATGAAGCAGAAGTTAGGCATTCTAATTTATATATCAATCTTTATAGAAATTTTTTTGGAGATCAATTAGCTAAAGATATACAACCATTTTCTGAAATAGAAGCCTCTTTAATTACTCAGCCAGACCCCTTATTTAGATTTCATAGCGGAATTTAGATTTTTTAATTAATAATTGGCAGGTCATCCCAATTAGTTGTGTAACGAGGGGAATGCAATTTCCTTTTCATTGACCAGGATTTTTTTATACCTTGTGCAGCAAATGTAATCCTCCCTCTATTATTGGTATTGATTTTATCTACTGTTTTCATCAGTACGTTACTTTTAAGTTTTCGTTCCCAGGGAATAAATAGATCTGCTTGATGTACTCCCTCGTCAAAAAAATCGCTTAACATAATCCCAGCTTTAATAAAATTAGTATCTTCTTTGTATATTCTTGAAATTAGATTTTTGGCTGCTAAGATAATTTCTCTTGTGTCATTGGTTGGTCCATTAAATTGATAATTAGCAGAATTACTATACTGCTGATCTTGATTTCTAAATGGATTAGTTCGTATAAATACTGAAACCATCATGCAATATTGATTCTCTCTACGAAGTTTCTCTGCGGCTCTTGCAGCATAGTCGCTAATAGCTTCATGCATTGATGTTTTATCTGTAACTTTTTTACTAAACGTTCTACTAACTATTATTTGTTTTTTTGTTGGTGGGATATCTTCTAACCCTATGCAAGATATCCCTCTTAGTTCCATTAAAGTTCTTTCTAATACTATGCTAAATCTTTGCCTGATTAGCTTACTATTAGCATCAGCAAGATGTAGGGCAGTATTTATACCTATTGCATTTAGTTTTTTGTTTAATCTACGTCCAACTCCCCAAACTTCATTGACAGGCATTAAGGCTAGTAGTTTTCTTTGGCGTTTCTTACTAGAAAGATCAACTACACCCTGGGTGGCAGGGTATTTCTTTGCTCCATAACTTGCAGCTTTTGCTAGAGTTTTTGTAGGTCCAATACCAGCGCGAACTGGGATACCTACCCATTGATCAATGATTTCTTTGCATTGTTTCCCAAATGAATTTAGGTTCATACAAGATGAAACACCTGTTAGATCTAAGAATGCTTCATCTATGCTATATATTTCAGTTTTTGGAGCAAGATATTCTAGTGTCTGCATTACTCTTGATGAGATATCAGCATAAAGTTCATAATTAGATGAGAATGCAACTCCTTCATTCTTTATAAATTGTTTCTTAATCTTAAACCATGGCTCACACATTTTTATTCCCATGGTTTTTGCTTCTTTTGATAAAGCTACAACACACCCATCATTATTAGAAAGAACTACTATGGGCTTGTTCTTTAGATCTGGCCTAAAAATTCTTTCACAAGAGGCATAAAAACTGTTGCAATCAACAAGGGCATACATAGTCTTAATAGGTGTTAATTGAAGCAATAACAGTGCCAGCTGTTTCTAATTCCTCTTCATTGTTAAGTACTATAGGTGGATAATTAGGATTAGCAGAAGTCAAACAAATTGTTGGTCTAAAGTGGATTCTTTTGCATGTAAAAGCTCCATCAACTATAGCAATAATAATTTTTCCATGTTGAGGTTCTATACTCCTGTCAACAATAAGTATGGCGCCATTACCAATGTGTGCATTAATCATAGAGTCGCCATTAACTCTAACAAAATAGGTGGAAGCAGGATTTTTGATTAGATGCTCATTTAGATCAATAGGATGTTCAGTATAGTCATCAGCAGGACTTGGCCATCCAACTTGAACTTTATTTAGGAAGTAGGGGATTTCTAGAGAGGGTTGGTCATCTTCTGATGCATCACCCAGATATTTAATGCTCATAGGGTAGTTTAATAATACTGTATATATATACAGTATATTTATTAGGACAAATTGTAAAGTCTAAAACATAGAATCTTGCCTTATTTGTATTAAGATAACTTAAGGGTTATTGTCACTGTTTTTTAAGAGAGGATATATGTCAGAAAATTATAGAAGCTGGCTAGTTTTAATTGCGGTCTATGGAGCATTTTTTCTGTGGTATACAGATTTAGGAGGCAAGTTAAATTCTGATGAGATAGAAACCTATTTAGTTAAGCTACAAGAAAATAGTGAGGCTAAAGGAATTTCATCACCAGCAGAGCTAGAGATGTCTAAAGCAACTTTTAAGAGAGTAGAAAAATTTATGAGAGAGGATTCTGGGAAACAGTTCCTTATGGTAAATAATATAGACATGTCTGAGAATCCTGAAGATATTGAAGGGGCTCAACCAGGGGAGACTGCAAATCAACTTATGGATCGTTATATGGAACATATGTATCCGGAATTGTTGAAGAGGGCCAGTCATCCTGTATTTGTTGGTAACTCAGTATTACAAGCTGTAGATATTGTTGGCATTGAAAATGCAGAGGATTGGGATTCGATAGCTTTAATGAGATATAAAAGTAGAAGAGCCTTTATGGAAGTAGTATCGAACCCAAAAATGTTAGGTAAACATGAGTTCAAAGTAGCAGCTCTAGATAAAACAATTGCCTATCCTGTCGAGACTTTTCTTTATTTAAGCGATCCGCGCATGTTGTTAGCATTTATTTTGATTATTTTAGGATTAGTTTTACAACTAAGGATTAGGCGATAAGGAATCTTTTTAATTCCCATGAGCTTTTATTCATCCAGATATACCATCCATAAGAATCCCAGTCGCCAAGCACAACTCTATGAGCTGGACCTGTTGCTAATTTAACATCATGTATTTTGGGTCTATGAGTATGGCCATGGATTAAAAAAGAAGTTTTATTTTGTGACATCACTTTTATTACTTCTTCTTCTGATACATCCATGATTGCTTCATTTTTTTCTCTTATTTCAGTCTTACTTTTAGATCTTAAGCCCTCTGCAATTACTATTCTTTCCTCAATAGTTTTCTTAAGAAAACCTTCTTTCCAAGAATTAGCCCGTGTTGTGGTTCTAAATTTTTGATATTTAATATCTTCAGTGCATAAGGAGTCACCATGCATTAGTAATATATTACTATTATTAATATTAATGTTTATTGGGTCATCAATAAGTTGAATGCCACAGTCTTTAGAGAATCTCTCACCAATAAGGAAGTCTCGATTACCATGCATAAAATAAACTTTGCATGAATTTTTAGAAAGAGTGTTTAAATGATATTTAACTGATTTAGAGAGTTCATTTTCTAAATCATCTCCTATCCATATTTCAAAGAGATCTCCCAAAATATATAAATGGTCTGCTTGTACGGCTATATTTTCAAGAAAAGAAAAAAAAGCAGTAGTTATTTCTGGTCTTTTTTCTGTAAGATGTAAGTCAGAAATAAAACAATACGACATTATTTATTCATCAGACATTATTTTAGCTTTTATAATCTTAATTTCTTCAACTGGTACATCCTGGTGACCTTCATAATTACCAGTTTCAACCTTAGCTATAGCTTCTACAGTTTGAGTTCCATTTACCACTTCACCAAAAACAGCATAACCCCAACCCATAGGAGTTTCTGAACTATGGTCTAAGGATGAATTATCCTGTAAATTAATAAAGAATTGAGACGTAGCTGAATGTGGATCATTTGTTCTAGCCATAGAAAGGGTATATTGTAAGTTTTTTACCCCGTTATTAGCTTCATTTTGAATAGGCGCCATAGTTTCTTTCCTTTCCAGGCCTGATATGTGTCCGCCCCCTTGAATTACAAAACCTGGTATAACTCTATGGAATATTGTTTCATCAAAAAAACCACTTTCAACATACTCAATAAAATTTTGAGAAGTTTCAGGTGCTTCTTCAGTAAATAATTTAATTTCAATCGGCCCAAGAGTTGTTATTAGTGAGACTAGTATTATTTTTTCCATATCAATTCACTTCCTTTGTTGTATGTATAAGTATAATAATGACTTTAAAGATAAACTTCTATTTTATTAAAGAATTGATTTCATATGAATATCCAAAAAACTAGATTTTGTCCAAGCCCAACTGGAGCATTGCATTTAGGTAATCTTAGAGCGGCTTTATTTAGTTTTTTGTTTTCAAAGCAAAATAATGGGATGTTTTTACTTAGAATAGAAGACACAGATCTATTAAGATCGGAAAATGAGTTCGTTGAAAAAATTTATGAAGATCTAGAGTGGTTGCTGCTTGTTTGGGATGAAGGCCCTAAAGTAGAAGGTAAACATACGCCTTATTTTCAGTCTAAACGTTTTGAGATTTATGAAGGTTTTTATAATTTACTTTTAGAGAAGAATCTTATTTACCCCTGTTTTACAAGTGAAGAAGAATTGAAAGTCATAAAAAGAAGTCAACTGCAGGCTGGTGAGCCACCAAGGTATCCTGGTACTTGGTCTCAAGCTTCTAAAGAAGAAGTTCAAGCTGAATTAGATAGAGGTAATGTTCCTGTTTATAGATTCAGAATGCCAACAGAAGGCATCATAGAGTTCGAAGATCAAATCAAGGGAAATCAACAATTCAATGCGTTTGATTTAGATGATTTTATAGTAAAGAAAACAGATGGAACTCCGTCATTTATGTTTGCTAATGCAATTGATGATGCTTTAATGGAAGTTTCCTTTGTTTTAAGGGGTGAAGATCATTTAAGTAACACACCAAGACAACTCGCACTTATAGAAGCGTTAGAATTATCAAAACCTGACTTTGCTCATTTACCTCTATTTCTTGGCCATGATGGGGCGCCTCTTTCAAAAAGGAATGGTAGCGTGTCTATTTCTGAATTAAAGGAAATGGGGTATTTACCTATAGCAATCATAAATTATTTAATAAGAGTAGGTCATTTTATCCCAGATAATAATCTTAAATCATTGGATGAACTTTCCGAACTTTTAAATATAGATTCCATATCCTATTCCCCGAGTAAATTTGATTTAGATCAATTGAAATTTTGGCAAAAAAAAGCTGTAGAAGTTATGGATATTGTTGAAATGAAACAATGGTTATCTAAGTCATTAGCAGAGGTTTTACCTGAGGATGTAGAGATGAAAAAGTTTATAGAATTAATAAAGAGTAATGTAGTTTTTCCTAATGACGCAACGGAATTTGCTAAGGCATTTTTTTCTAAAGAGAATCATTACTCAGATGATGGTATAAACTATTTAAAGAATGTGCCAGAAGAATTTTTTAATGTAGCTGAACAGTGTATAAGCTCTTCTTGGGGGCAATGGGCTAATTCTGTCAAAGAATTAGGAGTTAAGACTAATACAAAAGGAAGGAATCTTTACATGCCAATAAGGTTAGCACTTACAAGTCTCACTTCGGGCCCAGAGTTAGATCAAATAGCAGAATTACTTGGTAAAGATGAAGTTTTGAAAAGACTTAAAGCAGCTCAACATATTATTTCATGATGAAAATATTTAATTCTTTAACAAGACAAAAACAAAATTTTCAACCCATAAATAAGGGCTCTATTGACATGTATGTATGTGGTATGACTGTCTATGATGATTGTCATATAGGACATGCTAGGACTTTTGTAGCATTTGATATGATAGTTAGGTATTTACGGTATAAAGGTTTTACAGTTAATTATGTAAGAAATATAACAGATGTAGATGATAATATTATGAAGAGGGCAAAAGAAGAAGGCCTAGAACCTCATTCCTTGTCTACAAATTATATCAAAAGGATGCATGCTGATTTCCTTTCTTTGGGAATGATAGAACCTGATTCTGAGCCTAAAGCAACTCAACATATCTCTGAAATTATAAATTTGATTTCAGATTTAATTTCTAAAGAATATGCCTATCATGATGGTGGTGATGTTTATTTCTCCGTTAAATCCTTTCCAGAATATGGAAAACTTTCAAAAAGAAATATAGATGATATGGAAGCAGGATCTAGAGTAGGTATTGATTTAGAAAAACGCAATCCAGCTGACTTTGTTTTATGGAAAACAGATAAGCACGATTCTCTTAAATGGGATTCCCCTTGGGGTAAAGGCAGGCCTGGATGGCATATTGAATGTTCAGCCATGAGTATGAAGAGTTTTGGAGATAGCTTTGATATTCATGGTGGTGGATCTGATCTTAAATTTCCACACCATGAAAACGAGATCGCACAATCTGAATGTTCAACAGGGAAATCATTTGCTAATTTCTGGATGCATACGGGTTCATTAAGAGTTAATGATGAAAAAATGTCTAAATCGCTTGATAATTTTTTTACTATTAAGTCTGTACTTGAGTCTTATCATCCTGAAGTAATAAGATATTTTCTTTTATCAAGTCATTATCGTAGCCCTTTAAATTATAGTTTAAATCAGTTGGACGAAGCTAAGGCATCACTGGAGAGATTGTATGAATCTTTAAGAGGTCTTAAGCCTACTTTTCTTGAGAAGAAAAGTATGTATTTTAAAAAATTTGAATTAGCTATGGATGATGATTTTAATACTCCTGACAGTTTAGCCATTCTTTTTGAGATCGCTCGCGAAGTTAATATTTTAAAATTAAAAGATTTAAAATCTGCAGAAAATTTAGCAAGCGAATTAATCCAATTAGCTGAACCATTAGGATTACTTAAATTAGACCCTGAAATTTTTTATCAAGATTTGTCTTCTAACTCAGATATATCTGAGTTAGAAATTATAGAGTTAATAAATAAAAGAGATGTAGCTAGGGAGAGTAAAAAATTTGAAGAAGCGGATGCAATTCGAGTCAAATTAGAAGATCAAGGTATTTTGCTTGATGATAGGTTAGGCGGAACTATTTGGAAAAGAAAATAGACTAAATAATTAGTTTTACAGCCCTAAATTTCTTTAAAAGCTACATTGCCCCAAGTAGCAGGGGTATCTTTAATTACATAAGACTCTTTTATTGTCATTGGCAAGTCCATGGAGTGGGTCTAAGTCTTTACCTTCAGCTAAAGCTATATCTGCTTTTTTGCATCTCCTAAAGCTTGGTCGAAAGTTCTGACTACCACCGCATTAATTGCTTCATTATATTCTTCTATCCTATTAACATAGAGCTCTGTTAGTTCTACTGATCTGATAGATTTAGATTTAATCTCAGAAACTAAATCTTTTGCTGATAAGTATGCAATTTTATCCATATTTTTATATTATTTACTTCTTTATAGTGTCAAATTTTTTTTTATATAGCTACAAAACTCACAACCTAGAGTTTCTTTAGGTGGATTAGGATCCATTAAAGTTGATTTAAGAGAAAATAAACTTGGCTCTATCCAAGAATCATCTCCAATATAAGGGATGACTTTTGTTTTAAAATCCAATCGATTATTAAAACTACCTTTCTCTTGTAAGCCATTACAGTAAACAAAATAAGCTGTATTTGATACATCAAAAGAATTTCCTCTTAATAACCATTGGTAAAATTCTGCTTGTCTTTTGTATCCTATTTGCCAGTCAGCATCCAAGCTAACTTCCCCTTTTTTAGAAGTAGCTTTATAGTCTACCACTATCAGTTGATTAGTCTCAGTATCTATCCAAATATCATCAACTCCGCCGCTTAAGAGAAGATTTGTTGGTTCATGGAATCTTTTTATGCCTCTTTTTAAAGAATCTCTCCACTCATTAAGATTTGGATGATCGTAGGGGATTGCATTAATATTATTTTCTGTAATTAAAGGGTGAGGTTCCGCTTTAAATCTATAAATATCAAATTCATTTTTAAGTAATTCATCTACAGCATTATTAAGATTAAATGGGAATGTGGAAGGTCTAGAAATTCCTAACCTATTTGTAAGATAAAAGCATCTTGGGCAGGTTATGAAATTATCTACTCTTGCACGACTTAATTGAAAAGGAGTATCGTCATTTGGATTAAATATTCTCGAAGCCATATTTTATTATTGTACAATCACTATGGTGTCCTAAGGAAGTGGCTCCCCGAGCTGGGCTCGAACCAGCGACCCATTGATTAACAGTCAATTGCTCTACCAACTGAGCTATCGGGGAATAAAGTAATTATAGCCTTAACAAAAGAACCTTTTAATCATTTTTTGTGAATTTAATAAAATATATGTCTAAAAATTTTGAACTAGTCTCTGATTTTCAACCAGCAGGTGATCAGCCGGAAGCTATACAAAGTCTCTTTGAAGGAATACAAAATGGACTCTTAAATCAAACCTTGTTGGGAGTAACTGGTTCAGGAAAGACATTTGCAATGGCAAATTTAATAGAAAGGCTTCAAAGACCTGCTATTGTTCTAGCTCATAATAAAACTTTAGCAGCACAGCTGTATGGAGAGTTTAAGGATTTTTTTCCAAATAATGCTGTTGAATATTTTGTGTCTTACTATGATTATTATCAACCTGAAGCATATGTACCTACTTCAGATGTTTTTATAGAAAAAGATGCTTCTATTAATGAGCATATTGAGCAAATGCGTTTGTCAGCTACAAAAGCTGTGTTGGAAAGAAAAGATGTAATAATTGTGGCATCTGTATCAGCTATTTATGGTCTTGGAGATCCGGAATCTTATCTACAAATGGTTATTCATTTAGATAGGGGAGATGAAGTAGATCAAAGAACTGTTTTAAGACGTTTAACTGAGCTGCAATATGAAAGAAATGAGACTGAATTTAAGAGAGCTGTATATCGAGTAAGAGGAGAAACAATAGATATCTATCCTGCAGATTCTGAAAAGAATGCAATTAGAATTCAGCTAGAAGATAGCTGCATAGAATCTATAAAGATATTTGACCCTCTGACTGGAGAGATTATAAAGAGCGTTCCAAGAGTAACCATTTTTCCTAAATCTCACTATGTAACTTCCAGAGATAGAATTTTGCAGGCTATAGAATTCATAAAAGAAGAATTGAAGATAAGATTAAAGTATTTTAAAAAAGAAAATAAACTTGTTGAAGCTCAGCGTTTAGAACAAAGAACTTTATATGATATAGAGATGTTAAAAGAGCTGGGGTTTTGCTCTGGAATAGAGAATTATTCTCGTTTTTTATCTGATCGCCAGCCAGGTGAGCCTTCAGCTACTTTGTACGATTATTTAGCTGAAGATACCTTAGTTTTTGTAGATGAATCTCATGTTACATTACCTCAACTTGGTGGCATGTATAAGGGTGATAGATCAAGAAAACAGACTCTAGTTGACTATGGATTCAGGCTTCCAGTCGCTTTGGATAATAGACCTTTAAGATTTGATGAATGGGAGATGATAGCAGGACAAAAAATCTTTGTTACAGCTACCCCAGGAAATTATGAGAAAGACCATACAGATAAGACAGTTGAATTATTGGTTAGACCTACTGGTTTATTAGATCCAGAAATTGAAATAAAGCCAGCTACTCATCAAGTAGATAGTCTGCTTTCTGAAATTGTTAATAGAACTAAAGCCTATGAAAAGATTTTAGTGACAGTCCTGACAAAGCGTATGGCAGAGGATCTTACTGATTATTTAGAAGAAAATAATGTAAGAGTTCGCTATCTACATTCTGATATCGATACAATAGAAAGAGTAGAAATTATAAGAGATCTAAGGCTTGACAATTTTGATGTGCTGGTTGGTATAAATCTATTGAGAGAGGGTTTAGATATTCCTGAAGTATCTTTGGTGGCTATTTTAGATGCTGATAAGGAGGGCTTCTTAAGGTCAGAAGGTTCTTTAATACAAACAATAGGTAGAGCTGCAAGGCATATTAATGGTAAGGCAATTCTTTATGCAGATAAAATCACAGGATCTATGCAAAGAGCCATTGATGAAACGGATAGACGTCGCAATATACAAGAGAAATTTAATAAGTTAAATAATGTAGTTCCCAAAGGTATTACTAAAGAGGTTCCAGACATTCTTGAGGGTGCTAGGTCTACAAAAGGTAGGGGAAAGATTAGTAGGGAAAAGAATATAATTACTGAGAATTTAAATTTTAAAGTTATTGAAGAATTAAACAACGCTGCAAAATTAAAGAAAGAGATAAGAACTTTGGAATTAAGAATGCATAAAAAAGCTAAGGATTTAGATTTTGAGGTAGCAGTAAGGTTAAGAGATAGAATTCTAGAATTAAAAGAAATCCTCTTTAAGACTTAATAGTATTCAAATATTCCTTTTTAGAACTAAAGTTTGGTAAAAGACTCTAATATTTTCTACATAGCTTTGTACTTCCTGTCCAGGAATATATCCAAATCTAGTAAAATTGTAATATTGTTCTTGTGAGAGAAGAGGAAGGGTTGACATGACATCATTCCATGAGTTTGGATCTTTACCTAATAGTTCAGTTACTTTTATTGCATCTAAAATATGTCCATATCCGATATTATAAGCCGCTAAAGCCATCCAGGTTTTATCATAGTCATTTATAGTATTTGGTAGCCTTTCAAATATTTTTCTAAAATAAAGCGCACCTCCTTCAATGCTCTGTTTTGGGTCTGTTCTTTTAGCTATTCCTACTTCTTTTGATGTTTCTTGTGTAAGCATCATCAATCCTCTAACACCAGATTTAGAAACAGCTTTTGGATTCCAATGAGACTCTTGGTAACTTATTGCAGCTAGTAGTTTCCATGGGATATTAAAATTTTCCGCAGTTTCTTCAAAAAATTTCTTATATTTAGGTAGTCTATTTTTAGTTCTTTTAATAAATGTATTTTTACCTTTTATATTATTTGAATTCCATACATAGGTTATTTCTTCATCAAAATCATGGGAGTTTTCAGGCGGGAATGAACCTGCGAAGTTATCAAAACAGAGAAGAGAGATAAAAAGGAAAGAAGCAAAAGATATAAATCTACTATTTTTAATGCCCAAAGATTTCTCCGTTTCGTTATATTTAATCAGATTAAAGCAAAAAACACTATATATAGTGTAAAATTAATATTATATACACTATATAAAGGGTATTTCATCAAAACGATAGTTGGCTTATAATCTATCCCAATTTCTTATATGAATTTACCTATTCAATTGAATTCTAAAACTATATGTCTATATGGGACATCGTATTACTCTGATTTTAAGTTAAGGAATTACTTATCAAATTTTAAGAAAATTAACCCTTTTGTAGTTGGTTTTCATTGTCGTGAGGTTTTTATTCTTAATTTTAATTCAGAGTTAGGATTCTCTGATAACGACCTTAATAGCTCTTTGAAAAGTATTCTAGGAATTCCATCATCAATTGATATTGATATTAAAGAGTTGAATTATTTTTATATTTTTCCGAGAAGTGGCACTATTTCTCCTTGGTCTTCAAAGTCTACTGATATTCTTAGGAATTCAGGAATTAGACACTTAGAAAGAATTGAAAGAGGGCTGATTTATAATTTTTCTACTAATAATGGGACTTTAATTAGAGAAGATTTAAGAATTTTATCGAGTTCTATTAGAGATAAAATGATTGAAGACACATTCTTTGACCTAAATGAAATAGAATTTTTTCATTCAGAAATATCTCCACAATCTTTTATTAAAATACCTATTTTAGAGCAGGGAGAAAGTGCTCTTAAGAAAGCAAATATAGATTTAGGTTTGGCTTTAAACCAAGATGAAATAAATTATCTTTTTAATAATTATATTAGAGAGAATGGCGAACCAACTGATGCTGAATTAATGATGTTTGCTCAAGCAAATTCTGAACATTGTAGACATAAAATATTTAATGCAAACTGGTTAAAAAATGATATTTTGTCTAACAAGTCATTATTTCAGATGATAAAGAATACTTATAAAAATAATAATGAAGGGGTTTTGTCTGCATATCTTGATAATGCAGCTGTTTTAGAAGGATTTGAAGGGGAAAGATTCTTTCCAGATCCTAATACAAAAGAATATGCTAGTCATGACGAGCCAGTAAACATTGTAATAAAAGTAGAAACTCATAATCATCCTACTGCTATTGCTCCTTACCCGGGTGCTGCTACGGGGTCTGGAGGAGAGATAAGGGATGAAGGAGCGACAGGTAGAGGCGCAAAACCAAAAGCAGGGTTAACCGGATTTAGCGTATCTAATCTTAGGATTCCTGGACATCAGGAGAGCTGGGAAACAGAAGAGAATTCACCAAAAAGAATCGCGAGCCCTTTAAAAATAATGTTAGAAGCCCCTATTGGAGCAGCAACTTTTAATAATGAGTTTGGAAGACCAAATTTACTGGGCTATTTTAGGTCTTTAGAGGTAAATGGAGATCATTCATCAACTTATGGATACCATAAGCCCATTATGTTGGCAGGAGGATTGGGCAATATTAGAGAATCTGATGTTAAAAAGAGTGAAGTTCCTATTGGTTCTAAGTTGATAGTTCTAGGAGGACCAGCAATGTTAATTGGCTTAGGTGGAGGTTCAGCCTCTTCTTTAAGTTCAGGATCGAGTGAAGATGAATTAGATTATGCATCAGTCCAGAGAGAAAATGCAGAAATGGAGAGAAGATGCCAGGAGGTTTTGGATAGTTGTTGGCAGAGGGGTGAGGAAAATCCTATTCTGTTTATTCATGATGTAGGTGCGGGAGGACTTTCCAATGCTCTACCAGAATTGATAAAAGATAGCGGTCATGGAGGTTATATAGAATTAAGAAGTATTCCAAGCGCAGAGCCAAGGATGTCACCAATGGAGATTTGGTGTAATGAGTCACAAGAAAGATATGTGATAGCAGTTAATAATGATTTCGTAGACGATTTTATAGATATTTGCAATAGAGAGAGATGTCCATCAGCTATTGTAGGTCAAATTTCAGAAGGTAAAAGACTTCTAGTATATGATGAACTTTTTGATAATTTTCCAGTTGACATGTCTCTTGACATTTTATTTGGAAACACGCCTTCTACGCAAAGGACATATAAAATCTCTAAAAAGAGAAACAAAACATTAATTATAAAGAATAATAACTTAGAAAAACTTCTATTTAAGGTATTAAGACATCCTTCGGTAGCATCTAAGTCTTACTTGATAACTATTGGAGATAGAACGATAACTGGTTTGGTATCTAGAGATCAAATGGTTGGTCCTTGGCAAATACCAGTAGCTGATAATGCTGTCACCCTAGCAGGATATAAGGGTCTATCAGGAGAAGCAATGTCAATAGGTGAGAAATCTCCTTTAGCCATATCAAATGCAGCTGCTTCAGCTAGAATGGCTGTGGCTGAGTCAGTAACCAATATTATATCCTCAGGAGTGGAAAATATATCAGATATTAAACTCTCTGCTAATTGGATGGGAGCCCCTGATCGAAATTCTGGAAATGAAGATCTTTATGATGCAGTAGAGGCAATAGGTATGCAACTTTGTCCTGAATGGAACATAACTATACCGGTGGGAAAGGATTCTTTATCAATGGCAACTGACTGGTCAGATGGCAAAAAGAGTCATTCAGTAATCTCCCCTTTATCAATAGTGATTTCAGCTTTTTGTAAAATAAAGGATGTTAGTTATAGCATTACACCTCAATTATGTTCTGATACAGAAAATACAGAGTTAATTTTTATTGACCTTGGTAAAGGAAAAAACCGCATGGGAGGAAGTATTGCTGGTCTTGTGGAGAATCAAGTATTAGGAGAAGTTCCTGATGTAGAGGTGTTAAAGGAAATGCCTAAAATTGTTTCTCTAATGTCGCGCCTAATTAAAGAAGAAAAAGTTGTGGCTTATCATGATAGATCCGATGGAGGTTTAATCATTTGTTTGGCTGAGATGGCCTTTGCTGGCAGAGTCGGGATAGAACTAAATTTAAATACTTTTTGCAAGAAAGAAATAGATATTCAAAGTCATTTATTTTCAGAAGAGCTAGGATTTGTAATTCAAGTTCCAATTAATGTAGCACAAGAAGTTATAGATAAATTTCATGAGCTAGGAATGAACGATAATATTCATAGAGTTGGGAGAATAACACCAAAGAAATCTTTAGAGCTAAAGTTTGATGGAGTTATCAAAGAAAGTTGGACTCTAAATTCATTATTGGAAGAGTGGAATAAGGTAACTTTCTGGATGCAAAATATTAGAGATAATCCTCTTACAGCTGAAGCTGAATATCTTAGGGATACAGATCAAGAGTCAGTTGGGATAGAGCCTGTGATTTCTTTTAAGGTTCCTAAGTCAATAAGGAAGCCAAAAAATAACCCTTCTATAGCTATATTAAGAGAACAGGGTGTAAATGGGCACATAGAAATGGCAGCTGCATTTGATAGGGTAGGATTTAAGTGTATCGATATTCATATGACAGATTTAATTGATAACAGGAAAAAATTAGCTGGATTTAAAGGTTTAGTTGCTTGTGGAGGTTTTTCATATGGTGATGTTTTAGGCGCTGGCAGGGGATGGGCTACAACAATATTGAATAATAAAGATCTGAAGTATCAATTTGAAGAATTCTTTAACCAGAGAGAAACTTTTTCTTTAGGAGTATGTAATGGTTGTCAGATGATGGCAAATTTATCCGTTATAATTCCTGGAGCTCAGAACTGGCCAAGATTTTTGAAGAATCAGTCAGAGAAATTCGAATCTCGTTTGGTACAAGTAGAGATTAAAGAATCTTCTTCAATTTTCTTTAGAGATATGTCTGGTTCAATTATCCCAGTACCTATAGCCCATGGGGAAGGTAGATTAGATTTAACAAATGATTCTGCAGAAAATTTTTATAAGGATAAAGAAGTACCGCTTCAGTATATTCAGTCCGAGAATTCTAGTTATCCCGGTAATCCTAATGGCTCACCCCTTGGGATAGCAGCACTTACAAATAAATTAGGTAATGCTACTATCATGATGCCACATCCAGAAAGAGCTTTTTTATCAATTCAACATTCATGGGCTCCAAAGGAGTGGGATAAGTATGGGCCATGGATAAAGTTCTTTAAAAATGCAAGGGACTTTATAGGCTAGTTAGTTTTACGCCTTTCTATTGTTTCTATTTTAAGCGGGAAAGAATTTTCTTTAAAATCATTAAAGAAATACTTTAAGACTTTAGGAACAAAAGGGAAAGCTAGTTCTCCCCATGGGATTTTGTTTTCTGAAAATAATTTAACTTCAAGACTTTCTGAAGTAGGCCCAAAATTTTCTTCTCCTAAATGAGCTAAATAAAGCATATATATCTGACTAATTTGAGGAATATTAAATATTGCATATAAAGATTTTATTTTTACATTAGCATTTGTTTCTTCTTTTGTTTCTCTTACAGATCCTTCTTCAATGGTTTCATTATTTTCTAAAAAACCTGCAGGTAATGTCCATAAACCATAACGTGGATTAATGGCTCTTTTACATAGTAATACCTGATTTTCTTTAAATGCTACTGTTCCAGTTATAATTTTTGGATTTTTATAGTGAATAGCATTGCACTCTTCGCAGCAAAACCTAGGTCTATTATCTCCTTGTGGGATCTTACTTATTAATTTATGGCCGCATTCGTTGCAGAAATTCATTCTATAAATATCATTTTTAAATTATGAAACGCAGAATTATAAACCATTATTAGGTTATCATTTACAAAATGATGCTATCTACAATAAAAAATAAAATTCTTTCTTTAGAAAGTAATTCTCCTGCAGAAGATTTACCTCAAGCTTCAGTGCTATTGGCACTGACAGAATCAAAAGAACCTGAATTAATTTTTACCTTACGTTCTAAAAAGGTGTCTTCACATGGTGGGGAGGTTTCTTTTCCAGGTGGTATGAAAGAAGACAAGGATAGGAGTTTAGAAGAAACAGCTCTTCGTGAATCACATGAAGAGATAGGATTAGACCCTACAAAAGTTACTATATATGGAAAAATAAATACTTTGGTTTCGAGATTTAATGTGAGCGTTACTCCTTATGTAGGATCTATACCTGAAGGCACAATTTTAAATGAAGATTCTGAAGAGATTGACTCTATTTTTAAGGTACCTGTTTCTTTTTTTTTAGAAGATAAGAGGTTAAGGAATGATCCAGTAAAAAAAGATGGAGAAGTTTTTTATGTGCAGCTTATAAGTATGATTCCTATATAATTTGGGGTCTTACCGCTATGATTACAGTTAATTTTTTAAATTTAACTCTAGATGCTGGAATAGATTTATCAAACCCAACAGACCCAAAGGAGGAAATATGATTTTTAATTTAGGATCTCAACAATTTAAATCAGAAAATAAAAATTTCTATGTAGCACATAATGCCACTGTCATTGGTGATGTAACTTTAAAAAAAGATGCAAGTGTATGGTTTGGAGCAGTTCTACGAGGAGACACAGAACCAATTATTATTGGAGAAGGGAGTAATGTTCAGGATGGAGCTGTAATTCACGCAGATCTCGGGTACCCAACTATTCTAGGCAGAGATGTCACTATAGGTCATCAAGCGATGTTACATGGATGTACTGTTGGAGATGGCAGTTTGATTGGAATAAACGCAGTTGTCCTAAATGGAGCAAAGATAGGAGAATCTTGTTTAATAGGAGCAAATACTTTAATTACTGAAGGTATGCAAATTCCAGATGGGTCAGTGGTTATGGGCTCCCCAGGAAAAGTAAGGTCTTCTTTAGATGATAATCAAAAAAAAGGTTTGTTGATATCGGCATATCATTATGTTGATAATTATAAAAGGTTTAAGAATGAATTAAAAAAGATAGAGGATTAGATATGAAAACTGAACAAATACAATATAAGGTTAAAGATATTAACATGCTAGGCTACGTTGCTTATCCTGAGAAAAAAAATTCTCCTCTTGTACTGATTGCACATACTTGGGCCGGTAAAGATAGTTTTGTTCATGATAGGGCCCATGAACTAGCTAATATTGGATATACTGCTTTAGCGGTTGATATGTATGGTGATGGAAGAGTTGGAATTGATGCTTCTGAAAATGAAACCCTTATGTCTCCATTGCTGGCAGATAGAGATAATTTGAAGGAAAGAATTTTGGCTGCTCTTGAAGCAGGAAGAACACTAGAAGGAGTTGACCCTTCTAAGGTTGCGGCTATAGGTTATTGTTTTGGTGGTTTAGTTGTTTTAGATTTAGCAAGGTCAGGAGCTAATATTAATGGAGTCGTTAGTTTCCATGGATTGTTGATACCATCTTCTATATCTTCAGTAGGTATACAAAGTAAAATCTTAGTGCTGCATGGAGAAAGGGATCCAATGGTGCCTCTAGACATGGTTGATGAGTTTCAAAAAGAAATGACTACAGCAAATGCTGACTGGCAATTGCATAGTTATGGAGGAACATATCATGCTTTTACAAATCCAGAAGCAAATGATCCTGATTTTGGAACGCAATTCAATAAAGATGCTAATAGAAGATCTTGGGATTCAATGTTAAATTTTTTCAATGAAATTTTTGTTTGAAACATATGACAGATTTCTTAAGTACTAATGAAATAAGGCAGATATACTTGGATTATTTTCAAGAAAAAGGTCATGAATTGGTTGATAGTTCCTCATTAGTTCCGGTTAATGATCCGTCTTTACTATTCACTAATGCAGGTATGGTTCCATTCAAAGATATGCTGTTAGGCCTAGAAAAGAGAGCTTATAAAAGAGCAGTTAGTTCACAAAGGTGCCTCAGAGTTGGTGGTAAGCACAATGATCTAGACAATGTCGGTTATACAGCTCGACACCATACTTTTTTTGAGATGCTCGGTAATTTTAGTTTTGGAGATTATTTTAAAGAAGAAGCTATAGAATTTGCTTGGGACCTTTTAACAAATAGATACAAGATACCTGTTGAGAGACTTTGGGTGACAGTTCATAAGAATGACGATGAATCTGAAACAATCTGGAAAGAAAAGATTGGGGTTGATCCTGAAAGAATTTCTAGATTAGATGATGATGAAAATTTCTGGACTATGGGAGATACAGGCCCATGCGGCCCATGCAGTGAGATCTATTATGATCATGGTGAGGATATAGAAGGAGAACCGCCAGTTATGGGTTCAGATCCAGGCGATAGATTTATAGAAATTTGGAATTTAGTTTTCACTCAATTTAACCGAACTAAAGACGGTAAGCTTAGTCCTTTACCAAATCCATGTGTTGATACTGGAATGGGCTTAGAAAGAATAGCAGCTGTGCTTCAACGTCAAAATAGTAATTACAATACAGATTTATTTAAAGCATTAGTTGTTAAAGCTAGTAAATTGACTAAAACCAAAGATTTAGCAAATCCATCATTGAGAGTAATAGCAGATCATCTTCGTGCAAGTGCTTTTTTAATAGCAGATGGAATAGTTCCTAGCAATGAAAACAGAGGTTATGTTTTAAGAAGAATAATAAGAAGAGCTCTGAGGCATGCTTATAAATTAGGTGCTACAGAAGGGCCTATCCTTTCTTTGATGGTTACGGTGTTAGTTAAACAGATGGGGGATGCACACCCCTTGTTGCAGAAGAATATTGATCTTATAAAAGCAAATCTGATGCTTGAAGAGGAGCAGTTTAAATCAACTCTTGCGCAAGGCATGGCCTTACTCGAAGAAGAAGTTAATATGCTAGAAGATAATATTATTTCTGGTGCATTAGCTTTCAAACTTTACGATACATTTGGTTTTCCAATTGATATGACGGCAGATTATGCAAGAGAAAGAAACTTAGAAGTTGATCAAGAGAGTTATGAAGAATTGATGTTAGTACAGAGGCAAAGAGCTAGAACTTCTAGTAATTTTTCTGCATTGTTGCCTGAATCTGTTTCTATTGAAGGACAGACCAAATTCTTGGGTTATGAAACGGGAATCTGTGAATCAAATATTTTAGAGTTAGTGACTTCACCAGAAGGAAAACAGACAGATTTATTATTAGAAAATGAACAAGGAATTGTGTTTTTAAAACAAACACCTTTTTATGCAGAATCTGGAGGCCAAGTTGGAGATAAAGGTACAATTTCTGGTAAAAATTTTGTTTTTTCTGTAATTGATACACAGAAAGTAGGTGATCATTTTGGTCATATAGGATCAGTTAAAACAGGAAAAATTGAGAAGAATAATAAGGTCAAAGCTGTGATAAATGAAGAATTTAGAAATAAGATTGTACGTAATCACTCGGCTACTCATCTTTTGCAAGCATCTTTAAAAAAGATTCTTGGAGAGCATATTGAACAAAAAGGTTCTTTGGTTGATGACAAGAGGTTACGTTTTGATTTCACTCATTCTCAAAGCATTTCGAAAGAAGAACTTCTAAATGTTGAGGACTTAATTAATCATGAGATCTTTAAGAATATATCAACTATAACTGAATCAATGACATTGAAGGAAGCAGAAAAAAAAGGCGCTATTTCTTTTTTTGGTGATAAATATGGTCAAGAAGTAAGAGTTCTTGATCTTGGTGAAGGTTTTTCTATAGAACTTTGCGGAGGTACACATGTAGATAGGACTGGGGATATTGGTTTTTTAAAGATTATAAGCGAATCAGGAGTTTCAGCTGGAGTAAGAAGGATAGAAGCAGTTACTGGATTAGGAGCTCAAAGGTTACTTTTAGATTTGCAGAAAAAAATAAAAATTCTATCAAAAAAATTAAATCTTGTGGAGAAATCTCCAGCTGGATCTCTAGTAGGAATAGAAGCTCTTAATTCTCTTAGAGAATTGGAAGGTAAACTTGACACAGCTTCTTCAGAATTAAATACTTCTAGTGATAAACTGATAGAAAAAGTTATACAGCTTGTTGAGGATAATCAAACATTAAATAGAGAGATTGGAAAAAAGTATGTCCCTAGTTCTATAACTTTTGATTTAGACAATCAGCTTTTGAATAAAGTCCTTCAGCTTAAGAGTGAAAATAAATTACTTAATCAAGATCTGAGCAAATTAAAAAGCAAAAGTTTAAGATCTACTATTACAGATATAACTGACATTATAATTGAAGTTGCAGGTTGTAGTTTAATAGTAAATAAATTAGAGGGCCTCGATACATCCAGCTTAAGAGAAATAGCTGATCAGTTAAGAAATAAAATTCCAAACTCTGTAGTTGTATTAATCTCTGTTTCTGGAGATAAGAACCCAGTAGTTATTGCTCGATCAAGAGAATTAGATTCTATAGACGCTAGAGATATTATGAAACATCTAAATATTCAGCTAGGAGGGAGTGGCGGTGGAAGACAAGATTTGGCACAAGGAGGGATTGATAGAGTAGAAGAAATAGATATTGCTTTAGCTTCAGTTGAAGATTTATTAAGAAATTTAACAACTTAGATATAGAATACCCTTTTTTTTAAAAGAGCTGGTTAAATGGGAAAGTTATTTGTTCAAAAGTTTGGTGGAACTTCAGTAGCTACAGCAGAACGCATAAAGGCTGTTGCTGATATTATAATTGAAGATATAAAAGCTGGTAATCAAGTTGTTGCAGTTTTATCTGCTATGGGAAATCAAACAGAGGAATTAATCTGTTTAGCAAAAAAAATAGATCCTAATCCAAATCCAAGGGAGTATGATGCTTTGGTATCAACAGGCGAGCAAATCTCTGTAGCACTATTAGCAATGGCTCTTCAAAAGAAAGGATTTTTATCAAAATCTTATACAGCTTATCAGTTAGGTATAAAAACAAATACTTTACATAAACAGGCAAGAATATTGGAGGTTGATGTTAATCGTTTACAAGAGGATATTAAATCAGGGATTATTCCTGTAGTTACAGGTTTTCAAGGTATGAATAAAGATGGGGATATTACAACTTTAGGAAGAGGAGGGTCTGATACAACTGGAGTAGCCTTAGCTGTAGCTCTAGAAGCAGATGAGTGCCAAATTTATACAGATGTTGAAGGTGTTTTTACTACTGATCCAAGAATATATGAGAAAGCTAAATGTATGAAAGAAATTGTATTTGAAGAGATGCTTGAATTATCAAGTATGGGGGCTAAAGTTCTTCAAAGAAGAGCTGTAGAATATGCAAGTAAATATAAGATGCCCATAAAGGTGCTGTCTAGTTTTAAAAAAAGTCAGGGAACAATTGTAAAAGAAGAGGTAGAAGGAATGGAGAGACCATTAGTAACAGGAATAAGTGCTGTAGATAATGAGGCAAAATTAACAATAAGAGAGGTCAAGGATATACCTGGGATAGCTGCAAAAATATTAGGGCCTATAAGTGAAGCTGGTATTGATATAGATGTCATAGTTCAGAATATTAGTGCAGATAACATAACAGATTTCACATTTACAGTAGATAAGTCTAGAGCAGAAGAGGCTGAAGAGATTTTAAATAAATGTTCCAAACAGTTAGGTAGCGGTGAGATAGATGTAGATAGCAATATAGCTAAAATAAGCGTTGTTGGAATAGGAATGAGGAGTCATGCTGGTATAGCAACTCAAATGTTTGAAACTCTCGCAGAAGCTAATATTAATATTTTAATGATTATTACATCAGAAATAAAAATATCTGTAGTTATAAAAAAAGATGCAATGAAAGATGCTGTAGTTGCATTACATGACGCTTTTGAATTAGAAGAAATATAATGGAGCATCTATTAGAGCTTCTCAACATTGAAGAAGGGATGCTTAGGGGTTTCATATTTGGTTTGGTGCATGTAACAATTCTAATTATTGGATACTATTCAGGTTGGAGCATCAATAGGTTTTTAAAAATTGCTTCCAATGGAAATATAGCTGGCATAGTTGGAGCTGTTATTGCACATGTTCTTGCTGACCTTATTGCTTCTTATTTAGATCCAACTTTAAGGTCAGCTGCATTTGGAATTGTTATTGGTGGAATATTACCTTTATTTTTAATACCTTTTTTGGAGAAGTATATTGTGAAGAGCGAAGCTCATATTATGGTTGGTGATCACGAAGATATAGAAAGAGATCTAAAAGATAAAAAACATAAGCATAATCACTAATTTAATCTAGCTTTTTAAATAAAAATGATTATCATTCGTGCTCATGAATGAATTTGTGATAACTTTTAGAGAAACTTTAGAGGCTGCACTGATAGTTGGCATAATTTATACATTACTTTATAAGCAAGAATTAGCAACACAAATAAGACAGCTATGGTTAGCGGTTCTCTCATCAGTTGTTGTAAGTATTCTAGTTGCCTTATGTTTAATTGAAGTAAAAGATTCAATAGGCAATGCTTCTATAGAAAAATTAGTAGAAGCAGTTTTTATGTTTATAACAGCAGGCTTACTTTGGTACGTCATTTTCTGGTTAGCAAAACATGTAAGTAATCGCCAAGAACTAGAGGGTCAAACATCTGCTGCAATCAAGAGTTCAGGGTATGGAATCTTTTTTTTAGTTTTTTTTGCAATTCTTAGAGAAGGTTTTGAGACAGCAATATTTTTATTAGGCAGTTTCTCAATATTGGGATCTTTTTCATATATGGGATTTATACTAGGTATGTCCTTGGCTGTTCTTTTAGGATATCTAGTTGTAATTCAAGGAAGAAAGCTAGACTTAACAAAATTTTTCAGAGTTACTACCTTGTTGTTAGTATTTTTAGCTTCAGGAATGATAGCCTATGGAACTCATGAAGCTGAGGAGTTTTTAGTAAAAGGCGACCATCTAGAGTGGGTCGGCATAAAAGATAAAAATGAGATTACAAGAGTTTGGAATGTTCATGTACCTAAAGAAGCGTTGTTACCTAGTGATTCTGAAATCTTTTACACCTATAGCCAGGGTAAATATACTCATTTATTGCATGATAAGGGCAGGGTAGGGGTTTTTCTTAAAGGTTTTTTTGGTTACAACAGTAATCCAAATTGGCTTGAACTAATTCTTTGGTTCTTTTCAATGTTAATTGGATTAAATCTTTGGCGTAAATTCTATCTATTAAAATCAAACTAGATTTTATAATTCTTTAAATATTTATTAACTACATATAGTTGTATTGATTTTATTAGTAAAAATTTAATATATTTATTGCAAATGATACCTATTATCATTTAGTATGCGAATACGAATCGTAATGAGAATGATAATCAATTATATTGAGGGAACAATAAATGGTTTTTTATAGGCAGTTTTTAATGATCACTGTTTTAGCTTCTTTTTCTTTAGTGTCTTACTCAGCAGATGTGCCCAATACGGAAGTAGAAATAGCAACTATAACAATAATAGGATCACAATCAGAAGCTATTGAGGTAGCGGGTTCAGCTTCTGTAATTAGTGAAGAAGATCTGGAAAAGTATGAGTATACAGATATACATAAAATACTTTCTAATATTCCTGGAGTTAACTTTAGACCTGAAGAAGGTTATGGATTACGACCAAATATAAGTATCAGAGGCACTTATGCTGACAGATCTGGCAAAGTAACTCTTCTCGAGGATGGCATACTTATTGCTCCAGCACCTTATGCAGCTTCCTCTGCATATTATTTTCCTACAGTTGGAAGAATTGCAGGCGTGGAAGTTCTTAAAGGGCCTTCTGCTATAAGCCAGGGTCCATACACCGTAGGTGGTGCAATAAATCTCTTAAGTACACCCATACCAAGTGAAACTGGAGGTATGTTAAATCAAGAGTTTGGAGAAGATGGCACTATGAGAACTCATCTAATTCTTGGTACGGTAGGAAAAAATGTTGCTTTTTCAATTGAATCTCATATTTGGGAAACTGATGGATTCGATTTCATTAAGGCCTCTAGTGATAATACAGGATTTGATAAAGATGATGTAGTTATCAAGTTTAGGCTTAATTCTGATAAAGATGAAGATCGTATTTACCATGAATTAAATTTTAAATATCAAGATTCTGATGAAATTTCAGATCAGTCATATGTTGGTTTATCTGATGATGATTTCAGGATTGATCCCCATGCACGATATGGATTAACTGCTTATGATGAAATGGATAATAAACATGAGCAATGGTCAGTAAATTATCTTGCTGACTTTGGTAATTTAGAATTTAGTGCAACTATCTATGAAAATGATTTTACTAGAAACTGGTTCAAAGTTGACAAAATAGATAATAAAAATATCTATGGATTAGGTAACGGTATTAACAATATTATTGATGCTGCTAATTTGGGCAAAGCTGGAGCTTCAGCTATTTTAAATGGAACTAATACACAAGCTGTAGAGATCAAACTTAAAAATAATAATAGAACTTATACTTCAGAAGGGACAGATCTTAAGATTCAATACAATACAGATAGGCAAAGTCTAACTGTTGGCTATAGATCTACTGAAGATTCTGAAGATAGATTCCAAATCTATGAATATGCTGATTGGATCAGAGGTAAACTTGGACCTTTAACTAAGGGTGAAGCACCAGGCTATAGTTCCAATAATAGATTAACGTATTCAGAAGCCACGGCTTTCTACATAAACGAAGAAATTAATCTTGGAGCATTAACTCTTAACTTAGGTTATCGTTCTGAAGATTGGGAAATATCTCAAGATCGATATGTTGATGTAAATAGAACAGCAGTTAATACGGCAAAAGGATATCCTAAGAAATTGACAGATTCTGATAATAGTTTGATAGGTTTTGGTGCAACCTACGAAGTTAACGATACTACTTCTTTATTTATAGGTTTTCATGAAGGGTTTACACCAACAGGTGGTGGTGCTGATTCAGAGGAAGCAGATAATTTAGAGCTGGGTGTAAGATATATTACAGAAGATACATTTGCTGAATTCATAGTATTTAATACTGATTATACCAATATGTTTGGAACTTGCACTGCCTCTGGAGGGGCAGTTGGAAGTTGTGATCAGGGAGACTCTTTCAATGGAGGCGCTGCTACGATAGAAGGTATTGAGTTGGCTTTAAAGAAAGTTTGGCAAGCTGATAATGGAACAGTTTATCCTGTTAGTCTTACTTATACTTCAACAAATGCTCAATTTGATTCTTCTTTTAAGAGTTCATTTTGGGGTAATGTGAACGCAGGAATGGATCTTCCAGATCTTCCAAATACTCAATTAGCTCTTTCAGTTGGGTTTGAAATAGATAATGGCTGGACTGGAGACGCCACTCTTTATTCATATGGGAGTGCTTGTTCAATTGCTGCTTGCAGTACTGGCACAGAAATAGATTCTTATAATGTAATAGATGTTTCTTTATCTAAGGCAATCTCAGAAAAAACTGATATTTATTTAGTTGTAGAGAATATAACAGATGAGGAAGATATCGTAGCTAGAGCACCTAAGAATGGTGCTAGAGCTCAGAAACCAATAACAACTACTATTGGAGTAAGATATCAATTTTAACTAATAGTTTGAAGAATCCTTACTTGTATATACTCACTCTAAATATTTAACAAATAAGGAAGTTTCTGAAATCCAGTGGTGTTTTAATGTTGTCTAATTTTTTTTACATCAATTTTCTGACAATAAGTTGATCAGAAAATCAACCCAATGATCATCTTCATTTAAGCATGGAATATAATAGAAATTTTCACCTCCCGCATTTTTAAAAGTCTCTTGTCCTCGTATTTGTATTTCCTCAAGGGTCTCTAGATTATCTACTAGAAATGATGGGCATATAACAGCTATATTCTTTATACCTTTTTGAGGTAGTTTTTGTAATTCAATATCTGAAAAAGGTTTAAGCCATCCAGGGCCAATCCTAGATTGAAAGGATACACCCCATTTATTCTCCTCTAATTCTAAAGACGAAGCACATAATCTAGATGTTTCAAGGACCTGAGCTTTATAGCAGAAACTTTTTGCTTCTGATTCAACTTTACAACAATTATTGTGTTTTAGGCAGTGACTCCCTGTAGGGTCAGTTTTTAAGATGTGTCTTTCTGGGATGCCATGATAGCTAAATAACAAGTAATCTATTTTATAATTTAGAAAGGGCTTGATTTTTGAAGTAAGAGAAGAG